>WNFM01118616.1_pt2 | contig 18544 bp, 15 predicted proteins | sample 5400271 | NCBI WGS metagenome assembly WNFM01 (sample SAMN13153352, study PRJNA577476) | soil metagenome | isolation source: 60 cm saprolite on Douglas fir-dominated hillslope | place: USA:California | collected 2013-09-17 | reverse complement strand
TCCATCTCCGCGCCCGTGCGCGCGTCCGTACGCACCGTGGCTTCGATCTCGAACCCGTCGCGGCGCGGACGCAGCTCCACCTCGACGTGGGAGAGGGGCAAGGGATGGCAGAGGGGAATCGCTTCGGCGGTGCGCTTGGCCGCCATCACCCCGGCCAGGCGCGCGACTTCGACCAGGCCGCCTTTGGGCAGGGCGCCGGCCCGCGCGAGCCTCAGCGCGGCCGGCGCGATGTGGATCCGGCCGCGGGCCACGGCCTCCCGCGACGTGACCGGCTTGTCCGACACGTCGACCATCCGCGCGTGACCGGCGGCGTCGAGATGGCTCAGGCGCGGAACGGAGACGCGCGGGCGCCGCTTCTTCAGGCCAGGCCGTCCCGTTCCAGGAAGTTGCCGAGAAGGAGGGCGGGCACCTTCTCGCCCGCCTCCGCGCGCAGCCGCGCGCAGGCGCTCGCTCTCCAGGACGACCAGGGCGTTCGCGCGCGCGTGCGCGACCACGTCCGCCGAGCCCACCGAGCGCAGCGGCGAGGCCACGAAACGTCCTCCCTCGAAGCGAACGCGGGCGGGCAGGTGGTTGCGGCGGCCGGAGCGGTTGGTCACGCTCTCCAGGAGCTCGACCTCGACCCGGGGGCGCGTGACCACCTGCGCGCCCTGCATGCGCAGCAGGGCGGCGCGGGCGAAGAGGTCGAAGGTCACCTGCGCGGACACGGGATTGCCGGGCAGTCCGAAGATGAGCTTGTCGCCGCGGCGTCCGAACACGAGGGGCGCCCCCGGCTTGATCGCCACCTTGGTGAAGAGCAGCCCGACGTCGAAGCGGGTCAGCACCTCCTCGACCAGATCGAACGCGCCCTCGGAGACGCCGCCGGAGATCACGAGCACGTCGGAGGCGAAGCCCTCGCGGACGGCCTGCGCGATCAGGGGCGCCTGGTCGGGCACGACCCCCAGCGACCGCGCGTCCGCGCCCGCCCAGCGGGCCTGCGCCATCAGCGCGTACCCGTTGCTGTTGCGGATCCTTCCCCGCGTCGGCGCGTCCCACACGTCCACCAGCTCGTCGCCGGTCACGAGGACGGACACCGTGGGCCGGCGGCCCACCAGGACCTTGCCCTTGCCCACGGCCGCGAGCACGGCCACGCTGGCCGGATCCAGCACGCACCCGCGCGCGAGCACCTCGTCGCCGGCGTGGCCCTCCGCCCCCTGCCGCGCGATGTGCGCGCCCGTGGGGACGGGCTCCAGGATCTCGACGCGGCGGCCGCCGTCGATGGCGCGCGTCTTCTCCACCGGCTGCACCGCCGTCGCGCCCGCGGGGACGGGAGCGCCCGTCATCACCTGCACGGCCTGGCCCGGACGCAGGGGCTGGTCCGGCCACTGGCCGGCGCGGATCTGGCCGGCCACGTCCAGCACGACCGGCGCCTGCGCCACGTCCGCCGCGCGCACGGCATAGCCGTCCATGGCCGAGCGGTCGAAAGGGGGAAGGTCGGAGTCCGTGCTCACGTCCTCGGCCAGCACGCGGCCGAGCGCTTCCGTGAGCGGGACTTCTTCCGCGCCCAGGCTCGGCGTGTGCTTGAGGACGATGTCGAGGGCGGCGTCGACGGGGATCATGCGTCTTCCTTGCTTATTGTACGCGCCGTGTCCACGCTCCCCCGGATGCGACCGGCGGGCGCCCTCTGGCGGCCACCATCGTTGGGTGGGTGGCTGCCCTCTGGCGGCCACCATCGTGGGTGGGTGGCTGCCCTCTGGCGGCCACCATCGTGGGTGGGTGGCTGCCCTCTGGCGGCCACCATCGTGGGTGGGTGGCTGTCTGGACTAGGATGAGGGTTTCGGAGGCCGCGAGTGGTCCGGACGGTCGTGTGGGACGACGAATCGGTGGTGCTGATCGACCAGCGGCGGCTGCCTCAGGAGGAGTCGTACCTGCGTTGCCGCCATCCCACCGAGGTGGCGGCGGCCATCCGCGACATGGCCGTGCGCGGCGCTCCCGCCATCGGAGTGACCGCGGCCTTCGGCATCGCGCTGGGAGTGCGGCGCTCGACCGCGGAAGGCGAGGCGCTGCGCCGCGACCTCGAGACCGTCTGCGAGCAGATGCGCGTCACGCGTCCGACCGCGGTCAACCTCTTCTGGGCCATCGAGCGCATGCGGCGGCGCTTCGCCGCCGAGGAGCCGCGAGGCGGTGCGGCCGTTCGTGAAGGGCTGCTGGCCGAGGCCCACGCCATCCTCGAAGAGGACCTGGCCTCCTGCCACCGCATGGGGGACCTGGGCGCGGAGCTGATCACGCATCCCTCGCGCATCCTCACCCACTGCAACGCGGGCGCGCTGGCCACCGCCGGCTACGGGACCGCGCTGGGCGTGATCCGCTCCGCTGCCCGCGACGGGCACGTGCTGGGCGTGTTCGCGGACGAGACCCGCCCGTACCTGCAGGGCGCGCGTCTCACCGCCTGGGAGCTGACCCAGGACGGGATACCGACCACCTTGATCGCCGACAACATGGCCGGCCACATGATGGCCACCGGCCAGGTCGACCTGGTGGTGGTGGGGGCGGACCGCATCGCCGCCAACGGCGACGTCGCCAACAAGATCGGAACCTACTCGGTGGCGGTGCTGGCCAAGGAGAACGGGATCCCCTTCTACGTCGCCGCCCCCGTCTCGACCTTCGATCTCACCGTCGCCTCCGGCGCCGAGATCCCCATCGAGGAGCGGCCCGCGGACGAGGTGACGCATCACGGCGGACGGCGGATGGCCCCCGCGGGCGTGGCCGTCCGCAATCCCGCCTTCGACGTGACACCCAGCCGCTACGTCACCGCGATCGTGTGCGAGAAGGGCGTGGCCCGCGCGCCCTACGGCGAGAGCCTGCGCGCGCTGGCGGGGGCCTGAGCCTGCGCCTCCTCGCCATCGAGACCTCGTGCGACGAGACGGCGGCCGCGGTGGTCGAGGACGGACGCCGCGTCCTCTCCAACGTCGTGTCCAGCCAGGCCGTTCTGCACGCGGTCTACGGCGGCGTGGTCCCGGAAGTGGCCGCGCGCCACCACCTCGAGAACATCTGTCCCGTGATCGCGAAGGCGATGTCCGACGCCGGGATGACCTATCCGGAGCTCGACGCGGTGGCCGTCACCCAGGGACCGGGTCTCGTGGGCGCCCTCCTCGTGGGCGTGCAGGTGGCGAAGGGAATCGCGTTCGTTCACGGCAAGCCGCTCGTGCCCGTGCATCACATCGCCGGCCACCTCGAAGCGCCCGCCCTGGCCCGGGGCGAGGACGTGCCCTGTCCCGCGCTGGCCCTCGTCGTCTCCGGCGGGCACACCAGCCTGTTCGAGATGGCGGCCCGGGGCGAGTACCGGTTGCTGGGCCGCACGCGCGACGATGCGGCCGGCGAAGCCTTCGACAAGGTGGCCAAACTCCTGGGGCTCGGCTATCCGGGCGGGCCCGTGATCGATCGCCTCTCCGAAGGCGCCGACGACCAGGCCCACGAGTTCACCATCGCGCGCATCAAGGACGGCCGTCCCGATTTCTCCTTCAGCGGGGTCAAGACCGCGGTGCTCTACCACGTTCGCCGCGAAGGGATCGCTCCCGTGGCCGATCCGGCCGCGGCGCCGAAAGAGATCCGCGACCTCGTCGCCTCCTTCCAGCGTGCGGTGGTGACCGCGCTCCTGCGCAGGCTCGAGCAGACGGCCCGGACCCGGCGCCCGCGCAGCCTGATCCTCACCGGCGGCGTGGCCGCCAACCGGCGCCTGCGCGCGGACGCGGCCCGCCTGGCCGAGAAGCTGGGATTGCCGTTGTTCGTGCCCCCCATCGCCCTCTCCACCGACAACGCGGCCATGATCGGGGCCGCCGGGCAGGTGGCGTTCGAGCAGGGGCGGCGGGCGGGTTGGGACCTCGACGCCGACCCCCATCTCCCTCTCGGTTGACGCATTGCGTCACGGAGAAGGAGGCCTCTTCCCGGCGCCTGCACAAGATTTGACACCCGCGGCGGCCCTCGGCTACCTTCAATGAAGAGACTCCGCCGGGAGGTGGCTTGGACCCCGATAAGCGCCGTGCATTGTCCGACTTCTATCGTGAAGAGTTCCTGCGCTACATCGAGTACTTCAAGGCCAACGGCATCCTCAGCGACGACAGCCAGGACGCGATGCAGCAGACCTGCTCGAAGCTGATGGCGGATCTCGACCGCGTCTGCGGCCAGGACAACTTCCCCGCCGTGGCCGAGACCCTGCTGCAGAAGTTCGACATCCTCACCCGGCTGAGCGAGCTGGACCCGCGCAAGGGCCACTGAAACCCAGGCGTTTCCGCCGGCGGCGCTCGGCCCCGCATCTCCTTCCCCCTTCCAGTCGGACCGCGCTGCGCCGGGCCGCGGCCGCCGTGCTTGCCGCCGGCCTGCACGCGGCCGATCCCGGGCCCCTCGTGCGCGCGGCACTGCGCCTGCGCGGGCGGCGCCTGATCGCCGCCGGCGAGGCGTACCCGCTCGGCCGGGGCCGGGTGCTCGTCCTGGCCGCGGGCAAGGCCGCGCCCGCCATGGCGGCGGCGGCGGAGCAGGTCCTGGGCGCGCGGCTGACGGAGGGACTGGCGGTGTCCAACGCGTCCGGCCCGCCCCTCCGCCGCACGCGGCTGCTCCTGGCCGGCCACCCCCTGCCGGACGCGCGCGGCGTGGAGGCCGCGCAGGCGGCGGAGGCCATGGTCCGCGGTCTGACCGCCGACGACATCGTCCTCGTGCTGCTCTCCGGCGGGGCCTCGGCGCTGCTGCCGGCGCCCGTGCCGGGCCTGAGCCTCGAGGACAAGGCGGCGGTGACCGCGCGGCTCATGCGCGCGGGGGCGGGCATCACCGAGCTCAACACCGTGCGCAAGCACCTCTCGCGCCTCAAGGGCGGCGGCCTCGCGCGCGCGGCCGCGCCCGCCCGCGTCGTCACCCTCGTCCTCTCCGACGTCGTGGGGGACGACCTCTCCACCATCGCGTCGGGCCCCACGGTGCCCGACCCCACGACCTACGCGGACGCGCGGCGCATCCTCGACGATCGCGGCCTCGGCTCCGCCCTCCCCACCGCCGCGCTCCGCCACCTCGAGGCGGGTGCGCGCGGCGAGGTGCCGGAGACGCCGAAGCCGAGGGACCCCCTCTTCCGCCGTGTGCGCACTCGCCTCATCGGCAGCAACCGCATCAGCGTGGAAGCGGCGGCGCGGGAGGCGCGGCGGCAGGGCTTGCGCCCGCTGGTCCTGACCACGCGGCTGGAGGGTGAGGCCCGCGAGGTCGCGCGCGCGCTGGTGGCCATCCTCCGCGAGTGCGTCGAGAGCGGATCCCCGGCCGAACCTCCGGTGTGCCTGCTCGCCGGAGGGGAGACGACGGTGACCGTGCTCGGGGACGGCCGCGGTGGACGCAACCAGGAGATGGCGGTCGCGGCGGCGGACCTCCTCGAGTCGTTCCCGGTCGAGGCGGTGGCGGCCTTCCTGGCCACCGACGGCGTGGACGGGGCGAGCGAGGCCGCGGGAGGTGTGGCCGACCGCACCTCGGTCCCACGCGCGCAGGCCCTCGGCCTGGCGCCGCCGAGTCGTTTCCTGGCCGCGAGCGATTCCAGCGGGTTCCTGGCCCCGCTCGGCGACCTCATCATCACCGGGCCCACCGGCACCAATGTGGTCGATCTGGCCGTCCTGCTCGCCGCCAAGCGCGCGAGCGTTCTATAATCCGCCCCATCTGCCCACACGGCCGGGAGGTGCGTTTGGCCGACGCCGAGCCGCCAGAGGACGAAGGGCACTCTCCACCCGGAGAGCCGGCCCAGGCCGAGACGCCCGTGACGTCCGAGGCGGGCATGGCTCCGGCCGAGGCCCCTCCGGGCAATCCCCTCGAGCAACGCGCCCGTCTGGCCGAAGATCGGCTGGCCGAGGTCATGGCCGCCTATCGCACGCTCAAGAAGGAGAACGAGGACGTCCGTGAGCGCCAGTCGCGCAACATGGAGCGGAAGTTCGATCAGCGCAGGGAACGGCTGCTGCTCAAGTTCATCGACGTCCTCGACAACCTCGACCGCGCCCTGGAGGCGGCCCAGACCAGCTTTGCCGGCCAGCCTCTCGTCGAAGGCATGATCCTGGTGCGGACCCAGCTCCTGCAGACGCTGCAGGACGAGGGGCTCGACCGTATCCCCGTCGTCGGCCTCCCCTTCGATCCCGCCGTCAGCGAATCGGTCTCCACCGCGCCCGTGACGGAGCCGGAGCAGCACCACCTCGTGGTGAAGGAGCTCTTGCGCGGGTACCGGCTGAACGGACGCGTGGCCCGCCCCTCGCGGGTCGTGATCGGGATCTTCGAAGGGGCCGAAGCGGAGGCCACGCCCGCGCCGGTGGCCCCGTTCGACCCGGCGACGGCGGAGACGGCGCCGATCCCGGCGCCGCCGGTGCCCTCTCCCGTCCCGCCGAAGGCGCCGGCCTCGTCGCGCCGCAAGGGCCGCTGACCCTGCTCGTTGAGCATCGCCGCCGCCTCGTGCGGTTCGCCGCCCTGGCCGTCGCCGTCACCATCGTCCTCAGCGACGCGTACTACCTCCAGTTCCTGGAGCCTCGGGTCTCGCGCAAGGCGCTGGCGGCCGCCCTCCTCGGCCTGAGCGCCGTCGCGGTCGCATTCGCGGAGTGGGGCCTTCCCCGAGGCCGCGAGGAGTGGCGGTCCCTGGCGCGCCGCGCGGCCGAGCCCGTCCTCCTGATCGCCATCCTCGCTCTCGCCTTCGGCCTGCGGCTGTGGGGCATCACCGCGAGCCTGCCGCAGAGCTACGTCTCCGACGAGTACGACTTCGTCCACGCCGGGCTGCGCATGATCAAGGGCGGCGACCTCAACCCGCACTGGTGGTTCCATCCGAGCCTCCAGCGCTACCTGGCCGTCGCGACGTACGCCGTCGTCTTCATCCTCGGCGTCCCCCGCGGGCGATGGGTGCACGTCACCGACATCACGGTCGAGGACATGCTGTACTGGGGCCGCTTCGTGGGCGTCGTCTCGGGCACGGTGACCGTGCTCGTGGCCTACCTGCTCGGCCGCCGACTCTTCGGATCACGCGTCGGCCTCCTGTCCGCGGCCCTGCTGGCCGTGTTCCCCGCCGCCGTGCAGCACTCGCAGTACAACAAGCCCGATCCGGTCATCGCGATGATGACCGCCATCAGCGTCCTGGTGACCCTCGTCTACCTCGAGCGCGGCGGCAACGGTTACGCCCTGGCCAGCGGCATCGCGGTGGGCCTGGCCGCGAGCGCGAAATACAACGGCATCCTGGTCGTGGTGCCGTTCGTGCTCGCCGCCGTCTTCCGCAACGGCTGGCGGACACTCGCCCGTCCCGACCTGTACGTCGGCGCCGTGGGGACCTTCCTCGGCTTCCTCATGGGATGCCCGTTCTTCCTGACCGAAATCCACCTCTTCCTGGACCAGGTCGCCTACGACATCTCCACCTACGCCTACGAAGGGCGCGAGGGCGCGGAAGGCGTGGACAACTGGTGGGGTCACGCGACCTACACCTACCGCTATGGCGCCGGCTTCGCGGCGACCTGCGCCGGCCTGGGCGGGCTCGCCCTCACCCTCTGGCGGATCAACCCGGCGCGCGCGGTCTTCTTGACCTTTCCGGTCCTGTACTACGGCTACTACGGAGCGCAGCGGATCAACTTCCGCGGCAACCTGATCCCCGTCTACCCGTTCCTCGCGGTGGTGGCCGCCTACGCCGTGGTCGAGCTGATCGAGTGGCTCGCGCACACGCCTCTCGGCCGGAAGCGATTCCTCGTGCCCGCCCTGGCCACGGCCGTGCTCGTCCTCGTCCTCGTGCCGCCGCTGCGCACGGCCGTCCGCTTCGACATCGAGGCCACGCGGCCGGACACGGGGAGCTACGCGCGCGAGGTCATCGACCGAACGTTCCCGCCCGGCACCAAGTTCGCGGTGGAGAGGTTCACTCCGGTGCTCGATCCCAAGCGGTACCAGATCGTGCAGGAGTCGCGGCTGGTCAACCGAAGTGTGCGCAGCTACCGGGATGAGGGCGTGCAGTACCTGATCGTGTCTTCGATGGCGTACGACCGGTATTCACCGGAACACAACCAGACGAAGAGCTACGTCAAGCTGTTCGCGCTATGCGCGACGGTGGCGCAATTCGATCCCGTCGCGAATCAGCGCGTGGGTCCGACGATAAGGATCTTACGAGTCCCCCCGTCAGGCGGTGGGGACGAGGGCGCGCCGTAGACGGCGTTCGTAGATGGCAGACCGACCTGGCCACAGCGTCTCATCTGCTAAACGAGTCGATCGGCCTGGTTACATATAGAGGCTGTGGTCTGGTCGGCTTGTCTCAGAATACATACGCCAGCGCGAACCCCACCTGCGCCACCATCATCATCCTGTACATATGCGTCCAGGACGGGTGGTTCTCCGTGGTGGCCAGGTCTTCCGGGCGCCGCACCAGCAGGTACACCGTATAGATCCCATACAGAACCAACGCCGGTCCCAGAATCATCAGCAGCAGCGGATTGCCAGTGAGAATTCCGCGCCAGACGCCGATCGGAATCAATATGAAGGGCAATACGAAGAACGGCGCGATGATCCAGGCCGCCGCCTTCACTCCATACGCGATGGGCAGCGTCCGGCAGCCCCCGGCGCGGTCGCCCTCGATGTCCGCGAAATCCTTGGTGCTGGCCGCGCCGAGCAGGAAGAGGCCGAAGACGGCGCCGATGTACCAGGGCTCGAGGCCGAGGATGGTTTTGACCGTGGACCAGCCCGCCACCTTCAGCAGCACGCCGCGGGGGATCGCGATCGTGACGTTGGCCCAGATGCCGCGGCGCTTGGTCCAGATGGGCGGCGCGGAGTAGATCCAGCAGAGCCCGGTCGTGACCACCACGATCCAGAAGCACTCGTGGTGAGCCGCCCCCGCCGGCGCGGCCAGCCAGGCCAGCACCCAGGCCACGGCGCAGGTGACGATCGTGAACACCCAGGCCTCGCGCATGGTGAGGGCGCCGGCGGGCAGGGGCCGCGCCGGCTTGTTCACCCGGTCGATGTCGAGGTCGTAGATCTGATTGACGGCGTTGTTGGCGGCGTTGAGCACCGCGGCCATGAGGGCGCCGAACACCACGGGCATGACGAGGGCCCCCGTGACCGGGAGCTTGTGATGGCCGGCGCCCCAGGCCGTCACCGCGCCGCTCACGACGCCCAGCGCGGGCGGCATCAGCGTGAACGGCCGCGCGAAGTCCAGGAAGACGCGCGCCTTGCCGCGCGGCGCCGTGCCCGCGGCGACGGCCGCCCCCGTCATGCCGCGGCCCGCACCATCAGGACCACCAGCGCGGCCCCGATCGCGGTGTTGACGGCGTTGAGCAGGTCGTTGTCCAGCCAGCCGCGCTTCTCGGCGACGGTGCCGAGCACGCTCTCGGCCAGGCTGCCCAGCAGGCCCGCGATCGCGACCAGCGCGGCCGCGCTCGGCCCGTAGAGCCCGCCCGCCACCCCCACTGACGCGATGACCATGGCGCCGGCGAGACCGGCGAGCGTGCCCTCCGCGCTGATGGCGCCTTCCGTCCCCGGCGGCACCGGCCGCAGCGTCGTGATGAGGAACGTGCGCCGCCCGTAGGCCTTGCCCACTTCGGACGAGCAGGTGTCGGCGCCGGCCGTGGCCACCGCCGCCGCGTAGGCGAGCGCGAACAGGTAGCGGTCGTCGGGCGCGGAGAAGCCGGCGAGCAGGGCCAGCGCCGCGGGCACGCCGCCGTTCGCCCAGGCGTTGCGCCATCCGCGCGCGCCGCCCTTCTCCTGGGCGATGCCGCGCTGCGCCTTCACGCGGTAGCCGAGCTTGGTGACGGCGGTGCCGACCACGAAGAACGCGATCATCACGGCCAGCCCGCTCAGCCCGAGGCCGGCGGTGATGACCGTCCCGATCACGATCGCGGAGAGCGCGCCCGCGACGTCGATCGACTTCAGGGCGTAGGCCAGGGCCGCGATGGCCACGTTGATGGCCAGACCCAGGCCCGCACGCCGCGCCAGGGTCGGGTCGCCGAAGAAGATCGTGAGGTCCGCCCGCGCGACGAGGGCGATGGCGATCCCGCCCACCAGGGGCACGGTGAAGTTGTCGTCGAGGGTCGTGGGCACGGACTCCACCAGCGCGCACAGCAGGGTCACGGGTACCACCACGACGAGAATCCAGGGCGACGCGGCCGCGCTCGGCGGCATCTCGAGCGTCCAGACGGACAAGAGCGCGGCCGCGAGCCCTCCGAAGACGACGAACGCGGTGAACCCGGCCCAGCCCTTGCGCGCGTTCCAAGGCAGCCGCGGGCCACCGACGGCCTGGCCCACGATCGAGGCCATCCCGTCGCCGACGGCGAGCAGGCCCCACACCGCCGCCACCATCCACCGGTCTTCCCGCAGGACGAGCACGAGCGCGAGCACGCTCAAGGGATAGATGAGGATGCCGATGGGATAGCCGGCACCGTGATCGTGCTCGCGCCACAGCGCGCGTCCGCCCAGGCGCGGCAGCACCAGCCAGTTGAAGAGGAACGCGCCCGCCGCCATCGCCGCCGCCTCCGGCCAGGTGAGATAGCGCAGCAGCAGGGCGAACGCCCCCACGCCCACGTGGACCAGCTTCCGCTTGAGCTCTCCGGAGGTCAGCGGCACCTGTCTCAGGCCGCTGCGTCCGAACGCAGCCAATCGAGGGTCCGCCGCAACCCATCGCGCAGCGGGGTCGTGCCATAGCCCAGGTCGCGCTGCGCCTTCGCGCTGGTGTAGGACCAGTGCTCGCGGAACACGCCGACCACCTCGTGCGTGAGCAGCGGCTCCATGCCCGTCAGCTCCGCCCAGGCGTAGAGCATCCAACCGAGGGCGCTCGCCGCCGCGTAGGGGATGTGCAGGCGGGGCGCGGGGACGCCGGACGCCTCGGCCAGCAGACGGAAGAAGTCGTTCATCGACACGTTCTCGCCCGCCAGCAGGTAGCGCTCGCCCGCGCGCCCCTTCTCCAGCGCGTCCACGTGCCCGGCGGCCACGTCCTCGACGAACGCGTAGGACCAGAGACGATCGCCGGGCCCGATGATGCCCGGGAACTTGCCACGCAGGTGGTCCGCGATCATGTTCACCACGATGTTGCCCGCGGTGCGGTCGCCGGGTCCGTAGACCACCCCGGGATAGAGCAGGACGACGTCTCGTCCGGCCGCCGCCGCCTCGCGCGCGACCACGTCCGCGTGCGCCTTGGTGCGCTCGTAGTCGTTGCGGAACGAGTGGCCGGGGTGGATCTGCGACTCGTCCGCGGGCTGGGCCCCGGTGGGGCCGATGGCCATGAACGACGAGGTGTAGACGAGCCGGGCCCCCACCGCTTCCGAGGCCGCCAGCGCGGCGCGCAGCCCTTCGACGTTCACGCGGTCGAAGACCTCGCGCTCCGGCACCCACATCTTCACGAGCGCCGCCATGTGCAGGATGGCCTGGCAGCCTTCGGCGGCCCGTCGCAGCGAGGCCGCGTCGCAGACGTCGCCGCGCACGATGTCGCCCGCGGGCAGGCCGGCGAGGTTGCTGCCCGCGCGCGCGAGCAGGCGCACCTCGTGCCCACGCGCCACCAGCGCGCGGGCCACGTTCTTCCCCAGGAACCCCGTGCCTCCCGTGAGCAGGACCTTCATCGCGCGGGACTCCCGGCGGAAATGCGCAGGCGCCAATCCTCCAGCAGGTCGCGCAGCGTGCGGTCGAGAGCGATGCGGGGCTCCCAGCCGGTGGCGGCCCTCAGCCGGGAGGGGTCGCCGACGAGGACGGGGATGTCGGAAGGGCGGACGCGGCCGGGATCCTGGCGGATCTCGACGTCGATGCCGGCCAGGGCCACGAGCTGGCGCAGCACGTCCCCCAGGCGGACGCCGCGACCGCTGCACACGTTGTAGACGGTGTCCAGACGGCCCGTCCCTCCGGCCGCGGCGGCCTCGAGCAACGCCCAGTAGGCGCGCACCACGTCGCGTACGTCCGTGAAATCGCGCACGGCCTCCAGGTTGCCGACGGAGAGGGAGGGCGGGCGGCGGCCGGCGGCCACCTCCGCGATCTGGCGCGCGAACGAGCTCTCGGCGAAGGCCTCGCCCCGCCCCGGGCCCGTGTGCGGGAAGGTGCGCGTGCGCAGCACCTGCGGGCCGTCCGGCGCCGCGTACTCGAGGGCGAGCAACCCCTGCGCGACCTTGCTCACCCCGTAGGGCGAGATCGGCCGTAGCGGCGTGTCCTCCCGCACCGGGATCGACGCGTTCTCCACGATGCCGTACTCGTCCGCGCTCCCCACCACGAGCACGCGCGGGCGGAGGCGCTCCGCGCGCACGGCGTCCATCAGGTGGACGACGCCCATGACGTTCGTGCGGAGGGTGGCGCCGGGATCGATCCAGGAATGATGCACGCTGGACTGGCCGGCCAGGTGGACGATGCGATCGGGGCGGGCCAAGGCCACCGCCGCCGTCACCGCGGCCACGTCGTCGAGGTCCCCCTCCAGGATGGTGGCCCGTCCCGGCCGAGGCCCGGGGGCCCCGCCGCGCGGACGCACGAGCGCGAACACCTCGACTTCGGGATGCTCGGTCCGCAGCATCTCCAGGAGGTGGCCTCCCACGAAGCCGTGGGCGCCCGTGACCAGGACCTTCACAGCCAGTCAACCCGTTGGTGGCCGCAGTGCCGGCGCATCGTCAGCGCTCGCCGTAGTGGCGCCGGTAGTGCTCGCGGTAGGCGGGGTCCGCCTCCTTGAGCGGCCGCCACCACGCTTCGTGCTCGCGGTACCAGGCCACCGTCCGCGCCAGGCCCTCCGCGAACGGAACCTGCGGCTCCCAGCCCACGGCGCGCAGCTTGCCGCAATCCAGGCTGTAGCGGCGGTCGTGCCCGGGCCGATCCGGCACGCGCTTGATGAGGGTCTCCGGCTTGCCGACCAGGGACAGGATGCGCCGGGTGAGGTCGATGTTCGGCACCTCGTTGCCGCCGCCGATGTTGTAGGTCTCGCCCGGGCGGCCACGCTCGAGCAGGAAGTCCACGGCCCGGCAATGGTCGTCCACGTGCAGCCAGTCGCGCACGTTGAGGCCGTCGCCGTAGAGCGGCACCGGGATGTCGTCGATGGCGTGGGTGACGAAGAGGGGAATGACCTTCTCCGGAAACTGGCAAGGCCCGTAGTTGTTCGAGGCGCGCGTCACCACCACGGGCACTCCGTACGTCGCGAAATAGGAGTAGGCGAGCCGGTCGCCTCCCGCCTTGCTCGCGGAATACGGATTGCGGGGCATGAGCGCGTCCGTCTCCCGGGACGAGCCCTGCTCGACGCTCCCGTAGACCTCGTCCGTCGAGATCTGCACGAACAGCTTCAGCTCCTTCGCCCGCCGGGCCGCCTCCAGCAGGACGAAGGCGCCGTACATGTCCGTCTGGATGAAGCGGCCCGCATCGTAGAGGGACCGGTCCACGTGCGTCTCCGCCGCGAAGTTGACCACGTACGCGCAGCCGGGGAGGACGCGCTCGACGACCAGGGGATCCGCGATGTCGCCCTGCACGAAGGAGAGGCCGCGATGTCCCTCGAGATCGGCCAGGTTCTCGCGGCGTCCCGCGTAGGTCAGCTTGTCGAGGACGACGATCTCCCAGTCCGGGCGCGTCCGCGCGACGTGGTGCACGAAGTTGGACCCGATGAACCCCGCGCCGCCGGTGACGAGGACGCGGGTGCTCATCGTCCGGACAGGAAGCCGCGGTTGCTCGCGTTGGCCTCCTGACCCATGAAGTTGCCGATGGACCCGATGTTGGCCAGCTCGATGGAGAAGCGGAACTGCTTGTTCTTCACGTTGTACTTGGAGTTGATCATCTCGGCCACGAACCCGCAGCACTGCACTTCGTAGCGCAGGCGGGCGGTGGACTGCACCATGGACTTGCTGATGACGTCGTAGTCCGCGGATCCAGCCGCCGTCAGCTTGCCGGGCACGATCTGCAGGCGGCCGGACCCGCGCATGGTGTTCGTGGGCCGCGTGCGGTCGACGCTGATGCGGTACATCCCGCGGAACCAGCGCGCGTCCAGCCCGAAGATACGGTAGTTCACGTTGGTGGAGAGGCTGAGGCTCCGCACCTCCTTGAAGTTGACGTCGTACTCCAGGTCGAAGTTGGTCGAGACGGCGGGAGTGGGACGGATGCGCAGGCGCGACTGCAGGGGCGAGCGGTGCGCGGGCTGCCCGTTCGCGCCGAACACGGCCGAGGAGTAGTTGGGGTCGTAGATGTTCGCGCCGCCGGCGATGTCCACGTAATAGGTCTGGCCGATGCGCCAGTTGATGAACTCGTAGGGCTCGGGCTTGCCCGACTTCCCCGGCCGCTTGGAGTAGAGCTGCTGGACGAAGCCGTAGCGGACCTCGTTGGTGCCGGGGAAGAAGTCCAGGTAGTCGAAGCGCGGGATGGTTTTGAACTCCTCGAACTTCGACCGGTAGGTGTACGTCACCTCCGGGGTGAAGACGTGCTTGTAGCGCTCGGAGTAGAAGTTCCCGGGGGTGTTGAACACGCGCGAGAAGCTCGGCCCGCGCATCTCCAGGCTGCCCTCGACGTAGCGGCGCTCGATCGGCGTCGGGTCGAGCTCGTTCGTATCCAGGTCCACCCGCGACCCGTAGCGCGTGTAGCGGAGCTGGACCTGGGGCGTGAGCTGCAGGAACGAGCGCGAGAAGGGGCGCGAGAGGCGGGGGTTGACGTCGAAGCGGTCGTACTTGTCGATGTGGTCCTGGTTCCCGACCTGCAGCTTTTCTCCGCGCGACTCGTACGAGAACACGAGGCCCGTCTTGCGCATCTTCTTCGGGTTCATGTTCACGGTCAGCGACGGGAAGTGCCGCCGGCGGTCGAAGGTGTTGGGGTCCGTGTTGTTGGGGTCGAAGAAGAACGTGTCCGTGGAATCGGCCTGGATCTGCACCGACGTGGGCCCGAAGCTGCGCTGCAGGGTGGCCGTCCAGTACCGGTTGCGCTGGGAGGCGAGGTCGAGGCTCTCCTGGAACTGCTCCTGGAACTGGACCGTGCTCGTCTCCTGGACGCGGAGGGCCGCCCGCACCTTCCCGGGCAGGGTCTGGATCGCGTCCCAGTTGAGGTCGTGCTCGGTGCCGCCGCCCGTGCGCCGGAAGATGTAGGTGCGGAAGGTGCCGCGCGAGGGTGACGGGCGCAGGTAGCGGAACTCGTGGCCGAAGCCCCACCCGAACTTCGAGAAGTGGTCGGCATAGAAGGTCTGGTCGTAACTGCGGCTCATGGCCCAGAAGAACCCGCCCCCGATGTTGAAGCCGCGGAGGCCGGACTGCCCGAAATGAGGGAAGAGGATGCCGGTCGAGCGCTGGTCCTGCTGGATGGGATACACGAAGTACGGGATGTAGAAGGCGGGCACGTCCTTCACCCTGAAGAGGACGTTCTTCGCTTTCACCTTGTCGTCGAGCTCCAGGGTGGCGGAGCCGGCGGTGAAGCTCCAGCGCGGGTTGGGCTGCATGCACGACGTGAACTTGCCGTCCTGGATCCGGTAGACGCTGGGGCCGATGCGCTCGATGCGCTTGGCCTCGACGAGGACCCCGGGCGAGAGGTACCCGAACGCGTTCTCGAACGTGCCCCGGCTGGTGTCCAGCTCCATGTCGAGCTTCTCGCCCGAAAGGCGTTCCTCGCCGCGCATGAACACCACGTTGCCCTCGGCCACCACCCGCCGCGCCGTGGTGCCGTCGGGCTTCTCCATCTGGTAGATGTCGAGCAGGTCCGTCTGGATGCGCGTGTCCCCGAAGACGAGGTCGACGAACCCCCGGAACTGCATGTGCCCGTCGGCGAAACGCTCGGACTGCCCGGCCGTGACGCAGGTGGAGTCCGCGCTGCAGTTGCCGGCGGGCGACGGCACGGGCTCCGGGGCGGCCGGAGCCGCGCTGGGCGCGGGCGTGGGAGCCACGTTCTGGATCGGGGCGGGGGCGGCGGGGGCGGCGGGCGCCGGCGACGGGCTGGCCGGGGTCTCCGTCGCCTGCGCCGACGCGCCCTTCGCCATCAGGAGAGCGCCCAGCGCGACGGCGGCCACGGTCGGGCGCTCAGACCACATCCGCCGCCATTCCCATGACGTGGAACCCGCCGTCGACGTGAATCACCTCGCCCGTGATCCCGCGCGAGAGGCGCGAGACCAGGAAGAGCGCCGCGTCCCCCACCTCTTCCTGCTCGGTGTTCTTCCGCAGAGGCGCGTTCGCGCGGTGGTACTCGAGCATCTTGGAGATGCCGTGGACCCCGGAGGCGGCGATGGTCTTGATCGGCCCCGCGGAGATCGCGTTCACGCGGATCCCCTTCGGCCCGAGGTCCGCGGCCAGGTACCGCACCGAGCACTCCAGGGCCGCCTTGGCCACGCCCATCACGTTGTAGTGCGGCACCACGCGCTCGCCCCCCATGTAGGTCAAGGTCACCACGCTGCCGCCGCGGCCCTCCATCAGGGGCGCCGTGCGCCGGACGAGCGCGGTGAGCGAATAGGACGAGATGTCCTGGGCCGTGCGGTAACCCTCGCGCGACGTGTTCAGGAACTCGCCGTCGAGCTCCTCCCGCAAGGCGTAGGCCACCGCGTGCACCACGAAATCCAGCCCTCCGAGCTCCTTCTTCACCGAGGCGGCCAGGGCCTCGAGGTCCTCGTCCTTGCTCACGTCGCAGGGCAGGATCACCGGCCGGTCGAGGCCCGCGGCCAGCTCGCGCACATTCTCTTCCAGGCGCTCGCCCTGGTAGGTCACGGCGAGGCGGGCGCCGGCGCGAGACACGGATTGTGCAATCCCCCAGGCCAGGGAGCGCTTGTTGGCGATTCCCAGAATGAGGCCGGTCTTGCCTTCGAGCAGCATGGCAGTTCTCCGAAAGAGCGAGTCTAGCGCAGGGACACGATGGGACGTGAAGGCGCAGGGCTCATCAGGCCGTCCCTGATGACAAGCTGCCCGCAGGGCAAGCGCCCATTTTTCCGTTTGCTGTTGTTTGTCTGTTTCCGGCTACGCGACCAGCTCCTCGACCGTCCGTCCCCTCAGCGCCAGCAGCCGCCGCACGACTTCCCCCACCACGTTGTTGGGGGTCGAAGCGCCGGCGGTGAGGCCGATCCGCACCGCGCCCGCGGGCAGCCAGTCCGCGGTCGTGGTCTCGTCGTGGGCGCCGACGGGCCGGTGGCGCAGCGTCGCCGCGACGCAATCCGCCCCGTCGATGTGGTACGTCGGCAGGCGGTCCGCGCAGATGCGCGCGAGGGCCTGGGTGTTGCTGCTGTTGTAGCCGCCGATCACGACCATGACGTCGAGCCCGCCTTCGTCCAGCATGCGCAGCACGGCATCCTGGCGGTCCTGGGTGGCGGAGCAGATCGTGTCCATGGCCCGGAACCGGCGCGCCGCCTCCGCCTCTCCGTAGCGGTCCAGCATGGCCCGGCGCAGCATCTCCTGGATCTCGAGGCTCTCGCTCATCAGCATCGTCGTCTGGTTGGCGAGGCCGATGCGGGCGAGGTCGCGCTCGGGATCGAAGCCGGGACTGGCCGCATGGGCGAACTGCGCGCGGATCACGTCGGCACCGATCGCGCCGCGAATGAAGGCGCAGACCACGTCCGCTTCCTTCCGGTCCCGCACGCACAGGTAGTGGCCTCCGGAATGGGTGAGGGCCTGGGACGCGGTCGCCTTCGTCTCCTCGTGATAGTGCTTGCCGTGGATGACGGCCGTGAACCCGTCGCGCGCATAGATGTGGACGTTCTTCCAGACGTTGAGCACGCTGCCGCAGGTCGTGTCGACGAGCACGCAGCCGCGGTCCCGGAGCTCGGCCATCTCGGCCACGGTGACGCCGAACGCGGGCAGGATGACGACGTCGCCGGCCGTCACTTCCGCGTAGCGCGACGCCGCTTCCCCCTTCTCGGGCAGGATGCGGATCCCCATGTCCTCGATCCGGCGGTTCACGTCGGGGTTGTGGATGATCTCACCGGAGAGGAAGATGCGGCGATCCGGGAATTGCTGGCGCGTCTCGTACGCGTACTCGACCGCCCGGTCCACCCCGTAGCAGAACCCGAATTCGCGGGCCAGCTTCAGGGTGACGTCGCCGGCGTGGGCGGAGTGGCCGAGGGCGCGCAGCCGGTCCACCACCCCGCTCGCGTAGCTGAGGGTCAGGACGGGCCCGACCGCCGCCTTCAGGCCGAAGCCCTTCTGGAAGTACGTCTCGCTCACTTCAAGAGGATACGCGACCCCCGGCCCCCGGACCAACCCGGCCCGGTTGACGGGCGGAAAGCGGGCGGCTACCCTGTATTCGTCGATGCAGGCGGCGGCCCTCCCATGCCCCCTGCGAGCGACGGAGGCGGGGTTCCCGCCAGGGCACCAGCGCCGCGTGAGGTCGTCATGTTCGAGCGATCGTCAGTGAGGGTCAACCCGAGGACGCCGGTGCGGGTCGAGATCGGCCGCCCCGGACAACCCACCGCCCTCGGCGTCGTGGCGAATATCTCCGACCAGGGGGCCTGTGTCGTCACCGACAGCAGCTTCCCCATCGGCGAGAGCCTGGTCCTGCAGCTCGTCTTCGCCCCCGACGTCCAGCCGTTCCAGGCCGCGGGCCGCGTCGTCTGGATGCGGAACGGGGGAGACGCGCCCGGCGCCCTGCGTTACGGGCTGCAGTGGGCGCACCGGACCGGACCCCAGCACAGCCGCTTGCGCGAGCTGATCACCGA
>WNFM01156877.1_pt2 | contig 18547 bp, 18 predicted proteins | sample 5400271 | NCBI WGS metagenome assembly WNFM01 (sample SAMN13153352, study PRJNA577476) | soil metagenome | isolation source: 60 cm saprolite on Douglas fir-dominated hillslope | place: USA:California | collected 2013-09-17 | reverse complement strand
ACCCAGTGAGCGGATGCGCTCAGCACCCGTTGTGGGCAGGGTGGTCCCGCACGCCGCGAGAGCCCACTGCTCGCCGGCGTACCGGGACCGGGCAATGGCACAGGACGCGCCGGACAGAGGAATCGCCCGCACCAGAGAGGGTGTCGATACGATGGCAGAACGACTCGACGGCACGGTGGCGCTGGTCACCGGCGCCAGCAGTGGCATCGGGGCGGCTACCGCACAGGCGCTGGCTGCCCAAGGAGCCGCCGTCGCACTCGCGGCACGGCGCGCCGAACGCCTTGAGCAATTGGCGGCGGACATGACGGGAAGTGGCGGTCGTGCGCTGGTCCTCGAGACCGACGTGGCCGACAAAACCTAGGCGCAGGCCGCCGTCGCGCGCACGGTGGCGGCGCTGGGGCGACTCGACACCCTGGTGAATAACGCGGGCGTAGGGCTGCCTGGCCCCATCGAGAACGCCCCGCTGGACGAATGGGAGCAGCTGGTGCGCGTGAATCTGCTGGGCGCGCTCTACACCACGCATGCTGCCCTGCCGCACCTGCTCCATGCGGCCGCAGACGCCCCACGCCGTGTCGCCGACTTGGTTAACATCAGCTCCGACGCTGCGCGTGTCGCCCGCAGCGGCGAAGGGGTATACGCTGCGACCAAGTTTGGGGTGGTGGCGTTCAGCGAGTCGCTCCGGCAGGAGGTCACCCGGCGGCACGTGCGCGTCGCGGTGGTCGAGCCGGGGGCCGTGGCAACCGAGATCTTCAGCCACATGCGGGAAGAGGGGCGCCAGCAATTGATGCAGTTCTTGTCTCGCGTCGAGCGGCTGGCGGCGGAAGACATCGCTGAGGCCATCAGGTACATCGTGACACGCCCGCGTCGCGTCGCCGTCAACGAGCTGTTGATCCGCCCGACCGAGCAGGAAGCATGACACAGCGCCAACATATGAAGGCGGCTGACCGCCATCAGGGCAATCGGCTGCTGTACGCGCGTAGGTGGGGCTGGGGCCCTGGTGGGGACTCAGAGCATGTCACGATGCACCTCTCCGTTTCCAAATTAGGGTAGGAAGCGGCAGAAACGGCGGGATGGCTTGCCACGCACATGGATCGCCGAGGTACTGGGCACGCGCACCAGTATCGAACGCTTCTTCGGCCGCGTCCTGGTCTTCTTCCGGCTGCAGCGTCCGCCCGTCTTCGGCTGGTCGGCGGCCGCAACACGGGTGGCGCTCACCTACGCGGCCGTCTGGGTCATTGCGTTGGCCGCCTGGCAAACCGGACGGCCGGACGTGATCCGCTCACCACGTCTGGTCCTGGCCCACGTCTGGGAAGGAGTAGAGCTATGAAGCCCGCTGTCGGCCTCTGGCATGGAAGTGGACGGAAATAGTCTGCACAGGCGGCAGTTTTGAGCCCATTTCCAGGCAAATCACCCTCACGCTCTGTGCTGAAACTGTATGGGGCGGTAACCAGTGCGTAACGTGGTGCGCGTACCCTTACACACTAAAGCGTCTGTACAGCTTGCCAACATGGCAAGCGGCTACCCGCGCCTCCAGCGTGGGACTCACCCTTTAGGTTGCGTTTCCTGGGCGTGTAGCGGCGAGCCGAGTGGCCAGAGCGACACCAACAGACGGCAAACGGGCCTGATAGGCTTTCGCCGAAGTCGAATCGGCGTCGCTGAAGGCGCTGAAAGTGTTGAAAGGCTCGCAAAGACCACCGAACAGCGGCAACGGTAAGCAAGGAGGAGGTGCCTCATGCCAGGTAGCGACGAAAGCAACGAACCTGTGCCGGCAGGAGAGCCACACGGGGAACTGAGTCGACGACGTTTTCTTCAGGGGACGGCTCTCACCCTGGGCGGGGCCCTGGCATCGGCTGGCATCTATGAGCTGATCGATAGCATCGCTCACCCACCCGCGCGGGCTGCTTTCGCGGCCACCGAACCTATGCAGGAACAATATATCCTCCAGAACGAGCAGGTGATCGAGGTCAATGGCTCGGGCGTGGAGAGTAGCGCGGGCACGATTGCGGTCCGGGTACCGGCCCTGCACGATCACGTCATCACCGCAACCATGAAGGTCCCAGCCAACGCGAAAGCCTTGCAGGAGGCGCAGCAGCACCTGGAATCCGTCCTCCTCGGCCTGGAACAGCGCTTTCCGCCTACTCCCACGGGATTGGGCATCGCGGTCGCCTGGGGACTGCCCTTCTTCCACCACTACATCCCCAGCCTGGGGAAAACGTCGCCGTTTTTCCCGGCCGGGACGCGCTACCCAGCATATCTGCCGGTCGACCTGGTGACCTCCAAGCTGGAGGGCCATACCGTCTATGCGGTCCAGGAGGCCAGGACGTTCCCCAGCGACCAGCCCCCTGCTGGCTTTGGACCGGTCCACCTGGAGCAGAATGAGGTGGCCGTGCTGCTGCGCAGCGACTCGCTCACCAACATCATGGCGGGCACCAACGCCCTGTTCGGGTCGGGGAGTAACCAGGCGGGCAGTCTGTTCAAGGTGACGAGTATCCGTCGGGGCTTCTCCGGCGGCGGGTTCTATGGGCATCAGAGCCTGCCGAGCAGGCTGGCGCTGGCGGCGAATGTGCCCGGTGCGCGGTCGATCCCGCCCCAGGCGCAGGCCTTCCTCGGCTTTACCACCACCCTGCAGGCGAATATGGGGCCCGGCATCATCGCGAATCTGGAGACCCTGCCCGGACGGCTACTTCCGACAGGGGACCACCATGGAGCTCTCCCACCTGTTTCAAGATCTGGCAACATGGTACGGGCAGGGCTACCCCCACTATGCGCGTCGCGTCCAGGCGATGTTGCAGCCCGGCCTCTCGCCCGCGCCGGGGACGCTCACCCTCAATCCGCCAGGTCAAAGTGAGGCCGATGTGGCGCAAGGGGTCCAACAGTACCACGCCTACGGCCACACTGGGAGCATGGCGCCGGTGGACAGCACGACAACGCCGACGACCAGCAACTACGGCGTGGCCTACCCGACGGGGACGACCATCCCCGTGCGCGGCGATTTCGACACGCTGGACAATCCGTTCTACTACACCGCCGATCCGACGGGAAACCACTACAGCAGCACGCCCGCCGCCGCGCTGCACTTCATCATCTTCCAGCCGACGATTGAAACCTTCAATCGCGTTCGGCTCGCGATGGACGGCCGCTATACCGATCAGACCCTCTCCGTCGCGCCGCGCTCCCCCAACGCCGGCATCAACTCGGTCCTGTTCACGACCCACCGGCAGAACTATCTGGTGCCACCGCGTCGCCATCGCTCCTTCCCGCTCGCCGAGTTCCTGGCCTGACACAGACACGGACACGGACACCGACTGCGCAGGGCCGTTGAGGAACAGCGGCTTGGGAACACACGCAACGCGCACGCAGGTTTGGAAACGCGCTCAAGTATGTTTTTTCGGATCAATTCGCTAACATTGATCGCCTGTAGTGCGATTCAGCACCTCAGCGTTTTGAAGAGAAGAAAGCTGCACCAAAAGTTGCGCAGACCCACAATGCGTGACGGGGTTTCTGGTATACGTCGTGCAGCGTCACTGGGAAGAGGGTGTCGGTCCTCCCCACAGGGGGAACGCTTCTGCACACCAGTAGGGCTGCCAGCTGGATGAGGCGTGATGGGCGCTCTAGGCTCGGCCTGGCCCAATGGGACGCCTGAAGAGATCTCGCCGCCACCGTCGCTGCCGACTGACGCACACTCAGAAAGGACCTCACAACCATGGTTTTCGTCCGCACACACCTGATCAAAGGTCGTCTCAGTGTCGCACAGAAGGAGGAATTGGGCGCGAAGCTCATCCAGGCCGTGTCTGATGTCGAAGGCCTGGTCAACAACACAGAGAACCAAAAAACCTCCTGGGTGCAGTTCTAGGAGTTCGACCCCGAGAACTGGTATGCCCCGGCCACTCTCGCCGGCTCCCACCCCGACTCCCGGATCCAACTCGACGTCATTACCCCGCAGAAACTGGTCGATACCCCTGAAGTCGCCCGCGCGATGCTGGGCAAAGTCAACGAGGCGGTGCGATCGGTCCTCGGACCCGGCCTCCTGCCCGCGCACGGGCCATGGGTGCACGTCTACATCCTCCCGTTCGACCAGTTTGCGCTGGACGGCCGCATCCCCGACTGGGAAGGCTGGGTACGCTCGGGGACATTCCGCTTTGAGGAGCAGAACAGCCTTAGCCAATGATCGAGGATGCGCTTCTGAGTAGCGCAGGACTGGCAAACGGAGAGATGACTATGGAAAAGTACACTAAACCCGGAGAGTTCACGGCTCCCGCTGACTTTGTGGGATTTCGAGCAAGCGAGGTGAAGACAAAAGACAACACCATTTTTCTGCGGACACAAGGCACAGGGCCAGGTCTTCTGTTGATTCATGGCTTTCCGCGTACCCACCTGATGTGGCGGCATCTGGCGCCGCAGTTGACCGACCGGCATACGGTGGTCTGTGTGGATCTCCGCGGCTATGGACAGAGCGGTTCCCCCGTCTCGACAGATGATCACTTCCCCTACAGTAAACGGGCTATGGCAAGCGAGCTTGTGGAGGTCATGGACCGGCTCGGATTCCCTCGGTTCTCCGTGGTCGGACACGATCGTGGTGGGCGAGTTTCCTATCGCATGGCGCTCGACCATCCGGAAAAGGTCGAACAGCTCGCGGTTTTTGACGTCATTCCGATTCTGGAAGCTTGGAGTCACGCGGATGCTACGTTCGCTCAGACATACTGGCCCTGGAGCCTCCTCTCGCAGAAGCCTCCGCTTCCGGAGAAATATCTGTTAGGCGCTCCCGATGCCGTGTTCGACAATCCCTTCGGCGCTGGTTCCTTCCCTGCAGAGATACGCGAGCAATACATCGCCACGTATCGCAATCCTGATCGAGTACACGCCATCTGTGAAGAGTATCGAGCCGCGACGGAGATCGATGTCGAGCATGATCGCATCGACCTTGAGGCTCACCGCCACATCACCTGCCCCATGCTCCATCTCTGGGCTGCTGGCGGGTGGCTTGACACCTACTACGCCAACGATGGAGGACCACTCGGTATCTGGAGACGGTGGGCACCGCAGGTCCAAGGACAAGCGATACGAGGTGGACACTTCTTCCCCGAAGAAAATCCGACAGATACGGCTGAGCTCTTAAGGTCGTTTCTCTTGAGTTGAGGAGGGTGTTGAAAGACTATGGAAGAGCGACTAAGCAAACCATACGTTGGATACCCGCCTGCGCTCACTACTCCGCTGCCCCGCGGGATGAGCCGCGTCACGTCCTTCAGGACGCGGCTCATGACAGGGCAAGAGCTGGCAGCCACCACGCTGTCCTTCCCCTGGCAGCCGCGCCTCTCGGACTACTCCGCGACGATGGCCGGCCGCTCGGCCGGGACCGCCTCACCGCGCGCCGCCGCGCGCTTGGCTGCCTCCACCGCCGGGTCGCGCCCAACGAAGATCGCCAGCACAGCGCACACCGCGGTGGCGATCGTGACTACCACAAAGGTGTCGTTCAGGCCCATGACGAAGGCGTGCGGCCCCACGTAGGCGCGCGCGGCGCCCTGCACGCAGCTGGTGACGGCGGGAAGGTTGGTGGGACCGAGCCGGGCAAGGCATGCGGCCTTCGCTGTCGCGAGCGGCCCTGCCTGAAACGCCGCGCTGACGGCAGGCCCGTGATTTGCCGCCTGCTGTGTCAGGTAGGTGTTGAGCGCCGAGATGCCGACGGCGCCGGCCACCTGCCGCGTCACGTTCACCAGCGATGAGGCGCGCGCCATAGCACGATTGCTGACGGCAGAGAGCACCAGGGTCTGGAGCGGAATGTTGGTGAGGCCGAGCCCCATCCCGCGCACCACGAGCCAGCCCTGCAGCGACAGACCCGTCGTGTTGACGTTGAACATCGTGAGCCCGTAGGTGCCGGCCGCGAGCAGCGCAAATCCAAGGACCGCCATGATGCGCGGCCCAACACGATTGTAAAGACCGCCCGCAATGGGGGTGACCACCGCCGCCGCCAGACCCTGGGAGATGACGATCTCGCCGGTGGAGAGCGCGGTTTGGCCCCGAATGCTCTCGAAAAAGAAGGGCAGCAACAACAGGCTGCCGAACAGAAATGCGGAGAGGCTCCAGAGCAGCAGGTTCGAGACGGTGAACGTATAGTTCGCGAAGAGGCGCACATCCATGACCGGGTCGCTGACCAGCAGCTCGTTGATCACAAAGGCCACGAGCAGGACGCCGCCCACGAGCAGATAGCGTACGACGGTCGCCTGGATCACCAGGCCCGCGATGTGGTAGGTCGCGAATGGGGTGTCGTTCCACCCGTGCGTGGCCGCCTCGGTGATCCCATACACCAGGGCGGTGAACCCCACCACGGCCAGGACCAATCCCACGACGTCGAAGCGCTGGCGCGCCAGCGCCTGCTCACCATTGGCAGCTCGATCGGCGGCGCGGCCGCGCAAGATGATGAAGCCTGCGACCAGCGTCGCGATGCCGATCGGCACGTTGACGATGAAGATGGCGTTCCAGTCGAACGTGGTGGTGAGATAGCCGCCAATGGTTGGGCCGAACGCCGGCGCCAGGAGCACCGGCACGCCGATGACCGCGGAGGCGGGGCCGCGCTCGGCCGGTGGGAAGACGCGAAAGATGATGGCGAACGCCAGCGGGAAGAGCGCGCCGCCCCCCACGCCCTGTAGCACGCGGAATGCGATCAAGAGCTCCTTGGAAGGCGCGAGCGCGCAGAGCGCCGATCCGACCGTGAACAGCGCCAGCGCCGACAAGAACACCGTCTTCGTGCCGATGCGATCGCTCAGGTAGCCGGTCACCGGAATGACAGCCGCCTGGGCCAGAAAGTAGGCGGTCACGACCCACTCGATCGTCGTTCGGTCCGTGTTGAAGAAGGTCTGCATCCGCGGCAGGGCCACGTTGACGATCGTGTTGTCGAGGATCGCCATGAACAGGCCCACGGCGACGACGAGCGCCGCCTGCCACTTATAGTCCAATCGCATCGTCCGCCCCCTGGAAGTAGTCGGTTCGGATAGCAACGCTCCCCACCGGCCGTCAAGCCTGAGCAGCGTGTGGTGGCCCTCGGCTGCTCGGCGTCTCCATGGCGAGGCGAGCCTCCGCGCCCGCCGCCTGAGAATACGATGTATCTTGTTATATCGGGAACCGACGAGATTGTCAAGGCTCGCCGACTGGCGATCGAAACCGCGACAGCGTCCACCGGAGGGGCATCTGGAGGATGCCCGTCGCCTCTGGAGCACCGGACGCCCCTACGGACCGGCGGGCGGCGAAGCCCACCTCCGCGCAATACCGTTGGAGCATACTGTCAGAAACACTATGAAGCGGACGCACGAGGCTGCGGAACGTAGGGTATAGGTCAGCCCGGGACTGCTCACGAGTGTCTTGCCACACGTCCTCCAGCGCGACCTCTGCCGCGCGCAGCCACACGCCGCGCCACGCCAGCCGGGTGGTGCCGTCCGCATCCGGCGCGCCGCGCGCCAGCTCGTGACCGCTCTGCTCGTCGCGGACGACGACCGCGCCGAATCGGCCCGCGAGCGCCAGATCTACAGCGAGCGCATCATCCGCCGCGTCAGCAGGGATGCGATAGCTGAGGGCCAGCGCGCTTGGCCCATAGGGGAGCGGGCCGATAGTATAGACGGCGCCCGGTCGGCGCCAGACGTCGGGGAGCGCGGGCACCAGCCGGAAGCGGTCCGACGCGAGTGCACGCAGCCCGATCAGATAGCGCACCAGAAAGTGCACGGTGAGCGCACCCCAGCCATAGCCCTCGATGCCGGCACTTACCTCCGGACCGCCCTCGGGCCAGAACTCGCGGGTGATGCCTGGCACGGCGCCATCGGGTTCGAGTGCGCGGGCATCCAGACGCCGCCACGTCCGCTCCAGGATGTCGGCGGCCAGCTCCGCCGCACGGGCATCCAGACCGACGGCGAGCGCGGCGTCCAGCGCGGTATAGGCCACGGGCGGCCACACCAGCGGCGGCCAGACACCACCGTGCCGTGGCAGATCGGCAAAGGCGCCTCGAAGCGCGGCGGCCTGCTCTGGCGCGGCCACACCCGCCACGAGGGGGGCCAGCTGCATCGGGTCGCGCACCTTCGACCAGGTCCTGTGCCGGCTTTCGTAGTCGCGGTACCAGCCGTCATGCCAGAGAGATTGCGTGCGCTGCGCTAGGTATTCGGCGTCCAGGCGCCAGCGCGCGATCTCGGCCGCTGGACGCTCCAGCGCGGCGGCCCATGCCGCCAGGAGCGCGCAGCCCTGGGCCGTGGCGGCCTGCAGATCTACCGGCCGCAGGTGGCGCACGTCGCTTCCGCCGGTCTCTTGGGTACCGAACCGCCTCGAGACGTCCTGTCCGCTCTCCCAGCTACACGCGTGGACGAGCCACCCCTCGCCGTCCATACGCGTGTCGAGCCACCAGCGCAGGTACGCCGCGGCGTGGGGATAGAGGGCCGCCAGCCAGTCACGATCGCCGCTGGTACGCCAGAGGGCATCCGCTACGGCCAGCGGCCAACCCCACTCCGGCCCCGTGCCACAGACCGCGCCGTCGTCGGCCACCATATTGTAGCTGCCGTCCTCGCGCATACAGGGGACGTTGGGTCGCGGCGCGGAGGCGAAACACGCCAGCACGATGCCGCGAGCGAGCACGGGGTCAGCCCAGGCGAGGGCCAGCGCATCGAGCGCCGTCTCGGCCAGCACGGCGCGCGGCGCCTGAATCTGCATGCCGTCCCACGCCCGCGCGAAGACGCCTGAAGGCGGCCGCACCGTCATCCGCAGCGTCTCCAGATCAGTGACCAGCCCGCGCCGCCAGTGGGCCGGCCAGTGGCCGCTCAGCTGGGGCGCGGCCCGCCAGAAGCGCTCGTCGTCATCCACGCGCGCGGCCAGCGCCGCGGCGAACCCGGCGCGCGCGGTGTGCCACTGCGCCAGGGCCCGGTCGCCGCTGACGCCCCGTGCCAGGATCGCGTCCACCATCACGGCTGCGTAGGGAGGGAGCACCAGGTCATAGGCGAGCAGCAGTGTCGCGGTTTGCAGGGCGGGTGGCTCGCGCTCCGGCGGAGGTACTGGCGCGCCTGCGCCCAGCGGCCACGGCGCGCGATCGTGCTGTGCGGCGGCCGGCAGTAAGGGCTGGCCCGCGACGGCGGTCGCGCCGTGGACCCAGGCGTCGCCCTCGGGGCAGACGCCCAGCAGCCCCAGTGGTCCAGTCGCGGGATCGCTCGCGCCGGGCAAGACAGCATACAGGCCATACTCCCAAAGGCGGCTGGCGGCGGGATTGTGCGCCACCTCCTGCGCCAGCCAGAGCCGGACTACCAGATTGTCGCCGGTTTTGCTCCCGTCGCGCGCCGCGGTGCGTTCCAGGGTGAGGCGGCAGCCCAACGCATGTTCATCTACTAATAGGTAGGTGGCCGTGACGCGTACGCCGCCAGGATGTGTCCAGACGTAGCGCAGGCGCTGCTTCGTGCGCAGGTCGCAGCCCACCGGCACGCGCGCCGCCTGGAGCTCGGCGGGTGTCAACAGCCGCTGCCCCGCCACTTCGATCCCAACATGCAGGTGCGCGCGATACTGGAACTGGTTGCGCCCATATGAGCCATAGTTCGGCGCATGCCAGCCCATCCCCGCGGGCGGGCGCGAGCGCAGCACACCGCTGGGATTCAGCTTCCAGCTGTGCGCCGGGTTGTCCAGATAGCCGTGCGGCGGGAAGTCGTCGCGCGGGGTGCCGGTGGCAGGCGAGGACATACGTGCTCCCAGAGGGCCAGCAATGAAGCGTCCCAGCCAACTGTAGCACAATCTTCAGACTGCGGCCTGCTCGTCGAACACCGACCGAGATGACGTCCCCCAGCCGGCGGGCGCCCCCAGAGCGCGGTAAACCCGCCACCAAGCCCGCGCAGGCGGGCTCTTCATTCCCGCTCCCAACGCTCTCAACTCCCCTCTCCCCGCGGGAGAGGAGCTGGGGGTGAGGTCCGACTACTCTTCCCCCAGGCCGCTCAGCTGGTCGAACTCTTCCTGGGTGAGCGCGATGCCCGCTCCGGCCACGTTTTCCTCCAGGTGCCGCACTGACGAGGTGCCGGGGATGGGCAACATCCCCGGCGAGCGCTTCAGCAACCAGGCCAGCGCGATCTCCGACTGGGCCGCCTGATGCCGCTGCGCGATGTCGCCCAATGGACCGCCTTCATGCGTCAGCTCGCCTATTGCCAGTGGGTTCCAGGGGATGAAGGCCAGCCCATCGCGCGTGCAGACTTCCAGCACGTCTTCCGAGGCGCGATCGGTCAGATTGTAGCGGTTCTGCACGGAGACGATAGGCCCTATCTTCCGGGCTTGCGCCAGCTGCCCAGTGGTCACGTTGCTGAGCCCGATGTGCTGGATCTTGCCTGCGCGCTGCAGCTCGATGAGCGCGCCTAGCGAATCCTCGAACGGCACCTTGGGGTCGGGCCGATGGAACTGGTAGAGCGCGATACGGCTCAGCTTCAGCCGGCGCAGACTGCCCTCCAGCGCCTCACGCAGATGCTCGGGCCGACCATCGGGCGACCACTGTCCCGGCCCAGCGCGCAGCAGTCCACCCTTAGTCGCGATCACCAGGTCCTGCGGGTAGGGATAGAGCGTCTCGGCGATCAGGTTCTCGCTCACATCGGGGCCGTATGAATCCGCCGTATCGATCAGGTTGATGCCCAGCTCCAGCGCGCGCCGCAGGACCGCCTTGGCCTCGTCGCGGTCGCGCGGCAGGCCCCAGATGCCCGGCCCCGTGAGGCGCATAGCGCCAAAGCCGAGCCGGCGGACGGTTATGTCTCCGCCGATGGTGATGGTGCCGCTGGCCGCGGCCATAGGTGTACCCGCCGATGTCATGTGTAGTTGCTCCTTTGAATCGAAGCCGCCCTCTTGCGCGCCGATGGCATCGTCGAGCGGCTCCGCTGCGGGGATACTGTGCCGGCCTTCCTGCCGAGCAGCAACATCGTGCATCTCCTGTGCACGGGCCTCGTCGTACGAGCGAATACGGATGGGCGACGCAAGAACAGTGCCCCAGGGGATGAGCGAGCGCAACGCCCACAGTGGGTGTGGAGCCTCATTGCGCGGGACGGCGCGAGCGCCTGACAGATGACGTGGTAGGCGGCGATGCCGGGGCGCTGCTGGGGAGCGTCGCCGCCACCTCCACCAGCCGGCGCAGGAACTGGCGGTCGCCCAGCCGCTCCAGAATGGGCCGGGCGCGGTCCAGCTGAGCGCGATCGCCAGTGCGCTGCGCCAGGACGATGCGCATCCGCGCGGCATGCGGCACCATCTCGTGCGCTTCCGCGTCGTCGATCGCGGCCGCCAGCCGTCCGGCATCCTCCGCGCCCAGCGCCGCGGCGATCCGAGCGCAGTGGATGGGGAAAGCGATCTGCTCGGCCTGCGCTTCCCGCGTGGCGGGCTCGAGCAGCCCAGGCGGCGCATGCACCCCCCGCTCGCTCAGAAACATGAGGATCTCGGGATACGGCGTGTTGAAGGTCCAAATCTCGGGGGAAGCATCCAGGATCTCGCACGGATCGTCCTGGCGATACGCCACGAAGAGCCGATACCACTCGGGTACCTGGTCCGGGTTGATGAGGCGCTCGAGCACGGCGGCAGCGATATCCGCCATGGAGCGATCTTCGCGCGCCAGGGCCACGTGCAGCGCGATGAAGTAGCCCCAGCGCAAGTTCGCATTCGGCTCGTGCTGGGACTGCTCCCAGGCCTGCTCCACCGCCGCGGTGAAGATGCTCAGCTCGTCCCAGCGGCCGATATACCAGGCGGCCAGCGCCCCGCGCGAGATGCCAAAGGCCAGATGCACCACCGTCTGCCCGCGCGACTCCTCCAGCGCCAGGTGCACCACCGACTCTCCAGGCCGCACCTGCGCCAGCGCTTCACTGACCGTGGCGATGCAGCGATCATACTCCCCCAGGTTGAAGTACACCCGCGCCAGCATGCCGACGGCGTCGCCGCGCTCGCCGGCGGAGAGGTCGGGCACCGCGAGCCGGCGCTCGCTGGGTTCGAGCGCTTCGTGGTGCGCGCCCACTAGCATCGAGAGTCCGGCGTAGCCGTCGAGCGCCTCGCTCAAGGCCGGCCAATCCTCGCGCGCCTCGAAGTACGCCGTGGCCCCCAAGCCCACCGCGAGGGCCTCCCGCACCTCCTCCGAGATGATGGTGCTGCGCCTGCCGAGCCAGAAAAGTTCGGTCACATGCGCGCGCCAGCGCTCATTCTCATCGCCAGCCGCCTCGGCCAGGCGCCGGGCCTCGGTCCACAGCTCCACCAGCTCCTGCTCCGTTGGCTTGCCGGCGCCCCAGCGGATATGCACCATGAGCAGCTTCCGCATCAGCCGCGCGCCGACCAACGGATCGCCTGCTTCGGTGGCGCGCCAGCGATCCAACGCGCGGCGATACGCATCGACGGCGGTATCGCGGAAGACCTGTTGGACATAGTCGCCGAGCAGCTCGAAGAGACCGGCGTGATCCGGCTCGGGCGCAATGGCGATCGCGCCCTGCAGGTGGTTGCGCGCCTCGACGAATGCGCCCGCGTAGCTGGCCAGCTTCCCGGCGCGCTTCAGGAAGTGGACGGCGCGCGCCGGATCAATCGGCAGGTCGAGTGGCACCGCCGACTGCCGCGCCAGCAGCGCCGCCTCGCGATAATGGTAGGCGATCAGCTCGACGAACTGGTCCAGCCGGTCGCCGGCGAACGCCTCCAGCCACGCTGCGACGCGCGCGTGCAAGCGCACGCGTTCGGCGCGCGAGAGCGTGCCGTAGGCCACATCGCGGAAGAGGATGTGGCGAAACGTGTAGGCGCCGCCCTCGACCGGCATGATGAGGTCGCGCGCGCTCAAGCCGTCAACCGCGGCATCGATTTCGCCCGATGTGGACGGGCCGAGCACCGCTTCGAGCATCGCCGGCCAGAACGTGCGGCCAGCCACCGCCGCCACCTGCAGCACCGCGCGCTCCGGCGGTGTGAGCAGGTCCAGCCGCGCCAGCACCGCCTCGTGTACGGTATCAGGCAGGCTCATGGGCGCGTCGGACGGCTCCTCGGCACGGCGCTCGGTCAGCGCGCGCGTGAGCTCGATGGCGAAGAACGGATTGCCGCCCGCGCGCTCCACGATCTGCTCGCGCGTCGCCTCGGAGAGGCCCTCCGCCAGCTCTGCCACCAGCTCGCGCATCTGGCGCGCACCGAGCGGCAAGAGCGCCAACGCGGTGAAGCTGCTCTGCCCCCCACCCCACTGCGGGCGCCCGTCCAGCAGCTCCGGCCGGCTGAGGGCGACGATCAGCAGGGGTGCCTGCGTGCGCGGATGCATGAGGTGCTCGACGAGATCGAGCAAGCTGTCGCTGGCCCAGTGCAGGTCCTCGAACACCACGATGCGCGGTGTGCGGCGGGCCAGCGCTTCCACCAGCAGGCGCCAGGCGTTGAAGATCGTGGTGCGCTCCGCCTGACCCTCGCGCTCGATGCCCAGCGTGACCAGAATGAGGTCCGCCAGGCGCGTCGCATCCGCGGCGGAATGCCCGCCCGCCACGAAAGCCTCCGCGATACGTTTGGCAGAGAACTGGGAGCCCAGCAACGCATCCAGCAGCGGGCGCAGCGGCCAGTAAGCCAGCGTCTGCCCATAAGGCAGGCAGCGCGCGGTGGCCACCTTCCACCCCGCAGCGGGATCGAGCTGGGCGAGGAACTCCTCCAACAGACGCGTCTTACCGGTGCCAGCCGGCGCCACAATCGAGACCAGCTGCGGCCGCTGCTCTTCGAGCGCTCGCTCCCACAGCAGATTCAGCTGCGCGAGGTCCTGGCGTCGGCCGATGAACGGCGGGCGCTTCATCTGGCGCGCCGGCCGGGGACCAACGAGCGGGAACACCCGCAGAGGGCGAGCCTTCCCTTTGACTTCCGCCAGGCGCGCCTCGCCAAAGAGGAACGCAGACTCCGCGGCCGCCACCGTGCGCTCGCTCGCGACGATCTCGCCAGGGTTTGCCGCCTGTTGGAGCCGTGCCGCCACGTTGACCGCATCGCCTGTCACCAGGAAATCGCCACGCGCCGGCTCGCTGGTGGCCACCACTTCGCCCGTATTCACCCCGACGCGCAACAGCAAGCGCCCGGCCAACACCGTATCTGCGGCCACCGCGTCGCGCAGGGCGAGCGCCGCGGCCAGCGCCCGCTCGGCATCGTTGCCGTGGGCATGCGGTAGCCCGAACACCGCCATCGCCGCGTCGCCGATGAACTTCTCCAGCGTGCCGCCGTGCTCGGGGATGAGGCGCTGGGCATGCGCGTAGTATTGGCTCATCAGCGCGCGTACGTCCTCCGGATCGAGGCGCTCGCCGAGCGTGGTGGACCCGCTCACATCGGCGAAGAGGATGGTGACGAGCTTGCGTTCCTCGGGCATGGGAGCAGCTCCTCAGGCGTGATGAGAGCACTGGTGCGCACTCGATAACATCATGGCGGACAGCCATCCCACATGCGGTCGTTCATGGGGGCGGCACGTCACGGCATGCCTGCGTCAGTATGGTCCCATCCACGGCGAGGGGGTCAAGCCACCACGATCATGGCAGGTGGCCTCGATGCCAGCCTGGAAACGGCGGAATAGGGTGGCGACCGCCTCATTTCACGAGCCCGGACCGGCGTGCGCCGGCCACGGTGAGGACCACCAGGCCGCGGGCGGGTTCGTCCTCGCCAATCCCTTCGAGACGGTGCCCCGATCCATTTCCGCACGCTACCTGCATGACGCCTGGGAGCGCTTGTCTGGGGTGCTCCCAGGCTACCGACTGGCTCCCTTTACCAGTGGAGGAAGAAGACAGGGGCACAAGCAGTAAGCACAGCAATAACTTGGAGCGCCAGAATCAGCATCGCCGGCTTTGGCTTCTGGGGCAGATACTTGATCGCAAAAAACGCGATGATCGGCACCTGCGCCGCGATGAGTATCTGCCACAGATGGGCGGCAGTTCCTTCATCGGCCTGACGGGCAACACCGACGAAAGCAATCTGACCGAGCACCAGGGCGAGGGCAACCAAGGACATGGTGACTGGCAAAAAGGCGCTCGGCTGTCTCAGTGTTGGATTCGTAGTGGTCATGCTGTTTTCCTCGCTCTTCTTTGAGGATGTCTGAGCTGGAGAAACCGTAATCTTCCAACTCGTGAAAGCATATCCTGAGCACCCCCTTGGAAGCGCCGCCCCCTGTGCTCTCTGCAAAGCACTCAAGTGCCTTGGTCAGCATACCGCCCGCTAGCCCGAGCACTCGACTTTCGAAACTGCCGCTGGGTCACTCATGGTCGTCGCGCACGGCCAGCGGGCATAGGGGCTGCGCCGAGATGCTCAGCCCCTCACCACGCGGTCACGACGAAGGCACCCTGGCCCGCTGGGCCAGCGCACCGGTGCGTCGGCCCAGCCAGCGCACTCCATAAGGTACGAGCGCTACGGCGAGAACGGCTCCGCACGCCGCGGCCGAGCTGGCAAAGAACCTGCCGAACACCAATGTGCCCAGCCAGCCGCTACCCAGCGCGGCCAGCGCTCCCACGGCGAGCAGGCCCCACCAGCTCGCGCGCCGGCTGCGCCACCAGACACGCGGGGCGAGCGCGGCGAGATGGCCCAGCGCTCCGATGAGCGCGCCACCCGCCAGCCAGACGCATGAAAGGATCCACATCAGCGCACCTCCCCGCCGCTCACGAACCGACCAGCAGCGCGTCGTAGAGGATACGGGCGAGCCGGCTGCCATCTGCCAGCACGTGGCCGAGCGCACTGCCCTGGCGCACTTCGGTATGCTGAAAGATTGCCAGCTCCACGTAATCATGGGGATGATGGAGCTTGGTCAGCGCCGCGGCGAAATCGCGCGCCTCGGTGAACGGGATGTAGGGATCATTGGCATCGTGCAGCAGGTAGATTGGTGCACGTATCTGGCTCACGATGACGCGTGGTGAGAGTTGGGCCAGGAGATCGCGCGCACCTGGCTGGATCAGCGCGATATTGGCTTCCACCGCGTCGGGCGCGTCGCCCGCGAGCAGGTGGTAGACCGCGGCACCGGCGGGCGAGAGCAGTGCGACCTCGTCAGCCGTCAGGGGCGAGGGATTGGCGAACGCGAAGCCCGCCTTCAACCGCGCTCCGTCGTACTCCGGCAGGGTGTGCGCCAGGACGTTGGCGAACACCTCCAAAGGAACGCTATTCGGCTGCCAGGGCTGCATGCGACCGTTCACATCGAGCGCACGGCGGCCGATGTCGCGCAGCACCTGCTCGATGTCGAAATAGCCGCCGAACTGGGTGATGAAGGCCACGCGACCGCGGAGGCGAGGATCAACGTCGGCCAGACACGCGAGCGGTCCTCCGGCGCTGAAGCCCACGATACCCACGCGATCCGCGCCGACGCCCTTCCAGCGCGCGAGCCGGTTGAAGGCCTGCACGACGGCGTCGCTGTCGGCGGGTGTGACGTCATAATTGATGAGCGTCTGCGTGGTCATCAGCATGACGACCACGCCGGTCCGGGCCAGCGCGTCGGCCAGGTTGACCAGCTGCGGCTCGGCACGCTCGTCACCCAGACCTGGAATGATCAGGAGTCCACCGTGCGCGCCGGGCACGAGCGGCGCCGGAGTTGTGGGAGCGTACACGTCCGCGAAGACCGTGCCGCTCGCGGAGGGTAGCGTGAGCTGGCTGTGGGAGATATCCTCACCGACGGCCACAAAGGCGGCAGGCTGAGAAGCCGAGAGCAGCGGCGCCAGAAGCACCACGCCGCGCGCCACCGCCCGGCCCTGTGGCAGGAGCGAGGTGGTCGCTCCCACCAGAAGCACCAGGGTGAGCAGCGCCCGCGCGGTCCAGCGCATCACGGCGGCGCGTCTCGTCCGCGGCGCTGCTTCATCGGGACCCAGCGGCGACGGCGTTTCCGGCTCAGGGCGCTGCGCAGGCATACGCTGGTGACCTCTCATACTTGTCGCGATGTCGTGTTCATAGCATAGCGCGCTCCAAGCTGAGCCACACAGGGGCAAATGACCCATTCGCGCTCGCCGGCCGTACTTTGCCAAGCTTTAATCGGCGCTTCATCTCCCGCTTACATGCCGATGTTACCCTTCGCTGGGTTTGTGTGCGCGGTCGGGCGTACCACATCGGAGGCACCGGTCTGCAGGGAGGTGGCGCGTGCTGCTGCGAGAGATCGAGACGAGCGCTCCGCCGACGCCGGCGCCAGCGCCAGCGCGGCCCTGCAAGCCGCTATTGCGTGGCTGGTCCCACGCCGTGGCCGCCGTCGGAGCGATCATCCTGACGGCGCTGCTGGGCTGGCTGGGTCAGGGCGACGGACTGCGGCTGGCCGCGCTGCTCGTCTTCGGGATCAGCACGAGCACGCTCTATACGCTCAGCGCCCTCTATCACTTGAGGGAGCTGCGTCGGCCGGCACGCCAGCGCCTGATGCGCACGCTGGATCATGCGGGTATCTTCATCGGCATCGCCGGGACCTACACGTCCTTCTGCCTGCTCGTCTTGCAGGGCTGGCAACGGATCGCGCTGCTCGCAGCCATCTGGCTCTGCGCGCTGGCCGGCATCGCCCTCAAGATCGCTTGGCCGGGGATGTCGCGCCAACTCAGCACCTATCTCTACGGCAGCATGGGCTGGACCGGCATGTTGGTCTTACCGGCGTTTTGGAGGGCCTTGCCGCCGCCAGCGCTCGCGCTGCTGCTGTTGGGTGGCTCGCTCTATACGCTGGGAGCCGCGATCTACGCGTGGCGCTGGCCCGATCCGTTCCCCCGCGTGTTCGGCTACCACGAGATCTTCCATCTGCTCGTCATCGGGGGCAACGCAGTGGTCACGGTGGTCCTGCTGCGGTGGGTCGTGCCGGGGATCCCGTAGCCGCTAGATGTACCTGACGTTCAGCGCGCCTGGAGCACGCGATCGTAGGTGAAGCGCTGGCGCGGATCGGCGAGGTCCCAGGTGGCCGTCTCAGCATCCACCAGCGCGGGATGCGCCCGGCGGATATCGCGCAGCGCGTTGCCCGCGGAATGGCGCACGTACTCGCTGGGATCCTGGCGCAGCGCCGCCAGCCTCCGGATCGCCTCGGCGGGGCGCCGCGCGAAGTAGACGCGGCTCTTGCTCGTCCACGGGCGTAGGCCCTCGCTCACCGCACGCCGAGCGTTCGGGTGAGCGTCCGCGAGCCAGGCGTCGATGGTCGGCAACGCGGCCTCATAGCCCAGCGCCGCGCAGTAGGCGTCGAACGCTTGAGCCAGCGCTTCCTGGACCTCCCAGCTCGGGTCGGCGGGGACGCGCTCGCGCAGGTTGGCCAGATTCGCGGGACGTGCGCCTGCGGTGAACGCCATCAGATAGACGCCCAGCATGCGGTGCGGCGGATCGCCGCCATCTAGCAGCGGCAGCGCGGCGGCCACGACCTCGTCCTCTGGTGCGGAGCTGGCCAGCTCGCGGGCCAGCGCGCGAATCTTCGACCAGCCCAGGCCGTCTAGCGGTGGGATCGGCAGCATAGAGGTCCACCTCCGCGCGTGGCGCGCTATTCCTGTGGGCTGGCCGACGCGGTGGGCGATCGTCCACGTCCGGATCCTGGCAGCAGCTCGATGGGGCCGAAGAGGTTGGCCTGTCGTACGATGATGCGCGCCTGGTGCCAGAGCTCGAGCACGGCCAGAAAGGTGACCACCAC
>WNFM01358168.1_pt1 | contig 18550 bp, 16 predicted proteins | sample 5400271 | NCBI WGS metagenome assembly WNFM01 (sample SAMN13153352, study PRJNA577476) | soil metagenome | isolation source: 60 cm saprolite on Douglas fir-dominated hillslope | place: USA:California | collected 2013-09-17 | reverse complement strand
GTTTCACTATCCCGGGCGGCCGATCGGCGAGGATCTCGGGCCGAAACGCGCCGCCCGGTAGCGGAAGCCGCGTCATCGCCCCGGCGAAGCCGCGCCGGCTCGCGATTCGCAGTGCTTCAATGCTTGTTGAAGAGCGCGTTGAAGTAGCCCGCGCCCAGACCCAGGAAGCTCACCGCGACCAGCAGCAGTATGACCGCGATCACCAGCGCGGCGGATTTGAGAGGGCTCCGCGGCGGCCGGGGCTCGCCGGCGTTGTCCGGCTTGGGAGGGTCTTTCGCGTCGGCCATCTTCATTCGACCCGGATGTTCTTGTCACGGATGACCTTGCCCCATTTTACCGTTTCGGATTTGATCAACTCGCCGAATTGCTCCGGAGTGCTCGCGACGATCTCGGCGCTTTGCACCTCGAACCTTTCCTTCATGTCCGGGCCGGCGAGGATTCTCGCGAGCGTCCCGTTGAGCCTGTCGATGACCGGGCGAGGCGTGCCGGCGGGGGCGATCACCCCGACCCAGGAAGTCGTCTCGAAGCCCGGATAGAAATCCGCGATCGTCGGCAGGCCGGGAAAATGCGGCGAGCGCTGCCGGCCGCTGGTGGCTAGGCCGACCAGCTTGCCCGACCGGACGTTCTGCCCGATCGCGCCGCCCGCCTGGATGAGCATCACCTGCACGGTGCCCGCGACCAGATCGTTGACCGCCGGCCCTCCGCCCTTGTAGTGGACCGCTTCCAGCTCGATTCCCGCCGTTTCCTTGAAGAGCTCGAACGCGAGGCGGCTGGAGGAGGCGGGCCCGGCCGAGCCGTAGTTCAGCTTCGCGCCGTTCGCTTTTGCATAGGCGACGAACTCGGGGACCGTCTTCACATTGAGGCTCGGATGCACGACCAGAATCTGCGGATAGCGCGCGAGCAGCATGACGGGAGCAAAATCCTTCACCACGTCGTAGGGCAGCTCCTTGTACATGTGCGGGTTGGAGGCGAAGGTGTCGAAAGTCATCATGATCGCGTAGCCGTCCGCGGGCGATTTCGCGAGCTGCGCGGTTCCCACGATGCCGCCGGAGGCGACGCGGTTCTCGACGATGAACGGCTGCCCGAGCGCCTCTGCGAGCTTCGGCGCGACCAGCCGCGCGGCGACGTCGGACGCCCCCCCGGGGCTGGATGGCACGAATACGTGCACCGGCTTCGACGGATAGTCCTGCGCCGCAAGCGGCGAGCAGAGCAGCGCCGCGGCAAGCAGTGCCGCCGTCTTGCACCGGGGTGAGAGCTTCCGTGCCGGCATGGAGGGCGCCATGATACCGCACGCATCGCCGGGAATACGCGACAATGTTTCTTCTCCTTCGCGGTCACCCGAGGTCGCCCGCCCTTGCCACCGTCGCCAAGAAATTCCCCGGCCCACGCGGGTATCGGTGCGAGTGTTGTTCGCAAGGAGGACCTTCGGCTCCTCACCGGGGGAGGCTGCTACAGCGACGACGTCAATCTCCCCGGGCAGGCCTATGCGGCCATGGTGCGCTCGCCGCACGCCCACGCGCGCATCGGGCGAATCGATCCCCGCGAAGCGAAGGCCCTGCCGGGCGTGCTCGCCGTGCTGACCGGCGCGGATTTCCTGGAGGACGGCCTGAAATCCATTCCGCACCGGCCGTTTTCGGTGAGCCCGCCCGACGCCCGCCTGCAAAACCGCGACGGCTCGGAGATCTTCGTCGCGCCCCACTATCCGTTGCCTGCCGACAAGGCGCGATTCGTCGGCGAGGCGGTCGCGATGGTAGTCGCCGAATCGGTGCAGCTCGCCCGTGACGCCGCCGAGCGCGTGCGCGTGGACTACGGGCCGCTCGCCTCGGTGACGCGCGCCGCAGACGCGGCCCGGCCCGGCGCGGCCCTGCTCTGGGAAGAGCGGGGCTCCAACGTCAACATCGATGCGGACCTCGGCGATGCTAGAGCGACGGAAGCGGCGTTCGCGCGCGCCGCGCACGTCGTACGACTCGATACCCGGGTGCAGCGCGTCACCGGCGTGCCGATGGAGCCGCGCGCCGCCGTGGGCTGGTACGATCCGGCGGCGAAGCGCTATACGCTTCACGCCGGCAGCGGCGGCGTCGTGCGGCAGAAGCGGGAGCTCGCGTGGATACTCGGAGTCGGGGAAGAAGCGGTGCGCGTGGTGGCCCGCGACACCGGAGGCAATTTCGGCACGCGCAACAGCTTTTTTCCCGAGTTCGCGCTCGTCGCGTGGGCCTCGAAGCGCCTCGGCCGGCCGGTGAAGTGGACCTGCGAGCGTGGCGAGGCGTTTCTCTCCGATTACCAGGGGCGCGACCTGACCGTAACGGCGGAGCTCGCGCTCGACGCAAAGGGCAATTTTCTCGCGCTGCGCGCATCCAACCTGAGCAATGCCGGCGCCCATTCGGCCTCTCACGTGCCGCTCTCGAAGGGCGCCTCCATCATGACGAGCGCTTACCGCATTCCCGCCGCGCATGTCCGCGCCCGCGCCGTGCTCAGCAACACTCCGCCCACGACGCCGTACCGCAGCGCGGGCAGGCCCGAGGCGATCTTCGTCATCGAGCGGCTCATCGATCTCGCCGCGCGCGAGCACGGCTTCGACCGCGTGGAGCTGCGGCGGCGCAACCTCATCCCGGAATCGGCGATGCCGTTCCGGAATCCCTTCGGGCTCAGTTACGACAGCGGTGCGTACGGCAAGGTGATGTCCTCCGCGCTCGCACTCGGGGACTGGGAGGGGTTCCCGGCGCGTCGCGATGAGGCGCGAAGGCGGGGCAAGCTGCGCGGCATCGGCCTCGCCAACTACGTGGAAGTGACCTCGGGTTTTCCCACCGAGCGCGCCGAGATCATCATCCGTGCCGGAGGTCGCGTCGACGCCGTGATCGGCACGCTCTCGAGCGGGCAGGGGCACGAGACCAGCTTCGCGCAGCTCCTGGTCGAATGGCTGGGCGTGCCCTTCGAGAGCGTCAACCTGATCACCGGCGACACCGACCTCGTGTCGGAAGGAGGGGGCTCGCACTCGGGCCGCTCCATGCGGTTCGCGAGCATCGTCCTCTGCAAGGCTTCCGACGCCATTCTTGAAAAAGGGAAGACCGTCGCGGCGCACCTCCTCGAGGTCGCCCCGGGGGACATCGAGTTCGCCGCGGGGCGCTTCTCGGTGAAGGGCACCGACCGCTCAGTCGGGATTTTCGAAGTCGCCGCGGCCCGGCCGCTCGCCGCGGCGCATACCGAGACCATCCGCGTCGCTGCGTTTCCCTACGGGTGCCAGGTGTGCGAGGTGGAGGTCGATCCCGACACCGGAGTCGTGGAAATCGCGCGCCTGGCGGCGGTGGACGACGTCGGCCGGGCCGTCAATCCCCTCATTCTTCACGGCCAGACGCACGGCGGCATCGCGCAGGGCGCGGGCCAGGCGCTGCTCGAGGAATGCCGTTACGACCCGGAATCCGGACAGCTGCTGTCGGCTTCGTTCCTCGACTACGCCATGCCCCGGGCCGACCACTTTCCGGAGTTCGCGACCGAGCTGAGCGAAGTGCCTTCGCCGACGAACCCGCTCGGAATCCGCGCCGGGGGCGAGGGCGGCACGACGCCTGCGCTCGCCTCGGTTGCGAATGCGATCGTGGACGCGCTTGCGGAATTCGGCGTGACGCACATCGAGATGCCCGCGACACCCGAGCGCGTCTGGCGCGCCATTCGCGCGGCCGGCCCTCGGGACATTCGTTGAATACAGGGTGGAGCGGGTTATCATTGCTGCCGCCAGAGCGGCATGGAGGAACGACAATGAACTGCGAACGAGCAGGAACCGGGATCGCGTCGAATCCGGCAAGAATCTCCTCCGTTGTAGCGGCGGGGTTGTGGCTGTGCGCCATCTCCGCGCCGATTTTTGCCGCCGACCCGGCCGACACCATCTTGGTGAACGGCAAGATCGTCACCGTCGACGAGCGTTTCACGATCGCCCAGGGCATAGCGATCCGGGGGCAGCGCGTCGTCGCCGTCGGCAACAATGCCGACGTGCTCGAGCTTCAGGGCCGGGGCACGAAAGTGATCGACCTCAAGAAACAGACCGTGATCCCGGGTCTCATCGACAATCACGCCCATTTCATCCGCGCGCCCGAGCACGATGAGCTGCGGCTGGATGGCGTCGCATCGCGCAAACGCGCGCTCGAGATGCTCGCCGAGCGCGTGCGCGCCGCCCCTCCGGGCGAGTGGATCGTGACGCTCGGAGGCTGGTCCGAGGAGCAGTTTACCGACGAGCCGCGCGGGTTTACGCTCGAGGAGCTCGACCGCATCGCCCCGGTCAACCCGGTCGTGCTCCAGGCGGTGTACAACCAGAGCTATCTCAACAGCGCGGCGCTCAAAGCAGCCGGGATAGAGGCCTCCACCCCCGATCCGCGCGGCGGCAGGATCGAGAAGGACGCAGGCGGCAAGCCGACCGGCGTCGTGCGCAACGCGGGAGGGGTCGCCTTCGTCGCGGCGAAGATTCCGCTGCCGGGCAAGGAGCAGTGGCTCGCGAACGTTCGCAAGTTCGTCGCGGGGCTGAACGCGATGGGGATCACCGCCTGGTACGACGCGGGCGGGCGGGGCATGAGCGAAAAGCACTACGACGCGTACCAAACCCTCGCCGAACGCGGCGAGCTGAACGCGCGCGCGTTCTGGACGACGATAAGGCAGCCGGCGACGCCGGAGCAGGTCGACCGCGTGCTCGCCGAGATCCAGCAGCACACACCGTTCCAGGGCAGCGACTATTTCGAAAACATCGGCTGGGGAGAATCCCTCTATCAGCCCGCGACGACCAACCTGCTGCGGAACGATTTCGTCGTGAAGCCCGAAGACATGCGCGAAGTGGGCCGGATCATGCACGCGATAGCCGAAGGCGGGATGTTCATGAACGCGCACGTCGAGATGGAAAACGCGATCGAAGCCTACCTCGCCCAGCTCGAAGCGCTCAACAAGGTCGAGCCGATCAAGGGCCTGCGCTGGGTCCTCTCGCACCTCGACCAGGTGAGCGATGCGCAGCTCGCGCGCATGAAGAGGCTGGGAATGTACGCGGGCCTGCACAGCCGACCGCTCATACAGGGCGCTCTGATGCACAGGGTACACGGCGAGCGCGCGTGGGACATGCCGCCGTTCAAGCGCGTCCAGGACAGCGGCATCGTCTGGGGGCTCGGGTCGGACGCGACCGCAGTGACGACGTCCAACCCCTTCTACACCCTGTGGTTCGCAGTGACGGGGCGCATGATCGGCGGGCTCAGGGTCAATCGCCAGACGATCACGCGCGAGCAGGCGCTCATCGCGCACACGCGCAGCAACGCGCTCTTCGTATTCCAGGAAAGCAATCTCGGCTCGCTCCAGCCCGGCAAGTACGCCGACCTGCTGGTGCTCGATCGCGACTACTTCTTGGTGCCCGCCGCGCAGATCAAGGACATCAAGCCGCTCATGACGATGGTGGGCGGAAAGATCGTGTACCAGGCCAAATAAGCGCGCCGGCTAGGCTACCCCACGGAGCGCGACGCGCAGCTTGGCTATCATCGTCTCGATCTCGGCCTTCGTCGAGATGAAAGGCGGGGCCATGGCGATGGTGTCGCCGGTGAAGCGGTAGAGCATCCCTTCTTCCATTCCGCGCTCGAATACTTTCAGCGCGCGCAGGCCCGGCTTGCCTTGCAGCGGCTCGAGCTCGACTGCAGCCGTGAGTCCGATGTTGCGGACGTCCGCGACGCCCGGCTCGCCCTTCAGCGAATGCACGGCCTGCTCGAGCGCGGGCTCGAGCGCGCGCGCCTGCTCGAAGGAGCCCTCTTCCTCGATCGCATCGAGCGTGGCATGCGCCGCGGCCGCGGCCATCGGGTGGCCCGAGTAGGTGTAGCCGTGAGGCTTCACGATCACCCCGCCCATGGGGATGACGCCGTTGGTGACGATCTTGGCGAAGGTGATCATGTCGGGCATGACGCCGAAGCGCTGCGCGCCGAAGGGCTCGCCCAGGCGCCCGAACCCGGTGATCACCTCGTCGAAAATGAGCAGGATGCCGTGCTTGTCGCAGATCGCGCGCAGCCGCTCGAGATAGCCCTTCGGCGGGACGATCACGCCGCCGGATCCCTGCATGGGCTCGACGATCACCGCGGCGATCGTCGACGCGTCGTGCAGCGCGACCAGGCGCTCGAGTTCCTCGGCCAGGTGCGCGCCCCACTTCGGCTGGCCGCGCGAAAACGCCATCTCGGCGGCGTTGTAGGTGTGCGGCAGGTGGTCGACGCCCGATAGGAGAAGCGGCGCGAACATCCTGCGGTTGGGCGCGATGCCGCCGACGGAAATCCCGCCGATGCCGACGCCGTGATAGCCGCGCTCCCTGCCGATCAGGCGCGTACGCGCAGCCTCGCCCTTCATGCGGTGATACGCCACCGCGATCTTGAGCGCGGTGTCCACCGCCTCGGAGCCCGAGTTGCCGAAGAAGACCTGGCCCATTCCCGCGGGCGCGAGTCGGACGATTCGCTCGGCGAGCGAAAAGATCTTCGGATGCCCCATCTGGAACGCGGGGCTGTAGTCGAGCTCCTTCACCTGTCGCGCCACGGCCTCCGCGATCTTCCGATGGCCGTGGCCGAGCGGGCAGCACCACATGCCCGAGATGCAGTCGAAGAGGCGCTTGCCCTCGGCGGTCGTGTAGTACGCGCCCTCGGCGCGCGCGAGGATTCTCGACAGGGGGTTTTTCTTGAGGTACCGGTTGTGGGTGAAGGGCATCCAGTAGGCCTCCGTCCTGAGGCCCGTGGCCTGCTCCATCACTGCAGTTTCGTGTTTCATGAGGCACCTCACACTTTAGCCGGCAGAGAGCTTACACTGGCCCCCAGAAATTGGAATGGGCGAACCGGAAACGGCCGGGCCGGGCGGCCGTCCGGGGTGGGAGCGCACTAGAAAAGGAGGATGCAAATCCTATGTATTCCAATGTCGTCGTCGTCTTCAACTTCATCATCAGCCAGTGGAGCCTCACCCCGCAGGCGTTCAAAGAGGCAGTGCTCGCCGCGGCTCTCGCCAAATGCGTGCTCGCGGTGCTCTGGTGGACGACGCGCGTGCTGGTCGCGAAATTTCCCGCGAACGCCACGCTGTCGGTTTTCCAGGGTCTGCTCGAAACCCGGCCGGCGAAGCTGGTCGTGCTCGTTCTGGACGTTACGCTGATCGATGTGTTCCTGTTCTTCGCCTGCGTGGCGCTGCTCGATCTGCACCACAGCTTCTCGGTCTTTTCGCTGTGGACCGCAGCGCTGTTCTCGTTCCTCCTGGTCTACATGGTGATGGTCGCGCACAAGGACATCAAGAAATACTAGGGCCCGGCATGCCGCTCTCCCACATCGAGCACTACCTCGTCCTTTCGGACGAAATCGACGCGACGCGCGACTGGTACCGCGACGTGCTCGGCATGCAGGAGGGCTGGCACCCGGACTTCGGTTTTCCCGTCTACTGGATGTACCTCGACGGCGTGGACGTGGTCCACATCGGCAAGAGCGCGAAGCACGCGAGCGACAACCAGAAGGCCTACCTCGGGCGCCTCGCGCAGGATGCCGGCTCGGGCACGGGCGCGCTCGACCACATCGCGTTTCGAGCGAAGGGCCTGAAGCAGACGATGGCACACCTGCGCCGCCACAAGGTCGAATTCAGCGAGCGGCGCGCGAACGGGCAGGCGCTCTACCAGCTGTTCATGTACGACCCGAACGGCATCAAGGTCGAGTTGAACTTCGACGCCACCGAAGCGCAAGGCATCGAGCCGGAGATCACCGCGGAGAAGCTGGCGGCGCGGGAAAACCGCTAGCGTTCATTCTGACCCGAGCATGCGCCTGATCACTTTTTCCATGCGCGGCGCTGGCTCTCCACGGATCGGGGTGCGGGTCGCACGCCAGGTGCTCGATCTCGCGGCGGCCGCGGGAGTCTCCGGCGAACCGGCGCCGCCCGCGCGCATGAAGGACCTGCTCGCGGCAGGCGATCCGGCGATGAGGCAGGTGCGCCAGTTCTCGGCGGAGGCGTACGCGGACCGCGCGGGGTTCGCCGCGGCCTTGCTCGACGAGCGCGAAATTCGCTATCTGCCGCCCGTCCCCGACGCCGACAAGTTCCTGTGCGCGGGGAAGAACTACCGCACGCACCTCGAGGAATTGAAGCGGAACGACCTGCTGACCGAGACGCCGCAGGAGCCGACCGGTTTCATCAAGCTCAACTCTGCCTTGAGCGGTCACAACGCCCGCGTCGCGCGGCCCGAGGGCATCGTCAGCCTCGACTACGAGCCCGAGCTGGTGTTCGTGATCGGCAAGCGCGCGCTGGGAGCCAAGAAGAAGGACGCTTTCGATTACGTCGCGGGGGTCACGATCCTGAACGATCTCACCTGCCGCGACCTGCAGAAGCGCGAGGTCGCTTCGGGCTCGCGCTTCTGGACTGCCAAGAACATCCCGGGCTTCGGACCTCTGGGGCCCGAGATCGTGACGATGGACGAGATCCGCGACCCCTACGATTTGTGGATGACCTGCTCCGTAAACGGCAAGGAGCGCATGCGCGTCAATACACGCGACCAGATCTGGAAGCTACCCGATCTGCTCGAGCATTTCTCGCGCTTCATCCCGATCGAGCCGGGCGACATGTTTGCAACCGGAGCCCCCGGCGGAGTCGCCGTGGGCAAGCCGAACGCGGCGGAATTGTTCTTGAAGCCCGGCGACGTGGTCGAATGCTCGATCGAGGGCGTGGCGACGCTGCGCACCTATATCGTTTCGCCCGGATTGGTCGAACGCCGTGGACGTGCAACATAATTCACCTCGGAGGAAGCCATGAAAGGAATCGTGATATCAGTACGCGGGTTCGGGCTGGCCGCGCTCGTCGCGTCGGCCCCGGCCGCGGCGCAGATGACCCTCAACGCGAGCTCTTGGGTTCCGCCCGGGCATCCGATCACCGCGACCATGCTCGTGCCGTTCTGCGCGGACATCGAGAAGGCGACCGCGGCTCGCGTGAAATGCAATATCCTGCCCAAGGCGCCCGTCGGGGCGGTGCAGACCTTCGACGGCGTCAAGGACGGCCTGATGGACCTATCGTTCGTCACGCACGGCTACACGCCGGGCCGCTTCGCGCTCACCGACGCGCCCGAGTTCCCGTTCATGGGCGACACCGCCGAGGTCACCGCGGTCGCCTACCAGCGCATCTACGAGCGCATGCTCGCCGGGGCGAACGAGCACAGGGACGTCGTGCTGCTTTCGGTATTCACCCACGGCCCCGGACAGATGTACAACACCAAGCACGCGATCAGCGCTCTCAAAGACCTCGACGGGCTGAAGATCCGCGTCGGCGGCGGCTTGGTGAACGAGATCACCAAGAACCTGGGTGCGGTGCCGATGCTCAAGCCCGCTCCCGAGAGCTACGAGCTCCTCTCCACCGGCGTCGCCGACGGCCTGTTCTTTCCCAAGGAGTCGCCGCTCTCCTTCAAGCTCGTGCCGCTGATCAAGCACGTCACCTACGTTCCGGGCGGCCTGTACAACGTGAGCTTCGCGTGGATCGCGAATCAGGCGAAGTGGAATCAGATCTCGGAAGCCGACCGCAAGGCGATTCAGCCGCTCCTCGGCGAGGCGCTCGCGCGCCGCTCGGGCCGGGCCTGGGACGCTGCCGATGCGAAAGGCGAGGCGGCGGTGCGTGAGGCCAAGATCCCGATCGTCATCGCGAGCGCCCAGTTCCGCGCCGAGATCAAGGCGAAGACCGAGCCGCTCGAGCGCGAGTGGATCGAGAAGAAGGCGAAACCCAAGGGCGTCGACGGAGAGGCGGTACTGAAGGCCCTGCGCGCCGAGATCGCCAGGCTTCAGAAGAAATAGTCGCCGAGCAGTCGCCGCGCCGCGAGTTCGCGTGAAATCCCGCCAGCCTCTCGACTGGTTCGACCGCGCGGTCGTGCCCGCGCTCGGCCATGTCGCCGCGGCGCTGATGCTGTGCCTGATGCTGCTCACCTGCGTCGACGTCGTCGGGCGCTATTTCCTCAACAAGCCCCTCACCGGAGGCTTCGAGCTCACCGAGGTTCTGCTCGCCTCGCTCATCTTCGCGGGCCTGCCGCTCGTGACCCTGCGCGGCGACCACATCACCGTCGATCTGTTCGATCCGGTGACGCCGGACTGGCTGTTCCGCATCCAGCACGTGCTCGCATCGCTCATCGGCGCGGCCTGCACCGGCTTTCTCTCCTGGCGCTTGTGGCTGCGCGCCGGAGCCCTCGACCGCGCGGGCGAGACCACCTCGCAGTTGCAGTTCAAGCTCGCCTGGCTCACCTATGCGATGGCCGTCCTCATGGCGCTCACCGCCGCAGCCCTCGTCGTGACGCTGTTTCGCCTGCCGCATCGCCACATTCCCGGCGAAGGCGAAGGGCCGCTCGTATGACCGAGGGACTGCTCGGGCTAGCGGCCTTCCTGCTGCTCGCTTTCCTGCGCGTCCCGATGGCCTTCGCCATGGGGATCGTGGGCTTCTTCGGCTTCGCCTTGAAGGTGAATTTCGGCGCGGCGGCCTCCATGATCGCGCAGACCACCTACGAGACGGGCCTCGCCTACACGCTGTCGGTGATCCCGCTCTTCATCCTGATGGGCAATTTCGTGGTGCGCGCGCGCATGTCCGAGGAGCTCTACCACGCCGCCTACACCTTTCTCGGCCACAGGCGCGGCGGCCTCGCCATGTCCACCATCGTCGCCTGCGCGGGTTTCGGGGCGATCTGCGGCTCCTCGATCGCCACCGCCGCGACCTTCGCCAAGGTGGCCTACCCTTCGATGCGCAAGTTCGGCTACCACGCTCGGCATCCTGATCCCGCCTTCGGTGATCATGGTGATCTACGGCATCATGACCGAGACCAATATCGGCAAGCTCTTCGCGGCCGGCATTTTCCCGGGCATCGTGGCGACGCTGCTCCTCTGCCTTGCGGTGGCGTGGATGACCCGGCGCGATCCGCAGGCCGGCCCGCCGGGCGAGCGCAGCTCCTGGGCGGTGCGGCTCGAGGCGATCCGGCACGTCTGGCCGGTGGTTTTGCTGTTCCTCGCCGTGATCGGCGGGATCTACGCCGGCGTGTTCACCGCGACCGAGGGCGCGGGCATCGGCGCCGGGGGCGCGCTCGTGTTCGCCCTGGCGCGCCGCGCGCTCAGCTGGAGGACCTTCGTCGAGGTCCTGATCGAGAGCGTGCGCACCACTTCGATGTTGTTCATGATCCTGATCGGCGCGCTGATCTTCGCCAACTTCGTCAACTACACCACGCTGCCTTCGGACCTGAAGGGCTTCGTCACCCAGTTCGCGGTGCACCCGATTCTCGTAATCGTGGCGATCTGCGCGATCTACGTGGTGCTCGGCACGGCGATGGAGGAGCTCTCGATGATTCTGCTGACGGTTCCGCTTTTCTTCCCCGTGGTGACCGCGCTCGGCTTCGACCCCATCTGGTTCGGCATCATCATCGTGATCGTCGTGCAGATCGGGCTCATCAGCCCGCCGGTGGGGATGAACATCTTCGTCGTCAAGAGCCTGCTGCGCCACCTGACGATAGGCACGGTGTTTCGCGGCGTGCTCGCCTTCAACGTGGCGCTGGTCGCGCTGCTCGCGATCGTGGTGGCTTTCCCGCAGCTCGCCACCTGGCTGCCGGGGTTCATGAAATGATGGGCGCAATGGATCGACCCGAGCCGATCGAGAAGGCGAGCGTCGATGAGCTGCATGCCCTGCAGCTCGAGCGGCTTCGCTGGAGCCTCGATCACGCGTACGAGAAGGTGCCGCACTACCGAGGCGCCTTCGACGCGGCGGGCGTTCACCCCGGCGATCTGAAAGGGCTCGCGGACCTCGCAAGATTTCCGTTCACCACCAAGGCCGACCTGCGCGCCAACTATCCCTTCGGCATGTTCGCGGTGCCCATGGACAGAATCGTGCGCGTTCATGCCTCGAGCGGCACCACCGGCAAGCCCACCGTCGTTGGCTACACCAAGGAGGACATCGACACCTGGTCGGCGGTGATGGCGCGCTCGATCCGCGCCGCCGGAGGGCGGTCCACCGACATCGTTCACGTCGCCTACGGCTACGGCCTTTTCACCGGGGGCCTGGGCGCGCACTACGGCGCCGAGGCGCTGGGCGCGACCGTCGTTCCGGTGAGCGGCGGCATGACCGAGCGGCAGGTGCAGCTGATGCGCGATTTCAAGCCCGACATACTCATGTGCACGCCTTCGTACGCGCTGGTGATCGCCGACGAGTTCGCGCGCCAGGGCCTCGACCCGGCGCAGTGCTCGGCGCGCGTAGGGATCTTCGGCGCAGAGCCGTGGAGCGAGAGCATGCGAGACGAGATCGAGAAACGCCTCGGGCTCGCAGCGCTCAACCACTACGGCCTTTCCGAAGTCATCGGCCCAGGCGTGGCATCCGAACATCTGGAGACCCGGGACGGCCTGACCATCTGGGAAGACCACTTCTATCCGGAGATCATCGACCCGCAAAGCGGCGCCATTCTGCCCGAGGGCAAAGACGGCGAGCTGGTGATCACCTCGCTCACCAAGATCGGGATGCCGGTGATCCGCTTTCGCACGCGCGACCTCACGCGGCTCCTGCCCGGCACCGGGCGCGCCATGCGACGGATAGCGCGCGTCACCGGGCGCAGCGACGACATGCTGATCATCCGCGGCGTCAACGTGTTCCCTTCGCAGATCGAAGAGATTCTGCTGAAACAGCAGCGGCTCGCACCTTACTACGTGCTCGAAGTCCGCCGCGACGGACACTTGGACGATCTCGATGTGCTGGTCGAGCGCAGGGCGGAAATGCCGGCGGCGGCCAAAGCGGCCGTCGAGCAGGACGTCGAACGGAGCATCAAGGGATACATCGGGGTGAGCACCAAGGTGCACGTCGTCGAACCGGGCACCGTTCAGCGCTCGCAGGGCAAGGCGGTCCGCGTCATCGACAAGCGACCCAAAACTTGACGTCCACTGAAACATCCGCTCGAGAGCAATCGCCGCGCGACACGGGCGATTTTGCCGGCGACTGCGTCCGCTACTCGCGATACTGGGAAAGCAGCGCGGCGCTGCTCGCGCGCCTGCCCGCGAAGCCTTCGCGCAACGGGGAGCAGGTGCAGGCGGCCGAGCAAATCAAGCAGGCGGCGCGCGACGCGCGATCCCGCTTCCTCTCCGCCCACGCAGAAGGCCTCTACGACCGGCTCACGCAGAACCGCTCGCGCTTCATCCGCGTCGAGCATCTCGTATACGATGCGGCTATGCTCGTGCCGGGGCTCGTTCCGACGCGCGCGCAGGTCGCGGCCGAGTCCGCGCTCCTGCAACGCGACAAGGAAGGCCTGGAGATCGACCAGGGCATCTTCGTTTCCGCCGTGCTCGCGAATGCGCACGCCGGACGCCACCTCTGCCACGCGATGCTGCTGCCCCGCGCCGAGGCGATCGCCCGGCTGCCGGAGCTGAAAAAAAACGCCCGCGTCGATCTCGGTGCAGCGGAAGTCTTCCGCAAAGGCAAGGCCGCGCATGTGATCCAGAAGAACCCGCGCCACCTGAACGCCGAGGACGCGAGCACCCTCGACGCAGCCGAGATCGCCGTCGACCTCGCGATCCTCGATCCGCGCGCCCAGATCTGCGTGCTGCGCGGGGGCACCGTGCAAAGCGGCAAGTATCAGGGGCGCCGCGTGCTCGGTAGCGGCATCAACCTCACGCATCTGTACCACGGCAAGGTGCCGTTCATCTGGTACCTGCAACGCGACCTGGGGATCGTCAACAAGATCTACCGAGGTCTCGCGCGCCCGGACGCGATGCCGGACGACGTCGCCGGGACGACGCAGGAGAAACCCTGGATCGCGGTGGTGGAGGGATTCGCCATCGGCGGGCACTGCCAGTACCTGCTCGTCATGGACTACGTGCTCGCGGCGCACGACGCGTTCATGAGCCTGCCGGCGCGCAAGGAAGGCATCATCCCCGGCGCGGCCAACCTGCGCCTGCCGCGCTTCACCGGAGACCGCATCGCGCGCCAGGCGATCATGACCGAGCGCCGGTTCGAGTGCGACAGCGCCGAGGGGCGGCTGATCTGCGACGAGGTGGTCGAGCAGGCGGACATGGACGGCGCGATCGAGCGCGTCATCGAGAGGCTGACCGGTTCGGGCGTGGTCAGCACTAGCGCGAACCGGCGCGCTTTCCGCATCGCGCAGGAGCCTTTCGATCTGTTCCGGAATTATTTCGCCCTGTACGCGCTCGAGCAGGCCACCTGCCACTTCAGCCCGGCGCTGATCGCCAACCTCGAGAGCAACTGGAATGCGAAAAACCGCAGACTGGACTGAAGGGCGGCGCGCCCTCCGTCGGCGTTCCCCGGCCGGGAGTCAGTTGTCGCTGGAGCCGTTGTCCGACCAACGCCGGCGGGGTCCTGCATAGTCCTCCGGGGCGTCGGAGCTGATCTCGTCCTCGAGTTCGTCGAACTCATCCATCTGCCGGAGCAGCGATTGCAGGCGCAGCTCGGCGGCGGAATCCCGGTCGGCTTGGCTGGACAGGCGCTTGGCCACGCTGGACGCGCCTTCGTAGTCGCGCTTCGTCCTGATCGGCCGCGCGCGCCCGTTGACTTTTCTCCGCTTGGTCATGGCCACCCCTTTCCTGCCGGCCCCGATGGGCTCTTCGTCGTAAGTGTAGCCTTTTTCGGCGACGGCGAAGCGGAACAGGATTTCCGCGAGTGAGAGCGTCATGCGCTGCATCGCGAGGGTGTTGACAAGGATTTTCCCGGCGTCGAGCATAGTGGTAGCGCAGCTTACAACGGAAAAGGGGCAGTCGATGAAAAGCGTGGAGGAGAGGCGCAATTTTTATGTCGGCGCGGCGTTTGTGGCCGCGCTCCGGGTGACACCCTGATGCGGCGCGCCCGGGACGCGTTCGCGGGCCTCGCGTTACTTTTCTCCGCGGCCGGGGCGTTCTCCCAGGGATTTCCTTCGAAGCCGGTGCACATCGTGGTCCCGTTCCCGCCGGGCGGGGGCGCCGATACGCTCGCGCGCATCATGGAGCCGAAGCTCGCCGGGATCTGGGCGCAACCGATCGTGGTCGAGAACCGTCCCGGGGCGAGCGGCCACATCGGCGCGGATTTCGTCGCCAAGTCCGCGCCCGACGGCCACACTCTCCTCATGAGCTCGACCGCATCGCTCACGGAAAGAAACGTGGACCAGTTCGCGCCGGTGTCGCTCGTTTCGGCCTCGCCCTACATCGTCACCGCGAACCCGGGCGTCGCGGCTGCCGATATCCGCGGGCTGATCGCGCTCGCGAACGCGAACCCGGGGAAGCTCAGCTTCGGGTCCTCGGGCACGGGCGCGGCCTCGCATCTTTCGGCAGAACTCTTCAAAGCGATGGCAGGGGTCGACCTCCTGCACGTACCGTACAAGGGAACCGGGCAGGCGGTAACCGACTTGGTCGCCGGGCACGTGAACCTGATGTTCGCGCCCGCGCAGACGGTCATGCCATACGTCCAGGCGGGCAGGCTCAGGGCGCTCGCAGTGACCGGCGCGAGGCGCTCTGAGACCCTGCCGGACCTTCCGACCGTCGCCGAATCGGGATTGCCCGGATACGAAGCGGTCGGTTGGTTCGGCTTGCTCGCGCCGGCGGCGACGCCGAAGGGGACGGTGGCGAAGCTCTCCGCCGACGCGAACCGCGTGCTGGCCGAGCGCGAAGTGCGCGAGAAAATGCTCGGCCTCGGAGCCGATCCCGCGGGCAACACGCCGGAGGAGTTCGCGCGCTTCATACGCGGCGACCAGGCGAAGTGGTCCAAGCTGATGAAAGAGGCGGGGATTACACCGGATTAAGGCCGGGTGAGCCGTCCGTGGGGGGGGGTGCGGCGCTGGCTCTGGCGCCGCTCCAGTGGCGCGCCCATGGTCTGTTCCGATTGATGGCGGCGATCCCCCGGCTGGCGCCGGTCGGTCACCCATGCGACGGCTTGCGACTCATTCTGAAAGTTGCGAAGAGTGATTCCCTGCTGGCGCGCGAGCAACGCGACGTAATCGTGAGACATTCCCAGCTCGACGGTATCGCCGAGGAGTGCGATCCTGTGCCCGGGATCCGATGCGAGCTTCTTGAAGGTCTCGAGGACGCCGTATCTTTCGACCGTGAACAGCGTTTTGGACGAGCGCACGTGCACGAGGATGCGTGAGCAACCTTGTTTCTTCAGCGGTTTCCCGTTCGAGCAAATCTGCCCTGAGATAACCGCGTTCCATCGCGATCTTGTACTGCATAGTCTCCGGGGCGCCCGTGCGGCTCCCCTCATCTCCATCCACCCCCCTTTGGGCCGTTGGGCTTCGGCCCGTCAGCAAAAACGGCAGCACATGACAGTAGTATTATTCGTTGACGATGTCCACTGCCCGCCCAAGGCGGGCGCGCGGCGCGTTGTCGGGACTCCCCGGCAAGGTGTCAACCGAGTTGGATTTTAACTCACGACCTACGTTGCAAAACGCGCGGGAACTCTGGTCTGATTGGACCATCTTCTTCGGCCGCCTCGCGCTCAGGAAAGACTAGAGTGAACGTCGTCGAGCGTTTCGCCGGGTTCGCGGAGGGCTATCGCGGGCAACCGCTCGCGCCGCAAGTGCTGCACCACGCGAAACGCGCCGTGATCGATTGGCATGCGGCGCTCGTTCCCGGGTCCGGAGTCCCGCCCGCGACGCTGCTGGAGCGGGCGCTGGCCGAAGAGATCGGCCGCGGCGAGGCCCGGCTCGCGCTCGGCAAGCGCGCAAGCGTGCGCGCGGCGGCGCTCGTCAACGGCGCGGCCGCGCACGCGCTCGAGGTGGACGACATTTTCCGCGAGGGCATCTATCATCCCGGCGCGCCGACCATCGCCGCGGCGCTCGCCGTCGCGCAATCGCTGCGCGCATCGGGCGAGCAGTTCCTGCGCGCGGTGGTCGTCGGCTACGAGATCTCCACCCGCATCGCCGCGGCCATGGGCCGCGCTCACTACAGGTACTGGCACAACACCGGCACCATCGGCTCCTTTGGCGCCGCGAGCGCCGCAGCCGAGCTGCTCGGCCTCGACGGCAAGCGCTTCGCCCATGCGCTCGCGACGGTCGCCACTTTCTCCGCAGGCCTGCAGCAGGCGTTTCGCGCGGATTCGATGTCCAAGCCCATGCACGCGGGACGCGCCGCGGAAGCCGGCGTCACCGCGGCCCTCGCCGCGGCCGAAGGTGTCACAGGCTCACTCGACATCATGGAGGGCGAAGCGGGTTTCGGCCGCGCGATGGGCGAGGGCCCGGACTGGGAGCGCGTGCTCGCCACGCTCGGCGAGAATTTCCACATCACGCAGATGACTTTCAAGAACCACGCCTGCTGCGGCCACGCCTTCGCCGCCATCGACGGGGCGCTCGCGCTCAAGGCGCGGATGGGCGTCGCCGCCGCGGAGATCGCTCGCGTTCGCGTCGGAGGCTACCGGGCGACGCTTGAGGTCGCGGGGATCGCGGACCCCGCGACTGCGGCCGAGGCGCGCTTCAGCACGCCTTACCTCGTCGCTACGGCGCTCACGCACGGCAGCGTCAGGCTCGCAGCGTTCGAGCCAGCCCGGCTCGAGGACCCCGCCACAAAGGCGCTCATGCGGTGCGTCGAGGTGGCCTTCGACCCAGAGCTCGATGCCGCATTTCCGGCGCAGCGAGCGGCGCGCGTCGCGATCGAATCGCGCGACGGCCGTCGCGGCGAACACCTCCAGCCCACGCGCAAAGGAGACCCGGACATGCCGCTCTCCGACGCCGAGCTCGAGGACAAGTACCTCGAGCTCGCGTCGCCCGCTCTCGGAGAAGAACGCGCGCGCCGGCTGCTTGCGCGGTTGTGGCGGCTGGAAGGCGAACCGCACCTAGACCTATGAACCTCGCGCAGGCGCTATTTGCGCCCCGCGCCGTCGCCCTCGTCGGCGCCTCCGGGGACGCGGCGAAGAACAGCGCGCGTCCCTTGCGCTTCCTGCGCAAGCACGGCTACGCGGGACGCATCGTCCCGATCAACGCGTCGCGCAGCGAAGTGCTCGGCGAGCGGGCCTGGCGCAGTCTCGTCGAGGCGCCCGGTGCGATCGACCACGCCTTCATCATGACGCCGGGTGACTCGGTCGAGCGCGCGATCGAGGAGTGCGGTGCGCGCGGGGTGCCCCTGGCGACGATTTTCAGCGACGGCTTTGCAGACGCCGGCGCCGAAGGCGCGGCGCGGCAGGAGCGCCTCGTCGCACGCGCGAGAGCGCTCGGCGTGCGCGTGCTGGGCCCGAACAGCATGGGGCTCATCGACGTTCCCGGCCGCGTCGCGCTCACCGTCAATGCGGTGCTCGAGATGGACGCCTTGCCCGCGGGGACGACGAGCTTCGTGTCGCAGAGCGGAACCATGCTCGGCACCGTGCTCTCGCGCGGCGCGGCGCGGGGCCTGGGCTTCGCCAAGCTCGTCTCGGTCGGCAACGAGTCCGACCTCGCGATGGGGGAGCTGGTCGAGCTGCTCGCCGAAGATCCCGGCACCCAGGTGATCCTCTTGTTTCTCGAGACGATACGCGACGGCGCGAAGCTTGCCGCTGCCGCGCGCAAAGCCCACGCCGCGGGAAAACCCGTGGTCGCGTACAAGCTCGGCCGCTCGCAGCTCGGCGCCGCGCTCGCGCGCTCGCACACCGGCGCGCTCGC
>WNFM01111187.1_pt1 | contig 18558 bp, 21 predicted proteins | sample 5400271 | NCBI WGS metagenome assembly WNFM01 (sample SAMN13153352, study PRJNA577476) | soil metagenome | isolation source: 60 cm saprolite on Douglas fir-dominated hillslope | place: USA:California | collected 2013-09-17 | reverse complement strand
GGACTGAAAACCGCGGTGCTCTATCACCTGCGTGAAAATCCGGACTATTTCCCGGAAATTCAAGCACGAGAAGCCGCCATCGCACGAGGCGAACGCAAGTTCGACCAACTGCTACCGCTTTGCAGCCCGAAAACGCTTGGCTTGATCAGGGCCTTTCAACACGCCGTGATTCGCGATCTGGTCGAACGCACTCTCAAAGCTGCCGAAGAACTCGCCGCTCCGACAATTCTGGTTTCCGGCGGCGTCGCCGCAAATCGCCAGTTGCGCTCAACCTTCGAAGACCGTACTCGCTCGGCGGGACTCAATGTCTTTTTCCCGAGCATGGCCCTCTCCACCGACAACGCTGCGATGATTGCCGCCGCAGCCTATCCCCGCTTCCAAAACAACATCTTCGCCAGCCTCGATCTCAACGCTTCTGCTTCTCTCCCGATTGCATAATTGAGTGCGCTATACTCTCGCGCCTATGCTCATCTCCTCCGTCGCCGGAGCGCGATTCGTAAGGTCGAGCGACCAATCCCTGCTGGTTTACTTCGATCAGCCGGACAAAAACCGGCCTAAGCATCTGCCGCTACAAGGCAAGTCGCTGGTCGAAGCCAATGAGAACGTCAGGAGACTGTTGCAGTTGCTGGACTCGCAACCCATCGCAGGTGTACGTAATTTGCATCCTGCGTACTGCTCCGTGCTGGTGAAGTTCGATGCGCTGCAGTGGCGCCACGAAGAAATGGAAGAGAAGCTGCGCGAGTACTTGCAGCGCTTACACGAGGTCCCGCTGCCTGAGCCACGTCTTCTCGAAATCCCAGTGTGCTACGGAGAAGAGCTCGGCCCCGACCTGCAAGACGTGGCCGCCACGCATGGAATCACGTCCGAGCAGGTGATCCAGCTGCACACCTCGACGACCTATCTGGTCTATTTTCTGGGCTTCGTGCCGGGTTTCGCGTATCTGGGCGAGCTGCCGGAAGCATTGGTTACGCCGCGACACGCCACACCAAGGCGGAAAGTTCCCGCGGGGAGTGTAGGAATCGCCGGCAATCAGACCGGCGTCTACCCCTGTGAAACGCCGGGCGGCTGGAGACTGCTCGGGCGGACTCCCCTCGCGATGTTCCGGCCGGAACAGGATGGTTTGAGTCTTCTCGCCATCGGCGACCGCGTCCGCTTCAAAGCCATTTCGCGCGAACAATTCGCGGCCCAGCAGTTTGAGGCAAGGCTGAACGCATGAGTCTCATCATCGAGGTCCAAGCGCCGGGACTGCTCACCACCGTGCAGGATTTGGGGCGGGAAGGGTTCGGCCCGCGCGGCGTCTCGCCCTCCGGCGCTGCGGATCCCGTCGCGTTGCGGCTGGGCAATCGCCTGGTTGGCAACCCCGATGGAGCCGCAGCACTCGAAATGACGCTGCTTGGCGGGACGTTTGTGTTTCCCGAGGGCGCCATCATCGCACTGACCGGCGCCGACTTCGGCGCGACACTGGATGATGCCGCGATTCCGCAGTGGACTTCTGTTGACGCACGAGCGAGGCAAACGCTTCGCACCGGCGCCACGCGTTCGGGAGCGCGCTGCTATCTGTGCGTCGCCGGCAAAATTGAAGAGAATCCTTTCCTTGGCAGCGCGTCGACACACCTACTGAGCGGGCTCGGCGGCCACCAAGGTCGCGCCCTGCGAAAAGGCGACCTGCTGAAAATTGGAAACGTGAACCCTCCGTTTCGCGAGAGAACGCCCTTTCGCAAGAGAACAATCGTCGCAAACGCTCTGCAGCATTTGCGGCCGCGCAAAGTGTTGCGCGTCACCACCGGGCCACAGCACGAAAGCTTTACCGACGCGGCGCAAAACATTTTTCATGCCGCCACGTATCGCGTAGCCGAAGAATCCAATCGCATGGGTCTCCGCCTGGAAGGAGCACCGCTCCCAGTGGACGAGCGCGGAGAAATGATCACCGAAGGCGTTTCACTGGGCGCTGTTCAAATTACGCCGGCCGGGTTGCCCATCATTTTGTTCGTGGAACAGCAGACCACAGGCGGCTATCCGAAGATCGCCAACGTGATTTCCGCCGACTTCAGCAGCCTGGGACAACTGCGGCCGCGCGATGAAATCCGGTTCGAGCCAGTGGATTGGGAGAGCGCCAGGGTCCTGCTGCTTGAGCAGGAGACTCTTCTGGCTTCTGATGAATTGATTGTGTAGCAGCGGCGGCATCTATCCCGACCCATCGGGACGCCGCTGCGCTGGCACGAATCAGCTAGGGCGCACAGGCAACCAACGTCAAGCCGCCATTTCTCCGCACACCTGCACCGAAAACGGAAACCACGTTTGAATCCGCGCGCTTAAAAATCCAAACTCCCGATGTATCCAGTACTGATACAAGAACAAGCACTTCCGGATGCGCGATACCAACTCCAGCTTCCGCTTCTCCCGGTGCGGTAGACATCGAACGTCCGGCAAGTCTCTACACAACTCAGCACGCACACCAACCCTTCCTCGATCTTGTCTCGTTCCAAGACCCCACGCGCCAGTCCTTCCTTACTCTCGGTTCCAGAGGCCAGATATTTCACCGGCCGCCCCAGAGCCTCTGTTTTGCCTTTACACGCTTGCTTCAGTCTCTCGCTTACCTGCAACACATGCCGGCCAAAGCCGGTCGGCCGCACGCTATTGCCCGAAACGTAGCCCATCATCCCTTCCGAATAGCTGATCGGCCGCAGCGTCCCTCGAATCACCAGTCGGTCGAAGCCACTCAACACTCCTGTCATCCTTTCCGCATGTCTTGCGATAAACTCGTTCATGGCGCTTCTGTCCCTCCCAAGATTTGGCGTCAGAACCACCACATTTTATCGAGAACAGAAGCGCCTTCTATCGTTTGGTTGCGGATCCGCCGCGCTATGTTAAATTCTTTTCTTCGGGTTGCGATCCGATGCAACACATCGACCTAAATTCCGACATGGGCGAGCTGCCCGAGGCCATAGCCGACGGCACACAAGAAGCGCTCCTGCGCTCCATTACTTCGGCCAACGTCGCTTGCGGCGGCCACGCCGGCGATGCGCAAACCATGCGCACTACAATCGACCAAGCACTACGCGCGGGAGTTGCGGTAGGAGCCCATCCCGGGTACCCGGACCGCGCCAATTTCGGCCGCGTTGAGTTGAACATGCCTCTCGAAGCGCTTGCCGATTCCATCTGCGAGCAAGTGCGCGCATGCGCGGAAATTGCGGCCACTTGCGGGGCGCGGCTAGCGCACGTGAAACCGCACGGCGCGCTCTACAACCAGGCGGTCAAAGATCGCGCCCTCGCTGAAGCCATTGCCGCAGGCGTCGTCGCAGCAATCGGCGCTGGAAATGACAACGGTAGCAAGCGCGTCGTCCTCGTAGGCCTTGCCGGTTCGCCGATGCTGGACGTCTTTCGCCAGGCAGGCTTTCCCTTCGCCGCGGAAGCCTTTGCCGACCGGCGTTACGAGCCAGACGGAACGTTGCGTTCGCGGAAATTCGATGACGCGCTGATCCGTGACCCGGCCGAAGCAGCCCGCCAAGCGATCAGTATTGCGGCGCGCGGCATCGTCACCGCTCGCGACGGCACGGAAGTGAAACTCGTCGCGCACACCATGTGCATCCACGGCGACACTCCCGGCGCCCCACAAATCGCCGCCGCCGTTGCCCGCGCCCTCCGCGAAGCCAGCAGCGTGCTCCGCTCGCTAACGTAATCTTTCACGCTCATGACCCGCGCAAAAAATAACGGGACAGGCAATACGCCCGTCCCGTCAACGATTCCGGATAGATATATTTTACTGCTCGAAGCCTTCCTGCATTACCGGGAATTGCAGCTTCGCTTTCGCCAGCGACTTCAACACCATCGCTTCAGCCGATTCCGACGAAGTGCTGCGAGCGGTGGCCATCTCGCTCACCAGCAAGTACTTGGCGCGTTCCAGCATTTTCTTTTCGCGGAAGGAAAGTGGCTTGCTGCGGCTCAGGGAGCAGAGACTCTTGAGTACTACCGCAACTTCGAGGAGGGACCCGGTTCGCATGCGCTCTGAATTCTCTTTGAAGCGATGCTTCCAATCATGATGGCAATTTAACTTGCCGTGTTCCAAAAAGCCCAGCACCTTGGTCGTGTCATTTGAACGCATTACCGATCGCAACCCAACACTTTCCGCATTAGTCTGAGGAACCATCACTCGCAAGTCGCTCGAAACAATGCGGATCATGAAATATCTTTCGGTCTTTCCGTTCAACACTCCGTAATTTATCTGTTCAATGACTCCAACACCATGGTTCGGATACACAACCTTGTCGCCGATTTTGTAATCCATGATTGCGGATGCCCCCTTGAGGTACTAAAAACAGTGTAGGAACTTGCGCGCTGAGAGTCAAGATATATCGTTTGAAATGAGAAGGTTAGGGAGAGTCCTGTTTCGATTTGGCATTAAAATTGCCTTCCTCATCGGTAACAGTACCACCTCATCCCTACAACTTCGCCTATACTGCTTCCATGCGATTTGTTCTCCTGGACACTGCTGATGCCCGCGGAAGCGTCGCGCTCTTCGATGGAGATGAGGTTGTTCGCCTCGAATCTCACCCGAACGGCGAGGACTACTCCAGTTGGCTGCTCCCAGCAGTCCAGCGAGTGCTGTCTCCCACCCGCCTAGGTCTCTGTGAACTCGCCGCCCTAAGTCTTTCTGAACTAGATGGATACGCCGTTTGCGCCGGCCCCGGTTCGTTCACTGGGTTGCGCATTGGACTGACTACGGTAAAAGCCTGGTCGGAAATCTACGGCAAGCCCATCGCGGCCGTTTCCCGCTTGGAGGCCCTTACCGCCAACCGACCGCCCGGACCATCCGTTGCCGAGCGGTTCGTCGCCGCGTGCTTCGACGCCCGCCGGGGACAGCTTTTTGCCGCTCTCTATCAAAATTCAGCCACCGGCTTTGCGTTAAGCGGGGAAGAGACGGTCATTTCACCAGCGGATTTTTTTCGAAGGGTGGAGACGGAGACCAGCGGCAGTCCCGTCCGCTGGCGAACTCCCGACCCGCAATTGTTGCAGTCGATCCCCGAATGGCAGCAACTCTCCGCAGTTGGACACCTGCTCGAACCAATCGCGCCCCCTTTTACCGACCGCCTAGGCTGGGTCGCCCATCGCAAATTTAGCACCGGCCGGGTGACCGACGCGCTCTCCCTCGACGCCAACTACGTTCGCCGTTCGGACGCAGAGCTTTTCTGGAAGGATCACACTTCCGCCGTAAAGGCCTGATTTTTCATTGATGTATGCCAAGCGATGCGCAACCAACAAAACGTGAGGCTGAAGCAGGTGAACGCAGAGTCGTGCGCGAAGCCCAAACGTCGGACTCCGCTCAAATAAAGTGCATTCTCGACGAGGCAAGTCTAACTTCATTCGAATCAAACGATCCGCTAGGCGCCGCCGCAAACCAAACAGCCTCCAGCCGGGTTCACGTTTGCGAGGTTAGCGGGGAAGTGCTGGCGGTCCTTCAGTGGCGGCAGGTTGGCCCGGAAGCAGAAATCTTCGACGTTGCCGTGGACACGGCCCACCGCCGCCAGGGATTTGCCAGTCTCCTCTTGGAGGCAGTTTTGAGCACGACGAAGGTTCATGGCGCAAATGTAATCTTTCTGGAAGTTCGCGAATCAAACGTCGCCGCACTTTCGCTTTACAAAAAATTCGGTTTTTCCGTCACCGGCCGCCGTTCGAATTACTATCGCGACCCGGCCGAGGCGGCTTTACTCCTGCGCCTGAATCTCACAGGCTAGTACCAAAATACCTGACGTACCCTATTGACTCTGCCTTTACGCAGCGTTAACTTTTGCCCAAGCTGAGCATCTTTGCCTAGCGGGGCTCGGCGGTTTTCGCAGCACAAAAATTTGACGCGCATTACGGAGGAGGAACGCATGGCCGCAATCCAGCGGAACCCTCGGGACATACTCCTCGATACCAACGCCGACTATCAGCGTTTGTTCGAGCAGCACGAGAAGTACGAGTCAGAGTTGCAGCGCATCCTCAAAGAACCCTACCTCAGTTCGGAAGACCTCCTCGAAGAGATTAAATTGAAAAAAATGAAATTGCACTGCAAAGACGAGATGGAGCGGATTGCCTCGCGTATCCAACGATCGCGCGCGCAAGCTTCGTAAGCTTCGGCGCGCGCCTCGCTTCGGCAAAATTTTCCGGCAATCCACTGCAGCGGTGAATTGTCTTTTTCACCCGCGCCGCCGTCATGGTTCGAACCGCACCTTCCGCCGTCGTTCTCTGGCAGCGCTGTGGTATCTTCAGTAGCGCATGGTGAAAGAAGGCTACTATTTCGGCGTTCCACCACTGCTGATCGGTGGGTTGGCCGTTGTGTTTCATTGGTGGATCGTTGGCGCCCTGCTGGTTGCTTTCGCTCTTTTTTGTTTTTCTTTTTTCCGCGATCCCGAACGGCAAATCTCTTCTGACCCCGGCGTAATCGTTTCTCCCGCCGACGGCCGGGTGGTGGTCATCACCGACGAAGAAAACGCCGGCCGCCCGGGAACACGCATCAGTATCGGAACGTGCACGTCAACCGTTCGCCCGCCGCCGGCATAATCTCCAAATTGGACTATCGCCCGGGCAAATTTCTCGCTGCCTGGGATCCCGGGGCCTCGACGCAAAACGAACAAAATATTTTCACGCTGGCCACACCCCACGGAAATATCGAATTCAAGCAAATCGCCGGACTCATCGCGCGCCGCGTCGTTTCCTGGAAAAAACCGCAAGACACCGTCGCCGTCGGCGAGCGCATCGGCCTTGTTCGTTTCGGCTCACGCGTTGACCTTTGGGTCCCGCAAGGCTCTGCGCTTCTGGTAAAAGTAGGAGACAATGTTAACGGTGGTTCCACCGTCCTGGCGCGCTGGCCTGCCAACACCGTGGAATCGTCCAGCACAGCTACCTTCGTTACGGCGGAGAGGCAACCGTGAGCATGGCCGAAGTCGAACAACAAGACATCCCGTTCGAAGGCGATCGCCCGCGCACCAAAGCCCGCGCCAGACTGCGCCGCGGCATTTTTCTCCTCCCCGCAATGATGACTTCCGCGAACCTGCTCTGCGGGTACTACGCGGTAGTTGCATCCATCATGGGCACGCCAGAAGATTTCAATCACGCCGCAAAAGCGATTGGCATCGCGATTGTTTTTGATTCACTCGATGGCCGAGTCGCCCGCATGACTGGCACCAATACTGAATTCGGCGTGCAGTTCGATTCGCTGGCGGACGTCGTCAGCTTCGGCGTCGCCCCCGCGGTGCTCGCCTATGCATGGGGAGTCCGCGGCGTCGCAAATCTGGCGCCTGAACCGCTTCGTCAGCTCGGCCATTTCGGCTGGCTCTGCTGCCTGCTCTTCTTGATTTGTTGCGCGTGGCGCTTGGCGCGCTTCAATGTGCAGGGAATGGCTCCCGGCGGTTCGAAGTATTTTGTTGGGATGCCGACTCCCGCTGCGGCAGGCGTGATCGCTTCCATCGTTCATGCTTTTCACAAGGGCGGCCCGCTCCTGGAAGTTGGCACCGTGCTCGACTGGCGCTGGTCCATCACCTTGCTCTTGCTGGCCGTCTCTCTGGCCGGATTGATGACCAGCAAAATCCGCTTTTATAGCTTCAAGGATCTGCCCTGGGGCAAGAAACAGCCCGGCGTCCTGATTCTGCTATTGGCAATATTCGGCGCGGTAGTCTGGAATTTTTCTGAGCTGGCGTTGCTGGTCCTCGCCTGCACCTACGCGATTAGCGCAGTCACTCTGCACATCGTCCGCTTCATTCGGCAACGTACCAGTACCCGTGCGGCAACTCCCTGATCGATGACCACTCCCCTGGAATCGCGGCGAATCGTGATCGCGGGCGCGTCTTCTCTTCTCGGCGCGGAATTAAAATCCCTTCTGGAAGAAAGCCGCTTCGCCGCTTCCGATTTTCGCCTGGTTGACGAAGAGTCGCTCGCCGGAATTCTTACCGACGCAGGCGGCGAACCCGCCGTCATTCAACCGGTCGAAGAAGACAGCTTCAGCAAGGCGTGGATCGTTTTCTTCACAGGCTCTTCTGAATTTACCGAGCGCAATCTCGATCTAGCTCAGCGCAGCGGCGCGCGCGTCATTGATCTGTCAGGCGAAGTCGCAGGCCGTTCACAAGCGCAGAGCTGGCTACTCAAACAAGACGACGCAGGTAGCACCACACTGAACAAAGACGCCAAGCTTTTCGCAGTTCCTTCGGCTCCAGCGGAAATCGTTGCTCGCCTGGCCCTCGCCTTTAATTCGCTGGAACTTACTTCTCTCAGCGCCGTGGCTTTTCAGCCTGTCTCCGCTAGCGCCGGAAAACCCGGCATCGAAGAACTCGAGGCACAGACCGGTCAGTTGCTCACATTCCAGCCGCTCGGCAAAGAAATTTTCGATACGCAAGTTGCTTTCACCATGCTAGATCGCTTCGGCGAAGCCAGCCGCCACAAATTGCAGGCTTCACTCGAAATTTTGCGACGGGAAGTTCGCTCCGTCCTGCCGGCAGCCATTCGCATTCCGGCGATTCAATTGCTCCACGCCCCGGTTTATTACGGAACAACTGTCAGCACCTGCGCTGTACTGGATTCTTCCACGAACGTGGCGGCCATCGCCAAGTCCTGCGCCGCAGCAGGCTTCACCATCACCAACGAAGACGCCGCGCCCGGCAACATCAGCTCCGCCGGCGAAACCACAATTCAACTTGCACCGCCGCAATCCGACCCGTCGAATCCCGGCACCTGGTGGATCTGGGCGTCCGCCGACAATCTCCGCTTACCCGCGGCAAACGCGGTAAAATTAGCCGAGAAACTCGAATGAATCGCGTACTGTTCGCCAAATTTGTGCTGGCCTCGGCCATTCTTTCTGGATGCGGCTATCACGTCGCCGGCCGTTCTGACGCTTTGCCGAAAACGGTTCACGTCATAGCTGTTCCCGCGATCGAAAACAAAACTTCCAGCTATCGCATCGAGCAGCGTTTAACCGCCGCCACCATTCACGAATTTCTGGTGCACACCAATTACAAGGCGGTCTCCTCGCCGGAAAGCGGCGACGCTGTTCTGCGCGGCAAGGTGCTCACCCTTGAGGCCGTGCCGCTGATCTTCGTCAGCACTCCGGCCACCGCCACCACTCCAGCGATCACTCGCGCCACCACCATGCTGGTCACCATGAAGTGCGACGTGACACTCACCGAAGCCGCCACCCAGAAAGTCCTCTACCACAGCGACAATTTCGTCTTTCGTAACGAATACGAAATTTCCAGCGACGTGAAAAGCTTCTTCGAAGAACAAGACCCTGCGCTCGACCGCATGGCTCAGGATTTCGCGAAGCGCTTGGTCGCCGCGGTCACGGAGAATTTCTGATGCCGGGCATCGCATCAGACGAATTTCTCGCCCGGCTGAAAAAAGGCAAGCCTGTCCCGTGCATCCTGCTGCTTGGCGAAGAGCAGTACTTGCGCGACCGCTGCCGCGCGATGCTGATTGATCAATTTGTTCCGGAAGCCGCGCGCACCTGGGCTGTCTCCCGATTCTCCGCCGAGCGCGGCGACATCCAGCCCGCTCTCGATCAGGCCCAAACCCTGCCGATGCTCTCGCCGCAACAAGTGGTCTTCATCGAAGACGCTGAAGCCATCGAAGAGTTTGCGGATAAGAAGCGCGAGCAAGCTGTAGAGCAATTGGAAACGTATCTCGCGGACGCCGCACCCTTTACGGTCCTGGTGTTAGAGGCTGCGCATCTCGATCAACGGATGCGACTGGCAAAGGTGCTCGCTGAGAAGTCACTTGTCGTGCAAGTTGGCCTGGGCGAAGACCAGGGAACGCGCATCGCTGCAGCGGTCTCGCTGGCGCGAAGCCTCACAAAAGAGCAGGGCATTGAATTCGAATCCGGCGCCGCCGAAGATCTCGCCGAGTGTGTTGCCGCCGACCTGCAACGCCTCAAAACCGAAATCGAAAAACTTTCGACCTATGTAGGTGATCGTAAGCTGATTGGCCGCGACGACATCTCGCTAATGGTCATCTCCGAACGCGCCGCCACCGTCTGGGAAATGGCCGACATGCTGGCGTCACGCCAGCCGAAACGCGCTCTCGATTTTCTCAGCCGTCTTCTCAGGGACGGCGAAGAGCCGTTGCAAATTCTCGGCGCGATGGCATGGATGTACCGCAAGCTGGTGGAAGCTAGCGAATTGAAAGGCGCCGTAAACGGATGGCAAGCTGCTCGCGCTCTGCAAATGCGTCCCGAGCAAGCCGAACTCGCCGTGCAAAATGCCCGTAAGATCTCGAAGCCGCGCTTGCTCTCAGGCCTACGCGTCCTGCAACGCGCCGACGATCGCCTGAAAAGCGGCGGCGAAGACGCCCGCACCGTAATGGAATTCTTAATCGCCGAACTTACTGCCCGCGAAGCCAAAGCGGCCTTTCCGTAGCCACGCTTTTGCAGGGGCGCAGCGACGCGAAGGACCGCACGTGAACGGGTTCTTGCCACTGAGAGCGCTTGCGATGGCAGGCGTTGAGATCCCTTCTGGCAGCAGCCGGAATCCTCGATCGGACATCCTTAGCGGATGTACGCAGGATGACACGCGGTGGATGAGTTCTTGGTGTGATGCAAAAGCTGAAAGTGCGGGCGACTTGGAGCACAGGCAAGATTGCCTGTGCTGCTGGAATGAAGGATAGGGCGCAGCAGTGCTGCGTTCCCTACAAGATCAGGACTCGCGTTGATCTCAACGTCGGCCACCGTTTCGCGTCGAAATAGTCTCCGCTTAAATAAGAAAGACCGGACAGTCGCCCGGTCTTTCTAGCAAAGAAGTCTCTGCTGCTACTTATGACTTACCACTCATGACTTAAAACTGTCTTACTTCGCGGCCTTCGCCTTCAATCCATTGAACGCCAGAGTCAACCGCGACTTGTAGCGGTTCGCGGTATTCTCATGCAGTACATTCTTGGTGATGGCCTGATCAATCGCCGAAAGCGTGGGGTTCAGCAAGTTTCCGGCCGCCGTAACATCGCCCGCCGAAATCGCTCCACGCAGCTTCTTCATCGCCGTCCGTACCCGCGTCCGGTTGGCCCGGTTTACTTCGGCGCGTTGCAGGGATTGCGCCGCGCGCTTTAATACTGACTTTTTCTTCTTCTTTATTTTGGTAGCCTGTCCTTGCGCCATCTAGCTAATGCTCCTTTTGCGTACCGCTCAAACATTTAAGTTTAGGCGAGGCTTCGAGCTCTGTCAAATTAGAGCTTAAGTCCCGAGGCAAAGTGACTCTGACGACTAACTCTAAAGCAGCCGTGCCGCACGCCGACAAGCGCGGCGAGTTGATGCTGCTGATCAATTCGCACCATCCGATTTTGAGCATCGAGACGTCGGAAGAGGAGCGCGTCGAACAGTTGCTGTTGGAAGTCGCCACGCAAATGACCGTTCCGCTCTTTACCTGGAGCGTGACCACCGGCCTCGCCCGTTTTCACGGCGCGCCCATCTACAATTCTGATTCGCCGGAAGCCGCTCTTTCCAATATGTCGGTCGTTGATGGCGATGCCATTTTCCTGCTCAAGGATTTTGCCCGCTATTGCGACAACGACAAGGTCTGCCGCCGCCTGCGCGAGCTCGCGGAAAAATTCCGCACCGCGCGCCGCTCCATTGTAATCACCGCTGGCTCCATCCAGTTGCCTCCGGAACTTTCCGGAGATGCCGCGCCGTTCGAACTGGGCCTTCCATCGAACGAAGAGCTGCTCGCTGGCGTCAAGCAGACTCTCGCGGATTTGAATCGCGAAAGCCACGTTCCGGTCACGCTCGACCTTCCCAACATGCAGCAGCTCGCGAAAAATCTCGCCGGGTTGCCATTCGCGGAAGCCATGCGCACCCTGCGCCTCTGCGTTCTGGAACAGAATAAAGCCGACGCGTCATTGTTCGATGCGGTGCTCGACGCCAAAAGGGAAGTGCTACGCGGCGATGGCTTGCTGGAAACGGTTCGAAGGGACGCTTCGTTTGGAGATATCGCCGGACTGCAACGGCTACGCGAATGGCTCGCAAAACGAAAGAGTGCGTTGACCGCGGAAGGCCAGAAGTTCGGACTCGTCCCGCCAAAAGGAATTTTGATTACCGGCGTGCAAGGATGCGGCAAAAGCCTTGCCGCCAAATCCATCGCGGGAGAATGGGGATTCGAACTGGCGCGGCTTGATGCCGGCGCTCTGTACGACAAATTTATCGGCGAAAGCGAAAAGCGTTTGCGCAAAGCGCTGGACCTGGCGCAGAAAATGTCGCCACTGGTGTTGTGGATTGATGAAATAGAAAAGGCTTTTGCGTCGGCTGGTTCCAGCGGTGACGCTGATGCGGGATTGTCGCAGCGATTGCTGGCCACTCTTTTGACCTGGATGCAGGATCGCGAGAGCGGCGTATTCCTTGCCGCGACTTCCAACAATATTTCCGCGCTCCCGCCGGAAATGTTGCGCAAAGGTCGTTTCGACGAAATATTTTTTGTGGACTTGCCGAATTCCGTGGCGCGCGCGGCGCTCTTCGCTTTGCATTTGAAAAAACGTGGCCGCGACGCCAGCCAATTCGATCTGCAACAACTCTCAGCGGCCAGCGACGGTTTCTCCGGCGCGGAAATCGAACAGGCCATCGCCAGCGGTCTCTACAGCGCTTTCGCGGCCAAGCAACAACTCAACACCGACATCCTGCGCAACGAATTGAAATCCACCCAGCCGCTAAGCGTGACCCGCTCCGAAGATGTCACCGCCATTCGCGAATGGGCCCGCACCCGCGCAGTCTCCGCCGACTAAGACGCGGCAATGGATGCATCGCCCGCTTCGTTTGCTGTAAACTCTTTCAGCAAATTTGCTTTTCGAGGTAAACATGCGCTGCAACAGTTGTAGTGGCTTCTCTTCAGACCGGTTCTTTTTCTCCGACAAGTTCTTCTCTGTGTTCTCTGCGACCTCTGCGTTGAGAACTACACTCAGCGCTGTCGCAAGCGCATCCGTAACGATTTGTTTTTCCATAGTCACGATATTGGCCGCGATGATTCTGGTCCTCCCGTCCTCCGTCGCCCAAACGTCCGACGCGCCGCCGCTCGCCAAGCAGGTCGCCGATCTGGAAGAAAAGCTTTCCCGCGATGAACGGACGCTGCAAGACTGGCCAAACCTGGCCCGTTACCGCGAAGCGAATAGCGTACTGGCCGCTCCGGCCAAAGACGAAGTGCGCGTCGTCTTCATGGGCGACTCGATTACCGACATGTGGGCACAACCGCAATTCGGCGGATTTTTTCCCGGCGCGCCCTACGTCGATCGCGGAATCAGCGGGCAAACCACTCCGCAAATGTTAATTCGCTTCCGGCCCGACGTGATCGCTTTGCAGCCGCGAGTCGTCCTGATTCTTGCCGGAACCAACGACATCGCTGGCAACACCGGGCCGATGACCCTCGAAGAGATTGAAGAAAATCTTGCTTCGATGTCCGATCTTGCGCACGCCAACGGAATTCGCGTGGTTTTCGCTTCGGTCCTGCCTGTGCACGATTACGGCCTCTCGGATGGCAGACCGATTGTTGTGACGGCTGGCCGTCCGCCAGAAAAAATCCTCGCACTTAACGCATGGATCGAGAGTTACGCTTCGAAGCACGGCGACACTTATCTCGATTATTTTTCCGCGATGGTTGACAGCCACGGATTCCTGAAAAAAGAACTCAGCCACGACGGGCTGCATCCCAACAAAGCCGGCTATGAAGTCATGGCTCCGCTCGCCGAAAAAGCCATCGCCGAGTCCGCCGCGAAGAAGAAGTAAAATGCTCTATGAATTCTTTGTCGCAAACCGCTACGTGACTTGACCATGACGGAGGGGTGAGTTAGGGTGAAATGAGTGGAGCGCCGGATGGGGTGAGTGGCGCTTCGAGCAGCAAGAGATTGCCGTGGAGGTTGGGCCGGAGGGAAACCAAGTCTATGGGCGACCGCGAAGCGGTCAATCGTTTTTCCGTACCCGGAACATTGCCAGCCTTAGGAAAGCCTGCCGCAGTTGGTTCGTCTGAGAAGTCCTCGACGTGGATGAGACGCACGATACACATCGCCGGAAAAATGGAACTGTTTTTTGGAACTCTGGATGAGAACGTGCGCCTGCTCGAAGATTCCCTGCACGTGCGAACGCATTTGCACGATTCGAAATTGACGATTGAAGGCGAACAGCACGCCGTGGCGCAAGCCGTACGCATCGTCGAGGAATATAACCACGCTACGCAGAAGGGCAAAGAGCTTACCAGCGAAGAAGTGAAGTCGCTGATCTGCGTGGTCGTGGACGCTCCGCAGGAATCGCCGCGCGGGATGTTTGAGCCCAACAAGTTGCGAGCGTTTGGGAAAAAGGCTGTCGTCGCGCGCAACGCCACCCAGCGCACTTACATGGACCAGATCGAACATCACGACATGATGTTCGGCATCGGACCTGCCGGCACCGGAAAAACTTATATCGCCGTGGCCATGGCGGTGAGCGCCCTGCTCACCAAACAAGTGAACCGAATTATTTTGGCGCGGCCCGCGGTGGAAGCCGGCGAACGGCTCGGATTTTTGCCGGGCACGCTGCAGGAGAAAGTCGATCCGTACATGCGGCCTTTGTACGACGCGCTGTACGACATGCTCGATCCGGACAAGTTGGAAGCTTTTCTCGACAAAGGAATTATCGAGATTGCGCCGCTGGCCTTTATGCGTGGACGCACCCTGAATGATTCGTTCGTGATTCTGGACGAGGCGCAGAACACCACCAGCGAACAGATGAAAATGTTTTTGACCCGGCTGGGATTTAATTCGAAGGCGGTAGTGACCGGCGACGTTACGCAAATTGATTTGCCGATCGGAAAAAAGAGCGGCCTGGTGGAAGCGCTGGAAATTTGCGGCAAGATTGAAGGGATCGGCGTGCTGCACTTCACCGACAAGGATGTGGTGCGGCACAATCTGGTGCAGCGGATCATCCGCGCGTACGAGGAATACGAAGTGGATCATCCGCAGCGCGGCAACGGGAAGAGCGAGCACCGGCACGCCGAACACGTTTCGAGTGCGCACGAGAAGCAGCAGTAAAGCCGGGCGTCACGGTTGTTCTTAGAAAAGATGGTTTTGAATCAACAAAAAAAGGTGCGCGTGGAGACTGCACCGCTGGAAACGTTTCTTGCGGAGATTCTGCGCTTGCTGAATCTTTCCTCCGCGGAAGTGGCGATTGCGTTGGTCAGTAACGCGGAAATCGCCAAATGGAACAAAAAATATCTAAACAAAAAAGGACCGACTGACGTTCTCTCGTTTCCCGCGCTTTCGCGGCATCGCGCCGCGCGTTTTACGCGCACCGCGGCAACACCTGGAAAACGCCCGCCATCCTCCGGTGGCTGGCTCGGCGATATTGCGATCTCGCCGGAAACTGCAAACAAATACGCGGAGAAGAACAGACGTTCACTGGATAACGAGTTGCGTGTACTGATGCTGCACGGCGTTTTGCATCTGTTAGGATATGACCACGAAAGCCCCACGGATTACGGTCAGATGAATCAACTTGAAGAAGATTTGCGGCGAAGGCTGGGCATCGCGTGAGCGGATACTCCTGGCTATTCGCGCTGGGCATGGTGCTGCTGGCAATGTTTTTGCCGGTGTACTCCTACCTTGCGCTGATTTACCGCGAACTGGGACGGATGACTACCGGCCCGGTGCACGAGCATCTGGATATTTTTGAAGCGGAGATCGAGCCAAAAATAAATTTGAACCGGCGAAGCGCGGGCCGCGCATTCAGAATCCTCGGGCACTTCTGGCTGGCGTTTCTCGTGCTGGAGACCACGCGCGGTGTTTATTATTTTGTCCCCGGCACCTGGGAATCGGTGATCGAACTGGTGGCGTTCATCGCGCTGGAAGTGGTGATCGCGATGCATTTTATTCCGGATATTTTGTTGTACCGGACGACCGGACGATGGCTGATTCCGCTTTTGCCTTTGATTCGCGCAAGCCTGGCGCTGGTGTGGCCAGTGCGTGTTTTTCTGGAAGGTGCAGAATCGCTGGCGCGCATTTCGGAAACGGAAACCGAGAAGAGCGAAGAGCAGCGGACGGAAGAGGGAATCGAAGCGCTGGTGGAAGCGGCGGAAGAAGAAGGAATCATCGAACCGGAACAAGCGGACTTGATCGAGCAAGTGGTGGAATTCAGCGACAAGCGGGTGCGCGAAGTGATGACCGCGCGTCCGGACATCGTGGCGATTGCGGCGAGCGCGACGCTCGAAGAACTGCATGCGAAATTGACGGAAAGCAGTTTTACGAAATTGCCGGTCTACGAAAATTCGCTGGATGATATTCAGGGAGTGGTGTACTCGCGGGATTTGTTGCAGGTCGCGGATACGGATTTTCCGAAGCGCCACGTACGCGAATTGATGAAGCCGGTGCTGTTCATGCCGGAAACCAAAATCGGATCTGAGCTGCTGCGCGAAATGCGGCAGAAAGATCAATCGATTGCGGTGATTATTGACGAGCACGGAAGCGTTGCTGGACTTGCGACGATGGAAGATTTGGTGGAGGAAATTGTTGGTGAAAGCGGCGCGGACGGAACGCATCCGAAATTGGAGATGGTGCGCGAGGGAAGCACTTCGCTGGTGATGCGCGGGAGTACGGCGATCACCGATGTGGAAGATATGCTGGGCGTACATTTTGGCGAAACCTCGGATGAAGCGGTGACCACGATTGCGGGATTGCTGAGCCATGTGAGCGGAAAAGTTCCCGCGCCGGGGGAAAAATTCGATCTGGAAGGATTTCGATTTGAAGTGCTGGAGGCGAACCAGCGGAAAGTGTTGCGTGTGAAAGTACAGAAAGCATCGAGCACCGCGGTGCATGCGAGCTGAGGAAAGACAGTCGTAAGAGACAAAGATTAGCCACCCCGATCGGAGCGGGGGAAACGCCGTCACAGAGACACAGAGACCGGAATAAAATATTGGAAAACAACTGACCGGTTGCGACGTACGTTGATGCGACCGAGCAGCCGAAGTTTGAGGATCCTTGATGAGTGAAGCAGGAACGAAAAAGAGCGCGGGGCACCGGTCGGGATTTGTGGCGATTGTGGGGCGTCCGAATGCGGGGAAGTCCACGCTGGTGAACCGGCTGGTGGGGCAAAAGATTGCGATTGTGACGTCGAAGCCGCAGACCACGCGAAATCGAATACAAGGAATCGTAACGCGCGACAACGCGCAGGTGGTGCTGATCGATACGCCCGGACTGCACGATGCCAAGACCGCACTGAACAAACAGATGATGCGGGAAATTGCGGCGGCGCTGGAAGGGATTGATGCGCTGGTGCTGATGGTGGACTCGACGACTATCAGCGAAGGGTTTGTAAGTACAAACCCCCAGTTCCACGTTGATCGCTTGGTGATGGACAAGTCGAAACGATTTGTTGGGAAAACGATTCTGGTGTTGAACAAAATTGATAAATTGCCGCGGCCGAAGCTGGCGCCGATGCTGGAGGCGTTTGGCAAGGCGCAGGAGTTTGCGGCGATCGTTCCGATTTCGGCGATGAAGGGCGAGGGGTGCGACGGACTTTTTACGGAGATTGTGAAATTGCTGCCGGAAGGCGAGCCGTACTTTCCGGAGGACCAGGTGACGGACCAGCCGGAGCGATTTTTGGCGAGCGAGATTGTACGCGAGAAAGCGATTGCGTTGACCTACCACGAAGTGCCGCATGCGCTGAAAGTAGAAGTGGAAAAGTGGGAAGAGTTGCCGAAGCTGTTGCGCATCCAGATGAACCTGTTCGTTGAGAGGCCTTCGCAGAAAAAAATCTTGATTGGGCGCGGCGGGGAGATGTTGAAGAAAATCGGGACGCAGGCGCGCAAGGAATTGGAAGAGATTCTCGGCATGAAAATGTTTTTGGGATTGTTTGTCAAAGTGGCCGAGAACTGGCGGGAAAATCCGATGGTGGTGCGAGAATTGGACTGGCATACGCAGCTGGAAGCGCTGGCGGAGGATGAGAGCGACCAGGGACCAGGGACCAGAGACCAGCGACCAGTGAAGAACTAAGTTTGCAGGGATATGCCGATCGGATGGTTTAGATAGCTTTTGGGCCGTATTTAGTCGGGGGCGGCGATGCCTAGGGTTTTCATTTTGCGATAGAGGTGGGAGCGTTCTAGGCCGATGGCGGCGGCGGTTTGGGTCATGTTCCAGCGGTTTTCCTGGAGTTTGCGAAGGATGAATTCGCGTTCGTAGGCGCTACGGGCTTCGTGGAGAGTGCCGTAGGGCTGTTGAGTGCTTTCGACGACGCCGCGGAAAAGTTCGGGCGGAAGGTGGTGTGGCTCGATGCGAACTTGCGGGCAGACGATGACCAGGCGTTCGACTAAATTGCGGAGTTCGCGGACATTGCCGGGCCACGGGTAGCGAAGAAGGATTTCCAGCGCGCCGTCGCTGAGTTCGCGGGTTTTTTTGCCGTAGGCGGAGCTGAATTCATTCAGAAAATGGCGGGCGAGGACAGGAATGTCCGCGGTGCGATCGCGCAGGGGCGGAACGAAAAAGGGAATCACGTTGAGGCGATAGAAAAGATCCTGGCGGAAACGGCCGTGCAGGATTTCCTGTTCGAGATCCTTGTTGGTGGCGGCGATGACGCGGACGTCCACGCGAACGGTCTGATTGGAG
>WNFM01059171.1_pt2 | contig 18558 bp, 13 predicted proteins | sample 5400271 | NCBI WGS metagenome assembly WNFM01 (sample SAMN13153352, study PRJNA577476) | soil metagenome | isolation source: 60 cm saprolite on Douglas fir-dominated hillslope | place: USA:California | collected 2013-09-17 | reverse complement strand
GGGTGTGCAGGTGCTGACCTGCTCGGGATAGGATTGCGTATCGCACATGGCCATACCAAACCAGAAGGCCGGATGGAGCTGGAAGTTGAAGGATTGTCCTGTTTTCGGCTCTCCATTCGCTTTTGGCGTTGGATCGCTGGGGAGCTTGAGACGCCACTGATTGTTGTTGCCCGAACCAGCTACGTTGGAGTAGAAGAGGTTCGATGGCTCGTCATGCCCGACGTACTTATAGCCGGGGAAGGCGCTCGCGGGGTCCGCTACCTCTGCGCAGAATGAACTCTCTGCACAGTCGACCAGTCGGCCGCCGCTCGCCTCGGCCTTTGCGGCATGGGCATGGGGGGTGGCGCCACGTAACTCAATGGCAGCCAGAATCCCGGCAATGATCGTCAGCAGGGCGATCACATAGACGAGGACACTCATCTTTGAGCGTGCTAAAGTCATACCGTTGTCCTCACTTTCAAATAAATTAGATGCGTCTATCTAAGGCGCGGGAATTTGATTTGCCGTGCCCTGTAAGGCAGAAAGAGACCTATACTACGATAATGGAAGAAATGCATCATTTTGGGAATGGAGAGAGGGTTGAGGTTCAGTTAAGAAACGGTTAAGTTTTGTACTGTTGGCGGCAACATCTTCTCTTGATGGAGGAAAATTGTTTCTGGCAAGCATTTCGAACCTGTCGCCCTACCACACTCGTCTTCATCACGAATAGCCTTCACGCGGCTTTTATGCACTCCTTCTAATGTTGCCTTCATTAAATCTGCTCGAACCATAAATACCGCTCAAAACCGTATAAGAGGCTGTGTACAAAGGCTCAGGAGCTATTGTGAGCCAGGCGCCTGAGCATGATCCGCATCATGATGAGCCAAATGTGACGGCAATACTTCCCATTACACCGCACTAAAAGATGATCAGCCCGAACAGTGAAGACGAGTGAAATGCGGCGAGAAGCGACAGCAACGTTATCAAGGAAGCAAGGAACAGCGTTAGCCAAAGGTGAAAAAATCTGCTATAGTACGTCAGGAATTATTCCGCTATTACCATCGCACGAAAGAAGTAGATAGAAATATATGTCGCCTTTGCGCGACAGCGGAGAACATTGATGTTACAGGTTGTTGTCCAACTTCATTTTTACAACATGGTGCTGGTGCTGGCAGCGGGCCTGATAGCCGGTGTGTGGGGGCTGGTGCTCTTTTTCAGGGAGAGACGCAGCTCCAGCGCAGACAAAAGGAAAGATGCTGACCCGGCAAATGCGCCCAGGGAAGCCGCCCGTTCAGGTGGAGAGGGAAAAGAAGATCGGGCCGTGGATCTTCCCCGGAGGACGTTGAACAGACCATGGCGTATTTCACTGATCGTTACTGCTGTCCTGGGCGCTTTGCAGGCGCTACTGGGAATTACGCTGGTGCTGCTGGGCCAGAGAGCGCCAGGGGGGAATCTTTATTACCTGCACTACGTCTATGGTGGCATTGTGGCGCTGGCTATCCCCGTTGCCATCAGTTACGCCACGGGCAAAAAGAACCTGCGCCGGGACATACTGATCTACAGTATTGCGGCGCTGATCCTGGCGGCTGCCGGTGCTCGTGCCACGATGACCGGGCTTGGACTGCCATAGTAGGTAGGAGGATCGATGCGAGCCAAGTTTATCCACGTTGCCGATACACACCTGGGATACGAGCAATACGGTGTGCGCGAGCGCTTTAACGACTTCAGCCGCGCGTTCTGGGCTATTATAGATGACGCGGTGGAGCGGCGCGTGAACTTTGTGGTGATCGCGGGCGACCTGTTTAATAAACGCGCGATCGACGCGCAGACGCTCATTCACGCCATCGAGGGCTTGAGGAAGCTCAAGGAGGCGGGTATTGCAGCAATTGCGATCGAGGGAAACCACGACCGCAGCTATTACCGGGATGGCACGTCGTGGCTGCAGTTTTTGTGTTACCAGGGGTATCTCACGCTTCTTGCCCCGTTGATGCGCGATGGTTCGCCCGTGCTCAGCCTCTGGCAGCAGGACAGGATGCTGGGCTCGCACGTCGATCTCCTCGACGGGCGCCTGCGGGTCTATGGCTTACCCTGGCAGGGCGCGGCCACGCTACGCAGTATTGAAGGCCTGGCTCGCGTAATGGAGGCTGTTCGCGCCTCGGAGGATGCGGCGGGCGTCGAGTATCGTCTCCTGCTGATGCATACGGGCGTTGAGGGCATTGTGCCGCGCATACAGGGTTTGCCGTCGATGGCGCAGTTTCAGCCGCTGCGCAAATGCGTGGATTATCTGGCGCTGGGCCACGTACACAAGCCTTACGAGTTTGATGGATGGATGTATAATCCCGGCTCGACGGAGACGTGGGGAGCGGAGGAGGCGGCATGGGAACGCGGCTACTATTTTGTCGAGATCGATACAAATGCTGCTGGGAAAAGCGACGAGTGGCAGGATGGGCAACGGCATCGCGCTGTCCACCTGGTTAATAAACGCCGGCCGTTCGTACGCTGTGAACTGCGCGTGGATGGCCTGGGCGAGCCGAATGCCCTGTATGAGCGGCTGGAGGACTATTGCCGGCGCGAGGCCCATAAATACGAGGAGGCTGATCTGCGGCCGGTGGTGCAGGTACACCTGGTAGGAACGCTGGGGTTTGACGCCGGGTCGCTCGACTCGGCATATATGGAGGAGTTGATAGGCAAGTATTTCCGGCCGCTGCACGCGCGTGTCGACAACAATACTAATGACCAGGATTATGTCTCGGAAGGAGACGATATCGATGGTCGCGACCGCTCGACGTGGCACGAATTGGAACGCCGTATTTTCGAGGAACTGCTCAGCCGCGATAGCCGCTACCTGCCCGCGAAGGAGCACTGGAGCGTTGTGCTGGCCGAGTTGAAGCAGATGGCGCTGCAGAAAGAGGATCCGGAAGGGATCGCGCAATATTTGCGCGATAAGCGAGCTAATCTGTTAGGCTAATGATCGAACATAGCGGGTCATTAGCAGACAAGAGGAGCATGATGCATGAGCAAGCGCTTTCTACAGGAGAAGAAAAATGGCAGCAGACGACACCCCAACGCCTCTTCGCAAACTCTCGCAGCAAGAAATAGCACACCTACTGAATCTGGCTATTCCGGCACATCTGGCAACGCTTGATCCTACTGGTTTCCCTCGCATTACTCCTATCTGGTTCCTCTGGGAAGACGGGATATTTTATATGTCCAGCGGGGAGGAAAGACGTCATGTGCATGACCTTGCTCGTGATCCACGTGCGGGGCTCTGTATCGCTATTGAAGAAGATCAGACACAGGGAGGCAGCCGTCCGTATCGCCAGATCATTGTGCGTGGATATGCGCAAGTGCAACCTGACGTAGATGAACTATGGGCGCGCAAGCTTATCCTGAAGTATATCACTGGTCAGGCAGGAGTGTTACGGGCTCAGCAGGGCGCAGGGAAGCCTCTTGCCGTCATCGAGTTGCGTCCAGAACGCTTTTTGACAACCGGGTACTTTCCTACAGAATAGTCATGAGCCATCAATAGGTATCGCTCCCAGTTGCTGCAACATGCCCAGGTCGTCGCGGTTGCCCCAGTGTTCTACCACCTGGCCATTGGCGAAACGGGCGATGTCAATGATGGTGATTGTCATCGGCCTGCCGGTCGGAGCGATGCCCATGAATGCACCGTGGTGCGTGCCGCGACCTGTCATGCGGAACACTACTTTGTCTCCTTCGGCGACGAGGTCCTCGATGGTGAGATGGAAGTCGGGGAAGGCATTGAGGAAACCCTTGATGCGCTGTTTCTGGCCCTCGCGGTCGAGCGGCGGAGCGGAGCCCGCCATGTACCTGGCGTAGCTGGGGGCCATCAGTTCGTCGATGATAGCGACATTTCCCTTGTTCCAGGCTTCTTCGATGTAGCGGCGGATGGTGGCTTTGTTTTCTTCTGTTGACATAAGAAAAGGCTCCTTATTACGATGATTAAGCTGCCAGGGCGGGACTTGTCCCGCCCTGGTGCCTTATTTAAGAAAGTCCATGGCTGCGCGCGTCAACACTTCGACGGCGATGGGCATGGAGTCTTCGTCGACGTTGAAACGTGGATGATGGTGGGGATAGCTGGCTCCCTTCTCTTCATTGCGCGCGCCGACGATGAAGTAGCAGCCGGGGGCAGCCTTGAGGAAGTAGGCCATGTCATCGCTGCCGGTGGTCATGACCTCTTCGCTACTATCTACATTTCCCTCGCCAACTGAGGCGGCCGCGGCTTCGTGTACCAGTTCGGTCATCGAGGCATCGTTGACGCACGGAAGGCAGCCATCGAAGCCCTGCACATCGCAACTGCCGCCCATGGCGCTGGCGATGCCATTAGTGATCTCGCTGATGCGGCGCAGCAGCCTCGCGCGATCTTCCTCGCTGAAGGCTCGCATAGTGCCCTGCAGTTCAACGGATTCGGGGATGATGTTGAAGGCAGTGCCTGCGCGGATGGTGCCAATGGTAATGACGGCGGGGCTGAACGGGGAGGTCTCGCGGCTGATGAGTGTTTGCAGCGCCGTGATGATGTATGCCGAGATGACGATGGGATCGACCGCGCCGTGCGGCATGGCAGCGTGGCCACCCTTGCCTTTCACGTTCAACACGAATCTGTCGGCGCTGGCAAAGACGGTACCGGCACGTACGCCGACGCGGCCGATAGGATAGTTGCTGATGAGGTGCAGGCCGATCACGCCATCGACGCCCTGCATGGCTCCTTCTTTTACCATGGGCTCGGCACCGCCGATGACCTCTTCGGCGGGCTGGAAGATAAATTTCACGCTGCCAGCCAATTCTTCCCGGCGCTTGCTTAAAATATCGGCCACGGAGAGTAGGATGGAGGTATGTCCATCGTGTCCACAGGCGTGCATTTTGCCATCGACGGTGGAGCGATAGTCTATCTCGTTCAGTTCGTGAATGGGCAGCGCATCCATGTCGGCACGAATGGCGATGGTTTTCGCTCCTTCTTTGCTTGCCCCGCCGCGCAGCAGGCCAACAACGCCCGTCTTTGCGACGCCTGTCTGCACCTCCAATCCCAGGCTGCGCAGGCGCTGGGCCACGATGCCGGAGGTACGCACCTCCTCAAAGGCGAGTTCGGGGTGCTCGTGCAGGTCGCGGCGCAGCGCGACCATGCCGGGAACGAGTTCATCGATGTCGGACTTCAGTTGGTCAATCTGTGACATACAGCCTCCTGTTTGTAGAGAAGAAATTAGGAACGTAAGGATCGGTAGATTCGATACTATCCTACCATAGAGCCAGCCCCCCTTGTCGAATCGTCGTGACTGCTATATGCTATGCAGCATGCTTGTGTGGTCAGAGAATTGATGTTTCTGCTGTCTGACTGCGCAAATTATAGACAACGAGGAGACGGAAAAAAGTAACGATGCTCAAACAAGAGATTACAGCGGGACCGAGATTCACCTCTAGCGACGAACACATCGGTGAACTGCTCGGTCATATGCATGAAATAGCAGATCTTAGCGCACTAGATGCCCTTTCAGGCTGGGATCAGAATACCGCGATGCCAGAGGGTGGGAGCGAGATGCGCGGCGCCCAGCAGGCGACCTTACAGGGTGTGTTGCACGAGCGCTGGACGGCTCCACGCCTGGGGAGCCTGCTCGATGAACTGAGTGAGAAGGTACTGCACGCGCCTTACACAGACGCGGACCGTGGCTTAGTGCGCGAGGGCCGCCGTGGCTATGACCGCGCAACGAAGCTGCCGCGTGCGCTGGTAGAGGAGATGGCGCGTGTCAGCTCCGCCAGCTTTGACGTGTGGCGACGCGCCAGGGAGCAGAACGATTTCGCGAGATTCGCACCGTGGCTTACACGTATGGTCGCGCTGCAGCGCGAGGTCGCTGATCACCTGGGTTACACAGAAACACGCTATGATGCCCTGCTGGACGAGTACGAGCCGGGAGCGACGGTGAGCAAGCTGGATGGGTTGTTTGGTCCCGTGCGCGAGATCAGCACGACCTTGCTGCGGCGCATCGAGGCCAGTGGCAATACGGTGGATGCTTCTTGCCTGGAAGGGCATTTTCCTGTAGAGCAGCAAGTGGTGTTATGCAAGAGCATCCTGAGCGGGATGGGCTATGATTTCGCGCGCGGCCAGATCGCCCAATCGCCGCACCCGTTTACTACGAGTTTTGGCAGCCCATTTGACGTGCGCGTCACGGTGCGGCCCGATGAGCGCTACATCGGGGCAGCATTGATGGCAGCGATTCACGAGGGCGGTCATGCACTGTACGAGCAGGGCAGCGCTCCGACGCTATTACGCACTCCCGTAGCAGGCGGCGCTTCGATGGGAACGCACGAGTCGCAGTCGCGCCTGTGGGAAAACGCAATTGGGCGCTCTGAACCGTACTGGCGCGGCCAGTTCGTTCACGTGCGCGAGGCGTTTCCGGAGCAATTTGCTCACGTAGATATCGCTACCTTTGCCCGCGCATTGAACAGGGTACAGCCGAGCTTGATCCGTGTCGAGGCGGACGAGGTTACATATAACTTGCACATCATCGTACGCTACGAGTTGGAGAAAGCGCTGGTCAATGGCGAGGTCGCCGTCGAGTCCCTGCCCGGCTTGTGGAACGCCAAGTACCGGGAGTACCTGGGCGTCGAGCCGGAAACAGATAGCGTGGGTGTGCTGCAGGACGTTCATTGGACCAGCGGCTTTGGCTACTTCCCGACGTACACGCTCGGCAACCTCTACGCCGCGCAGATTTTCGCAGCGCTGCGCAAGGCCTTCCCGGACTTTGATGATCGCCTGGCAGGAGGCGATACGGCCTTCGTCCTGGAGTGGCTGCGCGAGCGCATGTATGCTGCCGGCGCCATCTACCTGCCCGAGGAGGTGATGCGGCGCGTCACCGGCGAATTGCCCGATCCGCGGTATTTCGCGCAGTACCTGACGAGTAAGTTCGAAGCGATCTACGATTTGCCGGGGACAGTTTAGGCTGGGGATGTAGCCTTCGATAGGAGTAAGTCCCCGATTATGAAATGTAACGAACAAGATCGGTCAGGTGTTGTCATGCTGAGCCCTTCGCTTCGCTCAGGGTAAACTCCGCGAAGCATCTCTGTGCCCCTTGAGCCAGACCCTTCGCTTCACCTTCGCTGTGCTCAGGGCTGCGGCTCACTCAGGGTGACACCAGAGGACCCAGCTTGTTCGTTACTCTTCATTATCGTGGGACCGGAGCGACCTTATGGCCGTCCTGTCGAAAGCTCATGCTCAAGTATCGTGTAAAAAGTATCCATAGCATGCCTTTCACGCCAGGGATCATGCCCGCATTTCTGCAGAATGATCATGCGGAAGTCTTTCAAATTGGCGGCAAGAGGTTCTTGTACCCCTTGTGCCGGGTGTGGATCACAGTCACCGTGGATGGCTACCACCGGGCACGTGATATTCACAGAGAGCCTCAGCAGCTCTCCTGTTCGTCGCAGCCTGGCAGCTTCAGGCCAGACGCCCTGGTAAATCTCGCCTGGATTATCGACGAAATCAAGACCAGTGGTATCTTTTGGAATTTCAATGGGATCATAGGCATCAGCCTTGTGTGCCAGCTCACCCAGACGCGACAGGAAAACATGGCTGTTTGGTGTTTTGGATGTGTTCAAAATGTCAACAATATGAAGGTATTCTTCCTTCTCTGCCTGGCTGAGTCGTCTTAAGCGGTTTTCAGCGATCAACTCCACATATTTCTCTTCGAAAGGGCCACTTCCAACCAGTATCAGTTTGTGCACCATTTCCGGGTATCTGGCAGTGACAATATAGCTCAGCCAGGCGCCCCAGGAATGCCCAATGAAAATAACTGGTTTTGTTGCGTTTTGCTCCACAACCAGGCGTAATTCCTCGACCTGCCCGTCAAGTGTTCTGGCGGTCTGGATCGGTTCCAAAACTCCTCTCGTCTCCCCGAGTTTTCGCGCTACGGGTGCTACTTCGCCAGCAGCACCTGGCCCGCCATGAATAACTGCGACGCAGAAAGGATCACTTCCATACTTCCTAAAATTTTCCAAATTCGCTTTTTTCCTTTTCAACGCTTCAACGGCGCTCGTATTCATTGTACCTTTCTCTCCAGGTGGCAGGCAATATCTATATTCTGCGACTTCTCCAAACAAACCAGTCATTACCTAATCAGATCAATTGATGCTCGATGGCGTAGCGGGTGGCCGCACAGCGCGAGGAAACCTGGAGCTTGCTGTAGATTGAAGTCAGGTGCCAGTTGACCGTGCGCGGACTGATGACCAGGAGTTCGGCGACCTGGACATCGGTCAGTCCCTGTGCCACCAGCCGCAGCACCTCTACCTCGCGTGCCGTCAGCCCGGCGGGATAGATGGATTGTTCCTTCCCGGTATTGGCCGATCGTGGTACCGTGTTAACTCGCTCGGGCACCGGCGCTAGTTCCCGCGCGGCAAAGGCTTGCCCCGGTAAGTGGTTCTGTCGCGCGGACCCGGCTGTGACCCGGCGTTCATAGGCAGTGCGATCAGCGGAGGAAAGAGATATACTGATGGTGCCGCGCAGCGACTCCGCCATATGCCAGAGCCGCGCCGCATACGCCGGCTGTCCTTGTGTCGCAGCCACCCTGGCCAAATCCTCTAGACAGGCAGCAATGTACCACTTATAGTCGAGCTCCCCGGCTATTGCCAGGCTCTCCTCGTACAGGACACATGCCACAGCATCATCACCCTGGCAAGCCGCTACGCCCGCCAGGAGCCGAAGCGATCTGGCAATGAATGGTACCTGTACTTTGATATTTTCCGCTTCCGCGTCTTGAATCAATTCTTTAGTTATCATGTGCATCGTCTCTTATGCTCTGCAACACTCACTGTATCGTTCGAGATGATAAGCTAGATCAAACATTGTCTCTATTGAGACGTTGATCTTTCTATTTTTCTTGTATTACTTTTTCTGGTGATGGTTATAAGGTGATGCAATGAAGATACGAGGTCTGTAGAGCCAGCTTAAACTGTTTTCGTTTCTTGACAATTTCTTGTGCCATAGATTATTCTTCATTAGATTGATCTTCGTGTCTATTCTACCGTTATTTTTTACTTTTGTCTCGTCCATAGCGGACAAGAGTTGTTGGCATGCTTTCCTGCTGCAGATAGTAGCACCGTAAGACGTAAACAGAAAAAGAGACAGCGGAAAAATATCGATCTCGCACGTCTCCTGGTATGAGAGATGAAATTACGCGCGGGTGAACTATAGTTCAGCTTTGCTGAGAGGGAAGCAGGTCGAGAGCAATGGGTATCACAATGGATGCACCAGTTAGCCAGATGAATCTATCGCTGCTCGCAGACCGCTGCACCGGCGAGATCAAGCACCATCGTCGTAAAGAGCCGTTCGATGATCGCTACTGCCTGGAGATTTTCCGCCGTGCCATCGTGGAACACATTGACAAGGCCTGGTCTACCTTGCAGCAGTGCTTCGGTGAGATCGTGCGTATCTGGCTACGCAGCCATCCCAGTAGTGATGTAGCACTTCTCCGTGACTCAGAAGAGAACTACGTCGCTCAAACCTTCACACGCTTCTGGCATGCAGTGCGCGATCAAGACCTGGAGTTTTCCGCGTTGCACTCCGCTTTGAGCTACTTATACGCCACCCTCAACGGAATTATTACTGACACCTTGCGTACCTATCTGCGATCAAGAGAATTCTCTCTTCCTGAAGCAGGCTTTCCCGAAGAGCCCATGGTGCAGGAGCACAATGATGATCTTACAACGTGGGAGAGCATACAAAGCCTGCTCCCTGATGAACGCGAACGACGATTGGCATATCTCCTCTATTACTGTGGTCTGAAGCCCCGAGAAATAGTCATCCGCTGTTCAAAGGAATTTGACGATGTGAAAGAAATCTATCGCCTGAGCCACAACATCATAGAGCGCTTGCGACGCAACCGCGAGCGACTGCGCTGGCTGCTGGGCGACGAGGAAATCTGAGGTGTAATCATGGACCGCCCGCACGCGCTGGCTCCCAGTAATGAGGAACTTATGAGCGTTGCCTATAATGAAGGAACTCTCCCGGCAGAGGAACGAGCACACCTGGAGCAATGCTCCATCTGCCAGCAGCGCCTTGCTATCTACATGCGCACCAATGCCCTCCTGCGTGCAAAACTGTACCGGAGACTGTGTCCAAGCGCTGTCGATTTAAACTATTATTGCCTCGGTATGGTGCCAGAAGAGCGGCGTATCAGCATCGCATCCCACCTGTTGGATTGCCCGCTATGCGCCGACGAAGTGGCAGAGATACGCACATTACAAGCTGCCTTTGACCCCTTTCCCCCTGCCATGCCTTCCTTAGGCGCTGGCATGCGCCGTATCTTTGCTAACCTTGTTGTCTCTCAGGCGCAGCTGGTCACACGCAGCAACCTCCCAGGAACAGGGTGGCCTCGTCAATACCGGGCTGAAGCGATTGACCTGTCACTGCACCTCTCGCGCGCAGGCAAACGAGAAATGGTGTTGCTGGGAATCATCAGCAGTACCGATCCAGGAGAGCAGTTGGGTGCCTTTGAGAAAGTGACAGCAGAACTATATGCTTTACCAGGACCACTACTAGTGGCGCATGAAGGCGATCAGAGCAACGAACGTACTGTAACGCCTCTTCTATCTACACAGGTAGACAAGCTTGGGAACATCGTATTCAGACCTGTACCGATGGGGGAATATGTCATGATCATACACTTACCTGATCGTGACATAGTGATTGAAGGACTTACTGTCGAGCACGAACGAGGGTATGCATAAAGCCTGTTTGGGTCAAGGGATGCTACTACGGTCTTTACACATTGCTGCAACCTCTACCAGTCTTATCACGAGTTGGTCACAGGAAGGACTGACTACAGCATATGGATACCACCCTATTTTTACAACACCTGTGCAGCTTAAGTATGGAGGACGGATGTACTTACATTCAGGCGCACATCGAAGAGCTAGGGGACCATACTGCTATTGGCGTAGCGCTTTCTGACTATGCAATCGCTCAAATGTACAACGCTCCCTTTGTCTCGCTTAAACTGGCTGAGCTGCTCATTTTTTTTAGTGACTGTGTTCATCATGCGCCTTCACACGCTCTCGGTCTCAACGTCAAAGGCAACGCTTTACGCAGCATAGGACACCATCGAGCGGCACTGGAGTGCCTGGATGCTGCTGGAGAGGAATTTCTACGCCTGGGGGACGAAGTAGGATGGGCTCGTACTCGCGTTGGATGGATTATCTCTGCTGCCTGGGTGGGAGGAGCTACAGAGGCATTGCAAGTTGCTGCCCGTGCCCGAGATGCCTTTCTTCGCCATGGAGAATATTACCGGGCCTGCACGGTTGATCACAACACAGCGGGTGTTTACACAAAGCTTGGGCGATACCAGGATGCACTCGAACTCTACGACAGGATGCTGACTATTTATCCTACACTCTCTGAATCTGAAGTCCGCATCACGCAAGCTATAGGCCTGGCTGAATGTAATTCAGCCAGTAATCTCGTCTGGCTTGGCAAGTTTGAACAGGCATATCATCTTCTGCAACAAGCGAAGCGACGCCTGATAGCTATCAAGCAAATGGGACTTGTTGTCCTTATCGAAAGTAATCTGGCTGAACTCGATTACGCTCAAGGCTACTACGGCTCTGCATTACAGCACTACTACCAGGCACACGATCTCTTGATGCAAAATGAGGTCGATGATCCTTTCTTATTAGCTCAGCTCAAACTGTGGATGGCTAAATGCTTCGTCAAACTGAATAGAGCGCAGGAGGCCTGTCAATCGGCAAGCGAGGCTGTGGAGACATGCCGCCAATTCGGCGTTTCATTGGATACGGGCGACGCATTACGTCAATATGCAACGGCGCTTCTAGCCTCTGACCAACCAGACGCGGCCTTGATAGCCCTCGACGAAGCATGGAGGCTCTTTACTTACGGAGGATTCGAACACTACGCCCACGAAACTAAACTACAACACGCTGAAGTTCTCCTCGAAATAGGTTCATCCAATACAGCATACGAGGAAGCAGGCCTTGCCAGGCAGTTTTTCGATAGCCGGGGATTGGTATTACTCTCGGCTCGTGCCGGGTTAGTAATGGTTGGCGCTCTTATAGAACAGGCGCAGCCGACTATGACAGGTGGGGAGAAGGCACAGGAGGCATTCCTCTTATGCAAGCAGTTGACACTTCAAGCCCGCAAATATAACTTGCAAGAGCAAGTCTACAAGGGCCAACACCTCTTAGGACGACTGGCAGCCCTTCAGGACAACCTTGAGAGAGCTACAAGGCATTATGGAGCGGCTATTGCGCAGATAGAACGTATTCTCGATAATCTTGTGCATGACCTATCGCCATCGTTTCTACACACAGCCTGGACAGTATTTGAAGATATGATCGCTCTCTGCTTACGGCGGGGAAAGGCTGATCTCGCTTTCAGCTATCTTGAAAGAGCGCGCTCGGTAGTACTGCGCCAGTACCTCAATAAGTCGCAGATAGTTCCAGATGAACAAGTACGCAGTGATGTCATTGCTCCCTCATCACTGTACATGAAGAGTGCAGCGACACTGCGCGTACAACACGAGATCGAGGAATGGCAGCAAACCTACCACAAATACAGTACGCAGCTCGCTGCCCTTGACACCTCGGCCTCTCCTGCTGTTGATCGAGTAGTTATTGAAGCCGAACTCAAGCTCTGTGAAGCAAAGCTCAGCGAACTGTTTGAACGCCTGCATCTCCAGGAACTGGATACGCATGTTCCACTACGTACTCCACGTTCCAGAAACATAGAGGGCAAAACACGCAGCGCCCAGAGGATAGATGTCAATCAACTGCGGAAGCGTCTCGCGTCCGAGCAGCTTCTCCTGGCCTACTTTTTGTGTAATGGAAAACTCATCATTTTTGCCATGACAGCAGAGCGTCTTACTACTCATGAAGTGCCTGCTGGAGCGGCAGAGTTGGAGCACCTCATACTTTTACTCCACGCGCATCTCCAGCCACAGGGCTGGCCTGACCCACAGCGCCCTCCTCAGCAGGTGATCCGTTCGTTGCTGAACATGCTTTATGACCTCTTGATAGCCCCGGTAGCAGAGTTGCTGCCTCCATCCGGCTATCTGACAATTGTTCCCTATGGGCCGCTCCATGATGTACCGTTTCACGCTCTCTATGATGGCTCACACTTCCTGATCGAAGACTTCCAGATCAATTATCTTCCGGCCAGTAGTATACTGCCACAACTCGGTCCTTTGGGCAAAGAAGGAAATATGCGTGTGAAGGATGCACAAGAACCTTCCCGAATGCCCCTGGTATTAGGTTATTCAAGTAACGGATCCATCCGCCGCGCTATTGAAGAGGCAAAAGCGCTGGCGGCATTGCTGGAGGGTCGTTGCTATCTCGAAGATGAAGCGACAATTGCGCGACTGGTCAACGAGGCCCCTGGCAGCCCCATCATCCATTTAGCAACTCATGGGCGGAGTAGATTAGACGCTCCCAATTTCTCTTCTATCCTGCTTGCTGATGGCCAGTTCAATGCCATCGATGCCTTTGGCCTGAATTTGCAAGGATGTGAACTGGTCACGCTGAGTGGTTGTGAAACTGGCCTGGCCTTGAGTGGAGGCGGTGACGAACAGTTGGGGCTGGGACGAGCGTTTTTAGCCGCAGGAGCTTCTTCTCTCCTGATGAGCCTCTGGCCGGTAGAAGATAGCGCTACCAGCGAATTGATGCAGTTCTTTTACCAATGTCTCCTGCATGGAGATAGCAAGGTGCAGGCTCTGCGTGCCGCTCAATGCGATGTTCTTAAGCGAACATCGTCAATGTACTCCCACCCGTATTTCTGGGCGGCTTTTCGTCTCGTTGGTGATGCCAGTCCCCTCGGCCATGCAGGAACAAACATAGCTTTATTTCCCGCGAAATCTCATGCATAAAAAAGTGGTGGCTCGACGTCTCCTGTTTTAGAAGCATCATATGTTCCTGTCGATACATTTGTAGAGGTGCAAGGAGGTAAATACATGTCAACGCTGCCAACACAGGCGGATGAACTCGCGTGGAGTCAAGCAATGATGTACTGGCTTGAAAACCAGGTCGCCATTGCATTTCATTCCTCTATTCCGCTCTACTCTGATCCCGACCCAGCCAAATCTAAGGGAGCAATCGTCGAGTCATTACGACTCGACGCACTCAACCGATTTCTCAATGCGCGCGGCTTCAACCTGGTGCCATTCGATGCGAGCGACACCACTGATAATCCAACTGAGGCGAATGTTACACCCGGCACGAAGCCGGCGAATAACATCAATAACTTGCCTGGCAAGTACTTTTTCCCCGCGCTTGCCGATCAAGGTACTATTGTCGTTGCTTTCTTCCAGTTGAGCCGGGTGGATCTTCCCCATCCCATGCAGGACCTGGTGGCAATGTATGGACCTATTGGCATCCATGACTTCGAGGCCTCGCTCATGCGCCTGGTTGTCAACCTGATCAACAACAATCTTGATAAACTCAAGCGGGAGGGCAGAATCCCCATTGTTGCAGCTATGCCGAACTGGCTTAGCGGCGCCACCCCTTGTGGGTATCATAACGGCTGTTGGGTACCCATAAGAGGAAAGCCACCTGCTCCTGGCTCATGGCATATCACCCTGCCCGATCTTACAGCCGCTGCATCTCCCCTACGAGACATGGAGGGCGATGGTGTGACGGTGTTTATATTAGATACCATGCCCAAGGTAGGGCCTGAAGAGGCATCGAATGCGATCCTCCAGGCAGTAGCCAGGGCCGGTGACAATGAGCTGCTGAGAGAGATTGCCACGCAAATGAATCGCTCGGAGGCTCCATATGTCAAATTCGACTACCAGGTGCTGCCCGATCATCTCGCGGAGGATGCTCCAGATACGCTAAAAACAGGCCGGGATGTCTATGGGCGGCTCGTCGGTTTCTCTATGCCCGATCATGGCTTATTCGTCACCGGCATTGTACGCGACCTTGCTCCTGCCGCGAACATAGAATGTATCCGCGTACTCAATGACTTCGGGGTAGGTGATACCCAAACGCTCATCGCGGCACTCAGCGGGATACAGGATCGGCGAGCAAAGGGAGGAGATCTCTACGATAAACCGGTTGTGGTTAACTTAAGCTTAGTTGTTACTCCTCCTGACGAAAAGTTGCCCCAATTGTGGTTTGGCAATAACTTCATCAAAGCCAGCGAGTTTACACAAATGGCCGACGACATGCAAAAGCTGCGCTCCCCACTTCATCTCGTCATCCAGAGCCTGGTTGGATCAGGGATGGTGATTGTAGCGGCGGCTGGCAACGACTCACATCCTCTTGAGGCGCCACGGCGTGTAGGACCGGCTTATCCCGCCGCCTTCCCCGAGGTCATCTCGGTGGGTGCAGTTGTGGGGGAAGGAAGCGCTGCCGAATACAGCAATTACCCGGTGCTGCCCCCGAACCACAACGGGATCGCGACCTATGGTGGAGCACTCCCACAGCCTGTGCCTGCAAAGCCCGATCCTAATCAGCAGACGAAGGCCAGCGCTCCTGACTCTTTGCGTGGGCTATACAGTTCTCCAGACTTCCCGGCACTCTCGATGGATAATCCGCCAGCGCAGGGAGATCCCGTGCTTGATAATCAGGCCTGGACTCATTGGTCGGGAACATCGTTTGCTGCACCCATCATCAGTGCAGTGGCAGTTCGTATATTAGAGAGCGTTCATCAGAAGAGTGCTGTACCATCTCATCTCCGGGCTGCTGAGGTGCAGTGGGCCATCACTACCGCCGAGGGGCAACAGGTGATGTTAACCGGAACTGCCCCGCTTGATCTACAGTCAGAGTTCGGCGTAGGCACGCTCAGGGCAGTGCAGGAAGTACAGCAACGTAAAGAAATGGTTATATGATGACACTCCGGCATCGTCATCAGTGCAAGTACCCACTCCGGTCAGGCTGGTGGAGTCTGAGCTGAAGAGTGGGTACCGCCTATTGTCACTGGGTACCCCGGCCTTGACGGCGCCCTACCTCCTTGACCCAACTGGCGCAGAACGCGCTTGAGCAGGGAACGGGAGGCCAGGCGTCCGGTGGGCGAACTGGCGGCCAGGGTTGCTGGTGAAGAGTACCTGGAAATCGTTGCCTCTTTTTCCCGCGCTGCTTGTTTGCAGGGCATTTTTACTCGACATCAGTGCTTCTATAGTGCATCGAAACGTGTTATTATACCATTGCATAGACCTATCACTTTCCTATCACTTCTCGTTTCGTAGAACGACAAAATGAATGAAGGGGCGCCATTCTTCAGCGCCTTGAGCCTGGGCACAGGAATGGGTCGCCTCGTAGAAGGCTTTTAGATATGAGCATAGTGAAGAAACGCAGCGCCGGGCAACGGCTGCGGCGAGAGAGGGAGCGTCACAACTACTCTCAGGAGCAACTGGCCGAACTGATCGGCACCACTGCGTTGAGCATCAACCGCTGGGAGCATGACAAAACCCTACCCCGCCCCGTCTTCAGAGCAGCACTCTGTCGTATATTCGATGTACAGGCCGAAGAATTGTTCGGTCTAGACGGGTGGGAAGACGAAGAGGAAGCGACAACCCATCCTACTATCTGGAATGTTCCACACTTGCGCAACCTCTATTTTACCGGTCGTGAGCAAGTCCTGGCGCATCTGCAAGAGACCCTTAACGGCAAGAAAACGGTGGCGCTCACGCAGGCCAGTGCCATCAGTGGCCTGGGAGGTATCGGCAAAACGCAGGTTGCTGTCGAGTATGCCTACCGCTATGGCTCCAAGTACCAGGCAGTCCTCTGGGCAAATGCTGACACATATAAATCACTGGTCTCCGATTTCGTCACCCTCGCCGCCCTGCTCAATCTAGCGGAGAAAGATGGTGTAGATCAGCGCCGCGCAGTCGATGCTGTTATACGCTGGCTGCAAGGACACAGCCAGTGGCTGCTCATCCTGGATAACGCGGATGACCTGGAGATGGTCTACGACTTCATGCCGGCGCGGGGAGCAGGCCATACCCTGCTGACCAGCCGCTCCCAGGCAACGGGTCCCAATATCAAGGGCATTGAGTTAGAGAGGATGGAGCGAGAGGAAGGAACCTTGTTCTTATTGCGGCGGGCGAAGATACTTGCCGAGGATGTTCCTCTGGAGTGTGCATCTGATAAGTACCGCAAGCAAGCCGAGGAGATCTGGGAGCTGGTGGATGGCCTGCCCCTGGCCCTCGATCAGGCCGCTGCCTACATAGAGGAACACCGTTGCCGCTTTGCGGATTATCTCAGCCTCTACCAGACTCGACGTGGGGACTTGTTAAAGCGACGGGGCGCATTGAGCAGGAGAGACTACCCCAAATCGGTAGCGACGACGTGGTCGCTTTCCTTTGAGCAGGTGGAGCGTACCGATGCTGTCGCTGCTAGTGTGCTGCGGCTGTGCGCGTTCTTGCACCCGGACGCCATTCCCGAAGTCATGCTCCTGGAAGGCGCGGCTGCAGTCGACCCGGTGCTGCAAGGCATTGCTGCTGACCGGATGCGCTTCGATGAGGCGATTGGAGCATTACGGAAGTATTCGCTGGTGCGGCGCAACCCTGAGACGAAGATGCTTACCATCCATCGACTGGTGCAGACAGTGCTCAAAGAAGGGATGGAGAAAGATAAGCAGCGGGAATGGGCAGAACGGGCGGTGCGTGCCGTCAGCGTAGCGTTTCCAGAAGTGGAACTCGTGGAAGCGTGGCAGCAGTGCCAGCAATACTTACCGCATGCACAGGTCTGCGCGGAACTGATCGAGCAGTGGGAGATGATGTTCCCTGAAGCGGCTCGATTACTCCACCGGACAGGCAATTACTTGTACGAGCGCGGACAGTTCATGGAGGCCGAACCGCTCTACAGGCGTGCTGTATTCATCCGGGAGCAGGCGTTGGGACCACGTCATCCCGATGTTGCTCGCAGCCTTTCCGATCTTGCATTACTCCACCTTGGCCGGGGCGAGTACGAGCAGGCTGAACCGCTCTACCAGCAGGCTCTGGCCATCCAGGAAAAGGTGCTGGGACCAGATCATCCCGACGTGGCAGGCATACTCAATGATCTGGCCATGCTCTACTATTTTCGGGGCAAATACGAGCAGGCAGAGCCATTTCACCAGCGTGCTCGCATCATCTTCGAATGCGCGCTGGGGCCGACCCATCACAATGTCGCAACCAGCCTCAACAACCTGGGGAAACTCTACCTTGCGCAGGGTCGCTACGAGCAGGCCAGGACCCTTATGCAGCGCGCCCTGGCTATCCGAGAGCAGGTGCAGGGACTCGATCACCCTGATGTCGCTAACAGTCTTCACCATCTTGCCGATCTCGCTGCTGCCCAGGGTAAATACGACGAGGCGGAGGGACTCTACCGGCGAGCGCTCACCATGCGTGAACAGAGCCTGGGGCCGAACCATCCCAATGTGGCCGAGACACTTCACGAGTGGGCGAGACTTTGCCACGCCCAGGGCAGGGACGAAGAAGCCGAACTGCTGTTCAGGCGCGCGCTCACCATCCGTGAGCAGATTCTGGGAGCCAGGCATCCTGCCCTGGCTGCTACGCTGGAAGCATATGCTGATCTACTGCGCAAGACAGGCCGGGAAGCTGAGGCGGAATTACTCGAGGGGCG
>WNFM01044984.1_pt1 | contig 18564 bp, 17 predicted proteins | sample 5400271 | NCBI WGS metagenome assembly WNFM01 (sample SAMN13153352, study PRJNA577476) | soil metagenome | isolation source: 60 cm saprolite on Douglas fir-dominated hillslope | place: USA:California | collected 2013-09-17 | reverse complement strand
GTAATCCTCGCGCTGCGGGTGCATCGTCGGATCGCCATAGACCTCGGAGGTCGAGGATTGAAAGATCTTCGCCTTCACGCGCTTGGCGAGGCCGAGCATATTGATGGCGCCGAGCACGCTCGTCTTGGTCGTCTGCACCGGGTCGAACTGATAGTGGATCGGCGAGGCCGGACAGGCGAGGTTGTAGATCTCGTCGACCTCGACATAGAGCGGAAAGCAGACATCGTGCCGCATCGTCTCGAAATTCGAGTTGCCGATGAGATGCGCGATGTTGTCCTTGCGCCCAGTGAAGTAATTGTCGACGCAGAGCACGTCGTGTCCCTGGTCGAGCAGCCTCTCGCAGAGATGCGAGCCGAGAAATCCGGCGCCGCCCGTTACCAGCACACGCTTCTTCTTCGGGTTCATTGGTATTTGTCCTTTACGCGAGATTGCGGAGCGGCGCAGGGGTCGATGCGGACGAGGGGCGCCCGACGCTCGTATAGAAGAAGCCTGCCGCCGCCATCTCGGCCGGCTTGTAGATGTTGCGCAGATCGATGACGGTAGGCGTCTTGAGCAGGCCCTTGACGCGGTTGAGATCGAGGGCGCGGAACTCGTTCCATTCGGTGACGAGGACGAGCGCGTCGGCGCCCGCCATCGTCTCATAGGAATTGCTGCAGTATCCGATATCCGGCATCAGCTTCTTCGCCTCCGCCATGCCTTCGGGATCGAAGGCGCGGATCTGCGCGCCGGCAGCTTGCAGCGCCGGGATAATGGCGAGGCTGGGACTGTCGCGCATATCGTCGGTGTTCGGCTTGAAGGTGAGGCCGAGGAGGGCGAGCGTCTTGCCCTTGACCGAGCCGCCGCAAGCCTGGATGACCTTGTCGGCCATGTCGCGCTTGCGCTTCTCGTTGACGCCGACCACCGTCTCGATGATCGAGAGCGGCGCCTTGGCCTCCTGCGCGGTGCGCACCAGCGCCAGGCAGTCCTTGGGGAAGCACGAGCCGCCATAACCGGGGCCGGCATGGAGGAACTTGCGGCCGATACGGCCGTCGAGCCCGATGCCCTTGGCGACGTCCTGGACGTCGGCGCCGAGCTTCTCGCAGAGATCGGCGACCTCGTTGATGAAGGTGATCTTGGTGGCGAGGAAGCTGTTGGCCGCGTATTTGATCAGCTCGGCGGTCTCGATCGAGGTGAACAGCATCGGCGTCTCGATCAGGAAGAGCGGCCGGTAGAGCGCCCGCATGACCTCCCGCGCCCGCTCGCTCTCGGTGCCGATGACGACGCGGTCGGGGCGCATGAAATCCTCGATCGCCGCGCCCTCGCGCAGGAATTCGGGGTTGGAGGCGACATCGAAGCCGCCCGCCGGCCGCGCCTTGCGCAGGATCGCCTCGACCTTGCGGCCGGTGCCTACCGGTACCGTCGACTTGGTGACGACGACCGCATAACCGGTCAGCGAGACGGCGATTTCCTCGGCCGCGGCAAAGACATAGCTGAGATCGGCATGGCCGTCGCCGCGCCGCGACGGTGTCCCGACGGCGATGAAGACGGCGTCGGCGCCGGCGATCGCCGCCTTGGTGTCGGTCGAGAAGGAGAGCCGGCCGGCCTTGACGTTGCTCTCGACGAGCTGGTCGAGGCCGGGCTCGTAGATCGGCATCTCGCCGCGTTGCAAGCGGGCAATCTTGTCGGCGTCCTTGTCGACGCAGACGACGGAGACGCCGAATTCCGAGAAACAGGCGCCCGAGACGAGGCCGACATAGCCGGTGCCGATAACCGCGACTTGCATGGATACTCCCCAATCAACGGATCACAAACGGGCCTGCCTTACAGCTTATTCCGTGGCCTCGGAAAGACCGCGCCGGAGGGCGCTTCCGCCGAATGAACCCGGCGCTCGATTCGCTCGAGCGTCGCCCACGGTTGGATGTCCTTCACCCGAACTGGCCGATGCTCGCCCCTATCGGCCAAGATGCCGTCGGGTTTCTACTCTATTTGGGGTAGGGCTGGAAGGAGATATCAACTAGAGGAACGCGGGCAGAGTGGCGAAATGACGCGGTTGCGGCGGGGGAAAGATGCCTCTTGCTGAAGTAATCACATCGGAACGCTTGCGGCGTGCCGCCGTTCACCATAATGACTTGAGCGACGCGGCGAAGGATGGTTGCCGCTACGCCGCCTCCCCCGCCATCAGCTTGAGTGGATACGATGGGCAAGAACATCCTGGTTACCGGCGGTGCCGGCTATATCGGCAGTCATGCCTGCAAGGCTCTGGCCAAGGCCGGCTATACGCCGATCGCCTATGACAATCTCGTCTACGGCCACCGCGAGGCGGTGCGCTGGGGGCCGCTGGTCGAGGGCGATCTTGCCGACGCCAAGCTGCTGGCCGACACGCTGTCCCGTTTCGAGGTGGCGGCGGTGATCCACTTCGCCGCCTTCGCCTATGTCGGCGAATCGATGGTCAAGCCGCAGCTCTACTTCCACAACAACGTGGTTAACACCCTGACCCTGCTCGACGCCATGCTGGCGGCCAAGCTGCGCCACATCGTCTTTTCCTCGAGCTGCGCCACCTACGGCACGCCGGCGCGCGTGCCGATCACCGAGGATACGCCGCAGAATCCGGTCAATCCCTATGGCGAGAGCAAGCTGATCTGCGAGCGAGCGATCCACTGGTACGGCGAGGCCCATGGCATGACCTACGCCGCCTTGCGCTATTTCAACGCCTCCGGCGCCGACCCCGAGGGCGAGATTGGCGAGGCGCACGATCCCGAGACGCATCTCGTGCCGCTCGTGCTGGCGACGGCGCTCGGCCGGCGGGCGCAGATCGATATCTACGGCACCGATTATCCGACGCCGGACGGCAGCGCGGTGCGCGACTATATCCACGTCCAGGACCTCGCCGAGGCGCATGTCGCGGCGCTCGCCCGCCTGCTCGGCGGCGGCACCAGCCTGGCAGTCAATCTCGGCACCGGCGCGGGGCACAGCGTGCGCGAGGTCGTCGACGCCGCCGAGCGCATCACCGGACGGCGCATCGCCCGCCGGGAAATGCCGCGCCGGGCCGGCGATCCGCCGGTTCTCGTCGCCGATGTCTCGCGGGCCAAGGAGCTGCTCGGCTGGAGCGCGCGGCTCTCCGATCTCGATAGCATTCTCACGACCGCCTGGGCCTGGCACGTCGCCACCGATGGTGCGGCGCGCGCGGCCGGCGATTGACGGCGGCAGGCGAGACGCCGTTACGGTCTTGACAGCTTCGGCGATGTGCGGTGCTAATCCCCGCCTGCGGCATCGGGGGGCGGGAATAGGTCTGCTGCGGATCGCGTTGTTCGCGGCCTGCACCACCGAGGCATCTTTTCAGGAGCGGCAGTGATCTCGCGCAATCACGGGGCTAAGATTTCATGCAATCGGTCGCGACCGCAATGAGTCCGATGGATCGCTCATCCGGCGGATCGGCGACGATCGAGGTCCAGGGCAAGTTCTTCTTCACCGGCGGCAAGAAGCATTTCGTCAAGGGCGTGACCTACGGTCCTTTTGCCCCCGGCGCCGACGGCACGCAATTTCCGCCGCCCGAGCGCGTCGCGCAGGATTTTGCGCTGATGGCCGAGATGGGGGCGAATACGGCACGCGTCTTCACCGTGCCGCCGGTCTGGCTGCTCGACATCGCCGGCAAGAACGGGCTGAAGGTGCTGGTCGGCATCCCGTGGTCCCAGCACATCCCCTTTCTCGACAGCGCGGCCGTGCAGGCCGAGATCCGCCGCTCCGTCCTCGCCGGCGTGCGCAGTTGCCAGCGGCATCGGGCGGTCTTCGCCTATGTCATCGGCAACGAGATCCCGCCCGACATGGTGCGCTGGCACGGCGCCGATCGCGTGCGCCGCTTCCTCAAGAGCCTGGTCGCCGCGGTCAAGGACGAGGTGCCCGGGGCGCTGGTCAGCTACGCGAACTTTCCCTCGACCGAGTATCTGACGATAGATTTCACGGATTTTCTCTGCTTCAACGTCTATCTTCACCACGAGGACGCCTTCCGCCGCTACATCTCGCGGCTGCACAACCTGGCGGTCGATCGGCCGCTCGTGCTCACCGAGTTCGGCGTCGATTCGATGCGCGAGGGCGAGGAGGGGCAGCGTGCCATCCTGTCCTGGCAGGTCGGCACCGCCTTCGCCATGGGCGTCGCCGGCACCTTCGTCTTCGCCTGGACCGACGAGTGGTTCACCGGCGGCCATCTCATCGAGGATTGGGCGTTCGGCCTGGTCGACCGCGATCGCAAGCCCAAGCTCTCCTATCAGGCCGTCTCTTCCGCCTATCGCGGCGCCCTGCCGCCGCCGCTACCCGACAATCCCAAGGTCTCGATCGTCGTCTGCGCCTACAACGCCGAGCGCACGATGGAGCAGTGCCTCGCCTCGCTCGAGCACCTCAACTATCCCGACTACGAGGTCATCGTCGTCAATGACGGCTCGACCGATCGCACGCTGGAGATCTCGCAGAAATTTCCCTATTGCCGGATCATCAGCCAGCCCAATAAGGGGCTGAGCGTCGCCCGCAATGTCGGCGCCGAGGCGGCGACCGGCGCGATCGTCGCCTATACCGACAGCGACTGTGTCGCCGACCCGGACTGGCTGACCTATCTGGTCGGCAAGATGGTCGCCTCCGACCTCGCCGCTTGCGGCGGCCCGAACTTCCCGCCGCCGGAGGACAGCCTCATCCCGGCCGCCGTCGCCGTGTCGCCCGGCGGCCCGACCCATGTGCTGATGAGCGATGACGTCGCCGAGCACATCGCCGGCTGCAACATGGCCTTCCGGCGCGACGTGTTGCTCGGCCTCGGCGGTTTCGATCCGCTCTATCGCTCGGCCGGCGACGACGTCGACATCTGCTGGCGCTTCCAGGACGCCGGCTACACGATCGGCTTCAGCCCCTCCGCCGTCGTCTGGCATTTCCGCCGCAACACGGTGAAGGCCTATCTCGACCAGCAGCGCGGCTACGGCAAGGCCGAGGCGTTGGTCTACGGCAAGCATCCCTTCCGCTTCAACCTGTTCGGCCAGGCCAAATGGCTCGGCCGTATCTATGGCGACCTCTCGGCCTCGCTGCTGCTGTCGCGCCGGCCGGTGATCTATTCCGGCGTCTTCGGACGTGGTCTCTTCCAGACCATGTACGAGCCACCCTCGTCGCTCGCCGCCTTCCTGCCGCTGACCTTCGAGTGGAACCTCACCGCCATCGTGCTGGCGCTCTGGGGCGTCCTCGCCGGCGGCTGGCTGTGGCTGCTGACGGTGCCGCTGCTGCTGACCTGGACGCTGTGCATCAACGGCGCGCTCAAGGCGCCGGTAGACAAGCGCTTCCGCGGCCTCAAGGCCCGCGCCCTCATCGCCCTCCTGATCTATCTCGGCCCCATCCTGCGCGGCTGGGAGCGGGCGCGCTGGCGCATCCGGCTGATGAAGACGAACGATCAGATGCGGCTCGACGCCCCGGGGAGCGAGACGGACCAGAAGGCGCGCATCGATTGGCGCGAGCGCGCCTTCTTCCTCGCTTATTGGAGCGAGCGCGGCGACGAGAAGGAGCTGCTGCTCGGCGGCCTTATGGCGTTCCTGGCGCCGCAGAAATATTTCATCATGCCGGACCAGGGCTGGAGCGACTGGGACCTCAAGATCGCCCGCGGATTGTGGAGCCGCGCCTATGTCATGGTCGTCGGCGAGAATCACGGCGGCATGAAGCGGCTGCTGCGCGTGCGCTGCGCCATGCGCGTGTCGCGCCTCTCGGCCTTCATGCTGCGCTGCTATGCGGTGCTCGGCGCCGGGGCGCTCATCCTCGACGCGCCGACGGTCGCCGCGGTGGTCGGCGTGCTCGGGCTCGGCCATCTCGGCTTCATCGCCTACCGCACCTGGGCGTTCGGCGGCCTGATGCATCGCATCATCGACGCCGTCGCCCGGCAAGCCCAGCTGACGCCGGTCGAGCCGGCGCAACGTCCGGCGATCCCGGTTCTCGCGCCGCGCACCGCCTAATTCCGGGAAGCGATCGGTGCCCAAGCTCGGCCGGAAGCTTCTCCCCTATCTCTGGCCGTACCGGCTTCTTTTCGCCTGGGCGCTGCTCCAGGTCTTCTTGATCGCCGGCTTCGAGCTGCTCAAGCCGTGGCCGCTGCAGATCGTCATCGACTACGTGCTCGGCGGCAAGCCGCTGCCCCCGCTGCTCGCCGGCTGGGCGCCCGACGCGCTGCTCGTCCTCGCCTGCGTCGGCATCGTCGTCGTGCAGCTCGCCGCCGGCGGGCTGACGCTGATGCACAACGCGACGACGATCGGCGTCGGCCAGCGCATGGTCAACGATCTGCGCGGCGCCCTCTACAGCCATCTGCAGCGTCTGTCGCTCGCCTTTCACAGCCGGCAGAAGGTCGGCGACCTGATGTATCGCGTCACCGCCGACAGCTTCGCGGTACAGACGATGATCATGAACGGGCTGCTGCCGATCGTCTCGGCCTTCGTGCTGCTCGGCGGCATGCTCTTCATCCTGGTGCCGCTCGACCCGACGCTGACCCTGCTGTCGCTCACCATCGTGCCGGCGCTCTTCGTCCTCATCGCCATCTTCAACCGCAAGATCACCACCGTGGCCAGCGAGGTGCGCGACACCGAGGGGCGCGTCTATTCGCTCGTCCAATGGGCGATCGCCTCGGTCAAGGTGGTGCAGGCCTTCACCCGCGAGGAGGACGAGTATCGCCGCTTCATGGGGGCGAGCCGCGCCAGCCTCGACGCGACGCTCAAGCTCTATAACTGGCAGACCTTCTATTCCGGCGCCGTCAACGTCGTCATCGCCGCCGGCACCGCGATCGTCATCTATGCCGGCGGCCGCGCCGTGATGAGCGGCTCGCTCAGCATCGGGCAGCTCATCATCTTCATCTCCTACCTCGCGCAGCTCTACGTGCCGGTCAACCAGATCACCCAGAGCTGGGGGCTGATCGCCGGGGCGCGCATCGGCGCCGGCCGCGTCTTCGAGATTCTCGATACCGAGGCCGATTTGCAGGACGGCCCGCGCAGCTTCCCGCCCGCGGGCGCCCGCGGCGATATCGCTTGGCGCGGCATCAGCTTTCGCTATCGTGAGGAAATGCCGGTGCTGCGGGCGATCGACCTCGATATCCGCGCCGGCATGAAGGTCGCCGTCGTCGGTCCGACCGGCGCCGGCAAATCGACGCTGCTCAGCCTGCTGCCGCGCTTCTTCGATCCGTCCACCGGAACGGTCACGATCGACGGCGTCGATGTCCGCGAGTACCAGCTCAAATCGCTGCGCAGCCAGATCGCGACGGTGCTGCAGCCGCCGCTCATCTTTCCCATCTCGGTGCGCGACAACATCGCCTATGGCCGCTCGGAGGCCAGTCTCGAGGAGGTCGAGGCGGCGGCCCGCATGGCGCATATCCACGACCTCATCGCCGCGTTGCCGCAGGGCTACGACACGGTGATCGGCGAATCGGGATCGACCTTCTCGGAAGGCGAGAAGCAGCGCCTGACCATCGCTCGTGCTATCTTGCGCAACGCCCCGATCCTCATCCTCGACGAGCCGACCTCGGCGCTCGACGTCGAGACCGAGGCCTTCGTCATGGAAGGGATCGAGCGCCTCACCGAGGGGCGGACGACGTTCATCATCGCGCACCGCCTGTCGACGGTGCGCGCCTGCGATCTCATCCTGGTGCTGCGTGATGGGGTGATCGTCGAGCAGGGCGGCTATGGCGAGCTCATCCGCCGCGGCGGCGTCTTCGCCGATTACTACAACACGACGCAGTTCGGCGCCGAGGACAAGCCGCGCGGCGTGGCATGACCGGGATGTCTCATGGCGCGCGTTAAATCGCGTGTTGCGGCCAGGCGGGACGGGAGGACGGGAAATGAGGGAAAGACTTTCGCAGCTGGTTTGGACCATGCCACGCTGGCTCCGCGATTTGAAATCGATCGGCTTGGCAATCGGGTTCGTGTTGATCGTGCGCACCGTCGCGGCGGAACCCTTCGTCGTCCCGTCGCCCTCGATGGTACCGACGCTGCTGGTCGGCGACGAGTTGATCGCCAACAAGAACGCTTACGGCTACGGCAAGTTCTCGTCGCCGATCGGACTGATGCCCGATTTCGCCGGCCGTGTGCTTGGTGCGCCGCCGGAAAGGGGCGACGTCGTTGTCTTTCGCCTGCCGCGCGATCCCCGCACGACCTACGTAAAGCGGCTGATCGGTTTGCCCGGCGATCGCGTCCAAATGAGGCGCGGCGGACTTTATATCAATGGGCAAATCGTTTCGCGTCGCCCGATCGGTGTCTATTCGACCGAATGGGACGGCCGCACATGGTTCTTCACTCGCTACGTCGAAACCCTGCCGAATGGGCGCGAGCATGAGATCCTGAAGCTCTCGGACGACCAACCGCTGGACAATACGCGCGAATTCGTCGTGCCGCCGAGCAGCTTCTTCATGATGGGCGACAATCGAGACATGTCACTCGATAGCCGAGTGCCGAGCGATGCCGGTGGTGTCGGTTTCGTGCCGGAGGAGAATCTGATCGGGCGAACTGCTCGCGTGCTGTTCTCGCGCGACCCGGCGGTATCCTGGTGGGACATCCCGCAATGGCCGCATGCTTTCCGGCGGTCACGCTTCTTTGCCGCCGTCGAATAGGCGGATTACCGCTCAGCCCGACGCTAGATGGCGTCGAGCTGATAGGCGATGTCGTTGACCAGGTTCCACATATAGCCGGGTTCGGCCTGGCCGACGATGGCATAGGCGTGGCCCTTGCGGCGCCAATAGAGGACATTGGTGTCCTGGCGGCGGTCGAAGGTCGGCGCAATATCCGGGCGCTTCGACGAGCCGATCACCACGGTGAGCGGACCGATCGCGTTGCCCACCGCCTGGTTGTCGGCGGTGTAGATGAACTGTGCCGCCGGGCGGCCCTCGATGACGACGACGCGGGTGCCCTGGAAGACGAGGCCCCACGGCTTGAGGTTGGGCACCCTGACACCAGGCTGCGCGGTGCGTTGGCTGATCTTCTGGATGACCTCGCCGCTGTCGCCGGCCGCCGGGATGTCGGCAAACGAGTTCTCGCCCTGCGCCGCGCTGACGAACAGCTTGTGATAGCCGGCGACATTGTCGAGCCAGTTATTGGTGCTGGCGCTCAGCGTGGCGATCTGCTTGTCGTCACCCGCGCCGGGCACCTTGCCGAGGCCGAGATAGCCGAGCCCGCCACCGATCATAAGCCCGAAGAACGAGGCGGCGACCGGGATGGCGATCCACCAATGGCGCGGCGCGGCAAAGCCGGCGATCCGGCGGCGCGGGCGGAACGGGAGAATTTCGGCCTCGTGCACGGCATCGCCACCGCGCGCCGCGGTAATCAGGCGCTCCGGAACTTCCTCGCGCAACACCTCGTCGAAGGCGGCACGTAGCAGCGCCGCGCTCTCGCTCAGCCGCGCGACCTGGTCGCGTCCGGCACTGTCATGCTCGAGCCAGGCCTCGATCTCGACACGTCGTGGCCCGTCGAGCTCACCGTCGAGGTAAGCGACGAGCAGTTCATCACCCGGTTTCTGCATCGTCCGTACTCCTTCGGAGACCGCCGCCGGCGTCGAGCTGGGCCTGCAAGGCCACGCGCGCCCTGGCGAGGCGGCTCATGATTGTTCCGACCGGCACCTTGGCGATTTCGGCCGCCTCCTTGTAGCTCATACCCTCGACCGTCACGAGGAGCAGCGCGGTGCGCTGCTCGGCCGGCAGCCGGCTGACCGCCCGCCTGACCTCGACGAGCGCAATTCGCGATTCGACCCGCCGTACGGCCTCGTCGCTTCCCAGCCTCTCGCCATCGACCTCGCCATCCTCCTTGCGGACCTTCCGAGCGCGCAATTGATCGATCCAGATCGTCTGCACGATGCGAAACATCCAACTGTCGAACCGCGTGCCCTCCTGGAACTGCTCCATCCGCGAGAGGGCGCGCTCGCATGCCGACTGCACGAGGTCGTCGGCCTCGGTCGCCGACCCGGTCAAGCCGCGAGCGAAACGCCGCAGGCGCGGCAGCACGGCGATCAGTTGGTCACTGAAGCCGGCGCTCATCGCCTCGCCATCGGCATCCGGGGGCGGTTCCGGTATCGCGTTACGGGAGAACAACGGGCACCTATTAAATTTATTCCATTATCGGATCGACAGGCGGCGAACGGCGGAATGCTGCGGATTCCCAGGATAAAGGGCATAATGTGCCTTAACGCGGCTGCCCGCGGTTATGTCGTTATCGGCACTCGATCGAAGAGACGCCAGACCACCATGTCCCAGCCTATCACGGCGCGCGGAAAATGACAAAAACCGCCGGTTAGGGACCAATTCGGACAATTCGGTCATGCGACCGGACAGACGCCTTTTCTTTTGCGCCTGTTTCCCGTCGGACGCTTCCCAAAACGGCATCGGCTTGGCATTGTGGCGGCCCGCCACCCCCTTTGGTGGTGCGGGGCGTCTATTGGCCGCCAACAGGCCGGCCGGGTATAGGTTCAGGTTGGGGAGAGACACTGCCGATGAAGATCGCCATCCCGAGAGAGCGCCGCCCGCAGGAAGCCCGCGTCGCGGCCTCGCCCGACACGGCGAAGCGCATGGTCGCCATGGGGCTCGAGGTGGCTGTGGAAACCGGCGCCGGCGCCGGCTCGGCGTTTCCCGACAGCGCCTACCAGGCGGTCGGCGCCACTATTGCTCCCGACCGAGCCTCGGTGCTTGCCGGCGCCGATATCGTCCTCAAGGTGCAGCGCCCCTTGCTCGAGGGTGGCGTCGACGAGCTCGCCGGCATGAAGCAGGGCGCCGTGCTGATCGGCATGCTGCAGCCGCTCCAGCATGCCGAGGACGTCGCCGCCTATGCCAAAGCGGGGGTCACCGCCTTCGCCATGGAGCTCATTCCGCGCATCACCCGGGCCCAGTCGATGGATGTGCTGTCCTCCCAGGCCAATCTCGCCGGCTATCGCGCCGTGCTCGACGCCGCCAGCGAGTTCGGCCGCGCCTTTCCCATGATGATGACGGCGGCCGGCACTATCCCGCCGACCCGAGTCCTGGTGATGGGGGCGGGGGTCGCCGGGCTGCAGGCGATCGCCACGGCACGCCGGTTGGGCGCCATCGTCTCCGCTACCGATGTCCGCGCCGCCGCCAAGGAGCAGGTGGAGAGTCTCGGCGCCAGCTTCCTCACCGTCGATCTCGAGGCGATGAAGGCTGCCGAGACGACGACCGGTTACGCCAAGGAGATGAGCGAGGATTTCCAGCGCCGCCAGCGCGAGCATGTCCACGAGGCGCTGAAGAAGATCGACGTCGTCATCTGTACCGCGTTGATTCCGGGTCGCAAGGCGCCGGTGCTGATCACCGCGCCGATGGTCGCCGATATGAGGCCGGGCTCGGTGATCGTCGATCTCGCGGTCGAGCAGGGTGGCAATTGCGAAGGCAGCCGGTCGGGCGAGGTGGTGACCACGGCGAACGGCGTCAAGATCGTCGGCCACGCCAACGTGCCGTCGCGCATTGCCGTCGATGCCAGCCAGCTCTATGCCAAGAACCTCTTGAACTTCCTCGTCCTCATCATCGACAAGGACAAGGCGCTGAAGATCGATGCCGCCGACGAGATCATCAAGGGGACGCTGCTGACCATAGACGGCGCCGTCGTCCATCCCGCCCTCGCGCCGAAACTCGGAGCTTGAGAATCCATGGATAGCACCGCCCTTGCGCAACGTGCCGGCGAGCTTGCCGGCGATGCACGCGCTCTTTCCGGCAATCTCGACCGGCTCGCCGACCAGGTCGGCCAGCTGGCGCAGCAGGCGGCCACCACGCATGGCGGCTCGCTCTTCGTCTTCGAGCTGACGATCTTCGTCCTCGCCTGCTTCGTCGGCTACTACGTCGTCTGGCGCGTTACCCCGGCGCTCCACTCGCCGCTGATGAGCGTCACCAACGCGGTGTCGAGCGTCATCATCGTCGGCGCCCTGATCGCTGCCGGGCCGGCCGGGTTCAGCTTTCCCAAGGTGATGGGCTTCCTCGCCGTCATCCTCGCCTCGGTGAACATCTTCGGCGGCTTCATCGTCACACAGCGCATGCTGCAGATGTTCAAGAAGAAATCGGCAAAGTGAGGACGCAACAGTGAGCGAAAACCTCTCGGCCTTCCTCTATCTCGTCGCCTCGGTGTGCTTCATCATGGCGCTGCGCGGCCTCTCCTCGCCGCTGACCTCGCGCGCCGGCAATCTCTACGGCATCGTCGGCATGGTGATCGCCATCGCGACGACACTGGCGATGCCGCACGTCGTCTCCTACCCGATCATCCTGCTCGGCATCCTGATCGGCGGCGCGATCGGCACCTATATCGCCATCAAGATCCAGATGACGGCGCTGCCGCAACTCGTCGCCGCCTTCCACAGCCTGGTCGGCCTCGCCGCCGTCTGCGTCGCCGCCGCCGCCTTCGCCGCGCCGCAGGAATACGGCATCGGCACGCCGGGCGCGATCCCCTGGGGCAGCCTTGTCGAGATGGGGCTGGGGACGGCGATCGGCGCCATCACCTTCACCGGCTCGATCGTCGCCTTCGCCAAGCTGCAGGGCCTGGTCTCCGGCAAGCCGCTGGTCTTCATCGGCCAACATCTCTTCAACGCCGCGCTCGGCGTCGCCCTGCTCGCCGTGCTGGTGTGGTTCGTCGCCGGCGGCTCGGCCGCCGCCTTCGTGCTCCTCGTGCTGATCTCGCTGGCGCTCGGCTTCCTGCTCATCCTGCCCATCGGCGGCGCCGACATGCCGGTCGTCATCTCGATGCTCAACTCCTACTCGGGGTGGGCGGCCTGCGGCATCGGCTTCACCCTCGGCAACAGCGCCCTCATCGTCACCGGCGCGCTGGTCGGCTCGTCGGGCGCCATTCTCAGCTACATCATGTGCAAGGGGATGAACCGCTCGATCTTCAACGTCATCCTCGGCGGCTTCGGCAGCGAGGGCGCGATGCCGACCGGCCCCGGCGCCGGCGACCGCTCGGTCAAGGCGGGCAGCGCCGAGGACGCCGCCTTCATCATGAAGAACGCCTCCTCGGTGATCATCGTACCGGGCTACGGCATGGCGGTCGCCCAGGCGCAGCACGCGCTGCGTGAAATGGCCGATACGCTGAAGAAGGAGGGGGTGACGGTGAAATACGCCATCCACCCGGTCGCCGGCCGCATGCCCGGCCACATGAACGTGCTCCTCGCCGAGGCCAACGTGCCCTACGAGGAGGTGCTCGAGCTCGACGAGGTCAACCGCGATTTCGCCTCGACCGACGTCGCCTTCGTGATCGGCGCCAACGACGTCACCAACCCGGCGGCGAAAACCGATCCGAGCTCGCCGATCTACGGCATGCCGATCCTCGATGTCGAGAAGGCCAAGACGGTGCTCTTCGTCAAGCGCTCGATGGCCTCGGGCTATGCCGGGGTCGAGAACGAGCTGTTCTACCGCGACAACACGATGATGCTGTTCGGCGACGCCAAGAAGATGTGCGAGGAGATCGTAAAAGCGCTAGCATAGCGTCCGGGACCTCGGCCTCGTCGAGCGGGCTGAGTATTCCGACAACGAAGGACGCGGTCCGCCGATGCTGTAGAGACGGCTAGACCGTCGTCAACAGGAGGAGGAGCTAGCGATGTCGCTCAGGATCAATTCCGAAGCCCCGAACTTCACGGCGGAGACCACCCAAGGAACGCTGAATTTTCACGACTGGACCGGGAATGGCTGGGCCATTCTCTTCTCGCATCCAAAGGATTTTACACCCGTCTGCACCACCGAACTCGGCTACATGGCGGGTTTGAAGCCCGAGTTCGAGAAGCGCAATTGCAAGATCATCGGCCTCAGCGTCGATCCCGTCGGCAACAACTACCCGCTGATCGGCGATCCCGAGCTCAAGGTGGCCAAGCTCTATGACATGCTGCCCGCCGAGGCCGGGACCAGCTCGGAGGGCCGCACGCCCGCTGACAACGCCACGGTGCGTTCGGTCTTCATCATCGGACCCGACAAGAAGGTCAAAGCCATGCTGACCTATCCGATGAGCACAGGCCGCAACTTCGACGAGGTTCTGCGTCTTCTGGATTCCTGCCAATTGACGGGCAAGCACAACGTCGCCACGCCGGTTAACTGGCGGCCCGGAGAGGATGTCATCATCCCGCCCTCGGTCAGCGACGAGCAGGCGAAGGCGAAATTCCCCAACGGATGGAAGACGCTGAAGCCCTATCTGCGCGTGGTCGAGCAGCCAACCAACTGAAATATCTTTCCGCAAGGGGGGCTAACGAAAGAGCCCGCTGGCGATCTCCAGCGGGCTCGTTCACCGGCCCGCGGCCGTTCGTTCGGCGGCGGCTAATAGCCTTCGCGGTCGAGCCGCTTGCGCAGCAGCTTGCGGTAGCGGCGGACCGCCTCGGCTTTCTCGCGGGCGCGGCGCTCGCAGGGCTTCTCGTAGCTGCGTCGCAGCTTCATCTCCCGGAAGACGCCTTCGCGCTGCAGCTTCTTTTTGAGGACGCGCAGCGCTTGGTCGACGTTGTTGTCACGAACGAGAACTTCCACGGGCGGGCCACTCCTAAGCGGATCGGAACGAACAGAAACGGGCCGCAACCTGCAGCCTAATTCGCGTTGACTAGCACGCCGCATCGGGCTTGTGAAGCCCGGTGGTCGTCAAAGAGAGGGGTCAGCGGCTTTACCGCACCCGGTCGGGCGGCCATATTGGGGCTATGTCGATCCTCAAGATAGCCCGCATGGGGCACCCGATCCTGCGCGGCATCGCAGCGCCGGTCGCCGATCCGACCGCTCCGGACGTCAAGGCGCTGGTCGCCGACATGATCGAAACGCTGATCGATGTCGGCGGCGCCGGCCTTGCCGCGCCGCAGGTCCACGTCGCTCGCCGCGTCGTCATCTTCAAGGTCGCTGCCGAGCGTACCACCGGCCGGCCGGACGATACGCCGCTCGACCTTACGGTGCTCATCAATCCCGAGATCGCGCCGCTCGACGGGCCCGTCGAGCTCGGTTGGGAGGGCTGCCTGTCGATCCCCGGCCTGCGCGGCGCCGTGCCGCGGCCCGGCCGCATCCGCTATCGCGGCTTGGCGCTCGACGGCAGCGCAATCGATCGCGAGGTCGAGGGCTTCCATGCCCGCGTCGTGCAGCACGAATGCGACCATCTCGACGGCATCCTCTATCCGCAGCGCATGACCGACCACCGGCTGCTGATGTTCCTCGAGGAGTGGCAGCGCAATCCCATCGATCTCGCTGCGCTGGCGGAAGACGCATAGGAGCAATCCGATGGACGACATCGCCAAGAAGGACGCTCTGCTTCTCGCCACCTTGGCCGACGTGCCGTTCGACGGCTGGTCGATTGCCGCCCTGCGCGCCGGTGCGCGCGCCGCCGGGATGGACGAGGCGGCAGCGTCGGCGCTCTTTCCGCGCGGCGCCGTCGAGATGGTCGAATGGTTCAGCGCCTGGGCCGACCGTGCCATGCTCGATCGCCTCGCTGCCGCCGATCTCGCCGCCATGAAGGTGCGCGAGCGGGTGGCCGAGGGGGTGCGGGCGCGGCTTGCCTCCCTGCTGCCCCATCGCGAGGCGGCGCGGCGTGCCCTCGCCGTGTTGGCGCAGCCGCAGAATGCGGCGCTGGCGCTCAAGCTCATCTATCGCACCGTCGACGCGATCTGGTATGCCGCGGGCGATACCGCGACCGACTTCAACTTCTATACCAAGCGCGCCCTGCTTGCCGCCGTCTATAGCACCACCATGCTGTGCTGGCTCGAGGACCACTCGCCGGACGGCAGCGTCACCGAGGCGTTTCTCGCCCGCCGTCTCGACGAGGCGATGGCTGTCCCGAAGGTGGTGGAGCGTCTGCGCGCGGCCGTCGACCGTCTGCCCAACCCCTGGCGCTTCCTGCACGCCGCACAGCGGCGGTGAAAACCGGCCGTCGGGCCGGGCGCGCGCTCAACGCCGCGTCAGCAATCTCGTCACATGGCCCATCTTGCGGCCCGGCCGCGCCTCGCCCTTGCCGTAGAGATGCAGCTTCGCCGCCGGGTCGGCGACGATCTCCCGCCATTTCTCGACATCGGTGCCGATCAGGGTCTTCATGACCGCTTCGGAATGATAGTCGGCGGAGCCGAGCGGCAGGCCGCAGATCGCGCGCACGAGCTGCTCGAACTGGCTGGTGTGGCAGGCGTCGATCGTCCAGTGGCCGGAATTGTGCGGCCGCGGCGCCAGCTCGTTGACCAGGAGCTCGCCCGCGGGCGTCACGAACATCTCGACGGCGAGCAGCCCGACGATGGCGAGCTTGTCGGCGACGTGGCGCGCGATCGCCTCGGCGCGCATCGCCGTCTCCGCCGCGATGCGGGCTGGCGCGATCGTCGTGTCGAGAATGTGGTTGACGTGCTGGTTCTCCACCGGCGGGTAGGCCGCGGTGGCGCCTTGGCCGTTGCGCGCGACGATGACCGACACCTCGCAGGCGAAATCGACGAAGCCCTCGAGGATGGCGATCTCGCCGCCGATCCTGCGCCAGGCGGCGGCGAGATCGGCATCGGCGCTGAGCATCACCTGGCCCTTGCCGTCATAGCCGAGGCGGACGGTCTTGAGCACGCCGTGCGGACCGATGTCGCGCACCGCGCGGCGCAGCCCCGCGAGGCTCGTCACCTCGCGATAAGCCGTCGTGCCGACGGCGATCGAGCGCAGGAAATCCTTCTCGCGCAAGCGATCCTGCGTCACCCGCAGCACCGCCGGGCCGGGATGCATCTTGCGGCCGCGCGCGGCGACGAACTCGGCCGTCTCGGCCGGCACGTTCTCGAACTCGAAGGTAACGACGTCGACGGCATCGGCGAAGCGTGCCAGCGCTGCCTCGTCGTCGAATGCGGCGGTGGTGACGAGCGGCGTCACCTGCCCGGCCGGGCTGTCGCTCTCCGGCGTGAAGACATGGCTGCGATAGCCGAGCCGGGCAGCTGCGGCGGCGATCATCCGCCCGAGCTGCCCGCCGCCGAGAATCCCGATCGTCGCTCCCGGCGCGATCATCATTCGCCGGCGGGATGTCCGGTTTCGGGGTGCTCGCCGACCGAAGCGGTCTGCGCCTGGCGCCAGGCATCGAGTGCCTCGGCTACCGCGCCGCCGCCGAGCGCCAGGATGCCGGCGGCGAGCAGGGCGGCATTGATCGCCCCCGGCTTGCCGATCGCCAGCGTGCCGACCGGCACGCCGCCTGGCATCTGCACGATCGATAACAGACTGTCGAGCCCCTTCAGGGCCTTCGACTCGACCGGCACGCCAAGCACCGGCAGCGGCGTCAGCGCCGCCACCATGCCCGGGAGATGCGCGGCGCCGCCGGCGCCGGCAATGATGATCTTGAGGCCGCGCCCGCGCGCCGCTTCGGCATAGGCGACCAGACGATGCGGCGTGCGGTGCGCCGAGACGATGCGGGTCTCGTGCGCGACACCCAACCGATCGAGGGTTTCCGCGGCATGCCGCATCGTCTCCCAGTCCGAGCGACTGCCCATGATGATGCCGACGAGTGGTGAGGCCGAAGCCATGCGTTGCGCCCGGTTGCCGCAAGAGAGGCGGCATTATAGGGGCAGCCGGCCCGCCGGCAAGCTTGGCAATAACGGTTTTTGCTTTACCGTCCGTTATTGAATTACAGTAATGATCGCGCCGTCGGACGGCTGGTATCTACGCGTGCGGCAATCGCCCGGTGGCGTCGCCGGAAGCTCGTTTCGACCCGAAGATCACGATGGAAATCCGCGACACCAAACCGGTATCCCGCGCCGCCCCGCTGAGGAAAGCGGCGCCGGCCGAAGCGGCCAGCGCCGCCACGCCAGCCGCCATCGAGGAAGCGGTCTCGCTTGCCGGCGTGCCGGAGAGCGAGATGACGCCGCGCGTGCGCCAGGCGCTGATGGGCCTGCTCGGCGAGGTCGATCGGCTGCGCCGCGAGCTTGATGATTCGCGCAACCGCATCGCCTTCCTCGAGCGTCTCGCCGACGAGGATTCGCTGATGCCGATCGCGAACCGGCGGGCCTTCGTGCGCGAGCTGTCGCGCATGATGGCCTTCGCCCAGCGCTACGGCACGCCGGCGAGCGTGATCTATTTCGACCTCGACGGGCTGAAGGCGGTCAACGACCAGCACGGCCACGCCGCCGGCGACGCCGCGCTGCAGCACATCGCCCAGATCCTCGTCGACAGCGTGCGCAACACCGATGTCGTCGGCCGGCTCGGCGGCGACGAGTTCGGCGTCCTCTTGGTGCAGACCGACGAGGAGACGGCGAGCCGCAAGGCGGATTCGCTGGCCGAGACGATCCGCGCCCGCCCGCTGCTCTGGCAGGGCAAGGAGATCACCCTGTCGGCGGCCTATGGCGCCCATTCCTTCCACGGCAACGAGAACGCGGCCGAGGCGCTCGATGCCGCCGACCGCGCCATGTACGAGCGCAAGAAGCAGCGGCGCGAGGGCGACAAGTAGCAGCGTCCGGCCGTCATTCCCCAGCCCCGGCTTACGCCGAGCTTATGGCGGGTAAGCGCGCGATTAGCGGTTCATTAAGCCATCTGTGCTAGCAAATAAGCTTGCCGCGCAAGTGTCTTGTCAAGATCGCCGGCGAGGCAGTCGGCGAGGCGACCCGCACCAATGTGACGGTGCAGGGCCTCTCGGCGGCGGCGCAGAAGATCGGCGACGTGGTGAAATT
>WNFM01284896.1_pt1 | contig 18569 bp, 18 predicted proteins | sample 5400271 | NCBI WGS metagenome assembly WNFM01 (sample SAMN13153352, study PRJNA577476) | soil metagenome | isolation source: 60 cm saprolite on Douglas fir-dominated hillslope | place: USA:California | collected 2013-09-17 | reverse complement strand
CCCCATCCGCAGCAATTTACGGATCGGCGGCTCATCGTCGATGACCAGGACCTTGATTGGGGAAGCGCTCATGCAGCGGTGTCCAGCGCGTCGGATGCCGCCGGGATCGGCAAGCGGATGGTCAGCACAGCACCGCTTCGATCGTTGCGGTTGGCGGCTGAAATCGTGCCATGCATGGCCTCGACAAAGCCGCGCGAGATCGCAAGGCCGAGGCCGGTGCCGGGGCGAACGTGATCGCCTTTCTGCGCGCGATAGAATTTGTCAAACACGCTCTCCAGTTCGTTCCTCGGAATGCCGTCGCCTTCGTCGATGATTTGCAAGCATATCGAATCCTTATCCTGAAAGCTCCTGATCGATATCGTGGAATCCGCGGGCGCATATTTCGCGGCATTGTCCAGGATATTAAAGAGCACCTGTTCGAACAGCACCGCATCAAGCTCCAGCATCGGCAGGTCAGCGGCAAGCTCGAGCGAGACTTTGTGCCGCAACAGGATCTTGCTGGCGCGCCGCAAGGCACTGCCGACGATCTCGCCGATATCGTGGCGCGCCGTATTCGGCACGATGGCGCCGGATTCGAGTTTTGTCATGTCGAGCAGATTGGCAATGAAGCGGTTGAGCCGCTCGGATTCATCGATCACGGTCGCGAGCAGGTCGCGCTTTTCCGATTCGCTCAGCCCGCTGGCGAGGTCACGCATCGTAGAGGCGGCGCCGAGCACCGAGGCCAATGGCGTCTTGAGGTCGTGCGAGATCGAGGTCAGCAGCGCCGAGCGCAACCGGTCCGATTCTACCGTGCGCTTGACGCGATCCATATCCTCGACCAGCAGCACCCGCTCGATCGCCAGCGCACCCTGATCCATTAGCGCGTCGAGCAGGCGGCGCTGATCCGGCGTCAGCAGCGGTCCCGATCTGTCGTCGTCGATGCCGATGACGCCGATCGGCCCGCGCCCGGTTCGCATCGGAAGGAACAGCCGCTTGGCGCCCGGCAGCGTATCCGAGCCGCGTCCGGCCGAGCGGTCGTTGTCCCAGGCCCAGTTCGCAGCCGCGAGATCGGCCTTGTCGAGCTGATCTTCGGGCGGGTAGCCCGCTTTCACGGTCAGCACGCCCTCCTCGGGCAATAACAGGACCACCCGCACCCTGAGCATCAGCGCGATTTGATAGGCGGTCGCCCACAATACGTCATCGAGCGTCGCGGTGCCCGCGAGCTTGCGGCTGAAGGCGTAAAGCGATTCCGTGGTCCGCACCCTGCCGATCGCGGAGTCGGCCTGGGTGCGCACCCGCGCCGCGACATTGGAAACCAGGACGGCGATCAGCATGAAAAAGAAGAAGGCCGCAATATTGGTCGGATCGGTGATGGTGAAGGTGTAGACCGGCGGCAGAAAGAAGAAATTGTAGCACAGCGACGCCACGACGCTGGCGAACAGCGATGGCCACAAGCCGTAGCGAACCGCCACGCCGACCACTGCCGTCAGGAATACGAGATCGACATTCTCGATGCCAAACAATGGCTGGATCACTGCGGCGGCAGCGAGGCCGATTGCCACAATCACGAGCGCCATCAGATATGGGCGCGGATTGAACGGTTCCGGCCGTTCGGCCGTGCGCACCGTCTTCTTCGGAACCGGCTCCGCCGCAAGCTCCTCGCCGGCGATGACGTTGACGCTGATATTGCCGGCGCGCCGCACCAGATCATGCACCACCGAGCCGCGCGTGAGTTCGAACCACCAGGAGCGCGTCGACTTTCCGATGATGATCTGGGTCACGTTATTGGCGTGCGAGAAGCTAATGAGATCGTCCGCGATACGGCGTCCGACGCTGGGAATGGTGAGCGCCTCGCCGCCCAGCGCTTCCGCCAGCCGCAGCGTGTCGGCAAGCCGGTCGCGCTCTTCGTCGGTCAATTGCAGGCTGCGCCGGGTCTCGATGCTGACGGCGGTCCAGGGCGCATGCAGCCGGTCCGCCAGCCGCTTGGTGTAGCGCACGAGCCCGGCCGAGCGCGGATCCTCGCTGAGGCAGACCAGGATGCGCTCGCCCGCGGCCCAGGGGCCGGCGATGGCGTTGGCCTGCATGTGAGTCAGGAGCTGTTCGTCGACACGCTCGGCGGTGCGTCTTAGCGCTAGTTCGCGCAACGCGGTCAGATTGCCCGGCGAGAAATAATGCTCCAGCGCCCGCTCGGCTTGTTTGGGGACGTAGACCTTGCCCTCCTTCAGGCGCTGGATCAGGTCGTCCGGCGTCAGATCGATCAGTTCGATGGCGTCGGCGCGGTCGAATACTTTGTCGGGCACGGTTTCGCGCACCCGCACATGCGTGATCTGGGCGACCACGTCGTTGAGGCTCTCGATGTGCTGGATATTGACCGCGGTGTAGACGTCGATGCCGTGGGAAAGCAACTCTTCGACGTCGAGATAGCGCTTCGGGTGGCGGCTGCCGGGCGCGTTGGTGTGGGCGAGTTCATCGACCAGCGCGATCTGGGGATGGCGCGCGATCAGCGCGTCGAGATCCATTTCTTCGAGAATCTGGTCCCTGTATTCGAGCCGTTTGCGCGGGAGGACTTCAAGGCCTTTCAGCAGCGCTTCGGTCTCCGCCCGACCGTGGGTCTCGACCACGCCGACCACCACGTCGGCGCCAGCCTTCAGTTTGGCATGCGCGCTTTGCAGCATCTCATAAGTCTTGCCGACGCCGGGGGCGGCGCCGACGAAGATCTTGAGCCGGCCGACGCGGCTGTCCTCGCGCCGGGCCGCTTCCAGCAGGGCTTCCGGCGAGGGGCGTTGTTCGAGGTCACGGCGCTGCTGGACCATTATGACAATATAGTCCTCAGCCTAGGTCCAGCCTAGGCGGTATGCTATTTCGGCGCGGCACGGTCCAGGGCCAAATTCAGCGCCAGCACGTTGACCCGGGGTTCGCCGATCAATCCGATAAGCCGGCCCTGGGTGTTGTCCGTGACCAGCTCGCGGACGCGTTCTTCCGGCATCTTGCGCGCTTTCGCGACACGCGGCACCTGGAACAACGCGGCCTCCGGCGAGATATCGGGATCAAGCCCGCTGGCGGAGGTGGTGACGAGATCGGCCGGGACGGCGGCGTTTGGATTCTCGGCTTTCAACTTGTCGACGTCCTCCTTGACCCGGTCGTTCAGGGCCTTGCTGGTCGGGCCGAGGTTGGAGCCGCCGGAATTGGCCGCGTTGTAGGGCGCAGGCACGGTCTTGGTCGAATCGGCCGGGTCTGGCGCCGTCGTCGCCGACGGCCGGTCATGGAAGTATTTGTCGTCCTTGAATTCCTGTCCGATCAAGGCGGAGCCGACCACCTTGCCGTCCCTCTCGACCAGGCTGCCTTCCGCCTGCTTCGGAAAGATCACGCCCGCAATCGCGGTCATGGCAAGGGGATAGGCGAGACCCGTGATCAGCGTCAGCAAGATCAGGATGATGATGGCCGGGCGAATTTCTTTCAACATGATAGGTCTCCATTATTTTCCGTCATTGCGAGGAGCGACTTGTCCGCCGTAGCTCAACGAGCGAAGGCGGAAGCGAACGAAGCAATCCAGTTCTTTGCGGCGCCATGGATTGCTTCGCTCCGCTCGCAATGACAATTCAGGCCAGGTGCAAGGCGGTAACCACGAGGTCGATGGCCTTGATGCCGATAAAGGGAATGATGATGCCGCCGACGCCATAAACCATCAGGTTGCGCCGCAGCAGCGCGCCGGCGCCGATGGCGCGGTACGCCACACCCTTCAAGGCCAGCGGAATCAGCGCGATGATGATCAGCGCGTTGAAGATGATCGCCGACAGGATGGCGCTCTGCGGGCTCGCCAGATGCATGACATTGAGCACGCCGAGCTGCGGATAGAACGCCAAAAACATCGCGGGGATGATCGCAAAATATTTGGCGACGTCGTTGGCGATCGAGAACGTGGTGAGCGCGCCGCGCGTCATCAACAACTGCTTGCCGATCTCGACCACCTCGATCAGTTTTGTCGGATTGGAGTCGAGGTCGACCATGTTGCCGGCTTCGCGCGCAGCCTGCGTGCCGGTGTTCATGGCAACGCCGACGTCTGCCTGTGCGAGTGCCGGCGCGTCGTTGGTGCCGTCACCGCACATCGCGACCAGTTTGCCCTTGGCCTGCTCGTCGCGGATGAGTTTCAGCTTGTCTTCAGGCGTCGCCTGCGCGAGGAAATCATCGACGCCGGCTTCCGCCGCAATCGCCGCTGCCGTCATCGGATTATCGCCGGTGATCATCACGGTGCGGATCCCCATGCGGCGCAGTTCCGCAAAACGCTCGCGGATGCCGCCCTTGACGATGTCCTTGAGTTGAATGATGCCGAGCAGGCGACCGTCCTTGGCGACCGCGAGCGGCGTGCCGCCGGCTTTGGAGATTTCGTCAGAAATCGCCTGGATCTCGCGAGCTACCTCGGAATTTAGCGTGGACTGGATCGCCCGAACGGTGTTTCCAGAGGCCATCGTTTGCGCCGTCCCGCCGCCGACATAGTTGAGGATCGCCTCAACCGCGCCCTTGCGGACCGAGGAGCTACCCGCGTCGACGCCGCTCATGCGGGTTTGTGCCGTAAATGGAATGAATGTCGCAGCAAGCTCCGCCATGTCGCGGCCGCGGATGCCGTATTTCTCTTTCGCAAGCACCACGATCGAACGCCCTTCCGGCGTTTCGTCGGCCAATGAGGCAAGCTGCGCCGCATCCGCGAGCTCCTGCTCGGACACGCCGCGGACGGGGCGGAACGCCGTCGCCTGGCGATTGCCGAGCGTGATGGTGCCGGTCTTGTCGAGCAGCAAGGTATCGACGTCGCCGGCGGCCTCGACCGCGCGGCCCGACATCGCCAGCACGTTGAAGCGCACCAATCGGTCCATGCCGGCAATGCCGATCGCCGACAATAGCGCGCCGATCGTGGTGGGGATGAGCGTGACAAACAACGCCACCAGGATGACCACCGAAATCTGGCCACCGGCATAAGCCGCATAGCTCGGAATGGTGACGGTCGCGAACACGAAGATGATGGTGAGGCCCGCGAGCAGGATATTGAGCGCGATCTCGTTCGGCGTCTTCTGCCGCTCGGCGCCCTCGACCAGCCTGATCATGCGGTCGATGAAGGTCGAGCCTTGCGCGGCGGTAATGCGGACGCGGATCCAGTCCGACAATACCTGCGTGCCGCCGGTGACCGCCGAGCGGTCGCCGCCGGATTCGCGGATCACGGGCGCGGATTCGCCTGTGATCGCCGCCTCGTTGACGGAGGCGACACCTTCGATCACTTCGCCGTCGGAGGGGATGTTATCGCCGGCTTCAACCAGCACGACATCGCCGACTTTGAGGCTGGTGCCGGATACAAGCTTATAGGTGTTGCCGGAGCCCGCCAGCAGTTTGGCCTGGCTTTCGGTGCGGGTCTTCCGCAGCGACTCCGCCTGGGCCTTGCCGCGGCCCTCTGCGACGGCTTCGGCAAAATTCGCAAACAGCACCGTGAACCACAGCCACAGGATGATCTGGAAGGTGAAGCCGAGGCTCTCACCGCCGCCCATCACCAGATTGCGCAGGAAGATTATCGTGGTCAACGCGGCTACGATCTCGACCACGAACATCACCGGGTTTTTGATCATCAGCCGCGGATCGAGTTTTGCAAAAGCCGAGCCGAACGCAGGAAATACAATCTTCGGGTCGAGCATCGCCGAGACCGGGACCTGCTTCTGCAGTTTCATGGTTTCCATGGACGTAACTCCGAGAGAGATCGATCAGAACAGGGTGTTGGCGTTCATCGCGAGATGCTCGACGATCGGTCCGAGCGCGAGCGCCGGGAAGAAGGTGAGACCGCCGATGATCAGGATGACGCCGACCACCAGGCCGACGAACAGGCCGCCCGTGGTCGGCAGCGTGCCGGCCGACGGTGGGATCGACTTCTTGCCGGCGAGTGAGCCTGCCATTGCCATGGCCGGCACGATCATGAAGAAGCGGCCGACGAACATCGCGACGCCACCGGTGACGTTATAGAAAGGGGTGTTGCCGGTGAGGCCCGCGAAGGCCGAGCCGTTATTGCCGGTTTGCGAGGTGTAGGCGTAAAGCACCTCGGTGAAGCCGTGCGGGCCCGCATTGGCCATCGAAGCCACAGCGGGCGGATAGACAACGGCAACCGCCGTCCAGCCGAGATACATCAGCGGCAACACCAGAATAGCGAGCATCGCCATCTTGACTTCGCGGGCCTCGATCTTCTTGCCGACATATTCTGGCGTGCGGCCGACCATCAGGCCGGCGACAAAGATCGAGACGATGACGAAGATGAGCATGCCGTAAAGGCCGGCGCCGACGCCGCCGACGATGATTTCGCCAAGCTGGATGTTGATCAGCGGGATCATGCCGCCGAGCGCGGTGAAACTGTCATGCATGGCGTTGACCGCGCCGCAGGAGGCCGCCGTGGTGATGACGGCAAACAGCGAGGACGCAACGATGCCGAAGCGGACTTCCTTGCCTTCCATATTGCCGCCGGTCAGCCCGAGCGCATGCATCGCGGTCGTCCCGTTGGCTTCCGCCCAGTAAGTGACGATGACGCCCGAAATGAACAGCACGCCCATCACGCCCAGGATCGCCCAGCCCTGCTTCTGATTGCCGACCATGCGACCGAACACGTTGGTCAGCGACGCGCCGATCGCAAAGATCGAGATCATCTGGACGAAATTCGACAGCGCGGTGGGATTTTCGAACGGATGCGCTGCGTTGGCATTGAAGAAGCCGCCGCCATTGGTGCCGAGCATCTTGATGGCGACCTGGGAGGCGACAGGACCGAGCGCGATGGTCTGCTTGGCGCCTTCCAAGGTCGTGGCATCGACATAGGCACCGAGCGTCTGCGGTATGCCCTGCCAGACCAGGAATAGCGTGTAGACGACGCAAATCGGCAACAGCACATAGAGGGTGCAGCGCGTCACATCGACCCAGAAATTGCCGACGGTGCGCATCGACGAACGGGAAAAGCCGCGGATCAGGGCAACCGCGAGCGCGATGCCGGTCGCCGCCGACAGGAAATTCTGATGCGTCAGCCCGAGCATCTGCACGAGATAGGACAGCGTGCTTTCGCCGCCGTAATTCTGCCAGTTGGTGTTGGTGATGAAGCTGATCGCGGTATTGAAAGAGAGATCCGGCGCGACCGCGGATTGGTCCGCCGGATTGAACGGCAGCGTCGCCTGCAGCCGCATCAGGGCGTAAATAATGAGAAAGCCGCCGACATGGAACAGCAGCATGGCGACCGTATAGGTCAGCCAATGTTGCTCGCGCCTCTCGTCGACGCCGCCGATCCAGTAAAGCCCGGCCTCGACCGGCCTTAAGACCGGCGAGAGGAACGTGCGTTCGCCGTTGAAGACGCGGGTCATATACCAGCCGAGCGGTTTCACCAGCGCGGCGATAATGGCGCAGTACAGAATAATTTGAATCCAGCCGATGGCGGTCATGGTGGGATGCCTCTGGGGTTTGCCCGGGAGTTACCGAAATGCGGTCAAAACCGCTCGGGCCGCAGCAGCGCGTAGGTCAGGTAAAACAGCAGGCCAAGGGAGACGAGACCGGCGAGCGAATAATCGAAGATCATGACCGCCTCCTCAAAGCCGTTCGCAGGCATAGGCGTAGCCTATTCCCGCCGCGAAGAAGCCGAACCCGAGGGCCAGCATGACGACGTCCAGCATGAGGTGCTCCTATGCGTTGGAATCAGCGGATCGCGTGGGCGAGAAATAGCCTTCTCGCTTTTTCTTGGGTGGTGAGATGCCACCCGGCGCGTAGGTTTTCGAGGCGGGAGCAATAGCAACGTTATAGGAATCTCATAAAGGCTCCCGCGTCGTCCCGGCCAAGCGAACCGCTAGTCGGGACCCGGTCTCTAGCGTTAGTAGTTGCAGAAAGTCATTGCGCTACTGCGCAAACAAGAATTCACGACGTATTGATCCCGGCTTGCACGCGCGGAACTTCTCATCGGCTCGGCCAAGCGCCGACCTATTGGCTCGCTTGCCGGAACGACCCGTAAAGGGAGCGGGTGCTCTGCTGCCTGCACTTATGGAATCTCTATATTTCGGGGCCTTATCTCATCTCGTTTTCAAATGGCGTTTTGACCATCTTGGCGGATATCGGCTGCCGTTGGCGGCCGTGCTTGATGCGAGATACCCGCCATGCTGCTACCTTCCGAACACCCTGACCCGCGCGAACTCAGCGATCGGCTGCGCGACGCAGATGGCGTGACGGCAGAACTGATGTCCGAGATCATCGGCGAGACCTGCCGCCGCTTTCCGTCGCTCGGCCAGACCGAGAAGACCGCGCGGATCGAACGATTGATCTACTCGAACGCCTGGACCGATGCGGCGCTGGCGCTGATCGATCTGGAACTGCCGCAGTGGCAGGTTCGCCGCATCGTCTACGACGAGGGCGAGTGGTACTGCGCGCTGTCGCGCGAACGCGAGCTTCCCGACTGGCTCGATCGGTCGATCGAAGCCCATCACGCGGACTTGGCGCTGGCGATCCTGAGCGCCTACGTCGAGGCCCAATGTGTCAGTGCGCCGTCGAGCAAGACGAGCGTCCCCACCGTACCCCGCGCGGTGAACCTGCTTTACGAGCCGGTCTGCACTGACAATTTCGCGTAAGCGCCGCGCGGACGGGTAAAAATTGTACAGGTTAGTCTAGGAAGGCGCAGGAGATGGCAGTGCCAGTTCACGCGCCGCCGGTGGATGCGCGGTCGAGAGAATGCTTCTCGCGCCACTTCGGTCCGGGACCGCGCATATAGTGATCTTCCGGCTTGTATCTTCTGACTGGTCCATCCCAGGACGGACCCAGAAACGTCACGAGAGAACCCACGGCGCCGCGGAAAAGGGCAACGAGAACGGATGCGGTGGACGGAAGCTGTGACATCGGGGCACTCCACGCGAACAGGTGTGTTAGAACTTGGCGGGCCGAAGGATCCGCCCCTTCATCGGGATTTGGGCGTCCAGCTGTCGTTCACCCGGTCGCGGCTGATCCCGCGAAGCTCGAGCTCGCGTTCCATGCGCCGCAGCTTCGAACTGGCGATGGCCTCGATCATGGTTTTGAAATAACCGTTGACGCGGCTCAATGCGGAACGTCCGCGAACGCGCGTTCCATCGGTCCGGCCAAACCGGTACCCACCAAAATTCGGCCGATGTTCGTCACCGTAAGGCAAACTGCGATATTTATCGTCGCTCGTGAGATAACTAGTCATCTTCGAACTCCGTTTCGGCTCATGCCAGCCGCTGGCCCGAACATGCTTCTGACGGCGTAGGAAATCGAGACGACCTCATCCTCTCTCTCATAGCCACGGCATAAACGCTTCGGCAGCGCATCAGCGCGGCCTCACTCGATCCATGGCTTTTCTTATATCTCTCTTATGAGGCTCAACGCCAAACCATCTGGCATTCCTATGGTTTCCTCGGCACATCAATGCGCGGCAGATTCGTGAGGAGCCCCGCGATGGCCGCAATAGCTTTCAATACTGCGGATCAGAAATCGCAATCGACGATCCGCGCACATGCGCCGTCGAAAACCCCGCCGGCCGACCAGCCTGCAAAGGTCACCGCGGAATTTCGGCCGCTCGATGCCGGGATCGTCAACGAGGCGATCCCCGCGTTTTTCATCGGCCGCAACAAGGAAGGTTTTTGGGTTGCCCGTGATGCCAAGGGGCAGATCGGCGGTATCTTCCTGCTCCAGAACTCCGCATGCTCGTTTGCAAGAAAGAACAGCCGGCCGGCCGGATGCGCCACAATTTTCCTTTCGGAGAGGTTCGAACTCGATCTCGAAAACGACGGCAATCCGCTGGTCGTGCATCTTGCATGGTGCATGCGCCTGGCGACGCGTCTCCGGCAGCGGACGGCCGCCTCGATCGGAAAAATGACGGAAGGGGTCAGACGCCGATTGGAAAATTTTTGCGTTCTTTGAACCGGTTCCCAATCCCGACAAGAAGGGTTCGCTCGGCCCTCCAATTAGCCCCACGCGACGGATTTTAGATTAGATATGACGATCCTCACGCCCACTCGCAGCCCCGCTGAACGGGCATCGGGCACGCCAGAGGCGGTCCGATTGGGCAGGGCGGAGGCCCGGCGGGCGGCGGTCAAGCGATTTTTCCTGTGCGCCCTTACAGTCTTATTGGCAGGAGGCGCTATCGCAGGCATCATCGCGTTAAAGGCCGCGATCTATCTCTCGCGTTTTAATTATAATTGACGCACGCCGGGTGCAGAATCGGGCCGATTCGAATAGGCAACGTGCGGCGTTTCTGCGAAACCCGCTTGGCGCGAGGTGAGAGAAGCGCGCTGTTTTGCCGAGATGCCGGGGGATTTCCATGATGTCAAGCGATGTAGACCTGTCCACGGTGCTGGATCGCATTCTCAACACCGCGGCGGACAATCTCAGGGTCGCAAAGATCCTGCTTCAAATGGGTCTCGACCCCAACAACATCACCTACGACGCCATATTCAATCGTCTGCTGGAAATTTTGCTGGCCAACATAAACCTTGCCAACATGTTTGCCCTGGTTGGCGCAATCTTCTTTGTCGCCACCCTGCTGACGCAGACCATGGTGCCGCTGCGGGTCGCGAACATGTTCGGCTGTGCGTTCTTTGCGGGCTTTGGCGCGCTCGCCGGAGACGTCAAAACTCTTCTCCTGTATCTGCTGCTGCTCCCGATCAATGCGCTTCGGCTGCGTCAAATGCTCAATCTGGTCAAGAAAGCGCGCGCCGCTACCCAGGGCGATATGTCGATGGAATGGCTCAAGCCGTTCATGACCGAGCGCAAATATCGCAAAGGCGATATCCTGTTCAAAAAGGACGATGCGGCTCACGAAATGCTCCTCACCGTCACCGGAAAATTCCTGGTGAAAGAAATCAGTGTCGAAGTCCCGCCGGGACGTTTGATGGGCGAACTCGGTTTCTTGACCCCCAACAACCGCCGGACCGCGACGATCGAATGTATCGAGGATGGGCACGTGCTGACCATCGCGTATGAAAAGCTGCTCGAGATCTACTTTCAAAATCCGCAATTCGGCTATTACTTCCTGGTCCTGACCAGCCAGCGCCTGCTCGAAAATATCTCGCGGCTAGAGACGATTGTCGCGCAAAACAAGCTGGCGCAGCAGGCCGCCGCCGCGGGCGGACCGAACAGGGCATCGATGTAGGCGCCTCGCCCACTCCGAGACGAAATCAATTCACTCCGCCGCGGTGCTCAGTTCGGCGCGTTCGGCCTTGACCGCACAGAACTTGAATTCTGGAATCTTGCCGAACGGATCGAGCGCCGGATTGGTCAACAAATTGGCCGCCGCCTCGGCGTAACAGAACGGCATGAACACCATGTTTTCCGGGACGTCGCGATCGGAGCGCACCTTTACTTCGACCGCGCCGCGCCGCGTTTCCAGCCGGATGAAATCGCCCGGCCACACTTTCAGCCGCCGCATGTCCTTTGGCGACATGAACGCCACCGCCTCGGGCTCGATCTGATCGAGCACATGCGAGCGCCGCGTCATCGAGCCGGTGTGCCAGTGTTCGAGCACGCGCCCGGTCGAGAGCACCATTGGATATTCGTCGTCGGGGATTTCGTCCGGCGGCAGAACGCGCGCCGGCACGATCTTGCCGCGCCCGGCCGGGTTTTTCGGGATCGTCGACCGGATAGGTCACCGCGCCCTCGCGCACCAGCCGCTCCCAGGTGATGTTTTGCAATGACGGCATCACCTGCGTCATCTCGGTGAACACATCCGCCGGGCCGCTGTAATTCCAGGGAAGTCCCATCCGCTTTCCGATTTCCTGGATGATCCAGAGGTCCTGCCGCGCGTCGCCTGGCGGCTTGATGACCTCGCGCGCCAATTGCACGCGGCGGTCGGTATTGGTGAAGGTGCCGGATTTTTCTGCAAACGCCGAGGCCGGCAAGATCACGTCGGCATGAAACGCGGTTTCAGTGACGAACAGATCCTGCACCACCAGATGCTCGAGTTTTGCAAGTGCCTCGCGGGCATGCTGCAGATCGGGGTCCGACATCGCCGGGTTCTCGCCCTCGATATACATGCCGGTGATTTCGCCGGCGTGGATCGCGTTCATGATCTCGACCACGGTGAGGCCACGGACCGGATCAAGGTCTTGATGCCACAGCTTCTCGAACGGCTCGCGCAAATCGGTGCGCCCGACCGGCTGATAATCCGGGAGGAACATCGGGATCAGGCCGGCGTCGGAGGCGCCCTGCACGTTGTTCTGTCCGCGCAGCGGATGCAGCCCGGTGCCGGGCCGGCCGACCTGGCCGGTGATCAAGGCGAGCGCAATCAGGCAGCGCGCATTGTCGGTGCCGTGCACATGCTGGCTGATGCCCATGCCCCAGAAGATGATCGAGGCCTTGGCGCGCGCATATAGCCGCGCCACTTCGCGGATGGTCTCCGCCGCAATGCCGCAGATCGGCGCCATCTTCTCCGGGGTAAATTCCTGGATGCGTCCTTTGAGCTCGTCAAAGCCCTCGGTATAGCCGGCGATATATTGCTCGTCGGTGAGGCCTTCGGTGATGATGGTGTTGATCATCGCGTTCAGCATCGCGACGTCGCTGCCAGCCTTGAACGCCAGATGCTTGTAGGCATGACGCGACAAAGACTGCCCGCGCGGATCCATCACGATCAGCTTGGCGCCGCGTTTTGCCGCGTTCTTGATGAAGGTCGCGGCCCGCAAACGGCGCCGACACCGCGCCAGAGTTCAGGCCTTCCATCAGCGCCGCGACCGAGGAAGCGTGGCAGAGCCGCGTGCAGTGATCGACATTGTTGGAGCCAAAACCGGTGCGCACCAGTTTCTGGAACAGATAGGCTTCCTCGTTCGAGCCCTTGGCCGAACCAAAACCGGCGAGCGCTTTCACGCCCTTCTCGTTGCGAATTTTGACGAGCCCCTTGGCGGCGATATCGAGCGCTTCTTCCCACGTCGCTTCACGGAAATGCGTGAAGGGATTGGCCGGATCGACCTGGTCGTTGGAATCCTTCTTCGCATTCGGCAGCCGCACCAGCGGTTTGGTCAGGCGGTGCGGGTGGTGGATATAGTCGAAACCAAAACGGCCCTTGACGCAGAGCCGGTTGTGATTGGCCGGGCCGTCGCGGCCCTCGGCGTAGATCACCTTGTCGTCCTTGACCTGATAGGTGACCTGGCAACCGACGCCGCAGAACGGGCAGAGCGAGTCGACTTTCTTGTCCGGATAGGTGACGCGGGTCTGGTTCTCGTCCAGCATTACCGAGGGCATCAGCGCGCCGGTCGGACAGGCCTGCACGCATTCGCCGCAGGCGACTCGTCGAAATCGAACACGATCTTGGAGCCGTGATTGCGATAGGCCATGCCGATCACGTCATTGACCTGAACCTCGCGGCAGGCCCGCACGCATAGCCCGCACTGGATGCAGGAATCGAGATTGACCCGCATCGCCGGGTGGCTGGCGTCGCCGTGCCAGCGCTCAGCCGCGGGAAAACGGCTTTCGGTGACCTCGACCTTTTCGGCCCAGTGCCAGAATTTCGAATCCGGATCGTGCGAGCTTTCGCGCGCCGGCTGGTCGGCGACCAGCAATTCCATCACCATCTTTTGCGCCGCGACCGCGCGCGGGCTCGCCGATTTCACCTTCATGCCGACACTCGGCGTGCGCTGGCAGGAGGCCGCCAGCACGCGCTCGCCCTCGATCTCCACCATGCAGGCGCGGCAATTGCCGTCGGGCCGGTAATCCGGTTCGGGCGAATAGCATAGATGCGGAATTTCGCGACCTTGGCGTTTTGCAACCTGCCAGATGGTCTCGCCGTTGACGGCTTCGACCTGCTTGCCGTCAAGTTCGAACTGGATTTTTGTCATTCCGCAGCCTCTTTGGGCACGAATTCGTCCGGGAAATATTTAATCACTGACGTTAGCGGGTTCGAGGCCGCCTGGCCGAGACCGCAGATCGACGCATCGCGCATCGCCTGGCTCAGTTCGTCCAGCAATTGCCGGTCCCAGACCGGCTTTTCCATCAAGATCGCCGCCTTCTGGGTACCGACGCGGCAGGGCGTGCACTGGCCGCAGCTTTCGTCTTCGAAGAAGCGCATCAGGTTGAGCGCCGCCCCCTTCACGCTGTCCTGCTCGGACAGGATGATCACCGCGGCCGAACCGATAAAGCAGCCGTATTTTTCTAGCGTGCCGAAGTCGAGCGGAATGTTGTCCATCGACGCCGGCAGGATGCCCCCCGACGCGCCGCCCGGCAAATAGGCGTGGAAGGTGTGGCCGTCGGCCATGCCGCCGCAGAACTCATCGATCAATTCGCGCACCGTAACGCCGGCCGGCGCCAGCTTCATGCCGGGATTTTTGACGCGGCCTGACACCGAATAGCTGCGCAGGCCGTGGCGGTCGTTGCGGCCCTGGGCCTTCCACCAATCCGCGCCTTTTTCGACGATGTCGCGCACCCACCACAGCGTTTCGATATTGTTGATCAGGGTCGGCAAGCCGAACAGCCCGACCTGGAACGGGTATGGCGGCTTGTGCCGCGGCAAGCCGCGCTTGCCTTCGATGCTTTCGAGCAGCGAGGATTCTTCGCCGCAGATATAGGCGCCCGCGCCACGCCGCATGTGCAGCACGGGGCCACCCGGCGGCAGTTTGGCGATTTCGCGTTCGAGAATCTCGCGCGAGGCCGGATATTCGTCGCGGATGTAGATGTAGATTTCGGGCGCTTCGACCACATGCGCGCCGATCAGCATGCCCTCCAGAAAACGATGCGGATCGGTTTCGAGATAATAGCGATCCTTGAACGTGCCGGGCTCGCCCTCGTCGCCATTGATCGCCATCAGCCGCGGCCCGGGCTCGCCGAGCACCGCGCGCCATTTTCGTCCCGTCGGAAAGCCGGCGCCGCCGAGGCCACGCAGGCTGGCATCGTCGAGCGCCTTCAACAGATTTTCTTTTTTCAATTCGCCAGAGCGCAGGCGTCTTAGCAGCGTGTAGCCGCCGCCGGCGATATAGGCGTCGTAATCGACGTAGGTGGGAAGATGCGCGTGGATGTCGCCGGTCTTCGCGGCGGCAAGCACATTTGCCACGCTGGCGTGATCGACAAAGTGATGGCCGACTTCGGCGGCCGGCGCGGTGTCGCAACGGCCGACGCAGGGCGCGCGCACCACGCGAATGCCGGGGCCGGCTTTCGTCTGCAACTCATGGAGCAATTTTTCCGCGCCCAGCATGGCGCAGGTCAGGGAATCGCAGACGCGGATGGTCAGCGGCAAAATGTTCGCCTCGCCCTCCTTCACCACGTCGAAATGCGCATAGAAGGTCGCGGTCTCGAACACTTCCGCAAACGCAAGCTTCATCTCGTCGGCCAGCGCTGCGAGGTGCGCCGCGGAAATCTGGTGGTAGGTGTCCTGGATGAGATGCAGATGCTCGATCAGGAGATCGCGCCGCCGCGGCCGGTCGCCGAGCAAGAACGCAATTTCTTCGGCAGCTTGAGGATCGACCTGACGTCCCTTGGGGGTCGATTTGGCCCGCCGCCGTCCCTCGCCGGGATGCTCGAACGGGCGGACCTGATGCACGTCATGAGCCATCGGGACGTCTCTTTTTTACCCTCAATTGCGCGACTCTAGTTCGTGGCATGCCACATGCCAATAGGAATAATGTTGCATAACTAATGATTTAAGGGGCACGCGGCTACCGCCGTCATGCCCCTCGACCGCTTCAAGTACCAGACCAAGCTCTTCAGGTCTTGCTCATGCAGTCTTCGATGTAGAACCAGCGATCGTCGCCGACCAGTCCCTTCGATTTCACCTCTTTGCGACAAGCCGCGAGCTTGGGCCTGTTCGCACTCCACTTGGCTTTCATGTCCTTCAGCTTCTGCATCGTCAGCTTCATTTTGGACGGCTTTGCATCGGCCGGAGCCGCAGTGGTGGCTGCCGGAGCCGTGGTGGTCTGGGCTGAAGCGGTATGCAGACTACCTGCGACGAGCAGCATGGCCGCGAGACAAACACTGTTGCGAAGCATGGAAATCCCCCTCAAGTCTCATTTCTTTGATGGATTGGCACCGCGTGACGCGAACTCGCGTCCCGCGATGCGTGGCGATCAGAAGATCTTGACCGCGCTTTCCAGCGTCTTCCACACGCCCCAGGCCAGCGGGACGCCGACGAACGCCCAGAATAGCGCCGCCTTGACATCAAGCCCGCCCGTGCCGATGCCGAACGAGCCCGACTGCACGCCAGCAGCGCTCTTCGCACTTGCCGCCTGCAGCCTGGCGACCTCTTCAGCACTCATGTTCCATTTCGGGTCGACCGGCTTGATCAGATAGTTGCAGATCAGGCCGCCGATCAGCATGGCGCACAGGATGTACATGGTGGTGTCATAGAGGTGGTCGCGTGACACCCCCGCCGCGAGCTGGAACTCGCGGATGTAGTTCACCACCACGGGGCCGATGATGCCGGCGGTCGACCACGCGGTCAAAAGCCGCCCGTGAATGGCGCCCACGAACTGGGTTCCGAACATGTCGGCGAGATAAGCCGGCACCGTCGCAAAGCCGCCGCCATACATCGACAGGATGATGCCGAAGGCGAGCACGAACAGCGCCTTGCTTCCGATCGCCGCGAAGGTCGGCGCCAGCGCATAGAGCGCAATGCCGAGCAGGAAGAAGCAATAATAGGTGTTCTTGCGCCCGATATAATCCGACAGCGACGCCCAGCAGCAAAGCGGCAAAGCCGGCCGCAATCCCCGCGATCAAGGTTTTCTGGTCCGCCGAGAGCTGGCTGAAACTCAGGTTCGGCAAACCGATCAGCTTGCCGGCAAAAATTTCCTGCAACATCGGCGAGGCCATGCCGATCACGCCGATCCCGGCCGACACGTTCAAACAAAGCACACCCCAGATCAGCCAGAACTGCGGCGTCTTATGTGCGTTGTCGAGGTGGACGTGATGCTCGGAAATCATCGTCTTTTTTTCGCTCGGCGGCGTCCAGCCATCGGGACGCCAGCCCACCGGCGAGACGCGATAGGCAAAGGCGCCGATCATCATGAAGACGAAATAGATCACGCCCATCACGACGAATGTTTTCCAGACCCCGACGTCGGTCGGCATCTTGAAGTAGTTGATCAGCAAATTCGCCAGCGGCGCGCCGATCATGGCGCCGCCGCCGAAACCCATAATGGCCATGCCGGTTGCCATGCCGCGGCGGTCCGGAAACCACTTTACGAGTGTCGACACGGGCGAGATGTAACCGAGACCGAGGCCGACGCCGCCGATGACGCCGGAGCCGAGCCACAATAGCCAAAGCTGGTGGACATAAACTCCAAGCGCTCCCAGCAGGAGGCCGCCCCCCCAACAACACGCGGCGACGACGCCGGCCTTGCGTGGACCGACGCGCTCAAGCCAGCCGCCCCAGATCGCGGCCGAGACGCCGAGCAGCACGAAGAACAGGGTGTACATCCAGCCCATGCTGGCGACGCGCCAGTCGCAGGTGGTGGTGAAGAGTTCCTGCACCAGCGACATGTCGGGGCAGGCCTTGGGCGCCGTCAGCCCGATCGCGCGCGACAGCGGCAGCCAGAACACGGAAAAGCCGTAGGCCATGCCGATGCACAGATGGATACAAAGCGCCGCGGGCGGCACCAGCCAGCGGTTGAAGCCGGCCTTGGCGATGGTGTGCTCGCGATCGAGAATTCCGAGCCCCGCACCGGACATGGTTCCGGCGCTTTGGATTGTAGCCATTCCATCCTCCCCTACAGCCGCCCGTGCCGGGCATGTCTGCGATCCCACGATCCCGTTATATCTTAAGTTCCATTACCGCGTGCAAGCGTCCACCTTGCTGCTCCGCACCATTCCGGGACGCGCCGGGATCGCGGTGCGCATTCGGAACTTCAACACCTGACGGGAACGGTTATGCCACGCGCCATCGCCAGACCGAGGCTCTATCCAGGATTGCGGTCCTAGTACCGGCGCCAATCTACCCTCCGCCCCCCGCAGAGGAGGTAGATTGGGGCAGAAGCCGCGGTAGATGTCGATAGGCCAAAGGTAGCGATATCCATTGTTTCCAGCCGGTTCCCCTTGGGGGGCGATGCGCTTGACCGTCCTGGTTTCAGATCATGGACCCGCAACCGCTGGCGACAACCCGCCGGCCTTCTCGATCAGGAACACGATTTGCTGGTCGGTGCGTTCTGATATCTCGAGCTTGTCGCCGGTTTCCCGGATCAGATTGGGGATATCGATCACCGACAGCGGATCGGTGCAGTGAACTTCCAGCCTGTCGCCCGGCTGCAGCGCCTTCAGCGCCTTGCGCGTCTTCAATGCCGGCAATGGGCATTTGAGCCCGGTGAGGTCGAGTTTTGTCGTGGTCATGGTGCGAACATGGAGAAGCGGGTTCGGATCGTCAACGGGGGGTCCGTCATTGCGAGGAACGCAAGCGACGAAGCAATCCAGCTTTCGTTGCTCGGCGACAAAGCTGGATTGCTTCGCTTCGCTCGCAATGACGGCGAGATACAGCTTCGCGATCCCGCGGCGTAATACGCCCGAGTTGTGCATAAAACATCCGCCCCTTGAGGGCGTGGGGAATGCCGGGCGCCGATGCACCCGCAGCCGCGCGTGTAGTGTAGTAAGCACGCGCGTTAGTCACCACAGGTCCACCGGAACAACCC
>WNFM01168415.1_pt1 | contig 18572 bp, 16 predicted proteins | sample 5400271 | NCBI WGS metagenome assembly WNFM01 (sample SAMN13153352, study PRJNA577476) | soil metagenome | isolation source: 60 cm saprolite on Douglas fir-dominated hillslope | place: USA:California | collected 2013-09-17 | reverse complement strand
CTCAACAACGACGGCTACACCGTTGAGCGCGTCATCCACGGAGCCACCCAGCGCTACAACGACATCGCCCACTGGGACTGGTCGCTGCTGCCCAAGGCCTTCGGTGCCGACGACCGCGCCGTGACACTGCGGGCCGGCACCGCAGCCGAACTGTCCGAAAGCCTCAAGTCTGCCGCGGCGGCCTCCAACCGGCTGGTCCTGGTCGAGGCCACCCTGCCCACCCTGGACTCACCGCCCCTGCTGGACGCCGAGGCCCGCGCCATGATCGCCGACAACACCGCAGGCTACTAAGCCCTTAGCGGCGCACCATCTCGGCACCGTCGCGGTAGACCACCAGCAGCGCCACGTCGTCGTCGGGTGCGTGGCCGACATACCTAGCCACCTCGTCACCGAGCCTGTCGGCCAGGGTGGCGGGGTCGGCCGGGGCGCCCACGGCGGCGCAGCCGACGAGGGGGAAGAACACGCCGCTCGAACGCGATGGTGACCGGGATGCGCGGCACGTCGGCGAGCTGGCCCAGGCCGAGCGGCAGGCTGCCCTCTTGCGGGCCGATAAACCGGGGACGTTCCGGGCCGAGGAGCAGCGGCTCGGGATGACCGCAGCTGAGCAGCTCGACCTCGGTACCGTCGGCGCAGACCTCGGCGAGGATGGCGGTGACGAACTGCTCGTCACCGAACTGGCGGGCCAGGCTGGTCTCGATCCGGGAGACGACCGCTCCCAGGCAGTCCTCCTCATGGGCAGCCTCGCGGAACACGCCGAGGACCGCCGCGGCCGACTGTACCGCTGGCAGGCCCTTGCCCTCCGCGTCACCCACGATCAGCCGCACGCCGTCCGCAGTGGTCGCCACCTCGTACAGGTCGCCGCCGACGCGGGCCCCGGAGCAGGCCGACAGGTAACGCGCCGCCAGCCCGACCGGGCCGGCCTGGCGCGGCACCGGCCGCAGCAGCGCCTGCTGGGCGCATTCGGCGACCAGCCGGGCCTGTGCCAGTTCCTGGTCCTGGCGCCGGCGGGCGCGGCTGGCCGGGGCACTGGCGGCCGTGACGCCGACCACGGCCAGGAACGCGTGCCCGACCAAGTGGTGAGTGACACCAGGAGGCTGCATGCCGGCCGCGAACGGCAGGCGTACCGCCAGGGCCACCGCGCCCGCGGCCAGGGTGTACAGCGGCCCGTCGACCGCCGCCGCGACGGCCGGGCCCGCGGCCAGCAGCGGCAGCATGCCCCACCCCGGCCCCATCACCACCCGGGAGACGCCGACCGCCGCGATGATCGCGAACGGCAGCGCCGACAGCATCAGCGACGCTCTGGACCGACCAGCCGGCCTGGGGTTGCTTGTCGGTGTGAGCGCTCTCGTCTTGGTCGTGACAATTCCTCCGCAGTTAGTCGTAAAGGTGACGACGACCTTCTCGGCCGCGCCAGGGCCGGGCCGTAGTCAGCTTGAACAAAGAAAGCTAAACAATCAGTTTCTATGATGCAAACCAGCCCGCCGAGTCGTCGGTTCGCCCCGGAGCGTAGAACATGCCAGGCACCAGCTGGAACACGACGCATCCAGGGCTGTCACAACCCCGTACTGCTTGGTGCGTCCGTGCGCCTCGATCACCGCGCTCACCGCTCCCGCCGCACGCTGCGTCTCGGCCGCCCGCACGCCGTCACTCGCCCCGCTCGGCCAGTGAGTAAAAGAATCCTTAATAGTGGCGGTTACGGACTGGTGACGATTAGAAGGCGGATCGTGCGCTATGCCGGAGCCATGAGGCATCCTCGGGGCGGACTGATCGCAGCGGTGGTCAACGGGGTTGCTCCCGCCGATCACCCGTCGAAGGGCTGCGGTCGGCCTGGCTACGCCCGATCAAGGATGCAGCCCGCCGCAGCAGTTATGCCCGAACTGGCGGACAACAGAGGTCGCGGGCTGCCGCCGGTCACCAGCAACGGGGTGCAGCCCGTGGTGGTCGAGGGCGGGGCACCGGGGCCAACAGCGCCGGGCCGATCGCGAACGCTTTCCTGCGGATCTGTGACCCCCAACGCTACAGTTGGCTCCCATGGGGTTCGCAGCCCTTATCACCTGGTTCGTCGCCATCCTCGCTGGGCTGTACATGCTGGCCGTGTGGCTGATCGAGAACGACGTCAAGAGCCGCGCCACCCCGAGCCGGCTGCCCGCGCCGGTCATCTTCAGCCACCTTTTCCTGGCCGCTACCGGCTTCGCCGTCTGGGTGGGGTACCTGGTCATGCACCGGAAGGCGCTGGCCTGGGCCGCAGTTGCCGTCCTGCTGGGAATCGCGACGCTCGGCCTGGCCATGTTCCTGCGCTGGATCCCCGTTTACCGCGGGCCAGACGACCCGGGCGGCGCGCCGGGGGGTCCCCACGCCGCCTACGAGATCCCGGCGGAGGGTCACTTCCCGGTGATCCTGGTTGCGTGCCACGGCCTGGTCGCCGTGACCACGCTCGTCTTGGTCCTGCTCACCGCGCTGGGCGTCGGGGGCTGACGGCTCAGCCCGGGGCGGGCGAGGTCGGAGGCCAGCGCCGCCCGGCCGCCAGCAGCAAGCGCCCGCCGTCACCGGTTCGCCGACATCCGCGACACCCCTGAACCGCCGGGCCACCTCCCGGTCACCGACCCCGCCTCGATCAGCTCAGCCGCAGTTAACCGCACCCGCTCCCGCCAAGCCCGCTCGGCCGCGGTCAGCCCACTACCATCGGGATACCTCAACCTCCCTATCCTCCGCGCGGCGAATGTCCGGTTTAGCGCGTCGGTTCGTAGGTGAGCTTCACGATTCCCTTCGACAAGGTCTTTGTCGTAACGAGCCTCAGACCGGCGTTCTGGCCCGCTCGGAGGAACATCTTGCCGTGCCCTGCGAGGACGGGGTAGATCGAGATGTCGAGCACGTCGAGCAGGTGCTGCTTCAGCAAGGTCTGAGCGAGAAGGCCGTGGCCCCAGATGAGAAGGTCTCCCCCTTCCTGCTGCTTGAGCTTGGTCGCTTCAGCTGTCACGTCGCCCCGGACAATCGTCGAGTTGTCCCAGCTGGCTTGCCTCAGCGTGGACGAGAAAACGTACTTGGGCATGGCATTAACCCTGGCGGCCCATGGGTCGGTCCGTGACGGGTAGACCTTCGCGAAGAACTCGTAGCTGCGCCGGCCCATCAGCATCGCGTCGCATGCCAGCAGCTGGCCCAGCCCGTCTCGCCGGCAGGCATCGTCCTGGAAGTTCCTCAGCCCCCAGTTCTGCGGGTCCTCGAAAACGCCGTCAGCTGAGACCAGGGTGTATTCGATGATCTTTCGCATGAAGTCAGGGCTCAGATTTTCCTCAGCCATCGGCGCGGACGGCACCGACCGGGCAGGACACGCCGGTGCCGTGATCCGGGCATTACCCGTACGGGTTTTACTGATCGCGCGGCGTCGGTGCCTGCTCGTAGCGGCCTTTGACCCGGTCGCCGGCCGGGTCGAACGGCGGGCGCAGGTGGACGGCCGAGCCGGCCCGAGCGATGTCGGGCGTGAACACGTCCCCGCCCGGCGGGCGGATATAGGCCAGGCCCACGCAGCCGCCGAGTGCCTCGCCCCAGGCGCCCGAGGTCACCTGGCCGACGGCGACGCCGTCCCGCAGCACCAGTTCGCCGCCCCAGATCATCGCGCTCGGGTCGGCCAGCACGAGCGAGACCAGCCTGCGGCGGGGCCCCTCGGCCCGGGCCTTCTCGACCGCTTCCCGGCCCAGGAACGAGATGTCGGTCCTGAGCTTGCACGCGAACAGCAGCCCGGCCTCGACCGGGTTGTAGTCCGGGGTCAGCTCGCGACCGAAGGCCCGGTACGCCTTCTCCAGCCGCATCGACTCGATCGCGTAATAGCCGCCGTTCACCAGGCCGAGACCGGCACCGGCCGCGATCAGGTCCTCGTAGGCTCCCACGGCAAATTCCGCCGGGACGTACAGCTCCCACCCGAGCTCGCCCACGTAGGTGATCCTGGTCGCGCGGACCGTGGCGTAGCCGAGGTCGATCTCGCGGCTGGCGCCGAACGGGAACGCCTCGTCGCTGAAATCGCTGCGGGAGACCAGCGACAGCAGCTCCCGTGACCTGGGCCCCATGACGCCGTACACGGCGTAGGCCGAGGTGACGTCGACCAGCGACGCGCGGCAGTCGGCGGGAATCCGCCTGGTGATGTGGTCCTTGTCGCGCTCGGTGGTAGCCGCGCTGCTGACCAGCAAGAACTCATCAGCAGAGACCCGCGTGACGGTGATGTCGGCCTCGTAGGTGCCGCGCGCGTTGAGCATTCCGGTGTAGACGGTCCGGCCCGGCTCGACCCCGACGTCGGCCGTGCACAGCCACTGCAGCACCCGCTCGGCGTCCCGGCCGACGACCAGGTACTTGGAGAACGAGGTCTGGTCGAAGAGGACGACGCCGCTGCGGGCAGCGCGCTGCTCGCCGGAGGACCAGGGCTGCCAGTTCTGCTGCCCCCAGCCGTACTCGATGACCGGGCTCTCGCCCGGGGGCGCGAAGAAGTTCGCGCGCTCCCAGCCCATCCGGCTGCCGAAGCACGCGTTGGCCTGCTTGAGCAGGTGATGGGCGGGCGAGCGCCGGAACGGGCGTGCGGTGGACAGCTCGCGGTTCGGCCACGGCACCGCGTAATGCAGGCCCAGGACCTCGCCGACCCGGTCGTGCAGCCACTGGTTGTTGCCGTTGAAGCGGGCGAAGCGCCGGATGTCGACCGACGACAGGTCCAGGCACGGCTCTCCCTCGGTGATCCACTCCGCCAGGGCCCGGCCGGCCCCGCCCGCGGACGCGATGCCGACGGAGTTGAAGCCCGCGCCCACGAAGAAGTTCCGCAGCTCGGGCGCCTCGCCGAGAATGAACTGGTTGTCCGGGGTGAAGCTCTCCGGGCCGTTGTAGAACATCTTGATCCCGGCCTCGGCCAGAGCTGGGATCCGCGTCACCGCGTTGTCCATCAGGATCGAGAAATGATCCCAGTCCTCGTCGAGCAGCCGGAACTCGAACGGGTAGGGCAGTGCGTCGGGGGCGACCCAGGGCTTCGCCTCGGGCTCGAACCCGCCGACGACCAGCCCGCCGACCTCCTCCTTGATATAGGTGTAGCCGTCGGGGTCGCGCAGGATCGGCAGGTCCCGGTGCACTCCGTCCATCTGCTCGGTCACCACGTAGAAGTGCTCGGCCGAGTGCAGCGGCACGGTCACCCCGCACATCGCGCCCACCTGCTTCGCCCACTGGCCGGCGCAGTTGACGACCACCTCGGCCTCGACGTCGCCCTGCTCGGTGCGGACCCCGGTCACGGCACGGCCCTTCGTCAGGATGCCGGTCACCCGGGTCCGCTCGCGCACCGTGACGCCGCGATCGCGGGCGCCCCGCGCCAGCGCGGCGGTCACGTCCGTCGGGTTGGCCCGGCCGTCACCGGGCAGCCAGATCGCCCCGGCGAGATCGGCGACCTTCATGATCGGACAGAGCTCGCGGGCCCGCTCCGGGCTGATCAGCTCGCATTCCAGCTGATAGGCCTCCGCGGTCGCGGCCGTCCGGCGCAGCTGCGCCATGCGCTCGGGCGTCCGGGCCACCGTGACGCCGCCGCACCGCCGGAAGCCGGTGCCGAGGCCCGTCTCCTCCTCGAGCCTGGCGTACAGCTCCGTGGAGTACTGCACCAGCCGGGTGCCGTTCTCCGTGGCACGCAGCTGGCCGACCAGGCCGGCCGCGTGCCAGGTGGTGCCGCAGGACAGCCGCCCCTGCTCGAGCAGCAGCACGTCGGTCCACCCCATCCGGGCGAGGTGGTAGGCCACGCTACTGCCGATCACGCCCCCGCCGATGATCACGACCCGGGCCCGGTCGGGCAGACGGGAGGGGCCGGCCGGGCCGGATGGGCCCGGTGGGCGAGGGCTGGGTGGGCGAGGGCCGGGCGGGCCAGGTGTCTCAGTCATCGCGGTGGACGTCCTCGAGCAGGCGGCCGAAGTCGCCGGCGGTGAAGCCGGCGGCCGCGCCCTCGAAGCGTTCCATCGCCCACGCCCAGAAGTCGAAGTCGAGCGGGCTGGCGGCGTTCTGGATCGCGCCCCACAGGGTCCACCCGTACTTGCCCGCCAGGCCGAGCAGCCGGGCCCGGGCGATCCTGCTGCGCAACGGCCTCCCGCAGTAGGCCCTGACCAGGTCGGCCAGGGCGTCCACCGAGAGGTGGCACTCGGCCCAGATGTTGCCCAGCTCGAAGCAGGCGTCGTTGTTGCCCGAGTACTCGTAGTCGATCAGCCAGATCCGGTCCCCGTCATCGATGAAGTTCGCGGCCAGCAGGTCGTTGTTGCACGGGACCGTGCCGGTGTCGCAGGCGGACAGGGCGGCCGCGGCGGCATCGAGCTGCGGCATCAGGTCGTCGTATCCGGCCGGGATCCGGAAGCCGCGGGACCGTGCCACCGACCGGTACCGCCGCTGGATGTCGAACATGTCGAAATCGTTGCCGAACCGCGGGCCCGAGTGCAGGCGGCGGCACGCCTCGGCGATGCGCGCAATGTTGCCGGCGTCGGCCACGTCCGCATTGCCGAACGTCCGCCCGTCGATGTAGCCGATAACCAGAACGCTGTCCTCGGGGCGGTACTCGATGACCGGCGCGCCCGCCCCGGCGGCGGCCGCGGTCACCGAGTTCCGGTACTCGCAGTCCCGGTCGATCGCCAGCAGCTCGCTGCCGCCGGAGGAGATGCGCGCGACGAACGTCCCGTCCGGCGTGGTCACCTTGTAGTTGCGGTTGGTCAGCCCGCCCGGCAGGTCACAGACCGTGCGCGGCCTGCGCGCCAGGCTCGCGGTCCGGTCGAACAGGGCGTCGAGTTCCGTCGGGGACCGGGCGGACGCGTCGGCGCCGGGAACCGGCCCGGTCTGCCCGTATTGCGGGTTTTTAACCATCCGTGCACCCCTCGCCCGGCTAGGGTCTAGACCCTATCGGCCACGATAATCCACCAGGCACCACCATCGCATTTCCGGATCTTCTCGCCAGCACCACCAGTTACCTGAAAACGCTTCCGGCCGTGAGTCGGCCCGCGTGGATGTACCGGTAGACGGCCCAGAGCACGCCCTCTGGTACATCCACGGCGTCCTTGACCGCTCGAAAGGGTATGGACAGTTAGCTGTGCACGACCGTACGCTTACCCGTCAACGGCGATCCCGTCGCAAGGGGAGGCCACTGACATGAGCACCGGCACCCAGATTTCCGGCGGGCAGGAGCGGGACACCGCCGACCTGGCCCGTTTCGGCTACAAGCAGGAACTGAAGCGCTCGCTCGGATTGTTCAGCTCGTTCGCCGTCGCCTTCAGCTACATCTCGCCATCGACCGGCATCTTCACCCTGTTCGCGCTGGGCCTGACCACCCTGGGCGGGGTGTTCATCTGGACCTGGCCGGTCGTGGCGCTCGGCCAGTTCCTCGTCGCGCTGAACTTCGCCGAGGTGTCCAGCCACTACCCGATCGCCGGCTCGGTCTTCCAGTGGACGAAGTACCTCGCGAACCGGAGCTATTCCTGGTTCACCGGCTGGATGTACCTGTTCGCCGGCGTCATCACCGTCAGCGCGGTCGTCGCTACCCTGCCGATCGCGCTCATTCCGGCGCTGAACGGGCTCGGGTGGCACGGCCTGGGCGCGGGCAGCGCGAGCACCCTGCTGCACACCCAGGAGATCGTCGCGCTGATCACGCTGGTGGTGATCACCGTGCTGAACATCTTCGGCGTGCGGCTGGTGGCGATCATCAACAACACCGGCGTGCTGTTCGAGATCCTCGGCATGTTCGTTTTCGCGATCGTGCTCATGGCGTTCCACAATCACCAGGGTTTCCACGTTGTGACCAACAGCGCGGGCTTCCACGTCGGGCCGAGCTCATTCCTGGCCGCGATGTTCATGAGCCTGTTCGTGATCTACGGCTTCGACACCGCATCGACGCTAGCGGAGGAGACCAGGAATCCGCGCCGGGCGGCGCCCAGGGCGGTCCTGTACTCGGTCATCGGCGCGTTCGTGATCGGCGGAGTTTTCCTGCTCGGCACGCTGGTCGCGATCCCGAACCTGCATACCGCCACGTCGGGCCTGGGCTGGAACCCGGCCCAGGTCATCGAGGCCAACTTCTCCACCGGCTTCGCGACCCTGTACCTGTTCGTGGTCTCCGCCGCGATCTTCGTCTGCTGCCTGTCGATCCTGGCGGCGACGATCCGGCTCTGCTTTGGGATGTCACGCGACAACCAGCTGCCGATCTCCGGGCTGCTGTCCCGGGTCTCGCCCAGCCTGCACACCCCGGTGTGGACGTGCATCGTGGTCGCGCTGCTCGCCGCGGTGCCGTTCATCAAGTACGCCGGGGTGGCGATCATCGCGATCGCGGCGACCGGGATGATCTACCTGAGCTACTTCCTGGGCAATATCGTGATCATGCGGGCGCGCGCCCGCGGCTGGCCCAGGGTCAGCGCGCCGTTCCGGCTCGGCCGCTGGGGCATTGTGGTCAACATCCTCGCGCTGCTCTACGGCGGGGCCATGCTGGTCAACTTCGCTTGGCCGCGGGTGGCCAGCAACCCCGAGCCGCGACAGACCGGCGGGCTGCTCAGCCTGGGCCTCGGCTTCCTGAACCGGATACCGATCCTGTGGACGGTGGCGATCGTCATCGCGCTGATCGGGGCCATCTACTACCTGCTGGTCGGGCGGACAAAGACCATCGCGCCGGTGACGGCACCGTCGCCGGATGACGAGCTTCCGGCGGCGGGGGTGCTGGGCCGGCCCCAGCCTGACGGCTGAGTACCCCGGGGGGGACTAGGTCCGGCCCCGGGCGGGTTCACCCCGCCCGGGGCCGGCGCCGGGCGTTCGGGGAAGGACTCGTCATGGCGTCACAGCCGAGGCCCGGGCGCCGCCGCGCCCGGCCTGCGCTGCGGACCAGTGCCCGGCAGCCGCCGGAGATCGTGCGCGGGCCGGGAACCACGGTGCACGCGCAGATCGAGGACTGGCTGGCCGGCGAGATCGCCGTCGGCACGCTGGTGCCCGGCGACCGGCTGCCCACCGAGCAGGACCTGGCGGCGTGGTTCGGCGTCAGCCGGATGACCCTGCGGCATGCGCTCGCCGAACTGGGCCGGCGCGGCCTGGTGACCAGGACGGTGGGGCGGCACGGCGGGACCTTCGTCGCCGCGCCCAAGCTGGAGCAGGACCTCACTACCCTGGCCGGGTTCTCGGAGCAGCTCCGCCGTCACGGGATGGTGGCAGGCGCCCGGGTGCTGACCGCGAGCCAGCGCCCGGCTGGCCCGGCCGCGGGAGCCGCCCTGCAGATCGGCGAGGGCCACCCGGTGTACGAGGTCCGGCGGATCCGGCTCGCCGACGGCCGGCCGATCGTCCTGGAGCGCTCGCTGTTTCCCGCCGACCGGTTCCCCGGCATGCTGGACTGTCGGCTGGACGGCTCGCTCTACGAGTTGCTCGAGGTCAGGTACGGGCTGCGGCCGCACCGGGCCAGGGAGAGCCTGGAGCCGGTGACCGCGGGGGTTCGCGAGGCCGAGGCGCTGGAGGTCGCGGAGGGCGATCCGCTCATGCTGGTTGAGCGCACCGCCTACGCCCGTTCCGGCGAGCCGCTCGAGTTTGCCCGTGACCTGTTCCGCGGGGACCGCACCCGGGTCGTGGTCTGGACATCCGAGCTGGCCGCAGACATCTAAGGATTCCGCGTGCCTGCGCTAGCGCTTCTTGGCGACGCCGCACCAGGCTGTCACCTGGCGCGGGCCGAGCGCGACCGGCTCGGGCCGCCACTGCTGAGGCTGGACCACGCCCGGCTCAAGCAGTTCAAGCCCATCGAAGAAGCGCATGATCATGGCGTGGCCGCGCATGGTGGCCCTCGGCCCGCTCAGGCGCTTATTCACGCGCCTGGTCATTTCCGCCATCTCCGCCGGGTGAATGTCGCTGGCCGGGTGCGCGAGCACGAGGTAGCTACCGGCCGGCAAGGCTCGCACCAGGTTGGCCACTATCCCGTACGGGTCGTCAGCATCGGGAATCAGGTGCAAGATGATCAGCAGCATCAGCGCGACCGGCTCGCGGAAATCCAGGGTCTCTCGCGCCGACTGAAGGATGGCCGGGGTGTCTCGCAGATCGGCGTCGAGGTAGGCCGTCGAGCCCTGGGGCGTGCTGGTGAGCATGGCCATCGCATGAGACAGGACGACCGGGTCATTGTCCACATAGACGATCCGCGCGTCGGGGGCGACGGCCTGCGCCACCTCGTGGGTGTTGTCCGCCGTGGGGAGCCCGGTGCCAATGTCCAGGAACTGGCGGACGCCGCACTCGGATGCTAGGAAGCGCACCACGCGGGCCAGGAACGCCCGATTGGCCCGCACGTCTGCGACGATCCCGGGATTAGCGGCGATCGCCTGCTCCGCTGCTTCCCGGTCGGCGGCGAAGTTGTCCTTGCCGCCCAGCCAGTAGTTGTAGACGCGGGCGGAGTGCGCGTGCCGGGTGTCCAGTTCCGGCGCCTTTCCGCCAGCGGTGGAGCCCTCAAACCATTTCCCGGCCTGCTCCGGCATATGGGCGATGTTAGCGCAGCACCACCACCGTCGCCCGCAGCCGGCTGTGGGTTTGGCCGTGATGTCACGAGTCGTCCGGCATCATCTGCATCATCCCGTTATGCGATTCTTGGCATCATCCCGTTATGCGATTCTCCCGTCATGGCCCCGTCGTCGTCATGTGATGACCGGTTCCGTGGCAACGGTGCGCCCGCATCCACTGGGTGAAGGCGCTGGTGACTGCGCTGGCCTGGGTCTTGGTGATGGTGCCTTTGCTCACCAGCTGGCCGAGTACCGTGTCCAGGGGACCGCCGCGGGCCAGCATCGCTGACACGTCACCATGCCACTGACCGCGCATGTTCTGCCAGTGGCTGAGCATGTAGCTGATGAGTGCATTGCGGATGGCGGTGGCCTGGGACTGGGTGATCGTGCCCTTGGCGACCAGTGACTCCAGCGGGCCATGGCCGGGCACCCAGGATGTGCTGGAAGCGGCGACCGTGCTCGCGGCCGCCGACGGCACGCCAGCCGTGGCCAGGGCAGTTGCGCCTCCCCCGCCGGCCAGAAGACCAGCGGCGGCCAGGCCTGCCAGGCCCGCCAGCAGCTTCTTGTTCATGGCGTCCCCCGCTCAGGTAATCTTCCGTTCCCCCTTTCACGATAGCGGCAGCGCTGCAGGCGCTCTTCGGCCCCAGACCACCTGTATTCGGTGGCCTTTATTCAGTGGCCTCCCAGGTCGCGCTGGGTCAGTTGCCGCTGCTGGTGGTGGCTCCGGCTGTTGCGACTTCCGTCGTGGTGGCTCCGCCTGTGGCCGCTTCCGTTGCGGCGAGTCCCGTTGGGGTGGAATCCCCAGGGGCGGATCTGCCGCCTCTCCCGGTGATGACGAGCCATCCCAGCAGGGCGCCGGGGTAGGCGAAGTAACCGAACCGGGCGGCGGGGGCGAGCGCGAAAAACAGAGCGAGCCCGATAGCCAGGCGCCACGTAGCGGCCCGGGTGTCGGCTGGCGGCCGCACCACGAGCGACGCCGCGACCGCCAGGGCGACGGCGATCAGCAGGCCGATGGCGGCCATGTGCCCGGCCGGCCCGGTCATGGCCAGCAGGTGACCGGGCAGCGGGCTGGCCGCAGGCGTGTGCTGAGGCGTTGCGCCGAGCGGGAACGCCACGGTGTTCTGGAAGAACGCGGAGGGCTTGGTCAGGAGCGCCGGCGCCATGGCGGCTACCAGAGCCGCGGCCGTGACGAGGGACGCGATACAGAAACGTGCCGCCGCGCGCGCGCCGTCCCGGTTCGCCAGCATGGCGGCCAGCACCGGGAGGGCAGGCCAGGCGATGGCCTTCATCGCGCACGCTACGCCGATGGCCACGCCCGCCAGCGCCGGCGGGGACCGGCGGGCCGTCAGGGCCAGCCCCAGGCACATCAGCGCGAGCACCGGCGGGTCGGTGATGCCCACCGCCAGCGGGAGCGCGCAGACCGGCGAGGCCACGGCGAGCACGGCGTACCACGCGACAGACCCGCGGCAGGAGGCACAGCGCGTCGCGCGGTGCGGCATGCCGATGCTGAACGCCAGGGCGAACACCCCCGCAGACGCTGCGGCGAGCCAGGGCCGCGGGTCGCCAAGCAGACCGGGTAGCCCGGCTGCCTTCGGCATGCCGAAGATCGCCATCGCCGGCAGGTACGGGTTGTAGTACTTCCAGCTGACGAGCCGTGCCTTGGGCAGGTAGGGGCTTCCGTGGTGCAGCAGCAAGATCGCCGACCTGGTGACCGTCCCGACGTCGGACGTCACCGGCGCGCGGATGGCCAGCCAGGCCAGCGGGGCCGCCAGCGCGCAGATCAGGGCTGGGAGCAGCGCCGCAAGCGAGTCGGGCCAGCGCCACACCGCGACGGCCGTTAATGCGTAACCGCACGCCGCCCAGGCCCCCCACACCCCGTCGTCGCCGCCGCTGAAGACTGCGACCAGCCCGGCGAATGCGGCAAAGGCCAGGAAGGCGATGACCAGCGCGCGCCGATCGAGCCCGGATCCATGCCGTCGCGCCGCCCCGCCGGAACGCGTGCGGTCCGGCCGCACCATCAGCATCGGTCACCCCTCGCTTGACTCTGTAGTCTTATCCGATACTGGCCGGCCGGACAAGGCAAATACCAGCAGGCCATCCCCGCTACCCCGGTTAGGCCATCGTCTACCGTTGAGCGGTCCGGCGCTCCCCGAACCGCCGGGGACCCTGGCGGTCAGCGAGACGGGGCGACACCTGCCGCGCGTTGCTGGCATCATCGGGGCGTGACGCAGGTCAGGCAGCTCAACCTGATGCGCGAGCCCGCCACCACCGGGCGGGTCACGAATATCGAGCTCTTCTTTGACCTGGTCTACGTCTTCGCGGTGACCCAGCTGTCGCACTACCTGCTGGCCCATCACAGCCTCGCCGGGGCCCTCCGGACCGGGCTTCTGCTCGTCATGGTCTGGCTGCTGTGGGTCTACACCACATGGGTCACCAACTGGCTCGACCCCGACCGGATCGCGGTCCGCCTGCTGCTGCTCGGCCTGGCCGGCGCCAGCCTGGTGATGTCGGCCGCACTGCCCGGCGCCTTCGGGGCGCGCGGCCTGGCCGTCGGCGGCGCCTACGCCGTCATGCAGATCGGCCGCAGCGTGTTCACGGTGGCCGCGCTTCCCGCGGGCCAGCTGCGGCGAAACTTCCAGCGCATCCTGTGCCGGTGCCTGGCCAGCGGGGCCCTGGCCCCGGCGGGCGGGTTCGCGGCCGGGAACGCGCGCGCGGCGCTGTGGGTCGCCGCGGTCGGCGTGGACCTGCTCGGCGGGGCGGTCGGCTTCTACACGCCCGGACTCGGGCGCTCGATCACGCGGGAGTGGACGATCGAGGGCGGGCACTTCGCCGAGCGGTGCCAGGCGTTCGTGCTCATCGCGCTGGGTGAGTCGATCGTCGTGATCGGGGCGACGCTGTCCCGCCTGGCCCAGGTCAGCATCGCGGAAATCGCGGCGTTCCTCGTGTCGCTGGGCAGCAGCGCCGGGCTGTGGTGGCTGTACTTCGACCGCAGCGCCCACGACGCGGCCCGCATCATCGCGGCCTCGGACGATCCCGGGCGGCCGGGCCGGTCGGCATATCAATTCATCCATCCAATCATGGTGGCCGGGATCATCGTCGGCGCGGCCGCCGACGAGGTGACGCTGGCCGATCCGGACGCGGTCGGCAGCGGTCCGGCCTCATGGATAATCCTGGGCGGCGTCGGCTTGTTCCTGGCCGGGCACTCCCGCAGCCGGCCCCGCCGCGCCATGAGAGCCCGGCGCCGACCCTCGCCTCGGCGAGGTGCGTGGCCTCGATCATGAGTTCCGCGCGTCATGGGCCATGCGAGTGACGGTAGTCAGCGCCGTCCCGGCCGTCGAGAGCCTCAGGTTCAGAGTTTGCCGCTCACGGCCTCATCCCCCGGTATGAGTGCCTACGACCAAGGCATGACGTGCCGGGGGCCGCGGTCAGCCGGGGTCAGCCCGGGTAATCCAGGGTCAGCCGGAGCCGGAGTCAGCCGGGGTCAGCCGGGGCTCACACCGAGCGTGCGCTTGAGGAACTCCACCTGCAGCAGCATGAGATTCTCCGCGACCTCTTCCTGCCGCGCCATGTGGGTGACGCCGGACAGCGGGAGCACGGTGTGCGGCCGCCCCGCGGCCAGCAGCGCTGAGGACAGCCGCAGCGTGTGCGCCACCACCACGTTGTCGTCGGCGAGCCCGTGGATGAGCATGAGCGGGCGCTCGAGCCGCGGCGCGTCATCGATCAGTGAGTTCCGGGCATATGCCTCAGGGTTCTCGTCCGGGTGGCCTAGGTAGCGTTCTGTATAAAAAGTGTCATACAACCTCTGGTCGGTGACCGGCGCTCCGGCCACGGCCGCGTGGAAGACGTCCGGCCGCCGCAGCACGGCGAGCGCGGCCAGGTAACCGCCATGGGACCAGCCGCGGATGCCGACCCGGGACAGGTCCAGGTCGGGGTGCGCCGCCGCGGCCGCGCGCAGCGCCTCCACCTGGTCCTCCACGTTCGGCGTGGCCTCGTCGTAGTGGATCAGCCGGTCCCAGTCGGGCCCGCGGCCCGGCGTGCCCCGGCCGTCGGCGATCAGCACGGCAAAGCCCTGGTCGGCGAACCACTGCGAGGCCAGGTACGCGTTGCGCGCGGAGACCACGCGCTGCGCGGCCGGGCCGCCGTACGGGTCGCACAGCACCGGCAGCCGCGCCGAGCCGCGCCGGTGCCCGCGCGGCAGCAGCAGCGCGCACCGCAGCTGATGGTCCCCGGCGGTCAGGAACGTCACCTCCGGGGTGAGCACCGGGGTCTCCGCGAGCGACGGGATCTCCCCGATCTGCTCGCCGCCGCGCCGCGCCCGCACCCTCGGGCCGAACCAGCCGAGCGACCGGGACGACGTGATCACCAGGTCACCTCGCCGGGCCGCCTGGTGGACGCCGGGCTCGCTGGTCAGCCGGACGGTGCTATCCGGCCCGCTGGTGTAGACGTGCAGCTCGGCCGGGTCCTCTCCGGCGGCGGTGAACAGCACGTCGTCATCGACGTCGAGGACGTCGGCGACGTTCAGGCCCACCGGGGTGACCGGGTCGTCGCCGATCATCAGCCGGTACGCGCCGTCTCGGGCGACCACCCGGACCAGCTGGCCGCCCGGCGTCCAGGCCGGAGTCCCGATGACCACATCGACCCAGTCCGGGTCGGCGTCCTCGCAGATCAGCCTGGCCGTGCCGTCGTCGGACACGGCCAGCACCCGCATCGTCTTCTGGTCCCGCGAGGCCACCTGCAGCAGCGCGGGCCCGCCGTGCGACCAGTGCGCCGCGGTCAGGTACGGCGCATCGGAGGAGTCCCAGCCCACCGGCGTCAGCGTTCCGTCCAGCCCGGCGAGCACGACGCTGACGTCGGCGTTCGCGGTGCCTGCGCTCGGGTAGGCGACCTCGACGGGCGGGCGGTCCGGGTGGGCCGGATCGGACAGGTGCCAGCGGGCGACCGGCGTCGTGTCCACCCGTGCCGCCAGCAGCTGCTGCCCGTCGGGTGCCCACCAGAACCCGCGGGTCCGGTACATCTCCTCGGCCGCCACGAACTCCGCCAGGCCGTAGGTCACGTTCTCGGCCTCCGGCACCGCCAGCGCCCGGTCGCCGGTGCCGTCGGCGGCGACGACCCGAAGCGCCCCGCCCGCCACGTACCCGATATGCGTTCCCGTCGGATCGGGGCGCGGGTCGAGCACCGGCCCCGGCACGACAAGCTCGCGCACGGGGGCGCCGTCCGGGTCGGCCGGGTCGGCCGGGCCGGCCAGGTCGGCCAGGAAGAGCCGGCCGGACAGGGCGAACGCCGCGATCCGCACTGCCTCGTCGGCCGCGAAGGACACCACGCCCGCCGCGGCCTGCCGGGTCCGCTCCCGGCGCGCCCGCTCCTCTGGGGGCAGGTTCTCCTCGCTGCCGGACAGCAGTTCCGCCGGGTCGGCGACGATCCGCTCGGTGCCGGTGGCCGTGTCACGCACCCACAGGCCGGTGCTGCGGTCAGTGCCCGACCGCGCCCGCAGGAAGGCGATGCGGCTGCCGTCCGGAGCGATGGCGAAAGCATGCGGGACGCCCAGGGAGAACCCTTGGGTGCGGGCGTTCTGGCGGGGGAAGCTGATGCCGGCATCCGTCATGCGTCGATCCTTTCAGGTCACTGCTTGTCCGTAGAACCGGTCATCCCTCCGAGCCGCGACACTCGTGACCCTGCTGGCCCTCTGCCTCCTGGGGGCGGCCTCCTTCAGGGACTGCTGGGGAGCAGGCTCCGCGTTCAGTGCATGATGTCATCGTGCAGTGACCGGATCCCGGTAAGCTATACGGGTCCCGGGCGGTGGCCGGGACGTTCCGGCTGTTCGCACTCCAGATCCCAGGCGGTGGATGGCTGGTCGGGCGGAGTAGCTCAGTCAGGCAGAGCAAGCGGCTCATAATCGCTGTGTCGCCGGTTCAAGTCCGGCCTCCGCTACAGCCCGCCGATTGCGCGGGCGGCTATCCTTAAGGGAGGAAAGCGCCGGTGATACCGTCTGGTATCCGGCGGGCGACCATGAGTCCATACGGGAGAAAGGCACTCCATCGTGGCTGCGACAGACGTTAGGCCCAAGATCACGCTGGCATGCCAGGAGTGCAAGCACCGCAACTACATAACGCGGAAGAACCGGCGCAACGACCCCGACCGGATCGAGCTGAAGAAGTACTGCCCGAACTGCCGCTGCCACCGGCCGCACCGGGAGACCAGGTAAGGGCCGGCCGTCCCGCACACGCCGATGGCCCTCAACCGCGACTATCTCGGCCGTACCTTCACGGCCGACGAGCCCTATGAGGTCAGCCGGGTCAAGATCGCCGAGTTCGCCGACGCGATCGGCGACCCCAACCCGCTCTTCCGTGACCGGGCCGCCGCGCAGGCAGCCGGTTACCCGGACGTGATCGCGCCGCCCACGTTCGCCATCGTGATCAGCATGGCCAGCACCGCCCGCGCCGTGGCCGACCCGGGCCTCGGCCTCAACTACGCCATGGTTGTGCACGGCGAGCAGCGCTTCGAGTACTCCCGCCAGATCCTCGCGGGCGACGTGCTCACCGCGGAGTCCACGATCGCGGACATCAAGGACGCCGGCCGCAACGTGCTGCTCACCGCCACGACCGAGATCCGCACGGCCGGGGGCGATCACGTGTGCACCGCCCACAACACGCTGGTGGAACGGGGCGGTGCCGGGTGACCGCGGCAGACGGGAGCCCCGACGTGACCGAGCAGGTCTCCTACGACGACGTCAAGGCGGGCGCCGAGCTCGCGCCGGCCAGCTACCCGGTCACGCGGCTCAATCTGGTCAAGTACTGCGGCGCGTCGGGCGACTTCAACGTGATCCACTGGAACGAGCGGATCGCCAGGTCGGTCGGGCTGCCGAACGTGATCGCGCACGGCATGTTCACGATGGCCGAGGCCGGGCGTTACGTCACCGACTGGGCCGGCCCGCGGGCCGTGGTCGTCGATTTCGGTGTCCGGTTCTCCTCGCCCGTGGTCGTCCCTGATGACGATGTCGGCGCGACGATCGAGGTCAGCGGCATCGTCGCGGAGAAGCTCGACGGCAACCGCGTCGTGCTGGTGCTCACCGCCAGATCCGGCGGGAGCAAGGTGCTCACCAGGGCGCGGGCCGTCGTGCGTCTTCCCTGACCGGCCGGGGCAACGGCTGGGGCCGGTGCTGGTGGCTGATGACGCGTTCCGGCCGTAACCTGATACCCCAAGTGATCTTGAGGTCGGGCTAGTGCCTTGACGAACGCGTAGTGGAAGGTCCCGCCGCGGCCTGAGGCGGCGCAGGTCGGCGATGTCCCGGTCAGGCCGAGTACTTCAGCACCAGGTCACCGACGCGGGGGAGCGCAGCCTCGACGTGCTTGACCGCGCTGCCGCGGACCGCACCGTACGCCTTGATAATCGTGGGCCGACCGGAGGCCGCAGCGCGGGCGTCGGTCACCGAGAGCAGGGCCTGCGACACCTCCTCGCCGCGCTTGGCCAGGTAGTCGCCGAACTCCGAGCCCCCGGAGGCGCTGAAGTCCGCCCAGAACGGCTCGAGCTGGCCCACTATCTGCGGAAGCAGGTCCCCCACCATGTAGCGGATGTGGCCCGGCATGAAGGTGTTCACCGTCTTGTAGGCGAGCTTGACCGCGGTCCCGGAGACCCCGGACTTGTCCGAGATCTCCTGCTCGATCAGCGTGTAGCAGTCGGTCAGCACCTTTGGCTGGGTGTCCGGCGCGAGCAGGATCTCCTGAAGCGTGGCTGCCATGGGTATGTTCTGCTCCTTGCCGCCGGGCTTGCCCGATGGATTCCGCGCGCATACCGCAATGCGCCGTCCGTCACTAGACGGTGAGTGCGCAGCCATGGTTTACCGCTTCTCGGCACCATCTGGACGAGGACGGCGCGCTGGCGGCGGCAGCAGCTGCACGGCGATGATGAAGGCCAGCCTCAGCCTCAGGTTCCCGGTGAGCAGTTAAGATCGCCGTCGTGAAGCGCGCGATCGACGTGGGGCTGTTCGGTGAGCTGGCCGACCCGCGGGTGGCTGCCCGCCTGGCTGCCCGGGCCGAGGAGCGGGGCTGGGACGGCTTTTTCGTCTGGGATCACATCGCCTACCGC
>WNFM01117839.1_pt3 | contig 18573 bp, 17 predicted proteins | sample 5400271 | NCBI WGS metagenome assembly WNFM01 (sample SAMN13153352, study PRJNA577476) | soil metagenome | isolation source: 60 cm saprolite on Douglas fir-dominated hillslope | place: USA:California | collected 2013-09-17 | reverse complement strand
GCGCCCTGCGTGCTCTCGTACCCGATCGCGGTGAAGATGATCACTTTCCCCGCCTTGCCAGCGACCTGCTGGAGTCGCGCATAGATGTCGCCCTGGCCAGACAGGTCGTTGCCCTTTCCACGCCACGCGTTCATCAGGTCCGAGGTCTGTAGGTCCGCATCGACGGTCAGCGGGAAGTAGGCGTCAACGCCAATCGCATCAACCGCGTCCCACCACTTGATCGCCTCGAATTCTCCCTGGGTTCCTCCGATCGCGTCCCCAGCCTCCCAGCTCGCCGCGTAGATGAGCCTGCCGGTGAACTTCGCCCCTGGCTGATTCTGTTGCCCGCTGTATGTCGAATAGGAGGCGCTGCGCACGGCGTGAATAATATGGCGCCACTCGCATTCATGGCGCCCCGAGCACTTCGAGGCGTCGAAGCCGTCGCTCGCAATGGCGGCGATGCCTTGCGGGTCAGCTTTCGCCGTCGAGTTCGGTCCGTCGGAAGTCAGATTGCCCAGACCATCGCCGATGATGAAGTAGTGCACATTCTTGCTCTGCGCCAATTGAGCGAAATGGACCGCAAAGGCGGTGTACGTGTCGATCCACGTGTGCTCCAAGGTACCGACCGTCACCGATCCACCGCCCCCGACGAACAGCGATTGCGTGGACGGTAACCCATACCAGTTCCACCCAACATACTTCGCGCGCTCATCCGGATAATTCTCTATGGATTGTTGCTTCACCTGCAGCTCGAGAATGGGCTCAAGTCCGGCCTTGCGCGCGTCGTCAATCGCCTTGGCGTAGTCCTGGTCAGGTAATACGTCCAGATTGACATAATTATCCTTCGTGTGCCAATAGAGGTCGCTGGAATTGCGCTTGGGCATATCGGCCGCGATCGGGATGACCACGGTGTTCATATGGAAGTCGTGCACTTCGGACTGTATGTTCTGCAGCGATGCCGGTGTGGTGTATCCTCCTGTGCCCTTGCTGCGCTTGGTCCAGAGGTAGGTGAAGCCCTGGAACGTGGTCGCGGTCGTGGTGCCACCTTGACTGCTGGAAGCCCGTGCGAGCAAGCTCGGAGTAAAATAGACCAGGCGCGCCAAGACGAGCTGGCCGGAGAGGAGCGACGCCGCCAACACCACCAGCCCAAACACCGCACCCAGGCGGAATGCGCGCGCATTCGCGGGCCGCTCGCCCGGTTGCGGTAAGGGAGTAAGGCCTGGCGTCAACGGCGCGGGTGATAGGGGCATGCAGCTCTTCTCCTCAGCAGTAGATGTTACAGCGTGGTGGCCAACTTACGATACTTCTCGCTCGCCTCGATCCAGGCTTCCTCGGACAGGCCCAATTTCTCGCGGAGGGCGTCGAGTGGGAGTCCAGCGCGCAATTGGCGCACGGCGTACACGTCGCGAAGGAGCTGGAGGGTGACCGGCCGCTGCAGCTTGGCGCGACGCACAGCGGCGGCCAGGATGTAGTTCAGATTACGGCCGGTACACTCGAACACGCGCTCGGCCGGCTGGTATTGGGCAATGTACCTGGCGTACGTCTCAATGAAACGCGCCGTAAGGGCCATGCGGCGCTCGCGGCCACGCTTATCTTGCCGCGGGAAGCGCACCTCGATCGCGGGGTGCGCGGGATCCGAGAGATCGACGTCGCGCAACCGCAATCCTAGCAGCTCCTCACGCTTCAGTCCAGCCTCCAGCAGCACCATAACGAGCAGCTGGCACCGCACATCCTCGCCCGCGGCTGTCTCTAGCAGGCCAATCTCGTGCTCGAACAGCAATTCAGGCAATGGCGGGATGGGCCGTGTAAAGATGAGCTGAGCTGCAGCCATCCGAAAAAATTCTTGACGAAGGTCAAACGTCGGGCAACGGTCTTGGGCGCCGGCGAGAGGCCGCGCGGACTGCCTTGCATCCTGAGGTGCTGGCGCCAGCGCTCCAGATCACCCAACGTGACCTCGCGGACGCGCGTCTCATCGCCCAGAAAGGCGATCAGGTGCGCCAAATCGGAGAGGAAGCAGGTGATGGTGTTGGGGCTGCGCGCCGAGAGACGCAGGTACTCCTGGTAGGGCAGCCGGCAGGCACCCAACGACGAGTCGGGCGTCAAGACGGGCACTTGAATGAGCGCTGGTGGAGGCAGGATGACGTGCCGCGGCGGCTCAACGCCAAAAAGGCTCGGTTGCTCGATGCCCATTTCGGTGCCGGTCTGAGGCTCGTCGTGACCGCTGGATCTCTCCATGCACGCTCCTTCCTGCGACCGCCCAACCCCAGGTCCACGTCACCGCCGCCTGTGATGCGGCTGACGTCATGTCATGTAGCGAGGCGCCGTGCCACACATCGGCTATTAGTATGTCCTATCCCATTCAGCTTGGCAACCGCGCACAACCTACATGGGCTAGCACCATGGCTAAACATCACCGTCGGGGCCTTCTCCACCGCTAGCTGGGGGCCGCGCTCCCCGGCGCCGATGGAGGGATGGGTGCGGGCACCGCGCACACCATACCTGCGCTGAAGCCCGCCGCGCCGATGCCGAGCGCCAGGTTGAAGCGACCGCGCAGGTTCTCCAACGCGATCACGTGCGTGAGCTCCACGAGCTGGGCGTCATCAAAGTGCGCACGCAGCGCGGCGAAGAGCGCGTCAGACACCTCCACCGGCGTGCGGCTCATGCCGACCGCGTAGTCGAGCACGAGCTTCTCACGGTCGGTGAAGAGCGCGCTGGTCCGATAAGAAGGCAGCGCCAGCAGGTGCGCGTCGCTCAGGCCCGAGCGGCGCGCGACCTGTGAGCCAAAGTCGATGCAGTATTCACAATGAGTGAGCGTCGCGGCCTTCAGCTCGGCGAGGTATCTGAGGCGCTCATCGACCCGATCTAGCTTCGTGGTGGCCCCCTCGAGCATCGCGTAGCCGAGCAGCAGCCCGGGCGCATGCGCGTACAGCTCAAGCGGTTCGAGCATGCGGTCGGGCTGGCGCCCAGTAAGCCGCGCGATGCTGCGACGGGCGAAACGATACGTGAGCTTCACGCGCAACCCGGCCTTGCGAGCTGAGACTCCTCCAATGCGTGCCATTGGTGACCTCCTCAATCATCAGCGTCGTGATGGCCTTGCACCAGAAGGTGGCTTCAAACGTTTTTGCCATAGGATGGCTCCTTGCTTGTTTCGCCTCTGGCAGGAAAGAGGACTCCGAGGGTGCGGCTTGGGGGTCGAAGCGCCCACGAAGCGACCGCGAGAACGGCGATGAAGAGGGGCCCGATGAGGTCCGCGCTATCGCCGCGCAGCGCGGCCGATGCCGCCGCGCCCGTCAGATCGAAGAAGGTGCCGGCATAGGCCCATTCCTTGAGCCGCGGAAAACGCGGCGCGAGCAAGACGATGGCTCCAAGCACCTTCCACCATCCGAGGATGGTAAGCAAGTACGCCGGGTAGCCGAGGCGCGCCAGGACCTCGACGACCGGGTCGCCGACGACCAGCAGTTGTCGTCCATGCACCAGGTCCGCCGCACCACCGACCAGCAGCTCGAGCGCAACGAGGGTGGTGGTCACCCAATAGCCGATCAGTCTGGTTTTCATTATCGTGCCTCCCATTGGTTCCCCTGCCTATGGGCAGGAGCGGATAGCCGTGCGCTCCCGCTCGGGCAAAGCGCTGCTCATCACTCCCCTGCCTGATCAGAGAGATAGACCACTTCGTAGAGATGGGGATCGACGCGTACGGCGAGCTGAGCGCGGGGAGCGAATTGCTCGCGGTACTTCTGCACAAAGCTGGCCCAGTCCGCCTCCGATCTCCACTGTGCATAGTTGATGACGCGGGCGCCATCGGTGCTACGGTGCAGCGCCGCCCCGATCAAGCCGGGCTCCTCCTTCACCGCCTCGACGAAGCGAATCCACTGCTCGATCAGCTCCTGCTGCTGGGTCGGCGTCGTCTCAAAGACGTTGATCAGGGTGATCAGATGGCCCGTTCGGGAAATGAGCATCGCTTTCCTCCTCGTGCACATTCTGATGCCTGAGCACCTCGCGTGGTGCATGGCGAAGACGCCTCCATTCTCAGCCGGAGGCCGCCTCGCACGCGGCCTCTGGCTGGGGACCGGTGGGCAGCGAGAGCAGGGCAGGCTTTCCGCTTCCAGGGTCGCGTGGCCACGAGCAGGCAACCAGAAGTTCTCGACGTGTGAGACCCAGGCCTCCTACCGCGCTTCGATCGCCCCAGCGCGAACGGGCTCGCTGGCGCGCACGCGCTTGTAGCGCGCAGCGCAGACCTCGGCCAGCGCAATCGCCGACAGGATCAGCACGCTATGAATGCCGCGCAATACGTCTAGCCCGACACTGGGGTCTGTGGCCGCCTGCTGCGAGGCGCCAACGATCGCCACCAACAGCCCGACGACGAACGTCAGCGCTGGGAACGTCGCGTTTCTCGCCTGCAATCCCACTGCGGCGCCCAGAAACCAGAGCAGCGCGACCAGCACAATGCCCAGGGCCATATGCGTATCCATCCATGGAGTATTGGTTGTCACATTCTTATCGAGGATGCTGGCTGCGACCAGGATCCCGAGAACGAGATTGATCACCCACAGCAGGCGAAACGCCATACTCGCAAACGTGACAGCTCTCGGCATATCGTCGTACACCCCTTCTTGCAACCTCTCGAGTGCGCTCAGGCCCGCCAGATAGCCAGGCGAGCCACTTGTGATGGCCCGGTGCCATCATGTCAGGGAGGCCGGCCTCTGGATTGAGCATATCCGGATAATGGACTTGATCAAAGAGCCAATTGGTGGTAAAGCAGCAATACCATTATCACTGGGGATAGCGCGGTGACGCCGTCTTGACGCCGGATCGCGATCACCAGCCAGCGGGAGCAGGAGTATGCCATGCCCAAGCGCGTCTTCCTGACAGATCGACCAGCGATAACAGTGGATGCGACATCACCGGTGCCGCTCTACAAGCAGCTCTATGAGCGCTTGCGTGAGGCCATCCTGGCAGGGCAGTTGGAGCCCGGAACACGCCTGCCCGCGACGCGCACCTTAGCGAGCGAACTCGGTGTATCGCGCACCACGACGCTCCTGGCCTACCAACAATTGGCGTTGGAGGGCTACCTGGCAGGCCAGGTGGGCCAGGGGACCAGCGTCGCGCGCCAATTGCCCGCGACGCTCATGCATCGACGGACAAAGAGCATGCCGTGTTCTCGAATGGACATAGAGGTGCCGGAGGTCCGCCTCGCGGCACGCGCCCGCTCACTCCAGCAGATGCCCTATCCCAAGCGCGTGGGGCAACGATCGGGTGGGGTCTTTCGCGGCGGTGAGCCGGCGCTGGATCTGTTTCCCTACGACATCTGGGCACGATTGATCGCTCGGCGCGCCCGGCAGTCGCTGCGTGCCTATGCTCAGTATCAGCCGCCTGCTGGCTATGAGCCGCTGCGAGCGGCGATCGCCGCTCACAGCGGCATCACCCGCGGTGTACGCTGCACGCCGGAGCAGATCATCCTCACCGCCGGCTCCCAGGGCGCGATGGATCTCGCCGCGCGCACGCTGCTCGATCCGGGCGAGGCGGCCTGGCTGGAGAATCCCGGCTATTTTGGTGCGCGAGGCGCGCTGCTTGCCGCAGGGGCGCGTTTGGTGCCGGTACCGGTCGATGAGCAGGGACTTGTGGTGGAGATCGGGCGACAGCGCTGTCCTACGGCACGCCTGGTCTCCACGACCGCCTCGAACCAAGCTCCGACCGGAGTGACCATGAGTCTCGGCCGCCGTCTGGCGTTGCTGGACTGGGCCAGAGAGGCCGGTGCGTGGATTTTGGAGGATGACTATGATAGCGAGTACCGCTTTCGTGGGCGGCCGTTAGAGGCCCTGCAAGGGCTGGACGCTGCCGGGCGGGTGCTGTATGTCGGCACCTTCTCGAAAGTGCTGTTTCCGTCGTTGCGCCTGGGCTACTTGGTCGCGCCCGCCGACCTGATCGAGCCGCTGCTGGCCGTGCGGCGTTGTATTGATGGCTACCTCCCCATGTTGGAGCAGATGGCCCTGTGTGATTTCCTGACCGAGGGCCACTACGCCCGGCATCTGCGCCAGATGCTCAGCCTGTATCGCCTACGGCGCGACCTGCTGCGCCGCGAACTGCACCTTCACCTCGGTGGACTGTTAGAAGTCCACCTCCCTGAGGCTGGGATGCACCTCGTCGGCTGGCTCCCGCCCGGTAAAGATGATCAGCGCGCCGCCGAGCTGGCCGCGGGAGCGGGCATTGAGGTCATAGCCATGTCCCGCTACTGCCTGGAGCCCCTGCCACGCGGGGGACTGGTGTTTGGATTTGCAAGCGCCAACGAAGAGGCCATTCCAGGAGGCGTGCGGCGCCTGGCAGCCGCGCTCGAACATCTCTGACCCCGTTTTCACGTGCTTCCCTTCAGGCGGGTCTCGATGCCGCGTGCCAGCGCGGTGAAGAGGCCGAGGGGTGCGAAAAAGCGCAGATGATGGGAAGGGTGCAGGCGTAGCAGCAAAAAGGCGGTGGGCTGGGGTCTGAGCATCGGCCTCCCACAAGGAGCGGCCTCCATAACACTCGTTTCGGCTTGTAGGCGAGCAGGCGCCGCACCACGGCGTGGTTGCGCAGAATGCTCCATCGGCGCGAAGGCCTAAGCGCCTGTTTCGCCCTGCGGGCGCTTGACAAGCGACGTTCTTGCCCCGAGGCTCAGGGCCACGGCCAGCAGCGCTGCCGTCCCGATGGCGCGCAGCTCCAGAAGTGCCGGACGGAGTGGTAAGCCGTAGAGCGTCTCCGTCACCGGATGCGGTTGAGTGTCCCATTCGTGCGGCAGCAACCAGCCGATAGCTACGGCGGCGAGCACCGTGACGCCAAATTGCAGCATCGCCCGTCGCCGCTCCGCTGTGTCAGATGCGCGCAGCAGGGCGGCGAGCGTCAGTCCAAGCAGGAGCGCGGCCACGGGGAGCACCCAGACATAGTGATGGACCCAGGCAGTGGGTGCGACCAACAGCAACGCACACAGGCTCATCGCATAGGGCACCGCGTCCCCGCTCGCCGCGGAGCTCTTCAGTGGGTCAGAGAACCCCGGCCTTGCGCGCCAGACGGCAACGCCAATGCCGACGGCGAGCGAGGCCTCAACAACATAAGCCGCAGCGCGCACGGTCACCGCCAGCGTGGGCAGCGACGTCCTCACCTGGTTGAGCACAGAGGCGAATAGGGCTTCGTTGTGCCCCAGCGACGCGTCGCTCGACCCAGTCTGCAAGGCCTGCGTGATAGATGCCCAGAAGACGCCAGGACCGACCACCGCGATGCTGGCAAGGGACAGCCCGACCAATGCCATGAGCGCCACGCTCAACGCTGTCCATCGTTTCCGCAACGCCAGATAGATGAGCAGGACACCCGGCGTAAGCTTCAGCATCGCAGTGAGAGCGAACGCGACGCCCACCCACCGCTCATGGGCATGGCGGGTCAACCATGGCACCGCGGCCAGTGGCAACAAGACGAGGAGGTCAATCTGACCGGTCAAGAGCGTCTGTTGGGCGGGGGCGAACGGCAAGCAGAGCATTGCGCACAGCGCAAGCGCCACTGCCCCCGATGGGTCAGCCACGGCGCGCCGCCACAGCGTGGCGGTGGGTTGGGCGGCGGTGCCGAATGCGCCGCCCAAGATATGCCTGACTTCCACGGCCAGGAGCAGGGTGCACAGGATCCATACTGCAGCGTTGGCGACCAGCCACACTCGAGCCGCAATGTGAAACGGCAACACCGTCAGCGGAATCAGGGCGATGGCAAAGAACGGGGGATAGGTGTAGGGCAAAGGCGGCTGCACCTGGACGTGGCCGAGCGCGCCGCTACGCGCCAACACCGCCGGGGAATAGATGTTCACATGGGGGTCCACACGGAGCGCCGAGGCGGCAGCGTAATAGGAAGAAAAGTCATACTGGCCAACCGCACTGTGGAGAGCGCGCCACAGAAACCACAGCCAGTAACCGACTTCCAGGGCCAGAATCGCCGCACAGAGCACGACCACGGTGACCCGCCCGCGCTCGGGCAGCGCATACGTGCCGGCAGGGTCTCCAGAGGCAGAACGCGAGGCCGTCAGCCGTTCACTTCCAGGCACCACCGGCTCCCTCTGTCGGCTGCACGTCAACTTGAGCTTCGCAGGCCAGTCGGCGACCAATGCGCAGGCGCTTCGGCGCAGCTGTTCCCGAGACTTCGGTCTTCGCCCCAGGTTATGGGATGCGGCCCCGAGCAGCTCCCGGCTTCTGCCGGGGGAGCTGTCACGGCTGGCTGAGTGGAAACACTACCGGCGTTGCCACGCTCGCCGTCGCCTGTTGAAAGCGTATCGTCTCCGACCCCAACGGGATCAGCGTTCCCAGAGAAGGGTTATCGATCTCGAAGGTTGTGGTGAACGCCGTCGTCCACGCCGTCCCTGCCTGAGTTCCGGAGTTGCTCATGTCGAGAGCAACGGATCCAGGCTTGACGTATCGGCCACTGACGGCCACTGACAACTTGCCCGTCGGGACAACCGTCGCATTCGTACTATATACCGCTGGCTCCGGGAGCACAATGGCGTCGAACGACGCGCCTGTGATGTTCGGCGCCAGCCATGCGCGATGGCTATGGGCGATATACAGCACCACTTGCCGGGGCCCTGTGCCTTGTTTGGGCATCGATACGAACGAGTAGTTGATGGTGACAGTGTTCACGTCGCTGAGCGCGGCCACTTCGACGACCTGCCAGTCCGATCCGGACGACGTGCTAACCACTTGGCGCTTGGTCGTATCGACGGTATAGCCGTGGTCGCCATTCCAGAGCGGTTGCGTCTGGCCGTCCACGCTAATCGTGGAAGTGGAGTCTACGTAGTCAAGCAACTTCTGACCGTTAAACGTCAGGGATGGTCGGCCCGTGCCTGAATCACGATGAAAGACCAGCGAGAGCTTTCCGTTGCTGAGTCCGATGACATCGTTGTAGGTATCTTGCTGCTTCTCAAGGTTGGTGAGTGTCCCTCCGAAGTGGAAGACCAGCAGGGCTAGCAAACCAGCAAGCAAGAGCGCCGGTGTGACCGCTTTCGCGAGCAGCACGTCCAGCCGCCCAGCGTGATACTCTTTCTGCCCATCGCGCTCCATCAGCGCCTCCAAATCCCACTCACCAGTTGGCCGGCGATCAGCGCGGTTGCGGCGCACAGCGCGGACCGCACACGCTCGCACCTCGCCCAATGCCTGGCTAGCCGACCGCAGCTGCCACGCCTCTGCGGCGCCTTATGAAATCGGTTGCGCTCCATTTACCCGTGGACTGGCGTGCTGGGCAAAACAAGGTAATGAAGCACAGCACGGTGAACCATCCACCCAGCGCGAGCACCACCCACGCATCAAGATGAGCGCTGCGCCAAGGGAAAAAGTGCGTATCCAGGCCGGTCGCCGCCGTCGTCACGATCAGGTTGGCTCTAGAGCCGAACACGGTGTAGTACAGAGGCCAAAGGAACCGGTCGATCGGCACGCTGAAGATCGCGGACGTGAGCGCCGTGATCCAGAAAGCATGATGGATCCAGTTCCAAACTCCGCGCAACCGATGCGCTTCGATCAAGGTAAATGGAAGCGCCGCCAGCACGTATTGCTCATTGACCAGTTTCGTGGCCACGAAGTACGTCACCACGGTCAGAAGGACCATGCGACTCAACGGCATCTCCGCGATGAAGCAGTACCCGTACACGATGAGGAGTGCGACCACGAGCGCCGGTGTGCCGAACGCTCCAATCGCTGCCGCGGTCGCGTATGAGCCGGCTGGCGCGTTCAGGATGGAAAGCTGTGAGACGAGTGGCTCCCAGTTCATGCCTCCGCCGTTGCGTGCGCTCTGGAATCCGAGCACATAGCGGATGCCGTCCGCGAACGGTCCGACGAGCACCATGCAGACGACGACGAAGCTACCGATGAGCGCTATGAGGTCGCGAGCGGACCGTTGGCGTTTGATGAGATAGAGCACAAAGACCGGCAACACGATCAGAGGAACGAACTTGATCATCGTGCCAACAGCTAGCGCGGCGCCTGCGCGCCAGTGCTGGCCTTTCTGCAGCCAGTAGACGCCAAGGACCAACGCCAGCACCATGAGCGCATCGAACGTCCATGCTCCACTCACCAGGAGCACGAACGGATTGAGAAGATACGCCCCGAACATGCGGACGCTGCCGGTGAGGCGCGCGAGCACGGCGGCGACGGCGAAGTCGGCCGCCCAAATTGGGAGCTTGAACCACAGGTAAAAGTCCCATGGGAGTGAGGGCATCGCAAACGACCGCTGAATAGGGAAATAATTGGTCGCCGCAGGATGGAGCCAGGCGAAGAGGTGGGCGAATGGCCAGTAGATGTAGAGTGGCGCGGGAGGATAGGCATAGTATTCGTAAAAGGGCCACCAGTGCGCCGACTGCGCAATATTCGTCAGCGAGCGAAAGGTGTCATACGGCGAGCGACCATGCGCTATATCGATGAACACATTGTAGTCAACGGTCAGATCCCACCAGTGGCCAAGAGGCAACAGCGCGACACGGAGAGTCAGCGCAGCCACGATGGTAAACAGGAGGATTCGTGTTCTGGGGGCTCTCCAGCTCCCGAATACCCGGCTGTCGCGCACAGGGCGCGTAGCCTGCACGCGAGCCAGACGGCCACTCACAGGTGTCAGAATCCACCTTCGCAGCACCAGTGGGAGCGCGGAGCGGGTCGCTCCCGCGGGGTAGACGACCGCTGAATGTGGTGGCATTTCCTCCCCGTTCGTCTGGTCTACTCGATGTGCTTCGCTGAGATCGCAGTTACCTTGTTCACATCGGCCAGACCGCCCCCCAATCACAGAATCGCGCGGAGATTCGGACGGCGCGACCGCTCGCGCCGTGACTGGCACAACGAGGTTGGCGCAGTTCAAAGAACATAACGCGGCATATATACCGAAGTAACTACTGCATCCGATGATGATCCGCGCCCCCAACGCCTGCAGCGCCCGACTCCTCCCATGCGGTCCTGGGCCTCGGCCCTTTCGCACCCTACCAACCAAGATGGGCACATAGCCGTTCATGGTGGCATGTTTTCTGCCCAGCATCACACGTGTCACCGTGAGGTGAGCGTGACTCGTAAGCCTGCTGGGCGGAACGGGATCGCGGGCGACAGGCTCCCCACGGCGATGCAGAGCGGTGTGCAGTCTAGGCCAACTAGGAGGACATGGAGCATGAGCGTGCTACGGGTGATGTCCCGGCGCGGCGACGACCGCGTAGCGTGGGATGTGAAACAGGTCGAAGTGGGCGATCCGGATGCGATCGCCGCCGTTCACGAGGCGGAGCGCATCTTTAGCGAGCAGCGTGCGCGCGGCGCTACCGCCTTCAAGGTGGAAACAGGGCAAGCTCCATTTCGCATTGACCAGTTTGACCGCACGGCCGAGCAGATCGTCCTGGTTCCCCGCGTGGTGGGAGGCTAGTGGCGTGTGGGAGTCGTTGATGCTCCTCCTCAGCATCTGGCTCCTGTTCTTGCTGTTGGCCGTCTATTTCCTCTCGCAGACGCCTTTGCTGCGGCTCAACCGCTGGAAGGAGTCGGTGGGTGAGCATCTCTCCGCGGAAGGTCGCGCCCGCGCCTTGCTTCGGGAGATGCTCACTGAGAGCGAATATCAGCAGCTAACGCGGTTCGGATACTTAGAGATCAACAGTCCGAGCAACGAACAGCGGGTATACCGCATCCCAGGGGCCGGGGGCCTTGTACGGGTGTACGAGCGCGGCACCGCGGTGATGGAGCTCTGCCTCCAACCGTCGGAGCCTCTGCCCGATGGGGATGTGATTGTGCTCCACAAGCTGATGATCGAGGGCAACGAGCAGGAGTACCTGGCCAAAGCTAACCACTTTGCTCCGGGCATTATCTCTCTGCGGTGCCATTTGTAGCCGAGTCGCCCGCGATGTCGGCAACCACAGCGCAATCGGCTGTTTCGGGCGCGCGAGCCGCACACCTGGGATGATCGATTGCGCCGTCTGTCCGTGCGCCACCAGTCATGGATACCGAGCGCCTACGGCGCGCTCCCGAAGAACCGCCTCAGCCAGACAAACGGTCCGCGATCGGCGGTTGAGGAAGAGCCACTGCCAACTCCGGCGCGGCGGAGGCGTCCACGCCCGCGGCTATGATGGCGCGCTCCGGCATCGGCACCTCGGCCACAGCAGCGTGTTCCTCGCCCTCGGGCACCGCGTTCAGTCCGTGGGCGGCTCCACGCCGTCCGGCGCGCCTCCACCAGCGGTGAGCTACCGTCGGAACCATGCCAGCAGGCCGTCGCGCGTCCGCGCCTTCAGCTCCGCCGTCTGGTCGATCTGTTCCAGCGCCTGCGCCTGGCTGGAAGCGAGCTCGCCGTGCAGGTGCTCGGTCAAGAAGGACGTGATATCGTCCCGCAGCGAGGCGGGCAGCTGTCCCGTGACGCGCACGACGAAGGGCAGGATCCCTTGCGCCTGCTGCTCCAGGTACGCCCAGTGCGCCTTGAGCCATGCCCACGCCGCCACCTGCGTCGCCGGTTGGTACATGAGCTGTGACATGATACTCGCGATGCTCTGGAAAGGAAAGATCCCCGCGTCGATCAGCGCGAAGGTGCGGGCCACCAGCTCGGGCCGCTCGAACCGCGGAAAGCTGTTGACATAGCGGTCCGACACCTCCGCCGCGGCCCCCACCGCCTTGCGCTGCTGATAGATCGCGACGTACCGCTCGTACAACGCGGCATCGCCGAACTGCGCGGCGGCGCCGACAAAGACGGACGCGAGATTGGCATCCACCGCGGCGGGATTATCAGCCTCGCGCGCCGCCCAGGTGCGCGCCTGCTCGATGGCGGCCGGATCGTGGGCGTAGCGTGTCATCGCGTCGAGCACAGAGGCGCGCGCCAGCGCCTGACCGTCCGACTCGCCGGCGCGCGGCTCGTAGCCAAGGGCCGCCAGCTTGGGCGCGAAAGTCCTGGCGACCCAGGCGCGGAACCCTGCGAGCGCCTGGTCGTCTCCGGAATCAAGCAGGAAATTCTCGACCGTGCGCAGCGTGATGGTCACCTGGCGTACGATGCGATAGTCATCGCTGCGGGCGACGATGTCGAGCATGTCCAGAAACGTCCCGATAGACTGGCTCCCGTTGGTGACGAGCGCCCACTGGTCGCGCAGCACGCCGAGCTGTTCACCGGGGGTCAGCTCATCCAGATGCGCGATCAGCCGCTGCAGCAGCTCGGTGCCCAATTGCTGCCGATAGAACCCAATCTCGTCGGCGTTCGCGTAGCACCAGACAAGCTTTCCGGTTATGTCGAGCGGCACCGTCGCGCTGCGCTCGGAGAGGAGGTAGCGCGCCTCATGCACGCCCGCGTCATCCTTGTAGCGCATCACCAGCGGCACGCCCCACAGCTGATCGTTGGTCTCGCCAGAGCCAATCCCAGAGAAGAAGCGCCGCTGGCTCAGACGCAGCGCCGTCGCGCCATCGGCCTCTTCTAGCTCGACCTGCACGATCGGGTGGCCCGACTGCAAGATCCAGCTCTGCACGATCTGGGTCACTGGCGCCTGCGAGGCGCTCTGCAGGTGGCGCCAGAGATCACTCCCCGCAGCGTTGCGTTCCGCGAACTCCTGCATATAGCTGCGCAGCCCATCGCGGAAGGTGCCATGCCCCAGGTAATGCTCCAGCATGCGCAGCACCGCGCAGCCCTTGGTGTACGTGATCTGATCAAAGTTCTCCGTGATCGCCAGAGGAGTGTCGGCGGGCTTATAGATGGGGGTGTTGGCCAGCGCATCCGTTTCCAGGATCCTATCCACGCCCACGGCGAAATCATCCCAGATGTGATAGTTGGGTGAGAGCGCATCCACCACGCGATAGGCCATCCACTCGGCGAAGGCCTCATTGAGCCAGATGTCGTCCCACCAGAGCATGGTCACCAGGTCGCCGAACCACATATGCGCGAACTCATGGGCGACCACCCTCGTGATGAGCTTCTCCTGCCGCAGCGAGGCCGTCCGCGGATCCATTAGGAGCGCGATGGCCTGCGACACGATCAGTCCGGCGTTCTCCATCGCGCCGGCGGCGAAGACCGGCACGGCGAGCTGATCCAGCTTGCCGAAGTGATACGGCGTGGCGAAATAGTCCTCATACCAAGGCAGCAGACGCGCCGTATACTGGAGCGCGAACTGTCCGGTGTGCTCTTTGCCCGCCAGCGTCCAGATGCGCAGTGGCACGCCGTTGACGACTTGCTCGGGCGTGCTCGCCAGATTCCCGATCGCCACCGCGAGCAAATAGCTCGACATGGGCGGGGTCGGCGCGAACGTCCAGGTCTTCGAGCTTCCAGCGGCGCGCTCGTCCATCGAAACGAGCGCGCCATTGGTGAGCACCACCGCGTCCGAGGCCGTCGTCACCTGCCAGGCGAAGCGCGCCTTGAACGTGGGCTCGTCGAAGCACGGCAGAATCGCGCGCGCGCCAATAGCCTCGCACTGCGAACACAGCATCTGGTCCGCTCCGTCGGCCGCCAGGTAGAGGCCCTCCAACCCGCTGCTGAGCTGACCGTCGTAGACCAGCGTGAGCGTGGCCGGACCAGGCGCTAGCGTCTCGGGGAGCTGCACGATGGCGAGCTCGCGGTCCGCGTCCAGCGTCACCGCGCCTGGCAGCGTCCGGTCCTGGACGGCCAGGGTGGCCTCCGACACCCGCAAGCCTCTGGCGTGCAGCTCGATGGCGGCGCAGGACTCGACGAGCTCCAGCTGGATCACGACGCGCCCGTGAATCTCCGTGACGCCGAGCCTGGCGTCGAGCGCGATATCGTAGCGGCGTGGGAGCACGCTCTGTGGCAGCCGATAGGCTTTCGGATTCATCGCTTTTCCTCGCTCCACGCGCCCAGGCAGGGGCGACACTTGCCGCACACCGCTCATTACGTGACGGCGCAGCGGCTTGATTGTACCCGGCGAGAGACGCCCCCGGCAACCGCCACAGCTCGGCGCATGCTATCCGCCCGTCCTCCCTATGACGTGGCTGGAGTATACTGACGGCCAGTGCGCCGCGACGGCGTCATTCGCTGAGGAGGGACGCGATGTTACCAGATGCCACGTCATCACCGGAACCCGCACGCGCAGCGTCGCTTGCCCAGGCAACAAGGCAGCAGATGGATCGGCGTCTGGCCGATTACCTGCGCGACCTGGAAACGCTGGTGAATCTGGACTCGGGCACGTACGATCGCGCCGACGTGGAGCGCGTGGGGGCGTGGGCACGCGCGCGCTGCCGCCAGTGGGGCGCGGAGCTGGATGAGCATCCCGGCGGCGATTACGCCGATAGCTTCGCAGCCACGCTCCAGGGCGCGGGCCGTGCCAACGTCGTCTTGTTGACGCACATGGATACCGTCTTTCCCAGCGGCACAACCACCCAACGTCCATTTCGGATGGAGGGCGACCGCGCGCTGGGGCCGGGCTCCTGCGATATGAAGGCCGGGCTCCTGGCCGGCATCTACGCCACTGAGGCGTTGCGGGCCGCTGGAGCGGAGCACTACGGGCGACTGCGCCTGGTCTGCACCTCCGATGAGGAAGTCGGCTCGCCCAGCAGCCAGCGCTTCATCGAGCGCATGGCACAGGGCGCCGATGCCGTCCTGGTCCTGGAGGCCGGACGCGAGAACGGGGATATCGTCGGCCAGCGGCGCGGCGGGGGCTTTTATCGCCTCGTGGTCACGGGCCGCTCGGCGCACGCCGGCGTCGAGCCACAGAAGGGGCGTAGCGCCGTGTTGACGCTGAGCCGACAGGTGATGGCGCTGCACGCGCTGACGGATCTGGCGGCCGGACGGACGATCAACGTGGGCAGTGTGCGTGGCGGCACGCGCCCGAACATCGTGCCCGATCATGCCGAGGCGGAGGTGGACCTGCGCGCGAACACGCTCGCCGATATGGAGCTGCTCAGCGCTGGGGTGAGCGCGGCGCTGGCCCGCGAGGCGCTCGAAGGCACGAGCTACACGTGGACGCCGATCGAGTTTCGTCCCCCCTGGGAGCCGAACCCAGGGACCACCCGCCTGTCCGCGCTCGCCGACCAGATCGCGGGCGCGCTTGGCTTCCGCGTGCGCGTGGCGGCCACCGGCGGGATGTCCGACGGCAACTTCACCGCCGCGGCGGGCATCCCGACGCGACGCCAGCGCGACCACCAGCATGAGCGCAACAGGCTGCGCCAGCGCATGGGCGATGTCTTGGTACACGTTTGGCCGGCCGAGATCGGTCCCGCCGCGCCATGCCGGTTCGGACGAGGAGTTACCGTCCGCCGCAAAGCTCAGCATCTAAATAGTCCTACCACACTGCTGGCTGCCTGGCCTCCTCATGTATAGTCCCCGCTGAGTCGCCCGGGCGCGTGCCCGTGGCGGTTCCGCACCGTCGGCGGCTGCGCGCATGCCAGCGCACGGCCGGGAACCCGGCGGGCTCAGGCGCCCAAGAAGGAGGACGGCATGCATCGCCCCACCTGGCTCGGGGAACCTGGTGATCCGGAGCGCCCGCCAACCAGGACCGTGAATCCCTCGTATCGCGAGCTGCGCCGCGGCCAGCCGGCCGAACGCGCATCGCACGATGGACGCAACCTGTGGCTGCGCCTGACCGCTCCCGCGCCGATACCCGTCTCGGCGTCACCGGTGCAGCGCGAACGCCAGGTGGAGCTCACAGCCTACGCGGCGCTGGGCACCCTGGCGGCGGGGCTGGCGTTGCTCCCCCTGAGTCTGAGCAGCCACGCCGCGCTCGTCTCAGCCGGTCTGCTCATGGCGGGTGCCCTCGCAGTGGCGGCGCTCAACCGCGCCAACGCGACACAGGCGGCGGCGCTGACGCTCGTAGGCGCCATCAGCGCTGCGGTGTTGGGTGGGGCATGGCTCAGCCCGCAGCAGGCTGGCACGCTGGATTACCTGGCCCTACCAGTGCTGCTGGCAGGCCTGCTGGTGTCGCGCCGCGCGCCCTTCGTCGTGATGGCAGCTGACGCCCTGGCGAGCGCGGCCCTCGTCATCCTGCAGCGCGCGGCGGGACCGATCTCGGCCGGCCAAACGTGTACCAAGACATCGCCCATGCGCTGGCGCAGCCTGTTGCGCTCATGCTGGTGGTCGCGCTGGCGTCGTGGCTGTGGGCGCGCTCCGTGGAGCGTGCGCTCCGTCGCGCCGACCGCGCGGAAGAAGTGGCCGCGCTGGAGCACGCGCTGGGTGAGCAAAGCGACCAACTTGAGCGCGGCATCCAGGCTCTGCTGGCGACGCTGGTGCAGGTCGCGAACGGCGACTTCTCCGCGCGCGCCAACGGCAGCCAGGAGAATCTCTTGTGGCAGGTCGCCGTGCCGTTAAACAAGCTGTTGGCCCGCCTCGCGACCGCGGCGAGCGCGAGTCACCGCCTGCAGGCCACAGAACGAGACATCGACCGGCTCGCCGACACCCTGACTCAGGCGCACGCCGGCGTCGAGACCACCTGGCCCAGCCCCGGCGGCACCCGTGTGGATCACCTGCTGAGCGTGCTCGTCGCTGAGTCGCCGTACTCGCGCGCCGCTGCGGCAGAGCCGCTCGACCGCAGTCAGGCGATTTCAGAGAGCGGGAGCAACGCCCACGCCGCGCAGCACGAAACGCCGGTCGCGGAGGGCTCGCGCGCCACCGCGAGGGCCGCGGCCACGGCACTGACACTGCCGACTCATCGTCATCCCAACGAGCTGGCGCCCTGGTCCTTCGCGGGTTCGGTCCCTTCCCATCGCGGGGGGGTAGTGCCCATCGCTGAGGAATCACGCCGCGGCGCTTTCACCTGGGCGACCCATCCCCTGCCCACGTTGCCGCCGCTCGCGCCGTCGTTCCAGCCAGGCCAGGAATCGGCGCCGTGGAGCCCGCCGGACGTTGCTCCTCCCGCACGCGCCACCGCTGGCGAGATGCCCTCCACACCGAACGGTGTCCCCAATGTGGGGCGAGGCGCCGACAATGCCGCGGAGACCGGTCGTCATGATGAGTACGCGCGCACGCACTTGGCGAGCCCGCCCGCAGGCGACCTCACGCTCGAACTCCCTGCCACCCCTGGCTCGACACCCACGACGGACGCAGGTTCCACCAAGCGACCTGCCACCATTGTCCACGTGGTGCCGTCCGAAGGGGAGTGGCCGGACTGGCCAGAGTTCTTGAGATCGCTGGCGGCAGCTCCCACCGACTCGCAGCCAGTGGACAACGAGTACGGCAGCCCCCCTGACGGGCACTGAGGTCACGTAGCTGGCCGCGCTACTTGACATTACACAACTGTAGTACTATTCTCCGCTTGATATTATCTCTGTATAGCCGCAAAACGTGCCTGGGCGCCAGTGTCGCGCGGCGACGTCGTAGTCACATGCGCACCTCACGACGCTCGCGGCATGTCTTCACCTGTGGTAGGCCTCCGCGCTCCCCTTCGGCACAGGTGTTGCATTCGGCGCGGCGATCGTGATCAACGGGCACGTCTGGGCCAGCGTACACGTGGCGTGGCTGCGGACCAGATGACGACAATGCCGATGCCGCGGGGGGAAAACATGACATTTCCTGGTCGGGGGCAAGGAGGCCCTTCCGACACCACGAGCGAGACCGGTCTCGCGGAGGTATTGTTGGCGTTCGTCACGTACGGTGGCCAGCTGGGAGGCGCACGACGCTTGGCGGATAATCCGCTGGCGCTGACACACGTGCGCTGGCAGGGGCCGGCGGGGC
>WNFM01033789.1_pt7 | contig 18574 bp, 14 predicted proteins | sample 5400271 | NCBI WGS metagenome assembly WNFM01 (sample SAMN13153352, study PRJNA577476) | soil metagenome | isolation source: 60 cm saprolite on Douglas fir-dominated hillslope | place: USA:California | collected 2013-09-17 | reverse complement strand
ACCGCCATTCGGCAACCGCCAGATCTGGGTTTTCTGAGAAGCGGCGCTCGATGCAAGCCTCATCAAACTGCTCATCGTCGAAGGAGCCGAATGTCGGCGTCAAGCCGCGCAGTGTCCTGATCAGCCCGAGCTGGGTGGCGATCGTGTCAATGCTAAGACCGAACCGCGACGCCAGGCCATGCTCGGCCTCGCGTTGTACCCCGGCAAGCGGATCGCCCGCCGCTAGAAGATTCGTGTTCAATTGGTTGGCACAGTAGGCCGCGTAAGTCAGGTCGCCGATCCTGTTTGCCGCCTCGAAAGCACGGCGCAACATATCTCGGCAACCCCGGAGATGCCTCGTCCATGGCATCACGTTACTTCCGACGGTCAGATATGTCCTGGCCTGGAAGCGTGTCAACCCGCGCTGTTCAACCAATTCGTAGCCGAGCCAAGCGAATCGCAGTCCGGTCTGGTAGTCGCCGAAGCGCGCGCCGGCAATCAGGGACGCCCATACAGAGGAGATGCAAGAAGCATCGCTGCTGAGATTGATTACTCGGCAGGCGACCATGGCAAACAGGTTCGCATCCGTAATACTTGCAGGCGGCCCGAGCTTGGTGAGAACGTCCATCGTCGCGAGCGATGCCGGGTCGCGCATCAGAGGCAGCTCGATGATGTCCTCGATCTTGCGGCCGCCGAGTTGGGACCAGATCCGCTGGTATTCGCGTCGCGCTTCGTCTTCTGTCGGGTGCGGCGACCAGTCAATGCCGAGATGCCGGAGGTAGTCGAGACCCACCTCGATAGCACGTCTGCCCTGATCTAGAAACGTGTACAGATCCACGCGCAAACACGCGACTGTGGCTCGTTCCACCGTATTTGCGGCGCGGGTTGACAGCGCCGCGAGGCGCTCCTCCGCGGCTGCCGGTGCGCCGGTCAAGAACTCGCCTTCGGCGCGGTTCAGTTCCAGCGCGAAGGCGAGGTCGTGCCGGTGCTCCCACGAGTGCTCTGCCAGCAGCGCCGCGCCTGCGGCGAGATACGTGAGCGCCGAGGCATAAGCGGTAGACGCCTTGGCGCGCTTGCCCGCGATCAGGTTGAATTCAGCGAGCTCATCACGTTCGTCTTGTGCGCTGACCAAGGCGCCAGCGCGGTTGAGTTGACTGATGATCTCGAAGATCATTTCCTCCCGCTGCTCCGGCGGAGTCTGCGCAGCGAGCAGCCTGCCGATCCGCAGATGCGTCTCGGCGCGTGATGCTGGCGGGATCAACAAGTAGGCCGCCTCTTGAACGCGGTCGTGGATGAATTTGTACGGGCCGTCCCGGTGCTCGATTAACTCCAGGCGGACAGCTTCCCAGAGATCCGCGTCGACCTGTTCCTGCGATGTTCCGAGCACGATGGACAGTGTCTTCACGTCGGCAGCGTTGCCGAGGCAGGCCAGCTGCTCCAATGCCATCTGAGTTGCGGAGGGCAAGCGATTCAACTTCCCGACCATGAGGTCGACGACGTTGTCTGTGTACCTCTTCGCGTGAATGCGATCGAGGTCCCAGGACCATCCCGCGTCGTCATGATTGAAGGTGAGCAGTCCCTCGTCGGCGAGCGCGTGAAGAAACTGGATCACGAAAAATGGGTTGCCTGCGGTCTTCTCCTGCACCAGCTGCACCAGCTTCGCGGCGTACGCCGGATCGCAGCGAAGTGCATCCACCATCAAGCGTCGCAGGTCGTCAATGGCGAGCGATCCCAGGCGAATGTCCTGCACCCGCGCTCCCGCCCGACGGATCGCATCGAGTTTGCGCGTCAACGGATGAGCGGCATCGACCTCGTTGTCCCGATAGGCACCGATCAGGAGCAAGTGCTGCACATCCGGGTGAGTTAACAAATCCTCGAGCAGATCGAGCGTCGCTGTATCCAGCCATTGCAAATCGTCGAGGAAGAGGGCGAGCGGATGTTCGGGCCGGGCAAAGACGCCGACGAACCGCCGGAAGACGAGCTGAAAACGCCGTTGCGCGTCCTGTGGGGCGAGATCCGGAACCGGTGGAGGTTCTGCAACGATGAGCTCCAGTTCGGGAACCAGGTCGACCATGAGTCCAACGTTCGGACCCAGCGCCTCGCGCAGGGCGTCGCGCCAGCGGCCAAGCTCCGCCTCGCTCTGGCCCAGAAGCGGGTGGACCAGGCTCTGGAAGGCCTGGGCCAGGGTGGCGTACGGGATATCGCGCTTGTACTGGTCGAACTTGCCCGACGCGAACAGGCCGCGCGGCGCGACGAGCACTTTGTGCAGCTCGTTCACCACCGAGGACTTACCGATCCCGGAATAGCCGGAAACGAGCACGAGCTCGGGCGTGCCGTTGGCCACCACGCGGTCGAAGGCCGCGAGCAGGGCTTCGATCTCGCGCTCCCGACCATACAGCTTCTCCGGGATCAGGAGCCGGTGCGATACATCGTGCGCGCCGAGCGCGAACGGGTCGATGCATCCGAATGACTCCAATGCTGCGAGGCATCTGCGAAGATCGGCCTCGACCCCGGCGGCAGTCTGGTAGCGCTCCTCGGCGGTCTTCGCGAGAAGCCTCATCACGATCGCGGAGAGCGGCCCCGGAATGCCCGCGACCCGCTCGTCGGGTGGCACAGGTTTCCGAGCGATGTGGCAGTGGATCCATTCCATCGGCTCGGAGGCGCTGAAGGGCAGTGCACCCGTAAGCAGCTCGTAGAAGGTGACCCCTAGAGCGTAGAGATCGCTGCGCGAATCGACCGACCGGTTCATCCGGCCGGTCTGTTCCGGCGCCATGTAGGCGAGCGTTCCGGCGATCATCTCCGGCGGCTCGAGGAGTCGATGCTCGCGGAGCAGGCGCGAGGCAATAGCGAAGCCGGTCAGCCAAGCCTGGCCGGTTGTGATGTCAACCAGGACGTTGGCCGGCTTGACGTCTTTGTGGATGAGGCCGCGCTCGTGGACCGAACCGAGAGCGGCCGCAATGCCGATGGCGATGCGAATGAACTGCGCAACCTCCCACGCCCGTCCCGCAAGCCGGCTCAGCAACTCGCCGCCGGGATCCTCGAGCAGGAGCACAGTGTGCCCGTGCTCGCCGGCAAGCTCACGCGGCTTGGCCGCCCAGGCCGCATCGAGCTGGTGGCGCAGCGAGTATTCGTGCCTCAGCCGCTCGACGCTCCGAGCCGGTGGCTGCTCCGAGGCGGCTGCGAGGATGAGAACGGCATCCGAGTCTCGTGCCGCGAGGCCTCGGGATAGCACGAACTCTGCGTCCTGTCGGAGCGTCTCGACTCGGCGCCATCCGGACGCGGGAGCTGGATGCATGGACTTGGCCCCTGGAGTCGCTATGCGTGCAGCACGCGTGCAAGGCTCGTCGCCAGTTCGCGCCCCGTCAGCAGCTTCTTGAGCACTTCATCGGCGCCAGCCTCTCGGGCTCGGCTAGACACGGTTCCCCCGGTGAAGCCTCTCATCAGCATGGTGGGGATGCCGGCGCGTATGGCGTGCACCTCGCGGATCAGCGTCGAGCCCGACATGCCGGGCATGCGCTCGTCGGTGATCACCGCATCGAATCCGAGCGGGTCGGCGCGAAAAGCCTCCAGCGCGGCGTTGCGGTCGTGGGTAGTTGTCACTTATGAATCCTGGATTGACTCGCGAACGGCCACGAGCAGTCCCATGCGCGTGAACGGTTTCGGTAGCACCTTGCGCACACCGAGTTGCCGCGCCACGTCCGCGGATCCCTCGAGACCGCGCCGAAGCCGTGCCGAGATGACAAGGATGGGTGCCATGTAGCTCGCCTGCAGCGACTGAATTAGTCCGTCCACCCCGCGCGGGCTGGAGATGTTGACGATGACAAGGCGCACCGGCCGCTCTTGCACAGCGACGTCCGCCGCCGTGGCAACAACCGCGTAACCCGCTTCGCCGAGCCAGCGCTCGAGCAGGTCCCGAATGAGGTCGTCCGTTTCAACGATGACAATATAGCCTCTTTTCTGCACCTGCTCCTCGGCGCTACAACTTGACCCGCCGGTCGCTGCTCCGCGACCATGGCCTTTCAAGAGGATTAAACGCCCGCGCCACTGCGATACTGTGGCAGTTACATAGACGGATGTGTCAATTGACATGCTCGCACGGTGTCCGCTACATTCAGCCGCATCAATGGCGCGTCGAAGATGAAGGGCTATTGCGCCTAAAGGCGGGACATTTAACGTTGCGGGAGGAACCGGCAAGTACTCTGGAATGCAGGGTGACGGTCGATGCAAGATGGTCGATCCCAATGGCCAGGAAGCGTGCACTGCTTCCCTGATCCTGTTGCGGCATGTGATAGCTAACTTGAGCCGTGCGCTTGATCTCGAGTTCCCCACCATGCTCACTAAGTGGTCGTGTTTTCGCCTGCAATCCATTTAGAAGGGTACTGATGGACATGGACATTCGCCACCAGATCGCTGTCCTCATTCCATTGTTGTTTCTTCCTCTTTCGGCGCAGTCGGCCGAAACTATCAAGATCGCGTTCGTTGATCCGCTTAGCGGTTATTTTGCCCTCCAGGGCGAAACTGATCTTCATCTTGCCCAAGCTAGCGTGCAAGCGATAAATGAGCGAGGCGGTGTGCTGGATGGCGCAGAACTTCAATTGGTGCCTTTCGATGACAAGCTGAGCGCGCAAGAAGCCTTGCTGGTATTCAACCAGATTGTCGATAGCGGTATCCGGTTCATATCGCTGACGGTCGGCTCGAATGTCGCTGGCGCGCTCTCAGAGGCGGCGGCGAAGTACAACTCACGCAATCCAGCCAAGTCGGTACTGGTCCTTAACCTGGGCGCCACCGATCCGGCCCTCACTAATGAAAAATGCAATTTCTGGCATTTCCGTTTCATCCCTACGGTCGACATGCAGATGGAAGCATTCACTACGTTCATAGCTCGTAGTCCATCCGTGCACAACGTCTACTTGATCAACCAAGACTACGCCTATGGACAAGCGGTGCGCCGGGCAGCTATGAAAATGTTGTCGCGCAAGCGTCCGGACATCAAGATTGTGGGCGATGATCTGCATCCCATTGGCAAGGTCAAAGATTTCGCGCCGTACATCGCGAAGATCAAGACGTCCAATGCGGACACCGTGATAACGGGCAATTGGGGGTCGGATTTCTCCCTTCTCCTCCGTGCCAGCAAAGATGCTGGATTGCACGTTGACTACTACTCTCTGGGTTCCTATACGGCTGGCGTCGCGTCAACAATGAAGGCCGATGGCGCGGATCACGTGAAGACAATGATCCCATGGCACGCCAACGTGGCCGATGAACGACTCCAGAAGTTCTACACCGAATACAAGAAACACTACAGTAACGAAGAGATCTCATTTCTATCAATCAAGTTTGGCTTTGACATGCTGGCTCGAGCCATCAATCAAGCAAAATCGAGTGAGCCGCTTCAAATTGCGCGTGCTCTCGAGGTTATGAGGTATCAAGGTGATACCGGGGAGATGTGGATGCGAACGGAAGATCATCAGCTCGCAGCCCCGTTGTATCTCGCAACCTTTACGAAGGTCGGAGACGCCATACAGCACGACGTGGAGAATACAGGCTACGGTTGGAAGACCGACGTTCGCTTCGACGCGGTCGAAACGCTATTGCCCACTACGTGCAAGATGGTACGGCCGTAGCGAGCGCTTTGCATCACGCGCGTAACGGGGCTCTATGTTTTGGATAGGCTTTGCCCGACTATTACACCGTAACTTGAATCTGCAGCTGCCACTGACAAACCGGAACTCACCCCTTGACCGCCTTCCCGGCCGATGGGCGTGAGGCGATTCCTCGGAATGTTGGCTTTGGGCGGTGAATGGCCGCTTTTTTGCCTACTGCGAAGGGCGGCTTAGGATCGCCTGGCGACCGTCGTCCGAGAGTGCAGACTTCAGCTCCCTTCAACCAACAAGGAGCTGAATCATGGAACAGTCTGCCAATATAGGTCGACGTCATGAACCCTGGAACAAAGGTAAGCTCGTCGGCCTGAAATCGCCACTGAAGTTCAAGGACATCTGGGCCGTCCGCATTCGGCTGCAGATTGCGGGTCGCATCCGTGATCTGGGATTGTTCGACTTGGCTATTGACTCCAAGGTGAGGGCTGCGACCTGGTCACGCTACGGGTCCGGGACGTGGCACACGGGGAGCGTGTGCCGAACCCTCGAACGCCTCACGTGCCACCCCGGAAAGCGTGTAAAGCATGAAGGCGTCACCGTTTACAGCTCGTGCGATCGTTATGCAACAGAAGACCGAGCGGCCAGTCCAGTTCGAGATCACAGAACAGACCCGCGAAGGTGGCGAGTTGGATCCAGCGGGGAAGTCTCAAGTCGGAAGACTTTCTGTTCCCAAGCAGGCTTCACTGCTCACCGCACCTATCTACGCCTCTGGACAGATCGTCACTGCTGCAACACGCGCGCGAGGCTCGTGGCGAGCTCGCGCGCCGATAGCGGCTTCTTCAGTACCTCATTGGCGCCTGACTCCAGGGCGCGCTGTACCACCTCCCCGCCCACATAGCCGCTCACGAGCAGGATCGGGATCGCGCGCCGGATTCCGCGTATTTCGCGGATCAGCGCCGACCCCGACATGCCGGGCATGCGCTCGTCGGTGATCACCGCATCGAAACGTTGCGGCTCTGCGCGGAACGCCTCCAGCGCCGTGGCGCTGGAGGTGAACCCCACGGGCACGTAGCCCAGCTCTGCGAGGGTCTCGGTCGCGAGCCGGACGAGCGGTGCCTCGTCGTCGACGATCAGCACCTGCTCGCGATTCCCGCGCGGTGCTTCGAGCTCCTCGCGCTCGCCGTTGTCCGCGGCGTCACCGGTATGCGGGAGATAGACAGTGAAGACGCTGCCCATTCCCACCGTACTCGCCACGTCGATCCCCCCTTTCAGCTCAGTGACAATGCCATGCACGAGCGACAGTCCTAGCCCCGTGCCAACCCCAACCTCCTTGGTCGTAAAGAACGGATCGAAGATTCGGCCCAGCATTTCAGGCGGGATGCCAACCCCCGAGTCGCCCACCTCGAGGACCACGTAGTCGCCGGCATCCAGCGCGCCGATCGTCGCAACGCGTGCCGCGTCAAGCCGGACGGCCTGCAGCGACACGCGCAAGGTGCCGCCCGAGGTCATCGCCTGAACGGCGTTCGTGGCCAGATTCATCAGCACCTGATGCACCTGCGTCGGGTCCCCGAGCACCGCGGCTCGGCCCGCGCGCAACCGCGGAAAGATCGTGACGTTCGTGGGCAGGTTGGCCGCAAGCTGGTCCAGCGCCTCACGGACCACTCGCTCCACGTGCACTGCAAGTCGTTCGCCCACGCCGCTGCGGCTGAATGCGAGGATCCGCTCAACCAGCGCGCGCCCGCGTTCGCCCGCGGTCAAGATGCTGTCGAGGTCGCGCCGCAGCCGGCTTCCCTTGGGTGTACCTCGCTGCGCCATTTCGCCATAGCCGACGATCGCACCGAGGATGTTGTTGAAGTCGTGAGCGATGCCTCCGGCGAGCGTGCCCATCGCCTCGAGCCGTTGTGCCTGGCGCAGTTGGCCTTCGAGCCGGCGCCGCTGCTCCTCCGCTTCATACCGCTCGGTCATGTCCTGCACGGTCAGCACGAAGTGGTCGGCGGTTCCGCCTGGCCGTCGCACGCAGCACACCGAGATGGCAGCATAGACGATGTGGCCGTCGCGATGGATGTAGCGCTTCTCCAGGCTGTAGCGGTCGCACTTTGCATCCAGCGCCTCGTCCAGCAGAGCCACGTTACCGGCGAGGTCGTCGGGGTGCGTGACCGAAGCCCAGTCGCGCCCGATGAGTTCCTCCCGAGCGTATCCGAGGATCTGGCACAGCTTCTCGTTCACGTCCAAGAAGCGCCGCTCAGGCGAGCTGACCCCCATGCCGATCAAGGGCAGATCGAAGAAACTCCGAAACCGGGTTTCGTCCATCTCCGCCTGGTGCCGGTCGTTCACGTCAAGCATGAACCCGATCACGCGCTCGGGTCTGCCCTCGGAATCGAAGAACATTCGGCCCTTCGCCTCCAGCCAGTGCACGGTGCCGTCCGGATGGACAACGCGATATTCGGCGGCGAGGTCGCCGGTTTCCGCCGCGCGCTCGATCGCGGCGTTCACCACCGGGAAGTCCTCCGGGAAGACGAGTTTCTTCCAGCTGTCACAAGTGCCGTCGTATGAGCCAGGTGGCAGCCCATACATGGCTTCGAGATCCGGCGACGAGCGATTCTGTCCTTCACCTGTGCCGGTGCCCCACTCGAACGCTACTGCGCGCGCGGCCTTCTGTGCGACGTCGAGAATCTCCTGTCGGTCGCGCAGATCCTGCTCAATCCGCTTGCGCTCGGTGATGTTGAGCCCTACACCCTCGTAGCCCTTAAACCGCCCCTCCTCGTCAAAGACCGGTACACCACTGATGCTGATATAGCGGACGACCCCGTCCGGGCCGGTGCGGCAGTATTCGAGATCGCGAAATGGTTGGCGGGCTGCAAGGACTGCCTTATGTTCAGCCCATGTGCCATTCAGCAACTTGATAATTCCGGCAAGCTCCCAGCGTGTCTTCCCGATCGAAGAGTCGCCCGTATATCCGTGGTTCTCGACTTCGCTCCAGGTGTGCGTGAAGCGCAGGTTTTCGTCCTGCTTCCAGTACCAGTCGGATGAGAGTTTGGTCAATCTGCGAAACCGGGCTTCACTCTCGCGTAGGGCCGCCTCGGCCAGCTTGCGCTCGGTAATGTTGCGCCCCACGCCATGGTAGCCCTTGAAGCGGCCGTCTTCATCGAAGATCGGCGCGCCGCTGACGCTGACGTACCGGTTGATTCCGTCTGGGTCCAGGCGGCTATATTCGAAATCGTGGAAGGGCTGACGGGCCGCGAGCACCGCCTCGTGCTCGACCCAGGACGAGGACACTGGCGTTGATTTATTGCCAAGCTCCTCGCGGGTTTTGCCGATTGAGGCTTCGGCCGGGGACGGGTCCCCCGAGTTTGCCCCGTCCGGCAGGTACGTAAACCGCAGATTCTCGTCCTGCTTCCAGTACCAGTCGGAGGAAAGCTCGGTTAGGCTGCGGAAGCGGGCTTCGCTCTCGCGCAGTTCTTCCTCCATCTTCTTGCGCTCGGTGATGTTGCGCCCTATACCCTCATAACCTTTGAAGTGACCCTGCTCATCGAAGATCGGCGCGCCGCTGACGCTCATATAACGGGCGATGCCGTCCGGCCCAATGCGGCAGTATTCGAAGTCGCGGAAGGGCTGACGAGCTTCAAGGACTCCCTGGTGTTCGCGCCAGGAACAAGACAGCAACTTGATACCGGGGAGTTCCCAGCGGGTCTTCCCAAGCCAAGCTTCGGGCACGTATCCAGCCACGTCTGGGTCCTCGCTCCACGAGTGGGTGAAGCGCAGGTTTTCATCCTGCTTCCAGTACCAGTCGGCTGAAAGCTCGGCGAGGGTGCGAAAGCGGGCTTCGCTCTCGCGCAGCGCCTCCTCGGCGACCTTGCGGTCGGTGACGTCCGCAACGGCACCGGTCCAGCGCAACGGTTTCCCGGAAGCGTCGCGTGATAACAGCCCCGTGACGTGAATCCAGCGCGTTTCGCCGCGCAGGATCATGCGTATTTCGATGTCAAATCGATCGGTCTTGCCTGCGAAATGGGCCGCGGCCGCCAGTTCCCACTTCCGACGATCCTCGGGGTGGAAGGGAACTTGGGCCACGAAGTCCGACCGGGTCGCGAAAGTGGTTCCGCGAGGAAATCCATACATTTCAAGCATCCGGGGGGACCCATAAAACTCGTCAGTGGAAATGTTCCAGTCCCAGTGGCCGTCGCCAGAGGCCTCCATGGCGAGGGCGACGCGCTGTTCCGAGAACCGCAACGCCGCCTGCGCACGCCTCGTGGCATCTATGTCGCTGACCGAGCCAGCCATCCTCATCGCCTGTCCGGTTGCGTCGCGCACGCAAAGGGCGCGAATGCGCACCCAGCGATAGACGCCATCAGCGTGCCGCACCCGCCACTCGCCGTCGTAGGTCGTCGCTCGTCCCGCGAGAAAATCTCTCAGCGCGATCCGCTCCGCGTCCAAGTCGTCGGGGTGAAACGCCACCAAACCGCGCCACTCGGTGTGGCGTCGAACCGTTGCGCTCGGCTGGAGACCGTAGAGATGCCGCGCGCGTTCGGAGAGGAACATCTCGTCGGTCAGCACGTCCCAGTCCCAAATGCCGCCATCCGCCGCCGCCACGACGATCGAGTAGCGCGCCTCCGCCTCGCGCAGCCTGGCGATTTGGCGACCGAGCAGCCACATGGCCACACCGCCAGCGAATAAGAACAGCGCCGTGCGCATCACCACCAGCAAGTCGTCACCCGGCCACGCGAGCTCGGTTACCCCGGCGACAAGAATGACCCCGAGCAGCCCCGCACCGATTTTGAGGGCGTGGCGATCGCGCCAAGCCACCGGTGCGCGACCGGTCTGGAGGATCTTGATCGGATCGAGAGAGGGGTCGTGGGCGGTTGTCATCTATGGATCCTCGATCGATTCGCGAACCGCCGCGAGCAGCTCCGCGCGCGTCAGCGGTTTTGGCAGCACCTTGCGCACACCTAGCTGGCGGGCTGCGTCCGCGGATGCTCCGAGACCACGACGAAAACGCGCCGAGATCAGAAGGATGGGGGCTGCATAGACCGCCTGCAGCGACTGAATCAGCGTCTTGGCGCCCCGCGGGTTAGAGATGTTTACGATGACCAGGCACACCGGCTGATCTTGCGCCGGGGCACCCGCCGCCGTCGCGATCACGGCGTAACCCGCCTCGCCGAGCCAGCGCTCGAGCAAGTCCCGAATGAGGTCGTCAGTTTCGACGATGACAATATAGCCCTTATTATGCACCTGTTCCTCGGCACTACAACTCGCCCTGCCGCTCGCTGTTCCGGGACCGTGGCCGTTCAAGAGCATTAAACGCCCGCGCCGCCGCGATAATGTGGCAGTTGTATAGGCGAATGTGTCAATTGACACGCTCGCACGGTGTCCGCTACATTCAACCGCAACAGAGCATGTGTAATCCTGACGCTGCGAGGCTTGATGGAGGCAGCGGTGGAAACGAGTCAAGCAGTGATCAAGGCAGCGATGGTGACGACTATGACGACGACAGCGCACGTGCTCGCAGTCGATGATGATCCGTCGGTGCGCCAGATGATCGCCGATTATCTGACGGACAACGACGTGCGAGTCACCACGCTCGCGAGCGGACGTGACATCGGCGAGGTTATGGAGCGGGAAACCATCGACCTCGTCATCCTCGATCTGCGTCTACCGGGCGAGGACGGAATGCAGATCGCGCGGAAGCTGCGCGAGGAATCGGACCTGCCGATCATCATGCTGACCGGCCGCAAGGATGAGGCTGACCGCGTGATGGGACTGGAACTCGGCGCAGACGACTACCTGACCAAACCCTTCTCGCCACGAGAGCTGCTCGCCCGCATCCGCGCGCTGCTCCGACGTTCGCGCTCTCGGGAAACCGTGGCCGACGGGCTGGCGAAGATTCGCGCCTACCGCTTTTCTGGCTGGGAGCTCAACGTGCGGCTCCGCCGCCTGACAGCAGCTGACGGCAAGATCGTTGCATTGACCAACAGCGAGTTCAACTTGCTTGCGGCGTTCCTCGCCGCACCGCAACGGGTGCTCTCACGTGAACAGCTGCTCAACTTCTCGCGCCTGCACGACGACGAGGTATACGACCGTGCGATCGACGTGCAGGTGGGACGCCTGCGGAAGAAGCTAGAACCGGACGCCGCGCGGCCCCAGCTCATCCGCACCGAGCGCAGCGCGGGATATGTTTTCACAGCGCCCGTCCAGACCGTGCGCTAACGGGTGGGACGCCTGGTACGCGACCCACAGGCCGGCGTAAAGCGCTGCGCGCCTCAGTCGATGACACGCCTCTCAGGGAACTCCCCCGTTGGCCGACAGTGGACAGGCTTGCCTGACGCGAACAGGCCGCGCGGCGGCACGAGCACGTTGTGCAACTCGTTGACCACGGATGATTTACCGATCCCGGAGTACCCCGTGATGAGTACCAGCTCCGGCGTCCCGCTCGTCACCACGCGCTCGAAGGCGCTGAGGAGCGTCTCGATCTCGCGAGCGCGTCCATACAGCTTTTCCGGAATGACCAGCCGGTCGGGTGTGTCGTGTTCGGCGAGCGGGAACGCGTCGATCCGGCCGCCGGCTTCCCACTGCGCGAGGCAGCGTCGAAGGTCGTGCTCAACGCCGGAGGCAGTTCCCAGTCCGTCATCACGTTGGCGGGCTTGATGTCTTTGTGAATGAGGTCACGCACGTGCAGCAGGCGCAACGCTGCCGCCACGCCCGCCCCAACGCGAAGGACGTCGGCGACATCCATAGGCGTACCGGCGCGCTGAAGCATCAGTTCGCCACCGGGATCCTCGAGGACGAGTGCGGGTCGCCCCCGAGCGTCGTCAACGAAAGGGGCCGCAGCGCCCACGCGGTATCCAATTCACCCCCGCAGCGAGTGTTCGTTCTCGAGCATTCGAATGGCTTGCGGTCGCGGATGCTCGGACCGCGGCATCACGACGAGCGCGGAACGTGCCGGGGTCGTATTTGCTGCGCCGCCGATTCGGTACAGGACGAACTCACCGTCCTCGAGAACGCTCTCGAGCCGGTCGGAAGAGAGATCCACCGCTGGTGCTCCCATGCGGGCCGCCTTTCGCCTCGCCGGCCTTTTAGTTGTACTTGGAACGAACCTGATTGAGGCGTGCCTCGTAGTCCACCAGGTAGTTCACGGCTGGTTTGTCGCGAAACAATTAATCCATGTGACGTCCCACCAACCTGGTCAGCGTGTAGCCAGCAGTTGGGCCCGATGGGATCGGTTCTTACCTCGGCTGCCGATAGCCTCGGTGCGGACGGTAGAGATCATGGGTGCTTGTTAGTGTTCTCCCCATCCCGGCCGTTGTCACGGTCATCCCAACTGAGCACGTACAAGAGGCTAATGAACGCGCGAATTCGATTGTCTCCGCATGGAGCGCCGCAATGTCTCGTGCCTCCGACCAGAGGTTTCTTCGCCGGCTCCAGTTCGACACCAGCCTAGGGTGACCGGCGGTACGAGGCTATTGGACCGACGTAGCGCGGACTACGACTTTGGTTTACCCGGTAGACGTGGCGGAACTGACCGAAACATATTTTCAACCAAAACATAACCCCAAAGAAACGACCCCGGCCCGGCACGCTCCTAGTCTGACGCGACGATTCACGTTAGCGGAGAGAACCATGTCCCAGACTCTGAGTGTGGAAACACCGGCGATTGTGAACGCGCCCGGCAACCTCGCCAAGCTGAGCCGTCCCAAGCTGTTCGGGGCGATACCGCGTGAACGGCTGTTCCGCGCGCTCGATGAGTGCCGGGAGCATCCAATGGTGTGGGTCAGCGGTCCGCCTGGGGCGGGCAAGACCACGCTCGTGGCGAGTTATCTCGAAAGCAGGCAGCTGCCGAGCATTTGGTACCGATTGGATGGCGGCGACAGCGATCCCGCGAAATTCTTCCATTACTTGGGCTTGGCAAGTGCAGAAATGGCGAAGAGCAAATCGGCGCTGCTTCCCCTGTTGACGCCCGAACGCCTGCGGGCCAACGCCGATTTCAGACGGCGCTTCTTCCGCGAATTGTTCGGCCTTCTGCCCCGGCCAGCAGTAGTGGTATTGGACGGCGGTCACGAAATGCCGGACGAGGGCGCGTTCAACGAGTTGCTGGTCGATTCAGCGACAGAGATTCCCGAAGGCGTCAATGTCATCCTGATCAGCCGCCGCGAACCACCGAGCCTTTACACGCGCCTCATCGCAAATCAGGCGCTGGAACTGATTGACTCCCAAGATCTGCGTTTGACGATCGACGAATGTCGCGAGATCGCGTCCGGCGTTACCACGGACGAAGGTTTGGTGGAGACGTTATATCGGCAATCCGAAGGCTGGGCGGCGGGGCTCAGGCTCATGCTTGAGCGCGTGCGCCGCAACGGCATCGCGCCGGGCCGCCTGGAGACGGAAACGCGCGAAGCCGTGTTCAAATATTTCGACGCAGAGATCCTGGACCGCGCTACCCCGGAAGACCGCAAGATCCTCGTGTCCACCGCATTCCTGCCCGGCATGACGGCGACTACTGCCGAAGAGGTCAGCGGCGCCCCGCGCGCGGGCGAGTTCCTGCATCATCTGACCCGTCGACAGCTATTCACCAGCTTGCGCGCTGACACTCCGTCCACCTATGAATATCACCCGTTGTTTCGCGAATTCCTGCTGGCTCGCGTCGAAAAAATATGTCCGCCTGGCGAGGTAAAGCAGTTCGCCAATCGTGCGGCCGCCTTGCTCGAGGAAAGCGGGAGTCTCGATCAAGCGCTCGCCCTTTATATGCGCACCGAGGACTGGAATGCCGCAACGGACTTGATGCTCAAGCAGGGCCCTCGATTGCTGATGCGCGGATGCCGGCAAACGTTGCGCCAGTGGATCGATGTGCTGCCGGAGAAGCAGGTCGCGGCCACGCCCTGGCTCAGCTACTGGTACGGGACTTCGTTGATTCAGAGCGATCTGCCCGCTGCGCGCGCGGCTTTGGAACGCGCATGGGATGGATTCGAGCATGTGGGCGAAGAGATCGGCCAGATGGTGGCCGCCGCCGCGATCCTCGAGATCTGTCAGCAGGAATGGTGCTCGTTTGAGCCGGTGGATCGATGGATCGACGCGCTGGACGCCCTTCTCGCGAGAAATCCGGTATTGCCCTCTGCAGACGTTGAGCTGCGCATCTACGCTTCGCTGCTGTCCGCGCTCGTCAATGCGCGGCCGGGACATCCCTTGTTTCCCGTCAGCGTGGAACGCGTGAGAACCCTCCTGGATGCAGAAGTCGATATCGATCAACGTATTTTTGCCGCGCAAACCCTGCTCTTCGTCCATTGTTTGAACCTGGACGTCGAAGCGGCCCAAGAACTCAGGTGCCAGCTCGAATTATTGCTACGCCATGACGATGTGTCCGCCTTTGGCCGCATGCACGCTCTTGGTCGAATTGCATTCAGCCTGTGGCTCGAGTTGGACCATGCACAAGCTGCACAGTCATTGAACGCAGCAGTGGAGATTGCGACCAGCCAGGGGTTAATAACCGCCGATCCCTTCCTGGTTTTCATGCGGCAGTTGCTCGCCGTGGCGCAGCGCGACAGCTCGGCGATGAAGTCGAACATTCAGAATATGAGGCAGGTCCGTGACTCCAGACAGGTGCTCGCGATGGGTGTCCGCTCGCGCGCACTTGCCGAGCAGGCCATGCTTAGGGGCAACATATCCAGCGCGGTCGAACATGGCGAGAGCGCGGTATTGCTCGCAGATGAAGCCGCGGCCACGCCGATGCAATCGATGTGGCGGCTGTCCCTGGCTGCCGCGTTGGTCGAGCACAAGAAATACGACGAAGCCACGCGATATGCAGATCAAGCACGCCAGACGATCCGCGGCACGGCGTTCGACGGTTCGCTGCGTGATCATGACCTGCTGGACGCTTGCATCGCCTTGCGGCGCGGAGATCGGGCCGAATGCCATCGCTTGTTGGCGTGCGCCCTGGACACCTCCAAGTCCGCGCGCACCGCCTCTCAGGCGTTCATTCTCCATCCGGGTTTGATGGCCGAGGTCTGTGCCGAGGCCCTGAGAGCCGGTATTTCACTGGAACAAGTGAAGAGCCTGATCAAACGATACCGGCTCGTTGCGCCTTTCAACGCGAATGACGCCTGGCCCTGGCCGGTCAAGGTTTACACACTCGGGCGCTTCAGCGTGCTTAAGGACGACGCGCCGATCCGCTTTTCCCGCAGGACCCAACAAAGGCCACTCGATCTGCTCAAGGCCCTGATTGCGATGGGTGGTACCGGAGTTTCAGCCGACACCTTGACCGAAGCCTTGTGGCCGGATGCGGAAGGCGACACCGCCTACCACGCCTTCGAGAGCGTGCTATACCGCCTGCGCCAACTGTTGAACTTTCCGGGCGCGCTAACGCTGACCGCGGGAAAGCTAAGCCTTGACCCAAAGATCTGCTGGGTGGACGTCCTGGCCTTCGAGCGTGAGCTCGACACGGCGCGAGCGAGCGGCCCGCATACTGAGCACTCCATCGAGCGGCTGCGTGGGCTGTACCAGGGACACTTCCTCGCGCAGGAATCGGAAAGGCCTTGGGCGATGGCGACCCGCGAGGCGCTGCGCGAAAAATTCCTGGTCTATATTCAGCACGCCGCGAAGTCATTCGAAGCCGGGCATCGGTGGCAAGAGGCAATCCCGATCTATCAACGCGGCATCGAACTGGATAATCTGGCCGAAGGCCTCTACCGCGGGCTGATGATCTGCCACCGTGAACTTGGCAATCACGTTGAGGCACTTAAAACCTACCGCCGCTGCCGGGAGCTTTTGTCGATCGTGCTCGGAGTGCAACCCACAGCCGAGACGCAGGCGGTCTACCAGGGGCTGAAACAGGCCGCGTAGCCGACATCGAACAGGCGGGCCCGCAACGGAGGGCTTTTTCTATCCAGGAACCGACGCTGCGAGGTAACGCCTGGTGTCGGCAAGAAAATTAGCCATGGCAGGAAGTGCGACGTAAAGAAGATATAAAGATGCGCGACACGAGTTCAAGATCGCATAAACCGATGGAATGTCGGGAAGCGATGCTCCCCGCAGGACGAAAAAAAACAGGCCCGGCGGGCCTGTTTTTCTGAAACGCGAATCCTGGATGAGTTACTTCGACAGACTCAGGCCGCCTTCTTCAATTTTATCTCCACTTGCAATCCAGCCGCAGCCAGCATATTCACCAGCGTGTCGAGGCTGAAGAGGTCAATTTTTCCCCGCATCAGATCGGAAATACGCGGTTGCGTCACGCCGAACTGTTTGGCCGCCTGCGCTTGCGTCAGGCCATTCTTCTCGATGTGCGCAATCACAGCCGTCATCAGCGAAGCACGGGCTTTCATGTGCGCTGCCTCGCCCGGTGTATCTTCGATCGCATCCCATACGCTGGTATGGCGGCTTTTTGCAGATTTACTCATTTTCGGCTCCTGCGAACTCTGTCCGTCAATTCCTTGTAGCGCAACCTGGCAAGGCCAATATCACCTGCCGGAGTTTTTTGCGTCTTCTTCTGAAAGCAGTGCAATACGTAAACTGCGTCTTCCAACTTGGCCACGTACAGGATCCGATATGCACCGGACTCGTCGCGAAGACGAATTTCGCGAATACCCTGCCCCACCGTCGCCACTGGTTTCCAGTCGAACGGATCATGCCCATGCTGCACGCGATCGATCTGAAAACCCGCTTCGCGCCGTGCACCCCGCGGAAAAGCACGCAAGTCCTCCAGGGAAGTTCCCAGGAACTCTACGGGTTTAAGCTGTACTGGCACGGACTGACTATACAATATTTTGTATGGTCAGTCCATCAGGCATTCCTCCGGCAGCGTGAAGAGAATGCGCTCGCGCGTCGGCGTCATTATCCCTCTGGCTTTCGCATCTGCGCCGATAGTCTCCACGCCATCCAGGCCAGCAACGCCACGGCAGCGAGCAAGGCGGCCCACAAAGCCCACTTCTTGACATTGACGGGCGCATCCGTCGCGGAGGCGCCGGCGAGTTTCTGCGGCGATCCCGTGCCGGCCAGCGAGATCTTCGGCGGGTGTTGGCTGCGCAACCCCGGTACCATCGTTTCTTCATACAGCGAGCTTGCCTCTGCGCGGGCATTGCCATACGCGAGCCGGAACGGACCATTGCCTCGCGCGGTAAAAACCAGCTCTCGCGGAATCCAGCCTGCCCTCACGCCGAGGTCTCCGGCGCCGATGCCCCCGGTCTTCATGTTCACAGTCAGCAGCCAGTAGCGATCGGGGTGCCCGCTCAATGCCAGTGCCGGACTCGTCAGTTCGCGGCCTTCCTGTTTGAAGCGATAGGCGACGGTGGCGGACAGCGGCCTCCATTTGTCTTTCGGATCGTTGCGCGAAAAGACTTGCACGGGGACCACGGTGTTTTCCTGCGGCAACCTGAACTCCAGGCGATCGATCGGAAACCGGCCTTCGAGATCGAAGAGGAAATCGCCGGGCCTGGCGGCATCCGGCCTGGCGACCACTTCCTTCCACATCCTTTCCGGCTGTTCCCATTGTTCGGCCACCATTGCGCGCACGGAATCCAGTTCGATGGCTTTGTCGGCGTCCAGCCAGGTCAGGCGCAGATATTTCTCCTGCCGGCCGCGGAACTCGATGGTGTTGCGCTCCAGGCGCTGCCCGGCATGCGATACGCCACCGAGGGGAACGTCGTTCGCCAGCGTTCTCCAGTTCTTCAGATCGCTGCTCGTTTCCAGTTTCACCGATGTCAGCCGATCGGCCCCTGCCGATCCCCACTGGACCGTGATGCCCGACAGCGGGGCCTTGAGCGTCGAAGCGTCGATCAGGTAACCCAGCAGTACTTTTTGCCCGCCTGCATCGCCGCGGGTATGCAGCCTTACGCTGACTTTGTCGCCGCTTCTGCCCACGCTGAGGTCCAGGTCCTCGGCGCGCGCATTGCGGGGACCGCGCAGCGGAAAGATCGACAGCGCAACCGGTTCCGATTTTTGCGAACGCAGCTCGATGGATCGGAATGCATAAGGCACCGCCTCGCCGCTGCCGTTAAAAATGCGCAGCTCACGCAAGTCCG
>WNFM01189593.1_pt1 | contig 18579 bp, 16 predicted proteins | sample 5400271 | NCBI WGS metagenome assembly WNFM01 (sample SAMN13153352, study PRJNA577476) | soil metagenome | isolation source: 60 cm saprolite on Douglas fir-dominated hillslope | place: USA:California | collected 2013-09-17 | reverse complement strand
CGTTGTCGATCACGTGCACGGGGAAGAAGTGGCGCACGCCCTTGGCGTAGTAGTCGGTGAGAGCGGCGTCCACGTCCGCATCGGTGCAGCTTCCTCCGAGGCTGCAGCCAAAGGGCTCGTCCACTTCCATCCCGAGGACCACGGCCAGCCCGCCCCCATTGATGATGTGGCGCGCCTCCGTCGCGGAATGGGCGATCCGGTACCAACCCTTCCCCGCCCCCCCGGCCTGCGCGTCGACGAAGGCCTCCATGTCCGTCGCGGCCTGGAGCTGCTGGTCGACGGCCGGCATGTCGTCGCAGGACTGTCCGGAGGCCGGCCCGTTGGCCACGCACAGGATCTTGTTGTTCAACGCGTGCACGACCATCAGGCGCAGGCCGCCCTCGTAGGCGCGCTGCACCCAGTCCACGTACATCTGCTGGTGGGTGTGGTCGTGCCAGCCCGGCCAGCCGTCGAAGTTCGGAAAGCCCCCGGTGTGGTGGCCCAGGTTCTCGTTGGTCGCGGTGCCGACGACGTCGCTGAGCCCGGCGAAGCCGTGGACGTTTTCGCACACGGGCAGCGCCGCTGCTTCCCCTCCGCTGGAGAAGGCCTCGCCGAACACGACCTTGTGCCCGAACCCGAGGTTCGAGAACTGGTGGCTATGCATGTCGGCGAAGCCGAACACGGCGGCGTCGGGCGGCGCCTGGACGCGCGCCTCCAGTTGAGCGGCCAGGAGGCCCAAGGGCGACTCACCGTCGTCGTTGACCGCGGTCACCACGTAGAACTGCCGCACGAGCGGCGGCAGGCCGGTGTCGGTGTAGCTGAGGCCGGTCGCGGTGGCCACCGGGCTCACGGGCACGATGAACTGCCAATGCGGAGGCGCCGTAGGGATCAACACGATCTCGATGAGGGGGTCCACCTTGCGGTAGATGCGGTACGAATCCGCGCCAGTGACGGCCAGCCACGTCAGCGTGACCTGCCCCGGGACGGACGTGTCGGCTCTGACCCCGAGCGGGGGATTCGCAGGCGGAGCGGCGGCCGCGCTGCCGGCGAGACAGATGGCGGCCAAAAGACCCAGAATCCCGCGCCTCCAGACCATGGTTCCTCCTCGATTAGGGGACTGCACCATGACGCGCAAACGGGAGCCAGGATGTCTCACGCCCCCCGCCGCTGAAGTGGTGGTGTGGGCTCAGCGCGCGGAGGTACGGTCCAGGACGACCGCGCCGCCCTTCATGACCCAGCGCACGCCGTGGATGACGGCGTCGATGTCGGCCAGCGGGTCGCCCTCGACGGCCACGAGGTCGGCATGGGCCCCGGGGGTGACCGTGCCCAGGAGCCCCTCCTGTCCCAGGAGGGCCGCGGCGTTCGTCGTCGCCGTGCGCACGGCCTGCTCCGGCGTCATCCCCGCCTTGACGAACCAGCCCAGCTCCCGCGTGTTCTCGCCGAACATCGTGAAGATCGCATCCGAGCCCATGGCGATGCGCACGCCGGCCTTGACCGCGCGCCGCGTCGTCTCCACGTTGCGGCGGATGAAGTCCTCCAGCCGTTCACGGTAGCCGGGGGCATACCCGAAGCGGTCGCCGTTCTCCGCGTAGTACCGGTTGTGGTCGATGGTGGGTACGTAGAAGGTGCCCCGCCGGACCATCTCCGCGATGGTGGCGTCGTCCAAGTCCGTCGCGTGCTCGACGGAGTCGGCGCCCGCCCGCACCGCGTCGCGCGCCCCGGAAGGGCCGTAGGAGTGGACGGCGATGCGCTTGCCGAGCGCGTGCGTCGCGTCGACGGCCGCCTTCATCTCTTCGTAGGTGAAGGTCTGCTGCCCGGAGACGTCCTGGCCGCTGCCCGTGGAGCCGAACATCTTGACCCAGTCCGCTCCGGCCGCGATCTGCTCGCGCGCGACCCGCATGGCGGCGTCGGGACCGTCCACGGTGCCGGGAGTGGGGGGAAGTCCCGTCCGCGTGCGCGTGATGTGCAGGCCGTAGCCGACCACGAACATGCGCGGGCCCACCACCGCGCCCGTGGCGATGAGGTCGCGCAGGGCGACGTCCATGTACTCGGCGGCGTTCATGTCGCGCACGGTCGTGACGCCCGCCTCGAGCGTCTTCCGCGCGGCCTCCTGGCCCAGCACCATGTTGACGGCGGGCGCGCGAGTGCTCCCCGGCGCCGGTCCGTAGGTCAGGTGCGTGTGCACGTCGATGAGGCCGGGCAGCCCCATGAAGCGGGAGAGGTCGATCACCGGCGTGCCCTCCGCGGGCCCCTCGGTGCCCACGCTCTGGATGCGGTCTCCGTCCACGACCACGACCGCGTTCTTCAGGACGCGGCCGCTGCCGTCCCAGAGCGCGCCGAAGCGGACGGCAACGGGGGCGGAGAGGGCGAGTCGCGGCAGGGCGAGGCTCACGGTCAGGGCCAGGATCGTGGCAGATCGGCTCAAGAGGCGTGTAGTGTAGGGCGGAATGGCCGCTCCCGCCGCCGTGGCCGCGCGCGAGTCCTCGCTCGTCCGGGCCATCGGCCTCATCGGGCTCGCCGCCGGCATCGTGAACGTGACCATCGGGGGCGGGATCTTCCGCCTGCCCGCCGACGTCGCGCGCGCGCTCGGCCCCGCGGCTCCGCTGGCCTACCTCGTCTGCGCCGTCGCGATGGGCCTCATCGTCCTGTGCTTCGCGGAGGCGGGCAGTCGCGTCGATCTGACCGGGGGACCCTACGCCTACGTCGAGACCGCATTCGGCCCCTTCGTCGGCTTCCTGGCCGGAGTCGTCTTCTGGATCGAGTGCACGTTCGCCACCGCCGCCCTGGCCACGGTATTCGCCGCCAACGCCGCCCAGCTTGCGCCCATGGCCGTCGGCCGGCTGGGATCGGCCGTGTTCCTCGTCGCCGTCTTCCTCGGGCTCAGCGCCCTTCACGCCTTCGGGGTGAAGGAAGGGACCCGGTTCAACACCGCAGCCACCGCCGTGAAGGTGATCCCCCTGCTCGTCCTCCTCGCGGCGGGTCCTTTCTTCATCGATCCCGCGCGCCTTCTCTGGACCGGCCTGCCGCCGGCGGCCGCCGTCTCACGCACGTCGATCCTGCTCGTGTTCGCCTTCGCCGGGATCGAGATGGCGCTCACCCCCAGCGGCGAGGTCCGCGACGTCGCGCGCACCGTCCCTCGCGCGATCTTCCTGGCCATGGCGACGGTGACGGTGATGTACGTCGGCCTGCAGCTCGTGGCCCAGGGCGTCCTCGGCGCCGACCTCGCCTCCTCGGGCACGCCCCTGGCCGACGTCGGCGGCCGCATCTTCGGCCCTCCCGGGCGGTCCGTCATCCTCGTCGGGGCCGCGGTCTCGATGCTGGGTTGCCTCAGCGGCCACGTCCTGGCCGTGCCGCGCGCCCTGTTCGCGCTTGGCCGTGACGGCTTCCTGCCGTGGCCATCGCGACCCAGTCCGCGATCGCCTGCGCACTCGCCATCACGAGCACCTTCGAGCGGCTGGCCATCCTGGCCACGGCCAGTGCCCTCTGCCTTTACGGCGCGTGCTGCCTGGCCGCCTGGCAGCTCCGCCGGCGGGACGTACGCGCGGGTGGCCAGCCGTTCCAGGTTCCCTGCGGAGGCGTCGCTCCGTGGGCCGCGCTCATCGCCATCGCCTGGATGCTGACCAGCGTGACCGTGCCGGAATGGGCCGCGCTCGCCGGCGCCCTCGCGGTGGCCGTCGTGGCCTACGTCCTCACCGCGAAAGCGCGCGCGGCCAGGACGCCCGCCCCCGCTCCGATGCGGGTACGCTGGCGAGAGGGCCGCACCGGTCCCGATGCGGAGGGCGGATGAGATCGAATCGAGGGCCGGCCGCGCACGTCGTGCTCGGGCTGGAGAAGCTCCTGGGCGATCGGCTCTCTCTGCTGGGTGACGCGCGGGTCGGGCTCGTCTGCAACCAGGCGACCGTCGACCATTCGTTGCGGCACGCCGCCGACCTCGTGCACGCGCACCCGAAGGTCCGGCTGACCACCCTGTTCGGGCCGCAGCACGGCATCCGCGGCGACGTGCAGGACAACATGATCGAGACCGCGCACGGCGTGGACAGGCAGACCGGCCTGCCCGTGTACTCGCTCTACAGCGAGACGCGCGAGCCCAGCGCGCGCATGCTCCAGGACGTCGACGTCATCGTCGTGGACCTCCAGGACGTGGGCTGCCGCATCTACACGTTCGTGTACACGATGGCGAACTGCATGCGCGCGGCGCGCGCACTGGGCAAGCGCGTGATCGTGTGCGACCGGCCCAACCCGATCGGCGGGGAAGCCGTGGCCGGCAACGTCCTCGATCCCGCCTTCGCGTCCTTCGTGGGTCTGTTCCCGATCCCGACGCGACACGGGATGACCTCCGGCGAGCTGGCGCGCCTCTTCAACGAGGCCCACGGCATCGGCTGTGCGCTCGAGGTCGTGACCATGGAGGGCTGGTCGCGCGCGATGTGGATGGACGAGACGGACGCGCCCTGGGTCATGCCCTCGCCCAACATGCCGACCCTCGACACCGCGATTGTGTTCCCGGGCACCGTTCACCTCGAGGGCACCCAGATGTCGGAAGGACGCGGCACCACTCGGCCCTTCGAGCTCGTCGGCGCGCCCTACGTCGACGCCGAGGACTACGGCCGGCGCTTGAACGCCCTGGGGCTGCCCGGCGTCTATTTCCGCCCCACCGTGTTCCAGCCGACCTTCCAGAAACACGCGGGCGTGAGCTGCGGCGGCGTGCAGATCCACGTCCTCGACCGCGAGGCCTTCGAGCCGGTGCAGGCGGGGCTGGCGGTGGTGAAGGTCGCCTACGACCTGTACGCCCGCGAGTTCAAGTGGAAGCAGCCGCCCTACGAGTACGTCTTCGACAAGAACCCGTTCGACGTGATCTCGGGGACGGGCGCGCTGCGGAAGGCGATCGAGAGCGGCCGGAGCCTGGAGGAGATGGAGAAGGACTGGCGGGCGGGCCTGGACGCGTTTCGCGCCCAGCGGGAGAAGTATTTGTTGTATTGAATCGTTGAGTCCGGGGGGCAGTCGCGGGCTTATTGAGTCAGGGGGGGCACTTGCGCACCATCCGCGATGGGCGCTGCGCGGCCCCCCCTGAAACCCCCCTCGCAAGGCGCCGCTGCTGCGCAGCGCCGCCTTGCTCTGCGGTCGGCTTGCCCTTGCCCCGCGAATTGACTTTGGGGAGGGGGGGTTCCGAGAATGGGTCGAGTTCCCCTATGCCCTCGCCCGATCCGGCGACGCGCGACACCGCCGATCGCCTCGCCGCCATCGTCCGCGGCGCGTACCAGCGCGGCTGGACGCTCGGTACGAGCGGCAACTTCAGCGCGGTGGTGGGCACGGAGCCCTTGCAGCTCCTCATCACCCCCAGCGGCGCGGACAAGGGCACGGTCGCCGGCGACCAGATGGTCACGATCGACGCGCAGGGGCGGCCGGCGGCCGGTACCGGGCGGCCGTCCGCGGAAACGAGCCTTCATCTCGCGATCGTCCGCGCGCGGGGCGCGCGCGCGGTTTCCCACACTCATTCGGTGTGGAGCACGCTGCTCTCCGACGCGTCGGCGCCGGCGGGCGGGCTCGCCATCGAAGGCTACGAGATGCTCAAGGGCCTCCGCGGCGTGACCACGCACGCGCATCGCGAGTGGCTGCCGATCATCGAGAACACCCAGGACTGGGCCGCGGAAGCGCCGCGCGTGGAGTCGCTGCTGCGCGAGCAGACACACGTCCACGGCCTGCTCATCCGCCGGCATGGCCTCTACACTTGGGGCAGCGACCTGGACGAGCTCAAGCGCCATCTGGAGGTGCTGGAGTTCCTGCTGGAGGTCGTGGGGCGCCGCGGGGACGGACACGGAGGACAGACATGGCGGTCGTGAGATTTCCGGACGAGGGACGTACGGTCACGGACGAGGCCGCGGTGCGGGAGGCGCTGGCGGGCGTCGGCATCGACTACGAGCGGTGGCAGCCGTCGCACCCCATCCCGGACGGTGCGCCCGCGGAGGCGGTCCTGGCCGCCTACGCGACGGAGATCGACCGCCTCAAGAAGGCGGGCGGGTACGTGACCGCCGACGTCATCGACGTCTCGCCGCAGACGCCGAACCTGGACACGATGCTGGCGAAGTTCCGCCGCGAGCACTGGCACGACGAGGACGAGGTCCGCTTCATCCTGCGCGGGCGCGGCGTCTTCCACATCCACCCCCGGGACGCGCCGGTGATGGCGATCGAAGTCTCTCCGGGAGACCTCATCCGCGTCCCGCGCGGCACCCATCACTGGTTCGACCTCTGCTCGGAGCGCGACATCCGCGCCATCCGCCTCTTCCAGGACGCCGCGGGATGGACGCCGCGCTACACGGACAGCGGCGTGGACGCCCGCTACGAGCCGGTCTGCCTGGGGCCGTCGTACATACCCGTGCGGGCTTGATCGACCGGCCGGGAATCCGCGTCCTCCTGCTCGACGTCGAGGGCACGACCACCTCCAAATCCTTCGTGTACGACGTGCTGTTCCCTTTCGCGCGCGCGCACCTGCGCGAATTCCTGCAGACCGCAGCCAAGGACCACGCCCTGCGCGACGACCTCGCCGTCCTCGTCGCGGAGCGCCGGGCGGAGAGGGAAGCGGGGGCGCCGGAATGGCGCGGAGGGGGAACAGACGAGACTCTCGCCTTCGCCGCCGGCTACGCGGAGTGGCTCATGGACCGGGATCGCAAGTCCACGGCGCTCAAATCGCTGCAGGGCCAGATCTGGAAGAGCGGGTATCGGTCGGGCGGGCTCAAGTCGCACGTCTATCCGGACGTGCGGCCCGCGCTCGAGCGCTGCCGGGCGCAGCGCCGGTCCGTGGCCATCTTCTCTTCCGGGAGCGTGCTCGCCCAGCGCCTGCTCTTCGAGCACACCGTGGAGGGCGACCTCACGCCGCTCATCCACGCCTACTTCGACACGACGACGGGCCCCAAGCAGGCGGCCCACAGCTACCGGCGGATCGCGGAAGCGCTGCGCGTGGCGCCGGCGGCCGTGCTGTTCGTCTCCGACGTGCCCGCGGAGCTCGACGCCGCGCGCGAAGCGGGGATGGGGACGGGGCTCTGCGTGCGCGCGGACGGTGCGCCGCCCGCGTCCGACCATCCGGTGCTGCGCACCTTCGACGAGGCCTGATTCAGGCCATTCGTTGCACGACGCCGATGACGCGGTAGGCCCAGAGGGTGCGGCAGACCTCGTAGTGGGTGAGGGTGGAGCTCTTGCAGATGGTGCCGACGTCCTGCTCCACGTCGAGGCCGGTCAGGATGGACAGCTTCTCCAGCGAGAGCGTCATCTCGCTCAGGACCTTCTCGTAGCCGCGCGCGCGCGCGTAGCGCGTCTCCATCGACCCCACGGCGCGCTCGATGCGGCTCCACGAGTCGATCCGCCGAATGCCCTCCAGGATCGCGTCGGGGGTACTGAGCTTCAACATGATCGGCTCGGGTGAGCCGCCGCCGTCGGTGAAGTGGTAGAGGCCCTCCGTCCACTGGAACGCGCTGTAGATGATCTCCTGCGTGTGGTCCATGACCACCTTGACCAGCTCGCGCGCATCCAGCGCGCCCTGCTCGACCAGTATGGTGCCGAGCCGAATGCCCTTGCGCATGGCCCGGCTCGCCTCCACGTACTGATGGAGCGTGATGCGGCCGCGCCGCAACAGCAGCTCACCCAGGCGGTCGTCGCGAGCGGAGGAGAACGCGAAGACGAGACGGCCGTCCTGTACGCGCACGCTCTTCTCGACCCCCATGTGGTTCAAGGTGAGCAGGCCGGTCCAGTGCCGCGAGTAGACCTCGCGCACGAGGTCGGCAAACTCGTGGTCGGCGAGGCGGCCCGTCGGCCAGGTGATCGGGGTGTCGGGAACGAGGGGAACGCCGGGAACGACCGCGCCCGCCGGCGGGGCCGGAGCGACCGCCGGGGCCGCAGCGGGCACTGGAGCGACCGTGGGCACCGGAGCGGCGAGTGCAGGGATCTTGCCGGTCGGGCGCGCCTTCGCAGGCAGCGGCGCGGCCGGCGGCGCTTCAACCGCGGGCTTGGCGGCGGGGACCGCGGGCACATCGCTGCTCGCCGCGCCGACGAAGGACGGGGCCTCGTCGGCGGGAAGGTCGATGAGTACCGGCGTGGGCACGGGCTTCGGGGGCCCGCTCTTCGCGCTTTTCTCCGGCGCGCTCTTGCGCTTGGGCGTGGTCCCGGCGGCGATGTCGTTCGCGCGCTCGATCTCGAACGTGTCCTCCACGGCCACGAGTGGGATCGGTGGCAGCTCCGGCACGGGCCGCCGCGGCTCCTCCTCCACGAATGCGGGAACGGGCGGCGGCTGGACATCGGCCACCAGCGATTCGGCGCCGTGCTCGTCCAGGACGCCGGCCAGGGGATCGCCCTCCATGGCTGGCAGGGGCGGGGCGAACGCTTGGGGCATGTCGATGGGCGGTTCCGAAGCGCTCGGCGGCTCCGCCGCGCTCGGAACCGGCCCGTTCGCGGCCGGCCCGGGACCGTCCCCGCCATGGAGCGCCCGGAGACGCGCCACGAGCTGCGCGTCGCCCGGCGCCAGCGCGAGCGCCTTGAGGTATTGCCGCCGGGCGCCGGCCCGATCGCCGAGTCCTTCCAGCGCTTCGCCCAGGAACCTCTCGGCCAGGATGTTGTCGGGGACGGCATGGAGGACGGCCTCCAGCTCCGTACGCGCGGCCTCCAGCTCGCCGTGTTCCAGGAGGGCGCGACCGAGCGTCACCCGCAACGAAGGATAAGAGGGCGACCGCTCGACCCCTTCCCGGGAGACGCGGATCGACTCCGCGAAGTCACCCGCCTTGCGCAGCTCCTCCGCGAGGGCCCCGAAGGCGCGCGGACTCGGCTCCTTCTCGAGCTTCCGCCGCAGCTCGTCGATCCGCGGCGTCGAGGGCGCGGGCGGAGGGCCCCCGGACGGCTCGACGGGCTTCTCCGCGCCGGCCCGTGCGGGCAGTGGAGGCGGCTCGTGCAGGCCTGGCTTCTTCCCCGGCGGTAGCGGCGGCGGGAGCAGGGCCGCGATCTCGGGGACGTGATCGGCTTCCGTCCACTCCCGGAGGCCCTGTCGCCAGACCAAGGCGGACGGGGGCAGAGCCGTTGTGACCACGAGATGGACGATGTGCTCGACGCCCACTGGCCCCAACCGCTTGTCGTCCTGGACGTAGAACCAACCGGCCGCACTCATACCGACCGCCCGCTTTTTTGTGGGGGCTGCTCGCGTCGTGAGGCTAGCACGGCTCCGGGCGCGCCGCGAGGGGTGGGCGATTGCGGATCCCGCCGGAGACAGCGGCCCCGGGATCCGCTACGATTCGCGTTTCGATTCATGAGCTCCCGACGCACTGCATTCTTCCTCGGCTCGGCCCTGGCCTGCCTCACCAGCGCCTGCGGCGGAAGCTCCCCCACCGCCCCCCCGTCGCCGCCGGTGGCGGCCCTGCCCTCTCCGACCCCGCCGCCCGGACCTCCGAACGTCGTGATCATCCTGGCCGACGACATGGGTTACGGGGACATCGGGGTTTTCGGCGCGACGCTCAACAAGACGCCCAACCTCGACCGGCTCGCCGCCGAGGGCGTGCGCATGACCGACTTCCGGGTGCCCTCCGCGCTCTGCACGCCGTCGCGCGCAGCCCTGCTCACGGGCCTCTATCCGCCGCGCACGGGACTGGTCGGCAACCTCCCCTCGGGATCGCCCACGGAAGGAATCACGGACGGGATCGACGACGACGAGATCACCCTGGGCGATGCGCTGCGCGAGCGTGGATACGCGACCGCCGCCGTGGGGAAGTGGCACCTGGGAAGCACCGTCCCCTACCTCCCCCTGCGTCACGGCTTCGATTCCTACTTCGGCATCAGCAACGGCGATCAGACGTTCCTGCTCCTGCGCGGATCCACGCCGGTGAAGGATCCGCCGGGGCTGGACCTGATCACGAAGGCCTACACGGAAGAGGCGGTACAGGTCGTCAAGAGCGCGCCGCGTGACCGTCCGTTCTTCCTCTATCTCGCTCACCGCACGCCGCACGTGCCGCTGGAGCCGGCGCCGGAGTTCCGCGGCCGCTCCGCGGGCGGCGCCTACGGGGACGTCGTCGAGGAGCTGGACTGGAGCGTGGGCGAGGTGATGAAGGCCGTGCGCGACCGGGGCACGACGGAGCGCAGCACGGTGGTCTTCTTCACGAGCGACAACGGTCCCTGGCTCTCGCAAGGCGATGAGGCCGGGTCGCCCGGGCCCTTCCGCGCCGGCAAGAACACGCCCTACGAAGGGGGCGTGCGCGTGCCCGCCCTCGCCTGGTGGCCGGGCCGCTACTCCGCCGGCCGCGTGGTGAGCGAGCCGGTCATGAGCCTCGATCTCTTCCCGACCATCGTGGCCATGGCCAAGGGCCAGCTCAGCCCCGCGCGGAAGTACTACGGCGCGGACCTCACGCCCTTGCTGGCGGGGGAGGTGACTCGCCTGCCCGGGCCCGGTGTCGACGGATCCCGCGAGCTGCTCGGGTACTACTTCGGGGCGGCCATCTCCATACGCTCCGGGCCCTGGAAGTTCCTGCGTCCCGGCTACTGGGACCTCGTCGACACGCTGTACAACCTGCAAACGGATCCGGCGGAGACGACCGACGTCGATCCCACGCGCCCGGAGATCGCCGCGGCGCTCGACGCGAGGCTGGCCGCCATCGCCGACGAGATCTCACAGGGCGCGAAGAAGCCGAAGAAGGGCGGGGCGGCGAACTAGTTCACCGAGACCATCACGCCCATCCCGCCTCCGGGAACGGGCATCGGCGTGATCGCCCAGTCTTCGTGGCCATGCAGCGTGTGCATGGTGACGGTGTGGCCGACCACCACGCCGACCGCCGATCCGAAGACCACGTCACTGAGGTAGTGCCGGTTGTCGTGCAGGCGCGACAGGGCCACGTAGGACGCGACGGTGTAGGTCGGCACCGCGGCCTTCCAGCCCAGATGGCGCCAGAGGACGCTCGCGGCGGCGAAGGTGACGGAGGCGTGGCCGGACGGGAAGGAGCAGCATTCCCCGGTGGGCCGGTTCCGGCGCGCGCTGAGCTTGATGGCGTAGACGATGGCCGCGTCCTCGAGGGTCGAGCGCAGCAGGTCCATGCCGAGATGGGAGAGGTGGCGATTGTCGGTGGCGCGCCCGATGCCGTAGACGGCGAAGGAGCTCCCGATCAGCGTCGCCCCCTGGCCGATGAACTTTCCCGGCGCGAAGAAGGTCTTCGCGAACGAGTTGCCCTGCAGACGGGCGTTGACGTCCTTGTCGAAGGGGTGAGCGGCCAGGGCGAGAGCACCGCCCCCGGCGAGGACGGCGAGCGAATGGCGCGACGGAAGGTGCCGGAAGTCGCCGGGGATCGCCTTCAGGGTCGCCTTCACGCCCGTATGGGGAGGCGGTGGTCCCGCGGGCGTGCTCTTTGTCTCCGCGCCCGGTGCCGGCGTCGCGGCCGCAGCCGGAACCGGGTCCACGGACGGGGGAGCCGTGGGCTGGGAGGCCGTGGGCTCGGGCGGCGGATCCTCCGCCCGCGCGACCGCGGCGGCCGCCGGCGTGAGCAACACGGCGAGGACGAGCGGCGTGACGTGACGCATGAGAATCTCTCGATGGCTGCCGTAAGCGCCTCTCCGGCCCGGAGCGGACGTGTCCGCACGCGAGGCCGGCGGCTGGGCCCGGCCCTAGACGACGGTGCGGCGGCCGGTGAGAAGGTTCACGACGAAGACGACCAACGCCACGACGAGCAGCAGGTGGATGAGCCCGCCACCCACGTGAGCGATCAACCCGAGGAGCCACAAAGCGAACAGGATCGCGATGATCGTCCAGAGCATGTTGCCTCCTTGCGAACGCGGTTGCCGCGTCCTTGTCCTGGATCGGGAGCAACTTCCATGCCGCGGCGGGGATCGAGGCCGGCACGACCGGGAACCCACTGCATCCCTTGCCTCTCGGCGTCATTGGTCCGGTGTGGCCGGGACGGCGTCCGGGGACGAGGGATCGTTGTAGGTTCTTCCTCGGGTGGACGCCGGCGTTCGCTACGGATGGCGAAGCGCCAGCAGGGAGCGGTACAGCCAACCCGCATCCGCCGGGTCGGGCCGGGCGGCCAGGGCGGCACGCCGCTCGGCCCACGAGCCGCCCTCGTCGGAAGAGTGCGCGCTCTCACTCCCGGTTGCGACCGGGTGGAGGAGCACCTCCGCCACCGCCCAGGGACCGCTCTCGGTCGGCGCGATCCGTACGGCGGTCACGACGCGCCCGTCGAGCGCGATCGAGAACGCCAGGTCGTCGACGAGGAACTGCGGATGGCCGTTCACCCAGGCGAGGTCCATGGTCTCGCGGCCGCGCCGTCGGCGGCCGACGCGCTCGAACGTCGATCCGTCGGAGGAGACCTCGATGTCCATCGCGCGCGGCAAGTCCGGCGCGGACGGGCCCGCGAGAAGCGTGACTCCCGCGACCGCGAGCGGCCGGCCCAGCGGAAACGCGGCCCTCCCCGAAGGCTCGACCACGCGCGTGGCGACGTCGCCGTCCCCCGCCGGTCCGGCCACGGTCCCGGTCGCGGTGCGCGAGGCGAACGGCGGCACGAAGTCGAAGTACACGGCCGCGGGCGCCGCGTCGCGGCGCGCATACCTCGCCCCGATGCCGGCCAGCTTCGACTCGAAGGTGTGAATGGCCGGCAGCTGGAAGTCGACGCCGGGGACGAGCACCCAGCCCACGCGCGAGGCGAAGCGGACCTCGTCGAGGTAGGGCATCGGGTAGCCCCAGAACCGCTCGTTCCACGGTGGCGAGGCCACCACCGTCTCGCCGCTCGTGTAGGTGAGGCAGTACGCGGTGTGGTACGAGGCGTACGCGCGCGCGAGGTGCTGCTCGCGCATGAGGTCGAGCACGCGCGCGCAGTCCGGGACCAGCGCTTCCGGTCCGCCGCGATGCCACTCCGCGAGCAGCCGCGCTCCCGTCCACAGGTGCGCGACGCAAAGCGGTATGACGACGAGCCAGGCGCGGGCGGAGCCGGCGAGCCGCACCGCACCCGCGGCCGCGAGCACGGCCAGGGGCACGACGATCGGGGTCAGGAAGCGCACGGTGTGGGGGTCGGACCGCACGGGAAACGGGAACGCGACGAGGGTCAGCGCGATCGTGCCCAGGAGCAGGCCGGCGAGGGGCCGCCCGCGCAGCGAAGCCCATCCCACGATCGCGCCCGCCAGCCAGGCGACGACGAGCACCGCACCCACGACGAGAGGCGCGGCGACCGTGCGCTCCCCTTCGTCCGCGGTCAGCGGACTCCAGAGGCCCAGGAGGGCGGCCACCGGCTCGTGCAACCGTCGCGCGACCATCGCCGCGTGCGCGAGGGGCGGCATGCCCTCGTGGGCGATGCCGAGCACGGCGGTGGCCGAGGGCTCGCGCCAGGCGGAAAGCCACCACGGCGCGCTGGCGGCGAGGAAGGCGACGACCGCCCAGAGGAGCGCGCCCCGGCGCGCGCGCCCGGCGCCGCGGGCCAGGACGACGCCGACCGCGGCCAGCGTGGCCAGGGACATGAGATGCGTCCAGGCGGCAAGACCGCTGAGCAGGCCGATCAGGATCAGCCGGCCGCGTGGCGGCGGCGCCCCGGCCTCGAAGTCCTCCGCCGCTCGCGCGGCCAGGGCCAGCACGGCCGCGAGCAGGACGAGGGTGGTCGGGTACAGCGGCGGGGGGAGCGCGGACAGAAGGAGCACGTACGCGGACGGACACGCGACGAGGAGGGCGGCGGGGAGCCCCGCCCCCGCCACCGCGATCTCGCCGAGGACGGCGGCGGCCGCCACCAGGGCCAGCGCGAGCAGGGCGTAGGGAATCCGCACCGCGAGCGGGCTCGGACCCAGGCCGGCCACGAAGGGGGCGGCGATCCAGCCGTCGACGGGCGAACCGTACGGCTGGCCCCACATGGTGATGCCGCGCGTGGGATGGCGCGCCATGAGGCCGACGATCGCGGTGTCGCCGTCCACGGACGCGCGCGCGGCAACGGCCCAGAACGGTGCGCGCACGGCGGCGGCGAGGAGGAGTACGGCGAGGACCGACCGCGCTCTCACGCGTGCCTATCCTACGCGAGGTCAGGGGCGGCGGCGGTCGAGGCTGTGGCGCGAGGGACGCCGGCGCTCACCCAGGCGCCGGCGGCCGCTCAGGGCACGACGCGTGGCGCGGGCGACGTCACCAGGGGCGGCGGGAAGGGCGACCGTCCATTCGAAGACCCTGTCGTCCTCGACGAGGACGATGCGCGCGCGGTCGGGGGCCTGCGGGTCGGCGCCTTCGGCCTCGATGCGGCAGACCGCCTTGCTGATCGTGATCGCCGTCTCCGCGATCTCGCGCTCGAAGAGGCTCGCCAGCGCGCGATCGCGCCCCGAAAGCGCGTTGTCCGTGAACTCGATCATCGCGCGCTCTTGCCGGCGAGGCTCGCCACCACCGCCACCAGCTCCGCCGGCTCCACCGGCTTGGCGGCGTGGAGCTGGAATCCCGCGGACAGCGCGCGCATGCGGTCCTCCAGCCGCCCGTAGCCGGTGAGGGCGGCGGCCGGGATGCGACCGCCCCGCTCCGGGGAAAGGCTGCGGACCTTGCGGATCAGCTCGTACCCGTCCTGTTCCTGGAGCGCGATGTCGCTGAGCAGGACGTCGGGCCGCTCGCGCTCCAGCATCTCCAGCGCCTCCGCGGCGGAGGAGGCCATGAACACGAGGGCCCCGCGTTTTTGCAGCACGGCCGCCAGCAGGTGACGCGCGTCGGCCTCGTCCTCGACGACGAGAACGCGCACTCCGTCCAGGCGCGGCGCTTCGTCGAGGCCCGCCTCCTCGCGCGAGAGAGGCGGCACCCGCTGGCCGTCCTCGCCCGCCTCGACGATGGGCAGGCGCAGCGTGAACACGGAGCCCTGGCCCTCGCCTCCGCTGGTGGCCAGGACGGTGCCGCCGTGCATCTCCACGATGTGACGCACGATCGAGAGGCCCAGCCCCAGCCCTCCATGCCGCCGCGTGCCCGTGCCCGCCTGGCGGAAGCGCTCGAAGATGTGGGGGAGAAAGTCGGGGGAGATGCCCTGGCCGGTGTCGCGCACCGCGATCTCGAACTCGCCGGGCTCGTCGTGCTGCCGCACCTCGACGGTCACGATGCCGCCCTTGGGCGTGAACTTGATCGCGTTGGTCAGGAGGTTCCACACCACCTGCTGCAGCCGCTCGGGATCACCGATGGCCGGGCAGCACGGCCGGACCTCCGGCGCGAGGTCCTGGCGCAGCTCCACGCTCTTGGCCGCGGCCAGGGGCGAGACGGTGTCGATGGCGGACTCCACGATGCGCACGAGGTCCACCGAGCGCATCTCGAGATGGAACTTGCCGGCGACGATGCGCGAGACGTCGAGGATGTCCTCGATGAGCTGGTTCTGGACCTTCGCGTTGCGGTCGATGGTCTCGATGGCGCGCGCGACCGTCGGCTCGTCCAGGCCGCCCGTGCGCAGCATGTGCGCCCAGCCCACGATGGCGCTCAGGGGCGTGCGCAGCTCGTGGGACAACATGGCCAGGAACTCGTCCTTCATCCGGTTGGCTTCGCGTGCCTCTTCGAGGAGGCGGTTGCGCTCCTCGTCCGCGGCACGGCGGTCCGAGATGTCGCGGGCGAACGCGTTGAAACGATAGAACCCCCATCCCTTGACCACGGTGATGGCGAGCTCGATGGGGACGAGGCTGCCGTCCTTGCGCAGCCCCTCCACCTCGACGCGGCGATTCAGGAGCGGCCCCTCGCCCGTCTCGAAGTATTTCTCGAGGCCCCGCTCGTGGGCCTCGCGGAACTGGGGCGGGATGATCAGCTCGGAGAGGCGCCGGCCGATGGCCTCCTCGCGGGTGAATCGGAACGTCGCGACCGCCTGGTGGTTCCAGTCGATGACGACCCCGCTCGCGTCCATCCCGACCACGGCGTCGAGGGCGCCCTCGAGGATGGCGCGGAGCTGCGCCTCGGACTCGCGCAGGGCGGCCTCGCGGCGCAGGAACCCCATCTCGAGGTGGGTGGTCACGCGCAGCATCAGCTCGCGCTCGGAGAACGGCTTGATCAGGTAGTCGTTCGCCCCCGCCTCGAGGGCCTTGAGCCGGTCCGCTTCCTCGGTGAGGCCCGAGATCACGATCACGGGCAGCGTGCGCGTCCCCGCCTCCGCGCGGAGCTGGCGCAGGAAGTCGTACCCGTCCATGCCGGGCAGGAGGAGGTCGGTCAGGACCAGATCGGGCGGACGCTCCCGCGTGGCCGCGATGGCGGCCGCGGCGTCGGCCGCCGTCTCCACCGTCCAATGGCCGCTGAGCAGCAGCTCGAGCACACGGCGCATCTTGTCGTCGTCTTCGACGACGAGGATGCGCGGTGTGGTCTGAGTGGCCTGGGATCGGGACTCGGCGACGGCGGCCGGTGCGGGCTCGGGCAACGGACCTCCAGGGCGGAGCGGCGTCGGAGCGCTCACCTTTTCCATCATACCCGCGCCGTTTTCCGCGGAGCGGCGCACGTGGAACATTGGCCCGTGCGACGACCGACCCGGCCGCAGACCTCTTAACTGTCAACCGTGTCGATCGTCCGTTCAGCTGTTGATTGACACCGTGAACGCCGCGGAGTACCCGCTGGTGGCGTCACCCCCGGTGATGGTGGCCGTCTCCGAGGCGAGGCTGTCCGCGAAGACCATGTCGCTCGCGTTGGAAGTCGGATTCCGGCCTTTCGCCGCGTACACGGCGGTCGCGTACACGGCGGCGATGAGGCCCTCCTCGAACGCGATCTGCGTGACCTTCACGACGGAGTTGTTGACCTTGACCTCGACGTGGATGTGCGTGGCCCGGCCCTGGTACCAGCCCGGGAAGACCGTGGTGAAGGTGACGCGCCCGCTGGCATCCGTGGTCTGGATGCCGCGCAGGAAGGTCTGTCCGGTGCCGTTGTAGCCGGGCTGCGAGTACTCCGAATAGTTGCCCTGGGCGTCGCACTGCCAGATGTCCACGGCCGCGTTCGCGACCGGGAGGCACGAGTTGCCCGTGTTCACGATCGTGATCGTGAGCGCGAGCGGCAGCCCGCTCTTGCCTTCGCGGATGTCGCTGCGCACGAAGTTCGTGAGCGAGGGGTAGGGTCCGAGCGTCTCCGTCGGGGTCGCCGCGCAGGCTCCGCTCGTCGTCGAGCCACCCGTGGTGGCCGTCCCCGTCGTCGCCGTGGGCGTGGTCGACGAGCCCGATCCGCATCCGAGAGAAAGCGCGGCCCCACCGAGGCCGAGCAAGCCGAGCGCGTCGCGCCGGCTGACCTTCTTCATTATCGACATGAGTCCTCCGCGCGGCCGGATGAACCCGACCGACGACCCCATCACGGTACGGCCCCGCGGCCGCCTTGGGAAGGTGGGTGGCCGGACATTCAGTGTTAAGTTCGGCTACACGATGGACCGCTACCGGCGCATGGCGATGCTGGTTTCCGTCGTGGAGCGCGGCTCGATCCGGCGGGCAGCGGGGGAGCTCGGTCTGACCCCGTCCGCGGTCAGCCAGCAGATCCGGCGTCTCGAGCACGAGGTCGGCGTCACCCTCTTCCGCCGGTCCACCCGCCGCCTCACCCTCACCGAAGCCGGCGAGGCGTTCTACGTCGGATGCGCGGCCATGGTCGCGGCCGCGCGTTCCGCGCACGAGCGCCTCGCCGACCTGCAGGACGCGGCGGTCGGGGAGCTGCGCGTGAGCGCGCCCGCCGGGTTCGCGGCCATCCACCTGGTGAGCGCTCTCGCTCCCTTCCTGGCCGCGCATCCGGCCCTCGCCCTGCGCCTCATCGTGACCGACGAGCCGGTGGACATCATCCGCGAGCGCATCGACCTCGCGATCACCATCGCGCGGCCGTTGCCCAGCTCCAGCCTGGTGCGCAAGCACCTGGCCGACTGGCCGCTGGTGTTGTGCGCGTCACCCGCCTACCTGGCCCGCCGCGGCGCCCCGCGCACTCCGGAGCAGCTCGCGGAGCACGACTTCCTCTCCCTGCCGCCGTCGCACCACCCGTCGGAAGAGCTGACCGGGCCCGCCGGACAGCGCCACCGGCTGACCCTGAACCCCCGGGTGACGAGCAACAACCAGTTCTCGATCAAGCAGCTCACCCTGATGGGGCTCGGCCTTTCCTTCCACGTGGAGCCGGAGGTCGCGGCCGAGTTCGCGTCGGGGGAGCTCGTGCGCGTGCTCCCCGACTGGTCCGGACCCACCCTCAGCGTGGACGTGCTGATGCCGGCGCGCACGCGCCAGCCCGCGAAGATCCGCATGGCGGTGGAGGCGCTGCGCGGCTACCTCGATCGCGCGTCGGTCACGAGGACGAAGGCGTCGCGCAGGAACCGCGTGACCAGCGCCTGAAGGCCGGGCGCGCGGCTCTCGCGCGGTCCGGCCACGTTCAGCCGCACGATCCTCTCCTTCTCGATCCACGCCGCCAGCTCCGCGGGGCGGGCCGACCTCAGGTCGAGCAGGAGGACCGGCCGACCCTGGCGCCGGGCCAGGCGCTCGGTCAGCGCGGTGCCGCGATCGACGCGTCCCTGGTGCAGGATCGCGGTCCCGTCGGAGTCTCGTACGTTCCACGCCGTGCGCTGCGGATACTCGGCCGTCGGCGTCTCCTGCAGGGGATAGCGGTCGGGGATGGTCCCGTCCTCCGACCGCCGCCCGCGGGGACACCAGCCACCGCAAGGAACTCCCGCCGCCAGCGCC
>WNFM01067814.1_pt2 | contig 18580 bp, 18 predicted proteins | sample 5400271 | NCBI WGS metagenome assembly WNFM01 (sample SAMN13153352, study PRJNA577476) | soil metagenome | isolation source: 60 cm saprolite on Douglas fir-dominated hillslope | place: USA:California | collected 2013-09-17 | reverse complement strand
GGGCGGGCCTCTGTCACGACGCTGTCCATGGTCTAACCCGATATCGGACGGCGCAGACGCTGTCACTGAGGATTGTAAGGGCGCAGTGATTCTATGCTGGATTCCACTGCCTTTCGACTAAGTTGTCCTCGCTGATGTGCATTGGCGGCATGTATTTTCTCGTTGACCTCAAGGTTTAACTCATTGAAATAACGAGATGTTTTTTGGAACGAGGGGAGATCGATCCATGTCTGGAATTACACGGCGCGCGATGGCTGCGGCGATCGCGGTTTCGGCCCTGCTGCCGCAAGCAGCCTTTGCTGCCGACGCACTCAAGGAAATTCACATCGACTGGGCGACCTACAACCCGGTGTCGATGATCCTCAAGCAAAAGGGATTGCTGGAGAAGGAATTCGCCAAAGACGGCATCAGCATCGTCTGGGTGCAGTCGGCCGGTTCCAACAAGGCGCTCGAATTCCTCAACGCCGGCTCGATCGATTTCGGTTCCACCGCGGGCTCGGCCGCGCTGGTCGCCAAGATCAACGGCAACCCGATCAAGTCGATCTACGTCTATTCGCGTCCCGAATGGACCGCGTTGGTGACGTCAAAGGACTCCAAGATCGCCTCCGTCGCGGACTTGAAGGGCAAGCGCGTCGCGGTGACGCGCGGCACCGATCCGCACATTTTCCTGGTGCGCGCGCTGCTCGGCGCCGGGCTCACTGAAAAGGACATCACGCCGGTGTTGCTGCAGCACGCCGACGGCAAGACCGCTTTGATCCGCGGCGACGTCGACGCCTGGGCCGGCCTCGATCCGATGATGGCGCAGGCCGAGGTTGAGGACGGCGCCAAACTGTTTTACCGCAAGGCCGACGCCAACACCTGGGGCATCCTCAATGTGCGCGAGCAGTTTTTGAAGGACTATCCGGATGTGGTCCGCCGCGTGCTCGCGGTGTACGAGGAAGCCCGCAAATATTCGCTGGCGAATTACGACGACCTGAAGAAGACCTTCATCGGCGTCACCAAGCTGCCGGACAGCGTGGTCGACAAGCAGCTCAAGGAGCGCACCGAGCTGACTCACAGCCGCATCGGCAGCTCCCAGCGCGACTCCATCCTCGCCGCCGGCACAGCATTGCAGCAGGCCGGCGTCATCGACGCCAAGGTCGACGTGAAAGCGACGCTCGGTGCATTGATCGATGACCAGGTTCCGCTGCCGACGAATTAGAGGCGTCTCGTCGTCCCCGCGAACGCGGGGACCCATACGCCGCGGCCGTCGTTGTGAAAATGCGATGGTCGACGCCCTCGGCCACGACGCTGGCCGGTGGTTATGGGTCCCCGCGTTCGCGGGGACGACGTAGCCCCCACCTTGCAATCCCCGGCGAGAAGCGTTCTTGCTATGGCCATGACGGTTGAACTGCCCGCGCTGGAACAGACCGACGCACGGACCGATGCGATGACACCGTCCGCGTCGTCGCCGCGGCTTGCCCGCTATGCGCGGCCGGCGCTGGGGCTGTTGCTGCCGGTGGGTCTCGCGATCATCTGGGAAATCGTGGTCTGGCTGGGCCTCTCCAACGGCCGGCTGGTGCCGCCGCCAACCAAAATCTTCGCCACCATCATGGAACTGGCGAAAAGCGGCGAGCTGTCGCGCCATGTCATCGCGACGCTGAGCCGGGTCGGGGCCGGCTTCGGCCTCGGCGTCGTTGCCGGCACGCTGCTTGGCGCCGTCGCCGGCTATTGGGATCTGGCACGGCGGCTGCTGGATCCGACCGTGCAGGCGCTGCGCGCAATTCCGTCGCTGGCCTGGGTGCCGCTGTTCATTCTCTGGCTCGGCATTTTCGAAACCTCGAAGGTGGCGCTGATCGCGGCCGGCGTGTTCTTCCCGGTCTATCTCGGCGTGATGGGTGCGATCCTCTCGGTCGACCGCAAGATCGTCGAGGTCGGCCGCACCTTTCGTCTGTCGGGACCGGCGATGATCCGCCGCATCCTGCTGCCGGCGGTGTTGCCGGCCTATGTGGTCGCGCTGCGCGTCGGCCTTGGGCTGGGCTGGATGTTCGTCGTTGCGGCCGAATTGATGGGCGCCTCCGAGGGGCTCGGTTATCTCCTGCTCGACGGCCAGCAACTCGGCAAGCCCGCGCAAATTCTGGCGGCAATCGTGATCTTCGCGATCCTCGGCAAGGCCACCGACTGGCTGATCGAAATCGCGACCGCGCCGTTGCTGCGCTGGCAGGATGCGTTCGGCCGCCAGGGCGGAGCTTCCTGATGCTCGCGCTCGATCGCGTCGGCAAAACCTATCCCAACGGCGTCCATGCGCTGGAGCGTTTTTCGGCCGACATCCGCCGCGGCGAAATCATCGCCATCATCGGCGGCTCCGGCTGCGGCAAGTCGACGTTGCTGCGCGCCATCGCCGGCCTCGACGGCGCCTCCACCGGCACGGTGAGGCTCGACGAGGAAGCGATCACCGCGCCGCATGCCAAAATCGGAATCATCTTTCAGGAGCCGCGGCTGCTGCCCTGGCTCAGCGTCGCCGACAATATCGGCTTCGGCCTGTCGGAATTGGCGGCGAACGTCAGGGGCGGCAAGGTGTTGCGCGCCTTGGCGCGGGTTGGCCTGTCGGACAAGGCCAAGGCCTGGCCGCGCGAACTCTCCGGCGGGCAGGCGCAGCGGGTCGCGATTGCCCGCGCGCTGGTGCCGCAGCCGGAAGTGCTGCTGCTGGACGAGCCATTCTCGGCGCTCGACGCCTTCACGCGGCGCGATTTGCAGGACCATCTGCTCGACCTCTGGAACGATACGCGGCCGACATTGGTGCTGGTTACCCACGATGTTGACGAGGCGGTGGTGCTGGCGGATCGCGTACTTGTGATGCGCCCGCGCCCGGGGCGGCTGTTCGAGGAGATCAAGATCAACCTGGCGCGGCCGCGCGACCGCCAATCACCGCACTTCGACAATTTCAAGCGCCGGGTGCTGACCGCGCTGGATCGCTCGCTCGACCGCAACGTGCCCGATGCGGACCCCAAATCGACCGCCGGCGAGGCGATGTGGTGGTGACACGGCCACGATTTCGCACTAAATCGGCATAAACAAGAACCGGGAGAAGAAAAAATGGACGCCGCCGAACTCCGCGCGATGCAGGCCCCGATCAAGGAACGCTACAAGTCGGATCCTTCGGCTGCGGTCATCACCCTGAAGGCCAAAGGCTCGATCGACAGCGAAGGCATCGCCTGCAAGGTCGAAACCGGCCGCGCGCTGTCGATGGCCGGCCTGCATCCGGCCACCGGCGGCTCCGGGCTGGAATTGTGCTCCGGCGACATGCTGCTGGAAGCGCTGGTCGCCTGCGCCGGCGTGACCCTGAAATCGGTGGCAACCGCCGTCGAAATTCCACTGAAGACCGGCAACGTCACCGCCGAAGGCGATCTCGATTTTCGCGGCACCCTTGGTGTCGACAAGGAAGCGCCGGTTGGTTTCGCCGAGATTCGTTTGCGCTTCGACGTCGAGACCGACGCGCCGCAGGACAAGCTCGATCTCTTGCTCAAGCTCACCGAGCGCTATTGCGTGGTCTATCAGACCATCAAGAACGGCCCGAAGGTTTCGGTGTCGATGAAGCGGATGTAACTCGGCGTTGATGCAGTAACCGGTGTCGTCCCTGCGAACGCAGGGACCCATAGCCACCGGCGCAATTGGTGCAGAAGCTGTCAACTACCATTTCCCTAACTCGATAGGTCCCGGCGTTCGCCGGGACGACAAATAAATGTCCCCCGAACTCACCTTTCTGCTGACGCTCGCGCTGCGCATGGCGATTACGGCTGCGTTCGTGGTGACGGCTTCCGTCATCACCGAAAAATCCGGGCCAGTCATCGGCGCGCTGGTGGCAACATTGCCGATTTCGGCGGGGCCGTCCTACGTGTTCCTCGCGCTCGACCATGATGCCGCGTTCATCGCCGAGGGCGCGCTGGCGAGCCTGCCGGTCAATGCCGCGACGATCTTCCTTGGGCTGACCTATGTCGTGCTGGCGCAACGACACGGCGCGCTGCTCAGCTGCGCCGCGGCCGTCATCGTTTGGCTTGCGCTCGCCGCGATCATTCGCTCGGTTCATTGGTCGCTGGCCGGCGGCCTGATCGTCAACGCCGTCGCCTACGCCATTTGCGTGCCGCTGCTTGCGCGCTACCGCCACGCCAAAATGCCGCCGATCAGACGCCAATGGTACGATATCCCGTTGCGGGCATCGCTGGTGGCGACGTTGGTTGCGACCGTCGTCACGCTGTCGGGATGGATGGGTCCGAAGATCAGCGGCATCATCGCGCTGTTTCCGGTGGTGTTCACTTCCATGATGCTGATCCTGCATCCGCGCATCGGCGGCCCGCCGACCGCGGCCGTGCTCGCCAACAGCGCCTGGGGATTGATCGGGCTCGGCATCGCCATCGCCGTGCTGCACGTCGCCGCCTTGCAGTTCGGTTCGGCGATAGCCCTGAGCCTCGCGTTGTCGACCTGCGTGGGATGGAATCTGGCGCTGTGGTGGAACGGGCGACGGAAGGCGGCGGTGGGGTAATTCCCGTAGCCCGGATGAGCGAAGCTATATCCGGGGTCAGTCTCGCGAAGTTCCCGGATGTCGCTTCGCTCATCCGGGCTACGATCTCATCACCCCTTCGGCAGCTTCGCCCTCAGCGCATACAGCGCCTCCAGCGCCTCGCGCGGCGACATCTCGTCGGGATGCAGCGCCTTCACCGCTTCCAGCAATAACTCGGCCTCGGTCGGCGGCGCCGGTTCGGCGGCGGCGCGGGAAGGGACGGCGAACAGCGGCAGATCGTCTGCGAGCGCGCGGGCGGTCTGGCCGCGGTCCTGGGCTTCGAGTTTGGCCAGCACCGATTTGGCGCGTGCGATCACGGCCGGCGGCAGGCCGGCGAGTTTGGCGACCTGGATGCCGTAGGAGCGGTCGGCGGAGCCGGGCAGCACCTCGTGCAGGAACACGACGTCGCCCTGCCATTCCTTGACGCGCACGGTGGCGTTGAACATCCGCGGCAGTTTTGCGGAGAGCGCGGTCAGCTCGTGATAATGCGTCGCGAACAGCGAGCGGCAGCGATTGGCTTCGTGCAGATGTTCGATCGCGGCCCAGGCGATCGACAAACCATCGAAGGTCGCGGTGCCGCGGCCGATTTCGTCCAGGATCACCAGCGAGCGCTCGCTGGCCTGGTTGAGGATCACGGCGGTCTCGACCATTTCAACCATGAACGTCGATCGGCCGCGCGCGAGATCGTCGGCGGCACCGACGCGCGAAAACAGCCGGTCGATGACGCCGATCCGCGCGCGCGACGCCGGCACGTAGGAGCCAATTTGGGCCATCAGCGCGATCAGCGCGTTCTGCCGCAGGAAGGTCGATTTACCGGCCATGTTCGGGCCGGTGAGCAGCCATATCTGTCCCGACTTCTGTCCCGGACCCGGCGAAAGGTCGCAGGCGTTAGCAATGAAGGGATGACCGTCGCGCTTCAGTGCCTGTTCGACCACCGGATGACGGCCACCTTCGACCGCGAAGCCGAGCGAGCCGTCGACGTCGGGCCGCACGTAATTGTCGTCGACCGCGAGCTTGGCAAGTGCAGTCGCAACGTCGAGCAACGCGAATGCATGGGCGGCGGCGCGCAGGTCGTCGCCGGCGGCCAGCGCCATGGCGCAGAGCCGTTCGAAGATTTCCAGTTCCAGCCCGAGCGCGCGGTCGCCGGCATTGGCGATCTTGGCCTCGATCTCGCCGAGTTCGGACGTGGTGAAGCGAACCTGGCCGGCCAGCGTCTGGCGGTGGATGAAGGTCGCATTCAACGGCGGCGCCATCAGCCGGTCGCCGTGCTGCGCGGTGACCTCGACGAAATAACCCAGCACATTGTTGTGCCGGATTTTGAGCGCCTTGATGCCGGTGTCGTTGGCGTAACGCGCCTGCATCGCGGCGACCACCAGGCGCGAGGCGTCGCGCAGGCTTCGGGTTTCGTCCAGCGCGGGCTCATAGAATTCGCGAACAAAACCGCCGTCGCGCTTGATCAGCGGCAGTTGCTCCGCCAGTGCGCGCTCGAATTCGTTTGCGAGATCGCGTGACGGGCGGCGCAGCGCGTCCATTACGGCCGCGATTTCCGGTGGCGGTGCTTCCAGTTGCCCCAATCTCGCCAGCGCCTGATCGGCGGCGAGGATGCCGTCGCGCAAACCTGCAAGGTCGCGCGGGCCGCCGCGCCCGACCGACAGCCGCGCCAAGGCGCGCGACATGTCGGGGGCGGCTTTCAGCGTGGTGCGGATGTCGTCGCGCACCGCGGTATCAGCGACAAAGGCTGCGATCGCGTCCAACCGCCGCGCAATCGCAGCACTGTCGGTAAGCGGCGCCGCGAGTCGTTGTGCCAAAAGCCGCGATCCGGCTGAGGTGACGGTGCAGTCGATCGCATCGAGCAGCGATCCGCGGCGGTCGCCCGCCAGCGTCCGCGTCAATTCGAGGTTGGCGCGGGTGGCGGGATCAATCGCCATGGTGGTGCCGGCCGCCTCGCGCGAGGGCGGCGCCAGCGGCGGACGTTTTCCGACCTGCGTGCGGTCGATATAGGTGACGGCGGCGGCCGCAGCCGTTGCTTCCAGCCGCGACATCGCGGAAAGACCGTCCATGGTCGCGACCGCGAAATAATCGCACAGCCGACGTTCGGCGGTAGCGCCGTCGAAGACGTCGCGGGTCAGCGGCGTGACGGCTTGCCGTTCGCGCAGCAGCTGGCCCAAATCTGGATCGCCGTAGAGCGCGTCGGTAACGATCACTTCATTCGGGTTAATGCGCGCCAGCGTGGCCGCAAGTTCCGCGGTCGCACATTCCGTCACCATGAATTCGGAGGTCGAAATATCGATCCAGGCCAGCCCGACGCGGTCGCCGCCGCTTGAGCCGCGGGCGCGCGCGATCGCCAGCAGGTAATTGTTGGTGCGGGCATCCAAGAGTGTGTCTTCGGTCAGCGTGCCCGGCGTCACCAGCCGCACCACACCACGACGAACCACGCTCTTGTTGCCGCGGGCGCGCGCTTCGGCCGGGTTCTCGGTCTGCTCGCAGACCGCCACGCGATGCCCGGCATTGATCAGCCGATGCAGATAATCCTCGGAGCGCTCCACCGGCACGCCGCACATCGGGATGTCCATGCCCTGATGCTTGCCGCGCTTGGTCAAGACGATACCGAGCGTTTTGGAGGCGATTTCGGCATCCTCGAAGAACAGCTCGTAGAAATCGCCCATCCGGTAGAACAGCAGCAGCCCGGGATGGCCGGCCTTGATCTCGAGGTACTGTTCCATCATCGGCGTGACGCGCGCGTTGGCGTCAGCGGCCGGTGCCGGTTCTGGCGTAGCCTCAGGCGGCACGGGGGCGGGGATGGATTGCTGGATCGTCATGGCGGCGCAAACTACAAAATTTCGACGCTCGGTCCTACCGCTTTGCCCGTTTTGTCCGGGTTTTCCACGCCCCACACCCTGCAATTTCATCATGCCCGCTGTGACAGCATAACGGACCCGGCGCGAAAGCACCGCACCTCAATTGACCTGCCGCAAGCGCGCTCCTAAAACTCGCCATCAATTCGAGCGGGTCCATGCCCGAAACGCGGCATTCAGGGAGAGATTCAATGGGTGATGTCTATATTTGCGATGCCGTCAGGACCCCGATCGGCCGTTTCGGCGGCTCGCTCGCCAAGGTGCGCGCCGACGATCTGGGCGCCGCGCCGATCAAGGCGCTGATGGCAAAGCATCCCGGCCTCGACTGGTCCCAGGTCGATGAGGTGTTTTTCGGCTGCGCCAACCAGGCCGGCGAAGACAACCGCAACGTCGCGCGCATGGCGCTGCTGCTGGCGGGCATGCCGGATACGGTTCCCGGTCAGACCCTGAACCGTCTTTGTGCGTCGGGCCTCGATGCGGTCGGTGCCGCCGGCCGCGCCATCCGCGCCGGTGAGATCGATTTTGCGATTGCCGGCGGCGTCGAATCGATGACGCGGGCGCCGTTCGTGATGGGCAAGGCGCCGGAAGCGTTCGCGCGCTCGGCCGAGATTTACGATACCACGATCGGCTGGCGCTTCATCAATCCGTTGATGAAGGCCCAGTACGGCGTCGATGCGATGCCGGAGACCGGCGAGAACGTCGCCGAGGAATTCCAGGTGTCGCGCGCCGATCAGGATGCGTTCGCGATCCGCTCGCAGCAGCGCGCGGGGGCGGCGATCGCGTCGGGCTATTTCGCCGAAGAGATCACCCCGGTGTCGGTGCCCGGCGGCAAGGCCGGCCCGATCACGGTCGACAAGGACGAGCATCCGCGCCCCGAGACCACGCTGGAAGCCCTGACCAAATTGAAGCCGATCGTGCGCAATCCCGGCACCGTGACCGCAGGCAACGCCTCCGGCGTCAATGACGGTGCGGCCGCGATGATCCTGGCTTCGGAAGCTGCCGTGAAGAAGCACGGGCTGACGCCACGGGCGCGCATTCTCGGCCTCGCTTCGGCCGCGGTGCCGCCGCGCATCATGGGCATCGGCCCGGTGCCGGCAACCCGCAAGCTGATGGAACGGCTGGGCCTGAAAATCTCCGACTTCGATCTGATCGAGCTCAATGAAGCCTTCGCGTCGCAGGGCATAGCCTGTCTCAGGCAACTCGGCGTCAAGGACGATGCCGATTTCGTCAACCCGCATGGCGGCGCGATCGCGCTCGGCCATCCCCTCGGCATGAGCGGTGCGCGGCTGGCGATGACGGCGGTGCACGGCATGGAGAAGCGCGGCGGCAAGCTCGCGCTCGCCACCATGTGCGTCGGCGTCGGCCAGGGCGTCGCCATCGCGATCGAGAAGCTGAACTAAAAACTGGTCCGGAAGGGCGTAAAGCCGCTTTTCCGGATTAGTTATATCCTATAATGATCGGCGCAGGGCTCACCGGCAAAGGCAAGGCCTGGGAGGAATTCGTCATGACACTGGTCTATCCCGTCAGCAGTCTCTCAGCCCATTCGCCGCGGCTGTCGCCGGCTTACAAGAGCTCCGTCAAACGTTCGCCGACCAGGCCGCTGATCCCGATGCGGCATACGTTGTCGGAACTGACCGGGCCGGTCTACGGCCACGAGACGGTGCGCGAGAACGATCACGACCTCACGCTGCAGGGCAAGGGCGAGCCGCTCGGCGAGCGCATCATCGTACACGGCCATGTGCTCGACGAGGACGGCCGTGGTGTCGCGAATACGCTGGTCGAGCTGTGGCAGGCCAATGCCTGCGGCCGCTATGTCCATGTCGTCGACCAGCATCCGGCGCCGCTCGATCCGAATTTTACCGGCGCCGGTCGCGCCCAGTCGGACTCGGAAGGCTATTACCGCTTCGTCACCATCAAGCCCGGTGCCTATCCCTGGGGTAATCACCACAACGCCTGGCGTCCGGCCCACATCCATTTCTCGGTGTTCGGCCATTCCTTCGTGTCGCGGCTGGTAACGCAGATGTATTTCCCCGGCGATCCCTTGTTTCCGTTCGATCCGATTTTCAATTCCGTCACCGACGCCAAGGCGCGCGACCGCATGGTCTCGTCGTTCGATCTGGAGAACACCCAGCCGGATTGGGCGCTGTGCTACCGCTTCAACATTGTGCTGCGCGGGCGCAACGCCACGCCGATGGAGACCAAATAAGTGCCGTCAACTAAGCCTGAGGGACTAACCCCGTCGCAGACCGTCGGTCCGTATTTCGCGTACGGGCTGACCTCGAACGGCAAATACGACTGGAACGACGCGTTCAGCAACAACCTCGTGACGCCTGATACGTCGGGCGAACGCATCCGCGTCGAGGGCCGGGTGTTCGACGGCGACGGCGCGCCGATGGCGGATTGCATGCTGGAAATCTGGCAGGCCGATGCGCAAGGACGCTTCTCTGATCCGCAGGATACGCGCGCGTTGCCGAATTCATCGTTCAAGGGATTTGGCCGCATCGGCACCGATGCCAATGGTGGTTACGCCTTCGACACCATCAAGCCGGGGCCGGTCGCCGACCCCGACGGCAAGCCGCAGGCGCCGCATCTCGTGCTCGCGGTGTTCGCGCGCGGCATGCTGCTGCATCTCTATTCGCGGATTTATTTCGATGGCGAGGCCGGGAACGGCGCCGATCCCGTGCTGGCGCTGGTGCCGGCCGACCGCCGCTATACGTTGATCGCGACACGACAGCCCGGCAGCGGCAACGCCGTCTATCACCTCGACATCCACATGCAGGGCGACCACGAGACGGTGTTCTTCGACGTCTGAGGGAGACGCCGTTGCTGCATGCCGGATTGTCCGACGTCGCACCAAACTATGATGTCGTCGTTGTCGGCGCCGGCGCCGCGGGCATGTCGGCGGCGCTGTTCGCGGCCATTCGCGGTGCCAAAACGCTGCTGGTCGAGAAGACGGCGTTTGTCGGCGGCACCTCGGCATTTTCGGCCGGGTCGGTCTGGATTCCGAACACGCGCCACGCGTCCGAGGTTGGGGCATCCGATGACACTGAGAACGTCGAACGCTATTTGCAGCAGATCGTCGGCAACCGCGCCGATGCCTCGCTGCGTGCGAGCTTCCTGAAGGCGGGTCCCGAAGCGGTCGAAATTCTCAACGCGCATTCCGAGGTCAAGCTGCGCGCCTATGCGCGGCATCCGGATTATCGCTCGGAACTCAATGGCGCTGCGCTGGCCGGGCGCGCGCTGGAGCCGTTGCCGTTCGACGGACGGTTGCTTGGCAACGCCTTCAGGCTGATCCGCCCGCCATTGCCGGAGTTCACGCTGCTCGGCGGCATGATGGTCGATCGCACCGATATCGGTCATCTGCTGTCGTCGACGAACTCGCTCAAGTCGTTCGTCCATTCCGCAAAATTGCTGGCGCGGCACGGGCGCGATCGGCTGAGCCATGGCCGCGGCACACGGCTGGTGATGGGCAACGCGCTGGTCGGCCGGCTGCTCTATTCGCTGATCCACCGCGACGTCGATATTCTCACCGGTGCGTCGCTGGAAAAGATCATCCGCGATGCGGACGGGCCGGCGACGGATGTGGTCGTGACGTCAGGCGGTGTCTCGCGCGAGATCGCGATCACCAGTGGATTGATTTTAGCGGGCGGCGGGTTCAACCGGCATAGCGAGCGCCGGCACGCAGCGCTCGGCACCGATGAGGCCTGGTCTTCCGTGGCGCCGGGCTCAAACGGCGATGCGCAGGACAAAGCGATCGAGGTCGGGGCGCGCATCAGTGACCGCGATCTAAGCGCGGCGTTCTGGGCGCCGGCATCGATCCGGCGTCGAGCCGATGGATCGAATGCGGTGTTTCCACACTTCGTGCTCGACCGCGGCAAGCCGGGGACGCTGGTGGTCGACGGCAATGGCCGTCGCTTCGTCAATGAGGCGATCTCGTATCATCAATTCGCGCTGAAAATGCTGGCGAATGAGAAGTCGGCGATCCCGGCTTTTCTGATCGCCGATGCGATCGCGCTCCGAAAGTACGGTCTCGGCATGGTGCGCCCAGGCGGCTGGGGCACCAAGGCGGCGCTTGCCGACGGATATCTCACCGCAGGCGACAGCATCGAGCAACTGGCACAGCGGCTGAACATCGAGCCCGTCAATCTGCGCGCCACCGTCCAACAGATGAATGAATACGCACGCAGCGGCCGCGATCTGGAATTCGGCCGCGGCAGCACGGCCTATCAAAACCACAATGGCGATGCGTCCGCCGGTGGCGCCAATCCCAATCTCGGGCCGATTGCAACGGCGCCGTTCTATGCGCTGCGGCTTTATCCCTCTGACATCGGCACCTCGGCCGGGCTTGTCACCGACGATGCGGCCCGCGTGCTCGATGCCGGCAACCGGCCGATCGCGCGGCTCTATGCGTGCGGCAACGACATGCAGTCGGTCATGGGCGGAACCTATCCCGGCCCCGGGATCACGCTCGGGCCGGCGGTCGCGTTTGCGTATCTCGCGGCGTCGGACGCGGTCGCGGACTGGTGAAGACCCCGGCAAAGTGGTTTGCTGGCTCAAGTAATTGAAAAGAGCGGAATCACGATTCCGAGAAACGTCATCCCGCTCGGATGAATACAAAGTAGGGGAAGCACGATGGCCACCAAGATCATGATCCTGAACGGGCCGAACCTGAATTTTCTCGGCATCCGCGAGCCGCATATCTACGGCCCGACAACGTTGAAGGAAATCGAGACGAGCTGCGAGGCGCTGGCGAAATATCTGGGCGTCGAGATTTCGTTTCACCAGTCCAACCTGGAAGGCGATCTCGTCAACTGGATCCAGTCGGCGCACGGCAAGATGGACGCCATCATCATGAACCCGGCGGCGTATTCATTCACCTCGATTGCGCTGATCGATGCCCTGAAGATCTTCGAAGGGCCGAAGATCGAGGTGCACATCTCCAATATTCACGCCCGTGACGAGCTGCACCGGCACTCGATCACGTCGAGCGCGTCCACATCAGTGATCTGCGGCCTCGGGCCTTATGGTTATCTCGCCGCGATGCTCGCCGTGGTACAGCGGTTGGGCAAGTTGCCGGATACGGTGCCGGCGGCGCTGTACGGCCTCAAGGCCTAGAACGGAGATCGCGATGCGTGGCGCAGGCTTTCTGGCGATCTGGAGCGACGTCGAGCCGAAACATCTGACCGACTACCGGCACTGGCTGACACGCGAGCACACCACGGAACGGGTGACGACAAAAGGCTTTCTGGCGTCCCGCGTGTTCCGCATGATGGATTCCGAGGTCAATCGCTTCTTCATCCTCTACGAGCTGGAATCTCCTGAAGTTCTAGACGGTCCGGCGTATCTGGCGCGGCTCAATGCGCCGACGCCGTGGTCGCAACGGACCATGCCGCTGTTGGGGAATTTCATTCGCGGCGGCGGGGTGATGGCGGCGCGCGCCGGGCGGGGCGAGGGCTCGACCGTGGTCGCGCTGCGGATTGAGAACCTGCCGAAGGATCCGGCGCGGCTCGCCGCCGATATCGCCGCCCTCGACGGCATTGCGGCGGTGCAGATCGGCGTCACCGACCTCGCCCGAACCTCGGTCTCGACCAAAGAAAAGGATTTGCGCAAGAACGAGGGCATCTTTGCCGGGCTTTTGATTATCGAGGCGCTGGACGAGGCATCGCTCCGCCTTGCGCTGCGCAGGATGGCCGAAATGGCGCCCGAATTGGGTGGCAACGTCGGTAATGCCGAGGTGTATCAAGGCATGTTCGCTCTCGATGCCCGCATCGCAGATTTTGGATAATGCCGAAATTCTCGCTCGCCGCACTGACCGTCCTCGAACTGGCTCCGCCCGCGCGGCTACGACCATGTCGGCATCCGGCTGCTGCCTGCGGTGCCCGGCGGATTGGCCTATCCGCTGATGGACGATGAAGCGGCCCTCAAGGAGACGCTCGCCCGGCTCGACGCGACCGGCATTGCGGTGGCGGATCTCGAAGTCGTTGCGTTCCGCCCCGAGACCGAGCTTGCGACCTTCTCCGCCTTTTTCGAGACCGGTGCGCGGCTCGGCGCCAAGAATATCCTGGTCGCCGGTTACGATCCTGATCTGGAGCGCTTTACCGATCGCTTCGCAAAATTCTGCGAGGGCGCGGCGCGACACGGACTGACGGCCGATCTCGAATTCATGCCCTGGACATCGGTCCCCGATCTTCGCACCGCCAACCGCATCGTCGCGCAAGTCGGACAGCCCAATGCCGGCGTGCTCGTCGATGCACTGCATTTCGATCGATCGAAAAGCCTGATTGGCGAACTCGTGCGCATTCCCGCCGACCGCCTGCATTATTGGCAACTCTGCGACGGTCCGGCGAAGCCGCCGGCGACGACCGAGGAAATGATGCATGCCGCCCGCTCGGAGCGGATGTTTCCGGGCGAGGGCGGCATCGATCTGGCTTCGCTGATCAGGGCAATGCCGACGGATATTCCGATCAGCATCGAAGTCCCGTCCGCCACGTTGGCGAAGACGCTGAATGCGGAGGCCCGGGCGCGGCGCGCGCTGGCAGCGGCCAGGAAAATCATCGCCCCGGCTCGGCCGTGACGGACGATCGCCGGAAATTCCTGACCGGGCTGATCGGCGCACCGATTGCGCAGTCGGCATCGCCTGCCATGCACGAACACGCGGCCGATGCGCTCGGCGTCCGCTGCCACTATCAACTGATCGAGGTCGCGGGCGCCGATCAGGTGCGCTTGCGGGCGTTGCTCGATGGCGTGAAAAACTTCGGCTTTGCCGGCGTCAATGTCACCTTTCCCTACAAGGAAGCTGTGGTCCCGTTGCTCGATGAATTGTCGGATGGCGCGCGCGCCATTGGCGCGGTCAACACCGTCGTCGTGCGCGAGGGAAGGCTGGTCGGATACAACACCGACGCCACCGGCTTCGAGCGCGCCGTCGCAAATCTCGTGACCGCGTCGTGCCGCGGGCCCGTGGCGCTGATCGGCGCCGGCGGCGTCGGCAAGGCGATCGCTGTTGCGCTGGCCAATCTCGGTGTCGCCGAACTCGCGATCTTCGACTCCGACCGCGCCAAGGCGACTCAACTGGCGGCGCAAGTACACGGCCGTTTGGCTGCGCGAGTGGCCACGAATGTCGAGGACGCCCTGCAGCGCGCCGTCGGTGTCATCAACGGCACGCCGATCGGCATGCTGCCGGATCGCGGCTCGCCGATTCCCGTTGCGTTGCTGCATCGGGATTTGTGGGTGGCCGATGCGGTCTACACGCCGCTCTGGACCCCACTTCTGCTGGCGGCGAAAGCCCGGGGCTGCGAGATCATGACCGGGCGCGAGCTTGCGATCCATCAGGCCGCGGACGCCTTCGAATTGTTTACCGGGCTGAAGCCGTCGACCGTCGAGATCGGAAATGCATTCGATGCCGTGATGGCGTCCCGTGTCGATCGCAAGGCCTGATATCAGCGAAATAAGCCTCGAACCCTCCAAAAATGTCTCTCATCTGGGATTGACGATCGACGTTCAGTTATATAAAAGATTGGTTATATAACGGAGCTGACATGTCCAACCTCGACGCTTCCTTTGCCGCTCTGGCGGACCCGACCCGGCGGGCGATTCTGGCCCGGCTCGCGCTCGGCGAGGCGACGGTCAACGAACTGGTCGAGCCGTTCGAAATGACGCAGCCGGCGATATCGCGTCACCTCAAGGTGCTCGAGGGTGCCGGCCTGATCATCCGCCGTGTCGAAGGCACCAAGCGGCCGTGCCGGCTGGCGCCGACAGCGATGACCGAGATCGATCAATGGCTCGGGATGCTGCGGCAAGCGCTGGCCGCGAATTACAACCGGCTGGACGATGTCCTCGCCGCGATGAAAACCGAAACCTGAAAGGCAGTCCCGTGAGCAAGATGACGCTGAAGACCGAAGGCGATACGCATGTCGTGGTGACGAGGCGTTTCGCGGCGCCGCCTAAGGCCGTGTATCGCGCGTATACCGAGCCGGCGCTGATTCAAAAATGGCTGCTAGGCCCCGACGGCTGGACCATGCCGGTCTGCATCAGCGAAGCGCGGCCGGGCGGCAAGATCCGCTACGAGTGGTCGAACGGCCAGGGCCGCGACTTCTACGTCACCGGCGAGTATGTCGAACTGGAACCGTTCAGCCGGCTCGTTCACATCGAGCGAATGCACATGCCCGATCCGACACCGGACAACCATATCGTAACGACGTTCGCACCCGACGGCTCCGGCACCCTGATGACGATGCGGATGACGCTGCCGGACTCGGCCACACGCGCCATGATGCTGGCGAGCGGCATGGAGCACGGCATGGAAGCGAGCTACGTCCGGCTCGAGACCTTCATCAACTCATCTGCGGCTTGAGCCGCCGCCTGGAGAACAGCCATGATCGAACCGCTTCGCACCGTCAAAACCGCGCCACAGCATATCGCCTCAATTCCGATCCAGGTGCCGCGCGCGGAAATGCAGAAGGTCATGGGGCCGGGCCTCATGGAATTGAAGGCCGCCGTCGCCGCGCAGAACATTGCGGTCGTCGGCCCATGGTTCACGCACCATGTGCGCGATCCCGGCGCTGTCTTCGATTTTGAGATCTGCCTGCCGGTCGCTTCACCCGTCGCGCCGGTCAATCGCGTGAAGCCGGGGCAATGGCCGGCGATGACCATCGTCCAGACCAGCGGCTACGAAGGACTCGGCGGCGCGTGGGGCGAATTCATCGCGATGATCAAGGCCACGGGGCATAAGACCGCTGACGGTCTTTATGAAACCTACGCGGTCGGCCCGGAGACCAGCATGGATCCGGGCGCGTGGCGCACGGTGCTTAGCAAGGAAATAGCGGCGCCTTGATCTTACTCGATCACCGCATGATCCGGTGCGGCCGACTGCGCGCGTAGCGCGGCCTTGGTCGAACCGATCATGATCGTCAGGGGTATCGAGACCAGGATGAAGATCATCACCAGCTGGTAGTCCTGCGAGAAGGCGATGATCTGCGCCTGCACTTTCACCATGGCATCCGCCATGGCGCGGCCGGCATCGGTCGACAGGTCGATCATGCCGCGGACATTGGGCATCTGCATGGCGTGGTTGAACGGATTGACGTGTTCCGACAGCACCGCATAGACGCGCGTCGATCCCTGCGTCAGTTGCGAGATAACGATGGAGATGCCGATCGAGCTGGCGACATTGCGCATCAAGGTCAGCATCGAGGTGCCGTCGGTGCGCAGATGGCCGGGCAGTGTCAGGAACGCCACCGTGGAGAGCGGCACGAACACCAGTCCGAAGCCAAAACCCTGGACGATGCTGACCACGACGATTTTGGTAGCGCCGGTCTGATCGGTCCAGCCGGTCATCTGAAACAGGGAAGCCGCGGTCAGGCTGAGGCCGGTGATGATCAGCGTGCGCGCCTCGACAAAGCGCATCACCCGCCCGACCAGCATCATCGCAACGAAGGTGCCGCAGCCTCGGCTCGCCAGCAGCACGCCCGCGGTGATGATGGGATAGCCGATCACGTTCTGCAGAAACGGCGACGACAGCGCCATGGTCGAATACAGCACCAAGCCCATGACCGCCATGAACACGCAGCCGCCGACGAAGTTCTTGTCCCTGAACAGCGCGAACTGGATGAACGGCTTTGAGGTCGTGAACGAGTGCGCGAAGAAATAGTAGAAGCCGATCGCCGAGACGATGAATTCGCCGATGATCTCGTTGGATTCCAGCCAGCCGAGCTGCTCGCCGCGGTCGAGCGCAAGCTGCAGCGAGCCGATCGCGATCGCGAGCGCCGAGAAGCCGAACCAGTCGAAGCGCAGGTTGAGGTCCTTCTTGGTCTCGTCCATGAAGATCATGAGGCCGAGAACGGTGAAGATGCCGAACGGCAGGTTGACGAAGAACACCCAGTGCCAGGAATAGGTCTCGGTCAGCCAGGCGCCGAGGGACGGGCCCATGATCGGTCCCATCATCACGCCCATGCCCCAGATCGACATCGCCTTGGCGCGCTCATGCAGAGCGTAGGAGTCCAGCATGACGGCCTGCGACAGCGGTACCAAGGCCGCGCCGAATACGCCCTGCAGCAAACGAAACAGCACCATCTGGTTGATGTCTTGTGCAAGGCCGCACAGCACCGAGGCGAAGGTGAACCCGGCGGAACAGACGATGAAGATGTTCTTGCGGCCGAAACGGTTGGCGATCCAGCCCACCGGCGCCGTCATGATCGCGGCGGCGACGATGTAGGAGGTCAGCACCCAGTTGATCTGGTCTTGAGATGCCGACAGCGTGCCTTGCATGTAGGGCAGGGCTACGTTGGCGATGGTGGTGTCCAGCGCCTGCATGATGGTCGCCGTCATGGCGCAGATCGTCACCATGTTCCGGCGCAGACCGGGAACGGCTGAGGGTGACGGGCCCGGCGTCGGCATGCGGCTAGTCCTGCTCGTGGCTCGCCGCGGCCGGCGCGAAGCCGAGTAATGCTGCCAGCGAACGGGAGTGTCTGGTATCGATGGTGGCGTAGACGCTCATGCCGGCCTTCAGCTTGCGGACGAACTTGTCATTGGCGTCGAAATAGATCCGCACCGGCACGCGCTGTACCACCTTGACGAAATTGCCCGATGCATTTTGCGGCGGCAGGATCGCGAACTGCGCGCCGGTGCCTGGAGACAGCGAGCCGACCGTGCCCTTGAACACGTGGTTGGGGAACGCGTCGACGTCGAGCTCGACGGTCTGCCCGACGGCGACATAGGTAAAATCGGATTCCTTCGGGTTGGCATCGACCCACGGATTCGCGGTGTCGATGATGCTGAACACCGGGACGCCCGCGGCGATGAAGCGGCCAAGCTGGATCTGGTCGACTTGCGTCGCGATACCCGCCATCGGCGCGCGCATCACGGTGTGGTCGAGATTGCGTTGGGCCTGGTCGAGCGCCGCCTTGGCCTGGGCATAGGGCGGGAACTCCTCGATCGGCAGCTCGGGATTGCCGAGCAACTGGGTTTTGGCGTTGGAGAGCTGCTGCTTGACGAATTGCGCCTGCGCGGCGGCGGTCACCAGCGCGGTGCCGGAATTGTCGAGATCGAGCTGCGAGCCGACATTGCTCTTCACCAGCGCCTGCTTGCGATCGACATCGCGCTGCTTCAGGTCGATGCCCTGTTGCGTCAGGTCGGCCATCTGGCCGTAAATCTTGATGTTGGCGACCAGATTGTCATAGGTGACCCTGGCCTG
>WNFM01305061.1_pt2 | contig 18587 bp, 19 predicted proteins | sample 5400271 | NCBI WGS metagenome assembly WNFM01 (sample SAMN13153352, study PRJNA577476) | soil metagenome | isolation source: 60 cm saprolite on Douglas fir-dominated hillslope | place: USA:California | collected 2013-09-17 | reverse complement strand
GAAGGGCGACAAGTACGTCATCAGCGGCTCCAAGTGCTTCATCACCAACGGCTCCTACGCCGACTGGTTCACGGTCTACGCCAAGACCGACCCCGAGGCCGAGCACCGAGGGATCAGCGCCTTCGTCGTCGACGCCAACCTCCCCGGGGTGTCGATCGACAAGAAGGAGGACAAGATGGGCCAGCGGGCGTCCAACACCGCGACCATCTCCTTCGACGAAGTCGAGATCCCGGCCGAGAACCTGCTCGGCGAGGAGAACAAGGGCTTCAAACTGGCGATGATGACCCTCGACCGCACTCGTCCCGGGGTCTCGGCGATGGCGGTCGGCATCGGCCGCGCCGCGTTCGAGTTCGCCGCCGAGTACTCCAAGGAAAGGGTCCAGTTCGGCGTCCCGATCGCGATGCACCAGGCGATCCAGTTCATGATCGCCGACATGGCGACCAAGGTCGACGCCAGCCGCCTGCTGGTCTGGAACTCCGCGGTGCTGCTCGACCAGGGCAAACGCAACACGCTGGTCTCCTCGGAGGCCAAGCGTTTCGCCGCCGACTCGGCGATGGAGATCACGGTCGACGCCGTGCAGGTCTACGGCGGCTACCTGATGCGCGACGCCAAGATAATGTAGCTCTACGAGGGCACCAGCCAGATCCAGCGCCTGGTGATCGCCAAAGAGGTGCTGATGCCGCGCAACATCGACGAGACGACGCCGGAGGCCGAGGCCAAGCAGGCCGACGCCGCCCGCGACAGCCAGGCCGAGCAGGCAGCCGCTACGGTTTAGCGCCATGGACGTCCCTGAGCGCGCCGCTGCTGGAAGAGCGGCGCGCTCAGCGGCACGTCGCTCCTCCCACGTTGACTGGGAGCGGCCCGAGGGCCGCGCCGACCCGGTCGCGATCCTCGAGCGCCAGGCCGCCTCGCGCGTTCCCGAGCTGGTCCCGATCCGCTACGGGCGGATGTCGGCCTCGCCCTTCGCCTTCTTCCGCGGCGCCGCCGCTGTGATGGCCGCCGATCTCGCCGGCACTCCCGTCTCCGGGTTGCGGGTGCAGGCCTGCGGCGACGCGCACCTCTCCAACTTCGGCGCCTTCGCGGCGCCGGACCGTCGCCTCGTCTTCGACCTCAACGACTTCGACGAGTCGCTGCCGGGGCCATGGGAGTGGGACGTCAAGCGACTCGCCGCCAGCTTCGCGATCGCCGGCCGCGAAAACGGCTTTAAGCGCAAGGAGCGGGCGACCGTGCTGCTGACGGCCGCCCGCGCCTACCGCGACGCGATGCGGGCCTTTGCCTCCCAGCGCAACCTCGAAGTCTGGTACGCCAGGCTCGACGTCGAGGCGGTGATCAAGCGGGTCCGCAAGGGGGTGGCAAAGGCGCGCTCGAAGGACAGCCTGCGGGCGCTGGAAAAGCTCACCCACCAGGTCGACGGGGAGCCGCGGATCGTCAGCGAACCGCCGCTGATCGTGCCGGTGGAGGAGCTGATGGCCGAGGACGAGACCCGAGACCTGCGCCAGGCGCTGGTGGGGATCCTCGATTCCTACCGCGCGACCCTCCCCGCCGACCGCCAGCATCTGCTCGACGGCTACCGCTTCCGCCACATCGCCCGTAAGGTGGTGGGGGTGGGGAGCGTCGGCACGCGGGCCTGGGTGGTGCTGCTGACCGGCGCCGACGACGGCGACCCGCTCTTCCTGCAGGCGAAGGAGGCCGAGGCCTCGGTGCTCGAGCCCTATGCCGGCCACAGCCGCTTCCGCAACCACGGACGGCGGGTGGTGGAGGGCCAGCGGCTGATGCAGGCGGCCAGCGACATCTTCCTCGGCTGGTGCCCGGCGGTCGGGCTCGACGGCCGCGAGCGCGACTTCTACGTGCGCCAGCTCTGGGACTGGAAGCGCTCCGCCGAAGTCGAGCGCCTGACGCCGCGCGGGCTCGAGGTCTACGCGCGGATGTGCGGCTGGACCCTGGCCCGCGCCCACGCCCGCTCCGGCGACCGGGTCGCGATCGCCGCCTACCTCGGCGCCGGCGACGCCTTCGACAAAGCGATCGCCGAGTTCTCCGAGCGCTACGCCGACCAGGGCGAGCGCGACCACACGGCGCTGGTCGAGGCGATCGACACGGGCCGCGTCGAGGCCGAGGAGGCCTAGCGATCAGGGCCTGGCGGGTCATCCTCATCCTCTCGGCCGCGCAGTTCATCCTCGTCCTCGACACGACGGTGATGAACGTTTCGATCTCCAACGTCGTCGCCGACCTCGACACGAGCATCGAGAGCGTGCAGCTGGCGATCACCGCCTACATGCTGGTGATGGCCTCGACGATGCTGCTGGGCGGCAAGCTCGGCGACATCTGGGGTCGCCGCCGCGCCTTCCGGATCGGCCTGGTCGTCTTCGCGATCGGCTCCGGGCTGACCGCGGTGGCGCCGAGCATCGGAGTGCTGCTGTTCGGGTGGTCGCTGGTGGAGGGCCTGGGCGCGGCGATTATGGTCCCGGCGCTGATCGCCCTGATCGCCTCCAACTACGAGGGCCAGCGCCGCGCCACCGCGTACGGGATCATCGGCGCGGTAGCCGCCGCCGGCGCAGCGGCGGGACCGCTGATCGGCGGCGCGGTGACGACGGCGTGGAGCTGGCGGGTCGTCTTCGCCGGCGAGGTCGTGATCGCGATCTTCGTCCTGCTGGCCTCGAGTCAGATCAAGGATGCGGCGCGGGAGAAAGCGGGGAGGTTGGACTGGGTGGGGGCGCTGCTCTCGATCGCCGGCCTGGTCCTGATCGTCGCCGGCGTCCTGCAGAGCAGCACCTGGGGCTGGGTCCTGCCGCGCAACCCGCCCGCCATCGGAGGCAATGAGATCACCCCGCTCGGGCTCTCGCCGGTCCCGTTCGTGATCCTCGCCGGCTTCGGCGTCCTGCTTGCCTTCGCGCGCTGGTCGGAGCGGCGGGAACGCGGTGGCGAGGAGCCGTTGCTGCAGATCGCGCTGCTGCGGATCCAGCAGCTGCGGGGCGGCTCGCTGATGATCTTCGCCCAGCAGGTGATCCTGATGGGGACGTTCTTCGCCGTGCCGCTCTACCTCCAGGTCGTGCTCGGCAAGGACGCCTTCGAAACCGGGGTGAAGCTGCTGCCGCTCTCGATCGTGATGCTGGTGACCGCCGTGCTGGCGCCGAGGCTGTCAAGCCGGTTCTCGCCTCGCGCGATCGTTCGCGCCGGCCTCCTCGCCCTCCTGGTTGCGGTGCTCGGCCTGGTCGGTTCGGTCGACCAGGCGCTCAACTCGGCGGTCTTCGCCACTTCGCTCGGGGTGATGGGCTTCGGCGCCGGCCTGATGGTCTCCCAGATCGGCAACGTGATCATGTCCTCGGTCGATCGCAGCCAGACCAGCGAGGCGGGGGGCATTCAGGGGACCTTCCAGTATCTCGGCGGCGCCCTCGGCACCGCCCTGGTCGGCGCCGTCCTGCTCGGCGGCCTGACCGGCGCCTTCAACAGCTCGGTCGCCGGCAACCCGCGGATCTCACCGCCCACCCAGGAACGGATAGCCGCGGTGACGGAGCAGGGAATCTCCTTCGTGCCGACCTCGGAAGTCGAATCCCAGCTCGCCAAGGCCGGCGTCTCTCGCGGCGAGACCGCCGCGATCTCCAGGGGCTACGACGACGCTCAGATCGACGCCCTGAAGATCGCCCTCCTCTCCGTGGCCGCCTTCGTCGTCGGCTCCTTCTGGTTCACCCGGGCGCTCCCTGACGAGCCCATGGTCCGCGCGGTCCCCGCGTAACCGCGACGGGCTATCAGGCGAGGCGGGGGGCGGCATCGCCGCGCTTGGCGGCCTTGAGGCGGCGGACCTTGTCGAGCTCGACCTTGCGCAGGCGGACCGACTCGGGGGTGATTTCGACGCACTCGTCCTCGCGCACGAACTCCAGCGCTCCTTCGAGCGACAGCCGCGTCGGCGGCGCCAGCCGGACCAGGATGTCGGCGCTGGCGGCGCGGACGTTGGTCTGGTGCTTCTCCTTGGTCGGGTTGACGTCGAGGTCGTCGGCGCGGGAGTTCTCCCCGACGATCATCCCTTCGTAGACCTCCTCGCCGGGGCCGACGAAGAGCGTGCCGCGCTCCTGCAGCGCGTGCAGCGAATAGCTCGCCGTCTTGCCGCGGCGGTCTGCCACCAGCGAGCCGCTGGGCCGCGTGCGCAGCTCCCCCGCCCAGGGCTCCCAGCGGTCGAAGACGTGGTGGAGGATGCCGCTGCCGCGGGTCTCGGTGAGGAACTCGGTGCGGAAGCCGATCAGCGCGCGAGCGGGGACCAGGTACTCCATCCGCACCCAGCCGGTCGAGTGGTTGACCATCTGCTCCATCCGGCCCTTGCGCCCGGCGAGCATCTGGGTGACGGCGCCGACGTGCTCCTCCGGCACGTCGATCGCCAGGCGCTCCACCGGCTCGTGGACCTGGCCTTCGATCTCGCGCGTGACCACGCGCGGCTGGCCGGCGGTCAGCTCGAAGCCCTCGCGCCGCATCAGCTCCAGCAGGACGACGAGCTGCAGCTCGCCGCGGCCCTGGACCTCCCAGGCGTCGGGTCGCTCGGTGTCGTTGATCCGCAGCGAGACGTTGCCGATCAGCTCGGCATCGAGCCGGGAGCGGATCTGGCGCGCGGTCAGCTTGCCACCGCCCTCTTGGCCCGCCAGCGGCGAGGTGTTGATCCCGATCACGATCGAGAGCGAGGGCTCGTCGACGGTGATCACCGGCAGCGGGCGCGGGTCCTCGGGGTCGGCCAGCGTCTCGCCGATCGTCACCTCTTCGAGGCCGGCGACGGCGATGATTTCTCCCGGCCCCGCTTCCTCGGCCGGAACCCGCTCCAGGCCCTGGGTGACGTAGAGCTCGGAGACCGCGGCGCGCTGGACGCTGCCGTCGGCCCGGCACCAGGCGATCTGCTGCCCCGAGCGGATTGTCCCCTGGCGGACCCGGCAGATCGCCAGGCGGCCCACATACGGGGAGGCGTCGAGGTTGGTCACGTGGGCCTGCAAGGGATGGTCGGGCTCGTAGGAGGGCGCGGGGATCCGCTCCAGCATCAGGTCGAGCAGGGGGGAGAGGTCGGTGCCCTCGACGCCCTCCTCCAGCGAGGCCCAGCCCGCCTTGGCATTGGTGTAGACGATCGGGAAGTCGATCTGATCGGATTTGGCGTCGAGGTCGATGAAGAGCTCATAGACCTCGTCGACGACCTCGGCGATGCGGGCGTCGGGCCGGTCGACCTTGTTGACGACGAGGATGATCGGCAGCTTCGACTCCAGCGCCTTGCGCAGCACGAAGCGGGTCTGCGGCAGCGGCCCCTCCGAGGCGTCGACCAGCAGCAGGGCGCCGTCGACCATCGTCAGGGCGCGCTCGACCTCGCCGCCGAAGTCGGCATGGCCGGGGGTGTCGACGATGTTGAGCTTGACGTCGCCGTGGGTGACCGCGGTGTTCTTGGCGAGGATCGTGATCCCCTTCTCGCGCTCGAGGTCCATCGAGTCCATCACCCGCTCGGCCACGTCCTGCCCCTTGCGGAAGGTTCCGGTCTGCCACAGCATCGCGTCGACCAGCGTCGTCTTCCCATGGTCGACGTGGGCGATGATCGCGATGTTCCTCAGGTCGGTTCGGAGGCTCATGGCACTTCGCATTCCTGCGTCCTCGGTCGCTTGTGTGCAGAGCACACGGCGCTCCCTGCGTCCTTGGACTGCTCGGCCATGAACCCCCGAACGGCCAGGACACAAAAAAACGGGACCCACTCAGAGGTGGGCCCCGTCATTAAAGCGTGGCGCTGACTACGAGGTCTGTTGGACGCTCGCGGCGGCCGGGCCCTTGGGGCCTTCTTCGGACTCGTAGGTCACCTTGGCACCCTCGGTCAGGGACTTGAAGCCCTCGCCGAGGATGGCGCTGTGATGAACGAAGACGTCCTTCGAGCCGTCATCGGGAGTGATGAACCCGTAGCCCTTGTCGTCGCTGAACCACTTGACAGTTCCAGTGGGCATGCATTGCCTCCACTTAGTGTGCTGCGAACGCGGAGGATGCGGTGAAGCAACGACGCGAGCGCTAGACACAAACTTTGCCGGTATCAACCGGCCCTAACGCAGGGGACCGTAGCAGGATCGGCGCGGCCGGCGCCGCAAATTCGGCCCTGGCGGCGTCCGGGCCCCGATCTAGCGTTGCGGCGTGCGCTTCCTGGACAGCATCGACCGCGACGCGATCGCCGACCTGCTGCGGCGCGACGAGTACTTCTGGCTCGACCTGACCGATCCTGGCGGCGACGAGGTGGCGGCGCTGCGCGAGGTCTTCTCCTTCCACCCGCTGGCGCTCGAGGACATGGCCAAACGCGGGCAGCGGCCAAAGCTGGACGACTTCGGCGACTACATGTTCCTCGTCTACTACGGCGCCGAGGAAGGTGAGGCCGGCGAGGTCGAGCTGGAAGAGGTGCATGCCTTTCTCAGCGGCGGCTACATCGTCACCTCGCACCAGCGTCGCTGCGGGGCCCTGGTCGAAGCCCGCCAGCGGTTCGACGCGCAGGCGCCGCGCTCGGAGCAGTTCGTCGTCTACCGGGTGCTGGACGGCCTCACCGACTCCTTCTTCCCGATCCTCGACCGCCTCGATGACCGGATGGAGCGTCTCGACGGCGAGATCTTCGACCGGCCGGAGCCACGCCAGCTGGAGGAGATCACCGCCCTGCGGCGGCAGCTGGTCGCGCTGCGCCGAGTCGTCACCCCGCAGCGCGACCTGCTCGCCAGGGGCGTCGACGACATCCTCGAAATCCCCGGCCTCGAAGCCGACTCGCGCAACTACTTCCGCGACGTCTATGACCACGCGATCCGGATCTCCGACCAGATCGACTCCTACCGCGACCTCCTCGCCGGCACCCGCGACGCCTACCTCTCGGTCGTCTCCAACCGCCTCAACCAGATCACCAAGCAGCTGACCGTGGTGGCGACGATCTTCCTGCCGCTCTCCTTCATCGTCGGCTTCTTCGGCCAGAACTTCAAATGGCTGGTCGTCAACATCGACACCCTCGGGGACTTCCTCGTCCTCGGAATCGGCAGCCTGGTGCTCTCGGTGATCGGGCTGCTGTTCTGGTTCAGGCGCGGCTCCTACATCTAGGAGAGCGCTCGGAATACTGTCTAGTGGTGTTTCGGGAAAACCCAGCCGTGTCGATACTTCACTCCAGATGAACTCCAGGGGGCGTTTCCGCAGCCGCTCAGCGCGGCGATCGTCGTTTGCCGCGCTCTTCCTCGCCGTCGCCGTGGCGCCCGCGTCGGCGCTGGCGATGTCGGCGCCACCGGGTGATCCAGGCCTCTCGCCGCGCCTCGCCGAGCTCGCCAAGCCCGCGCTCCGCTCCACTCCACCCGCAGAGCAGGCGGAACGGCTGAGCCTCGCCCCAAGCGGTCCCGGCAGCCTGCTGCGGGACGGCAACCGCGTCCTGGTCGACGTCCGCTTCGACCGCGGCGCGGCGGCGGCCCTCGACGCCCTCGCCGCCGCTACCAGACCGTGACCGTCGCCGCCAAGCCCGAAGATCTGCCAGCGGTCGGCGAAGTGGCCCGAGTCGGTGGCGTCACCGAGGTCCTGGCCCCGATCGTCCGCGGGGCCGACTGTGGCGGTTCGGTCACCTCCGAGGGGGACACGCAGCTGAACGCGGCCAATGCCCGCGCCAGTTTCGGGGTAGATGGCAGCGGCGTGACCGTGGGGATCCTCTCCGACTCCTTCGACCGCAATCCCACGGCCGCGACTCACGCCGCCGGGGACGTGGCTAGCGGCGACCTGCCAGGCCCGGGCAGTCCCTGTGGCTCCAGCACGCCGGTTGGCGTCCTCGACGACTCCGAAGCCGAAGGCGCCGACGAGGGGCGCGCCATGGCCCAGATCGTCCACGACCTCGCCCCCGGGGCCTCGATCGACTTCGCCACCGCCTTCAACGGCGAACTCGGGTTCGTCGCCAACATCAAGGCGCTCGTCGCCGCCGGCGCAAAGGTCATCGCCGACGACGTCGCCTATTTCGAAGAGCCGTTCTTCCAGGACGGTCCGGTCGCGGTCGCGGCGAACGAAGCCAGCGCCGCCGGCGTCTCCTACTTCTCGGCGGTGGGGAACGACAACCTGATCGACGCCAAAGGCCACGACATCGCCTCCTGGGAAGCGCCGAAATTCCGCGAGACCAGCTGCCCACCGAACCTGACGGCGGTTGCAAAAACGGAAGACTGCATGAACTTCAACCCCGGCGGCGGTCTCCCCGACCCCACCTACGGCATCACGGTCGCAAAAGGGGCGACCCTGACCGTCGACCTGCAGTGGGCGGAACCGTGGAACGGCGTCGCGAGCGACATCGACGTCTACCTACTCAACTCCGAAGGCAAACCAATCATGGTCGAAGAAGGCTCCGAAGAAGTCCCCGTCGGTGGCTACGGAAACAACATCGCAAGCCAGAAGCCGGTCGAGGTCTTCCAGTGGGAAAACGAAACCGGGGCGAGCGCGAAAGTAGAGTTGGCGATCAACAACTGCTTCGGCAGCCTGTGCAACAAAGAAGTGATCTCGCATGGGCTGCCGCGGCTCAAGCTCGCCCTGCTGGAGAACGGCGGCGGCGTGACGGAAACCGAGTACCCGCAGTCCTCCGGTGGCGACATCGTTGGCCCGACGGTCTTCGGGCACGCCGGCGCCGCGGGGGTGATCGGCGTCGGTGCCGTGCCGTACAACAACAGCGGCGAACCCGAGCGCTATTCCTCGCGCGGCCCGGTCACCCACTACTTCGGCCCCGTCACCGGCAAATCCGCGGCGCCGGCAATCGCTGCCCAGACGATTCCCAAGCCAGACCTCGCCGCAACCGATTGCGGGGTGACGACGTTCTTCTTCCAGCCGACGCCCGGCTCTCCACCTCCTTTCCGCTTTTGCGGCACCTCCGCGGCGGCACCGCACGCCGCGGCCGTTGCCGCCCTCGTGCGCCAGGCCAATCCCGGCGCCTCGGCTGATCAGGTGCGTATGGACCTGACCGGAACGGCCAGGCCCGTCGGCGCTTTCGGGCCGAATGCCGTCGGGGCGGGGCTGGTCGACGCCTATGGGGCGGTGTCCGTGCTCGCCCTGCCGCCGGCGGTCACGATCACCAAAGCGCCGCAGCCGCTCAGCCGCAACCGGCGGCCGACGATCGAATTCAGCGCCAACCGGCCCGTCGCCTTCACCTGCCAGGTCGACGGCGGTGCGCCCCAGCCCTGTGCCTCGCCGTTCACCGTGCCGCTTGCGCTCGCCGACGGCACTCATGGGATCGCGGTGACCGGCACCGACCTCGCCGGACGGGCAGGCAGTGGCGTCACCGCGCCCTTCACGATCGACACCAAGGCGCCACGCACGTTCTTCACCAAGCATCCGCGAAAGCTGATCCGCACCCACCGTCGCAAGGTCCGCGCCGTGTTCCGCTTCGGCTCCAACGAGGCGGGCGTCGTCTTCGCCTGCAAAGTCGACCGCGGCTTGCTGCGCTTCTGCGGCAGGCGGATCTCCCGTCGCTTCGAAGCCGGCAGGCACACGGTCCAGGTCCGGGCTCGCGACGCCGCCGGCAACGTCGACTCCAGCCCGGCCGTCTTCCACTTCAGGGTCGAGCGGGTCGGCTGAGCCTCAGGGGGCGATCCGCGCCGACTGGCGCCGCACCACCCAGTGGCCCCCCAGCAGGAGGAGCAGAAGCGCGGCGGCGCTTCCGAGGACCAGTGGGTCGGTCAACGAGAGGCCTTCGAGGCGAGTGCCGAAGTAGACGGAGATCACGGTGATCGGCAGGTAGCCGAGCGCGGTCGTCCAGGCGAAGCGCCACGGCGGGACCCTGGCCGCGCCGGCCGCGTAGGAGACGAGGCTGAAGGGGACGATCGGGATCAGCCGCATCGCCAGCAGCAGGGGGGCGCCGCCACGCTCGATCATCGCCTCGATTCGCTCGAAGCGCTCTTCCCCCAGCCAGCGGTCGAGCAGCGGTCGCGCGACCGAGTGCCCGATCGCGAAGCAGATCAGCCCCGAGAACAGCCAGCCCGCCATCATCAGCAGCAGCGCCGGGAAGAAGCCGTAGACGAAGCCGGCCGCGGCGTCGACGATCTCTGCCGGATAGAAGACGACGGCGTGAATCAGGGCGAGGGCGAGAATCAGCAGCGGGCCGGCGACGCCGAGGCTGTCGAGCTGGCGCCTGACCTCGGCACTGTCGCCGTGGATCGCGGCGTTCGCGGCGTCGCGCAGCGGCGGCACCGAGAGCACCAGGGCGGCGAGCACCGCGATCCCGGCCAGGGTGATCCCGATCTCCGCCAATGGCGGCCGCGGCCTCGATCTCTTCTCCACGCCAGGCAGTATCGTCGCTGCGGCGCCGGAGCTAGCCGCGCAGCCGGTCCGCCAGCCCGGAGTGCCGGCCGCCGCCCTCGTCCCGCCGCACCGCCGCCGCCAGTGCCGCCGGGTCACCGACCAGCACGCAGCTGCTGCGGGCGCGGGTGATCGCGGTGTAGAGCAGGGGCCGGGTCAGCATCCGCGAGTGCGAGCGGTGGCAGACGCCGACCACGACCGGCACCTCGCAGCCCTGCGCCTTGTGAACGGAGATCGCGTAGGCGAGCCGCAGCGTCGCCGTCTCCCCGTAGGGGATCACCAGCGTGCCGCCGTCGTCGGTGTCGACGACGATCGCCTCTTCGTCTGGGTCGTCGGAGCGGAGGAAGACGATCGAGCCGTTCATCAGCCCCAGCTCGTGCGAGTTGCGGGTCTGGATCAGGCGGTCGCCGATCCGGAAGCGGTCGTTCAGCGCCCGCTTCCCGTCTGGGTTGAGGCGGGCCTGGAGGCGCTCGTTGAGGGCGTCGATCCCGACCGCCCCCTTGTACATCGGCGCCAGCACCTGCACTTCGCGGATCGGGTCGACCTCGAAGCGTTTCGGCGCCCGCTCGGCGACGACCTCGACCACGGTCTCCAGCGCTCGCTCGGGGCTGGGGCGGTCGATGAAGAAGAAGTCGTGGTTCTGGTTTTTCTCCGGCTGCAGGTGCGGCGGGCGCCCCTGGTTGATCTCGTGGGCCGCGGTGGTGATCATCGAGCGCGCCGCCTGGCGGAAGATCTGGCTCAGCCGCACCACCGGCGCCGCACCCGAGGCGATCAGGTCCTCGAACGGCTTGCCGGCGCCGATCGGCGGCAGCTGGTCGGCGTCGCCGACGAAGACGACGTGGGACGTCTCGGCGAGGCCGCCGAGCAGCACCTCGGCCAGGCGCAGGTTCAGCATCGAGGACTCGTCGACGATCACCAGGTCGGCTGGCAGCGGGTGGCCCGGCTTGTAGGCGGGCTCGCGGCCCGGCATCCACTCCAGCAGGCGATGGATCGTCCGCGCCTCGTGCCCGGTCGCTTCCTCGAGCCGCCGCGCGGCGCGGCCGGTGGGGGCGCAGAGGGCGATCGTCGCGCTGGCCGCTTCCGCCTCGGCGACGATCTCCCTGGTGCAGACGGTCTTGCCGACGCCGGGGCCGCCGGTGAGGACCGAGACGCGCGAGGCGAAGGCTCCCCGTACGGTCGCCCACTGCTCGTCGGTGAGCTGCTCGCGCGGCGTCTCGCCGGGATCGTGGACCAAGTGGGGAGGGGCGGCGGTACGGGCGCGCAGCGTCGCCGCGACGGCGATCTCGCTGGCGTGCGTCAGCTCGCGGTAGACGCGGCCCTCGTCGAGCAGCAGCCCGCGCGCCTCGACCAGCACGTCGGGGTCGGGCGCGAGACCGATCAGCCGCGCGGTGCTCCGGGCCAGCTCGCCCAGCGGCAGGAAGCTGTTGCCCTGCTGCTCGGCCTCGACGAGCGCGAAGACTGCGGCCGCCTGAGCGCGGCGGCTGGACTCGGGCGGGACGTCGGCGGCGAGGGCGATCTTGTCGGCACGGGCGAAGCCGACGCCGTCGACCTCGGTCAGCCGGTAGGGATCCTCGTGCAGGATCGCCATCGAGCGGTCGCCGTAGCGGGCGTGGATCGGCGCTGCCAGATGCGCCAGCCCGTGCGGGGCGAGCTGGACGTGGAGGTCGCGGACGGCACGGCTGGCGTGCCAGGACTCGGCCGCCGCCGCGGCCTGCCTGTCGCTGACCCCGCGCAGCGAGCCGAAGACGCCGTGCGGGTCGGCGGCGATCGCCCCCAGCACGCCCTCCCCGTGCTCGTCGACCAGCCGTTCGGCCCGGGCGGGGCCGATGTTGCGCAGCGAGGTGAGGTAGGCGACCTGGCCCTCGCGGTCGGCGGGGTCCAGCGGCAGCGCTCCCTGCGCCCGCAGCTGGCGCCCGTAGCGGTTGTGGGTCTGCCACTCGCCGCTGACTTCGGCCCGATCGCCGGGCCCCAGGTGGGCAACCGGGCCGACCAGCGCGAAGCCCTCGCCCGAGCCGGCCTCCTGCACCTCGAGCACCGCGTAGCCGTCGTCCTCGGCCCGGAAGATGACGCCGAGGATCTCGACCGTGCCGGTATAGGCGGCCGCGTCAGCGTCGAAGAGGGTGGCCGCGCCGTTCACACCTCAAAGCTAGCCGCCCGCGAGGCTGGAGTCGTCGAGCCCAAGTCGCAAATAGCATTGACGTATGAACGCTGCGACCGAGCGGCTGCCGCACATCGACGAGCACTCGATGGTCGTCGAGGCCAGCCGCGAGGCAACCTGGGAGGCGCTGCAGCGTGTGGTCGAGGCGTCGGTCTCCTCCGGTGCCGCGCCCGTCTACAAAGGGCTGGTGATCGGCACCCGCATGCACGTCCTCGTCACCCGCCGCCTGCTCGGTGGCTGCAAGCGCCGCGCGGAGAGGCTATGAGCGAGCCGGGCGGCCACACCCATCTCCACGACCCGCAGACCCTCTACAGGCACTGGGAGGAGGGCCAGTGGAGCCCGTGGGAGATCGACCTCGCGGTCGACCGCGAGCATTGGCGAGCGGCGCTCGGCGAGGAGGACAAGGCGCTGATCCATTGGGCGCTGTCGTCGCTGATGGTCGCCGAGGAGCGGATCGCGACCAAGTTCTCCGGGCTGGTGATGGCCTACGACTCCGAGGAGGAGGAGAGCTTCCTGGCGACCCAGCAGGTCGACGAGGTCCGCCACATGCAGTTCTACAAGCGCTTCCAGGACGAGGCGATCGCCGAGCCGGGGACGATCGCCGCCCACGTCGAGCGGGCGCGGAAGGAGCTGGGCGACGACTTTCGCCTGATCTTCGACGAGACGCTGGTCGGCGCCCACGAGCGGCTCGCCGCCGATCCCCGCGACGCCGCGGCCAAGGTCGAGTTCGTGACGATCTACCACATGGTGATCGAGGGGACGCTGGGCCTGACCGCGTTCAACTTCATCGTCCGCTACCTGCGCGAGCAGGAGCGACTGCCCGGCTTCGTCGCCGGCTACGGCCGCATTCACCACGACGAGCAGCGCCACATCGGCTATGGCACCTGGTATCTCCAGCAGGCGGTCGAGCGGACCCCGGCGCTGGCAGAGCGAGTGCGGCAGACGCTGCGCGACCTGCTGCCGGCCGTCGCCTCCTCGCTCACCCCTCGCGATCGCGACGGCGCCGATTGGGACGCTCTCGGCGCCAGCGCCGAGGAGGTCCGCGACTTCGCCATCGGCGGCCTCAGCCGCCGCCTGGCGATCGTCGGCGTCCCGCTCGAGTCGCTGTAGCCTCGCCGGTGATCGAGCCTCCGCCGCCGACCCCCAACGGCCTCTGCGACCGCTGTCGCCACCAGCGGCTCGTGCCCAACACCCGCGGCTCGGTCTTCTCCCTCTGCGAGCGCTCGCGGGAGGATCCGGCCTATCCGCGCTACCCGCGGATTCCGGTGCTCAGCTGCCCGGGCTTCGAGCCGGAGCCGGGCCCGACGGCTCCCGGGCGGCGCCGATAGCGGCGCCGATCAGTCCGAGGCCGAAGACGAGGGCGGCGAGGCCGACCAGCAGGCCGAGGAAGGGGACCAGCGCGGCGACCCGGAGGATCGCCAGCCCGACGAGGAAGGAGAGCATGCGCTCGCGTGGTGGCTTCAGGACCCTGCGCCCAACCGCGTAGGCCGCGGCGACGTAGGCGACCGCGCCGATGGGCAGCAGAGAGAGGGCGATGCCGAGCGCCAGCGGCAGGCCGAAGACGGTGATCGCCGCGAGGAAGGCAGTCAGCGGCAGCACGATCAGAATCGCGATGCCGATCGCGATCGTCGGGCCGATCTTCTGCCGCGAGCGCGCCTCGAGCGAGTCGCCCGCGCGCGGGGCGATCAACAGCAGCAGGGCGCCGAGCACGAGCGCCGAGAGACTGACCGCGAGCCAGACGAGGAAGCCCCCGATCCAGGAGACGAGACCGCCGACGTCGGGCCAGCTCTGCCTGGTGACGTCGCCGTGGACGCGGGCGTCGAGTGCGACCTGCGGATGTTCGTCGCTGTACCCGACGTCACCGGTCACTTCCGCGGTCGGGAGCAGGCGAGCCTCGCCGCTGGCGGTGAAGAGGTCGCCGTCGATCGTCCCGGAGACCAGGACGTCGCCGCTGAGGACGATCACGTCGCCGTCGACGTGCCCGGCGATCCTGGCGTCGCCGTTGGCGATGAAGACGCCGCTGACCGTTTCTCCGCGGTGGACGAAGACGTCACCGGAGATGACGACGATCGCGTCGTTAGAGTGGCCGCCGGCACTCGCGGCGCCCGCCGCCGTCGGAGCGGCGAGCGCCGTCACCGCCAGGAGCGCCGCTACGGACGAGACGCGTCGGAGCACATCGGCAGCCTAAGTGACTAGGTCGCCGCCATCGGGTCGGGCTCGCCCAGCTTGGTGATGTCCGGCGCCTGGTAGGCCTCGCCGGGAACGCCGCCGAGGACGACGACGCGGATCCCGTCGGGGCCCGGCCAGATCTTGCGCTTCGTCTCCGGGCCGACCCGGGCGACGTGGTCGTCGTCGAGCGGGAAGCGCTCGCCGTCGATCTCGATCTCGCCGCCGCCGCGCATGACCAGGAAGACCTCCTCCTGGTTGTCGTGCGTGTGATCGTGTTCGGGGTAGTTCTCGTAGTTGGGGGGCATGTCGATGATCTGCATGCCGAAGGCCTCGACCCCGAGCTCGGCGCGGGCGCGCTTGAAGGCGCCGCGGTAGATCGCCTCCATCTCGTCGATGTTCTTCACCTGACTGCTCACTTGCTCCTCCTCGAGTTGGTCCTGGTTACGGGATTGGGCCGCCATCCTATGGGATTTGCACGAACGTTCGTGCTTTTCTGTAGTCTGGCCGGCGTGAGCGTGACGTCTCAGCAGGCTCGTCGTGACGACGGCGCCGAGGTCTCCGAGGTAGGCAAGGGCGCCCAGACCCGCGCCGCGATCCTCGACCGCGCCGTCGATCTCGCCTCCGTCGAGGGCCTTGAGGGGCTGACGATCGGCAGCCTCGCCGCCGAGCTGCGGATGAGCAAGAGCGGCCTCTTCGCCCACTTCGGCTCCAAGCAGGAGCTGCAGCTGGCGACCGTCGCCGCCGCGGCGGATCGCTTCCGCACCGCGGTGATCGAGCCGGCGATGACCGCCCCCGACGGCGCCCCGCGCCTGCGGGCAATGGGGGAGCGCTACCTCGCCCACCTCGACCTCTACTCGGGCGGCTGCTTCTGGGGCGCGACCTCGGCCGAGTACGACGACCGGCCCGGCCCGGTCCGCGACGCCATCGCCGGTGCCCTCGACGCCTGGCTGGCGGAGCTCGAGCGCCAGGCGGCGATCGCCGGGGTGGAGCAGCCGGAGCGCTTCGCCTTCGAGCTCTACGCCGTGGTGATGGGGGCCAACGCCCGCTACCGGCTCAGCGGCGACCGCAGGGTCTTCGACTACGCGCGCGAGGCGCTGGAGCGCCTCGAGGCGGAGCTGCCGGAGTGAGCGACGCCGCCGGCTTCGTCGAGCGCTTCACCGCCTACTGGCGGGCGCCGTCGGTCGAGGGGCTCGACGAGCTGCTGGCGCCCGACGTTCGCCTGGTCGCGCCGATGACCCCGACCACCCACACCCTGGAGGACGGCAAGCGCGCCTTCGCCGCCGTGCTCGAGCTGACCCCCGACCTCAGCGCCGACGTCCACCGCTGGGGAGCGACCGACGACGGCGTCCTGATCGAACTCACCCTCTCCGGCAGCACCGCCGGTGTCACCTTCTCCTGGCGCGCCGTCGACCACGTCGTCCTCCGCGAGGACGGCCTCGCCAGCGAGCGCGTCTCCTACTTCGACTCCGGCCCGCTGGTCTCGAGGGTCCTGCGCCACCCGCGCGCCTGGCCGGCTTTCGTTCGCAGCCGCCTGCGCCGCTGACCTCGGCCTACGGGCTGGTGTGTTGGACCTTCTCCTGCGCGACAATCCTCCGATGCCCGACGAGCTGCCGGTCCTTCTCTTCGCCACCCCCGCCGACCTCGAGGCATGGCTGGAGGAGAACCACGCCGAGTCGGGCGGACTTTGGCTGAAGATCGCCAAGAAAGGGGCACCGGAGCCAAGCGTCACCTACGCGGAGGCGCTGGAGCTGGCCCTCTGCTTCGGCTGGATCGACAGCCAGAAGCGGGGCCATGACGAGACGCACTTCCTGCAGCGCTTCACGCCGCGGCGGCCGCGCGGTGGGTGGTCGCGGATCAACCGCGACAAGGCCGAAGAGCTGATCGCGGCCAGGTCGATGCGGCCGGCCGGCATGGCCGAGGTCGAGGCCGCGAAGGCCGACGGCCGCTGGGAGGCCGCCTACGAGGGCCAGCGCACGGCGAAGGTCCCCAACGACCTGCAGCGCAAGCTCGACGACAACGAGGCGGCCCGCGAGTTCTTCGCCAGCCTCGACAGCGCCAACCGCTACGCGATCGTCTACCGGCTGAACGACGCCAAGAAGCCGGAGACACGGGAGCGCCGGCTGCGCAAATTCGTCGCCATGCTGGAGCGCGGCGAGAAGATCCACTGACGAACAGGGACAGTTACCGGTTCCAGGGGACCGGTAACTGTCCGCGTTCGCGCCGGTAGCCGCGAATCGCCTCCGTACACTCGGCCCGATGGACCGCGACCTGCTCGATCGCACGCTCGCCGGTGCCGGCGAGCCCGCCTACCGCGCCTCCCAGGTGTGGGCGTGGGTCGCGCGCGGCGCCGCCTCCTACGAGGAGATGACCAACCTGCCGGGGACGCTGCGCGACCGGCTCGCCGCCGCGGTGCCGCTCTCCACGCTCTCCCTCGAGGCGGAGGCCAAGTCCGACGACGGCACCGTCAAGTCCCTCTTCCATACCGCCGATGGGCGCCCGATCGAGGCGGTGCTGATGCGCTACCGCGACGGGCGGCGCTCGGTCTGCCTCTCCTCGCAGTCGGGGTGCCCGCTCACCTGCACCTTCTGCGCCACCGGGCAGATGAAGTTCGGCCGCAACCTCAGCGCCGACGAGATCCTCGACCAGGCGCTTCACTTCCGCCGGCTGGAGGCGATCGACCACGTCGTCTTCATGGGGATGGGAGAGCCGACGATGAACATCGACGCCGTGCTCGCCGCCTGCGAGCGGCTGCCCGACCTCGGAGTCACCCACCGCCGCACCGCGATCTCGACCGTCGGCTGGGTGCCCGGGATCGAACGTCTCGCCGAGTGCGAGCTGCCCATCAGCCTCGCCCTCTCCCTGCACGCGCCCGACGACGAGCTGCGCTCGCGGCTGATGCCGGTCAACGACCGCTACCCGCTGGCCGAGGTGCTCGCCGCCTGCGACCGCTACCGGGCCAAGCGCCGCCGCAAGGTCTTCGTCGAGTACGTGATGCTCGACGGCGTCAACGACCTGCCCGATCACGCCCGCCAGCTCTCGGCCCTGCTCGACCCGCGTGTCTACAAGGTCAACCTGATCCCCTACAACCCGACCGGCGCCTACGACGGCTCCTCCCCGGAGCGGATCGAGCGCTTCCGGGCGATCCTCGCCGAGCATCGCCTCACCGCCACCGTCCGCCTCACCCGCGGCCGCGACATCGACGCCGCCTGCGGCCAGCTCGCGGCCTCCGCCTCGGCCTGACTGGCTGCTCAGCCAACTAAGATGGCGTCGATGGCTACCGTCGACACCGCGGCACCTGTTTCCAGGCCTCCGCAGATGTCCGCAAACCCGCTGCGGAGGGTGGCTGGGGACGTGCGCGACGAGTGGCGGGAGCGAGGCAAGTTCCCGCCCGGACCGACCGACTTCAGCCTCGCCCGCACTCATCAGATCGCCCACGACCCGTTGCCGCTCCTGCTCGGTGCCTACGAAGTGCACGGCCCGATCTTCAGCATGCGGCTGCTGCACTCGCGGGTCGTCTTCATGCTTGGGCCGGAGGCCAACCACTTCGTCACCGTCGCCCACCCGGAGAACTTCCACTGGCGCGAGTCGAGCTTCGGCGACCTGATCCCGCTGCTCGGCGACGGCCTGCTGACGATCGACGACGACTACCACGACCGCGCCCGGGCGATCATGATGCCCGCCTTCCATCGCGAGCAGGTCGTCGCCTCGGTGGCGGCGATGGCGGCCGAGGCGGAGGTCGCGATCGAGCGCCTGCCACGAGGCGGGACCGTCGACATATACGACTGGATGCGCAACCTGGCGATGCGGATCGCGATGCGCGCCCTGCTCGGGCTCGACCCCGACGAGGCCGGCAAAGGGGCCGCCGCCGCGGCGAACTTCGAGCGCGCCCTCGGCTACTACGGAATCGACTTCCAGTGGCGCCTGCTGCGGGGCCCAGGCTCTCCCTGGCGCAGGATGGTCGCCTCGCGGCGGGTGCTGGACGAGATCG
>WNFM01131589.1_pt1 | contig 18592 bp, 10 predicted proteins | sample 5400271 | NCBI WGS metagenome assembly WNFM01 (sample SAMN13153352, study PRJNA577476) | soil metagenome | isolation source: 60 cm saprolite on Douglas fir-dominated hillslope | place: USA:California | collected 2013-09-17 | reverse complement strand
TCCTGGCTTGGGGAATGGGTCTTCGCAAACCGCATTCTCAAGAGCCAAGAGGACGCTCCCGGATGGTTTCCTCAGGCGCTTATCGGTGGATCGAGGCTAATTGGCTTGAGCCGGATTCAGCCGGAGGCGATCGTCGCGCCGAGTAGGACGCCGAAGGAGATCGCCGTGCCGATCACGCCGAGGGTGCTGAGCGGCGCTGAGCCCAGCAGCAATGCCACCGTCGAGAGGCAGAGGACCACCGCCGCCAGCCAGATCTCCAGCGGGCTGCGCCCGCCGTGCGGGCTCACGTCGCCGCCTCGCTGCTTGCCGCCCCGCCCCGCCAGCGCTGCGCCGCCCACTTTGAGCGCGTGCCGCGAGGACCGAAAGGCGGGAGCAGCTCGTAGTGGTAGACATCGGTGAAGCCGTAGGGGGACTCGGGCTCGGGGCGGCGGTGCTGCTCGCGGTGTAGCAGCCCGGCTTCGCGCAGCTCACGCAGGCCGCGCTCGCCGCTCGCCGCCGAGATCCCATACCAGCGTGGCAGCTTGTTGTAGGGGAGGGGGAAGCCGTCGCCTTGGTAGAGGGCGATCAGCAGCATCACCTTGGCCGCCAACGAGAGCCGCTCGTGCCAGCGCTCGTACCAGTAGGCATAGGGTAGTTGCAAGTAGCCGGACCCCGCCAGCCGCTGGCCGCGCTTGCCAGCGGCGATGTGCTGGTAGGGGTGCCCCGAGCCGTCGTCGTCGAGTAGCCAGATGCGGATGTTACGTCCGGCGCGCTCGCTCTTGACCAGCCGCAGCTCCCGCAGCAGGCGCCAATTGCGGGAAACCTGGTGCAGCGCGGCTGCCTCGATCTTGCCGCTCCGTGAATCCTCGTGGCCGCCAATTGCCCGCGCCCAGGTAAAGGCCGGCAGCCGCGCGTCGAAGCGGCCGTCCTCCTCGCCGCTGGCCAACGCGTGGGCGAAGAGGTACTGCTCGAGCGCCGGCTCGCGGCCACGGCGCATGAACTCCGCCAGCGGCCCGGCGCCACCCTGCTCATTGGCCTCGTCCTGGATAAAGCCATGGGCCAGCGGCAGGGCCTCGCGGTCGCTGCGCCGCAGGTAATGTTCAAGCGTGAACTGACGATCGGCTTTCTCTGGCTCGGCCATATGGCCATCATCGCACAGAACGTAGATGTGGATGTACTGATGAGCGAAGTGGCTCTGGTCAACTGAGCGCACCCAACATAAGCACCGAACAGATCCTCAAAGCTCCCCGGAATAGTCCTCCTACATCAGGGCTCACCTGGGTGGCTTACCCTGCGACCCGAGCATGTCGCGCCGCCCCGACTCTCCGTCGCGCCGCCGGACGACTCGCCGGTGGATTTGGCTGACGCGCCGGAGACGCGGCACTAGTTGCGCCACTGCTGGGTAAAGGCAGTCAGGGCTGCGAGCCCCAGCAGGGTGCCGGCGGCCGCGTCGGCACCGAAGTCGCGGCCGTGAATGAGGGTCTCGATCAGCAGGATCGGGCCGGCGACGACGGGCAGTCCTCCGAGCACACCGGCGACGGCCACCCCCCAGCGGCGGCCGGCCAGGGAGACGGCGACCACGCAGAGAGGGGAGAGGAGGATCTTCGCTGCCAGCAGCGTCACCGCGGCAGGCTCGCAGATCGACGCTGGGCGAGGCCGGCGTCCTGCCGCCCGTAGCTCTCCCGGCAAGTTGGCCGGTCTCATTGAGGCCAGCGATAGCGAGATCGCTGGGGCAAGAAATGGGGCAAGATGCCCCACAGATTCCAGCCGATCTCCACGTAGCTCGATCGCCCGAAACCGCGCTAGACTGTGCCCCACGTAGTCCAGTGGGGCTATGGGGGCGTTCTCATAATCGGACCGTCCGTGTAGGAACCCGAGGGTCGCGTGGGCTCTCCCTCCGAATCTGTGCTTCTCACTCCTCCCCGCAACCCTGCAAATCAGGGTACCGCGAAAGGCACTGGGAGTCTTCCGCGCTCTCGCTTTCACGCGAAAGCAACAGCGGCGGCTCCGCGGGCTGACCTCAGTCTTCGCCTGCTTTCAACCCGAGGTCGAATTTCAATCCACTGGAGCCTTCGCCTCCACCGGGGCCCACGCGCCGCGAGACCCAGGCCATGGCGGCGCCGTTGACCCAGCGGGCGGTGGCGGGGACGCGGGCGATGCGGAGGCCGGCGCGGGGCACCTCCTCCTGGTGCAGGGTCCAGGGCCTGACCTCCGGTTCGAGCAGGCGGCCGAGGGCGGTGATCGGGCGCTTGGAGCCGTCCTGGGTGAGGAGGCTGCCGCGAGCGAGGACGACCTCGCCGCTGGGCTCGCGTACGGGGACCAGGGGGAGCCAGTGCGCGGGGACCTCGGTCTGCAGGCGGTACACGAGCTCCGCCGGCGAGGAGAGGCTTTCTTCTGCGGCCGCCGAGACGGCGGAGGCGTACTCGAAGCCACGGTTGCGGGGACGGCCGTCGGCGCCCTCGACGACGCGCTCGACCGCCCAGCCGAGGTTCGCCATCTCGTCCCGCAGCAGCAGCATCTCCTCGATCGCCTCACCGTCACTCGAGCCGGCCAGGACCGGCGCCAGCAGCAGGTAGCCCGCCACGGGGCCGGCCCCCGCCCGCAGCTCGGCATCGCTGAGGGAGAAGAGTCGCCAGGCCGCGGCGGGCGGGGCCTCGACCGGGGGCGGCTCGATCAGGTACCGCTCGCCGAACGTATCGCCGACGACCAGGCTGTGGACGCCGACCAGCGAGCCGTAGCGGGCGCGGATCGGCGCCGTGTACCAGTCGTTGCCGAAGGCACTGGCGAACTCGACGGTGACGAGCCGGCCGAGGTCCTCGGCGGCGGCGCTGACCGCGCCCAGATCGACGGCGGCGTCCTCGAACTCCCAGAAGCGCTCGGCGGGCGCACCCGGGAAGCGCACCGGTTGGGGGAGCAGGAGCTGCACCTGTTCGGCGCTCTCGGCGGACCCGGTGCCGAGGCCGCTGACGGCGGCGTCGCCGAGGTCGAGGTCGTACCAGTCGAGCCGCCCGCCGAGGTACTCGGGCGCTTCGAGCAGGACCTCGCCCGCCTCGGTGGCGGCGGCGATCGAGAAGCGGTACTCGAGCCGATCGCGCACCCAGCAGTCACCCGCGTCGGCCGGCCACTGGGCGTCGGACCAAGCGAGGAAGGCGTCGACGACCGCCGCCGGCAACCCCGCGCCGTCGCTTCGCAGGGCCGTCGCGATCGCGACGCCGTCACCGGCGCCCGCCCCGGCCAGCAGGCGCAGCCGTCGCTCGGCCGGATCGTCGCCTTCGACCTCCGGCAGCGGGTGCGCCGTGGCAAGCTCGCCAGCGTGGTCGGAGAGGCCCGCCTCGGCCAACAGGGCGAGCAGACGGGTCCAGGCATCCAGCCGTACGCGCAGCGTCGGCGCCCCCTGCGGCTCGCGCTCGACCATCGTCTCCAGCGGCATCGTCGCCGCGTCGTAGTCGCCCGCCCCACCGTCGGCGGGCTTGAAGCGGGTGAGCGGGTGCTCGACGCTGGCAATCCGCACCGCGATCGGCGAGGCCGCGTCCTCGCCATCCATCTCTCCCACCTGCCACTGCCGTCCCAGCAGCCAGAGCGGGTCGTGCACGGCGGCCCGCAGGCCCAGGCCGGGATCCTCGTGACGGACGTCGGGCTCCAGCCGGTGCCAGGTGGTCATCTTCACGCTCATCGGTCGACCGCCTTGAGGCCGGCGGCGATGGCAGCCTCCGAGACCATCTCCTTGAACGGCAGGTCGAGCCCGGCGCCTACGTCGCCGTCGGTGACGTAGGTCGCGGGCAGGAAGCGGCCGGCCCAGGAGACGGTCGAGAGGTCGACCATCCGCAGCTTCGCCAGGTCAACCGCTTCCCCGACCACCTCGGCGAGGCTGGCGGTGGTCCACGGCGTCCCGACGACCGCCGGGACCGCCAGCAGGATGCTCTGCGGCGGACGGGCGCCGGGCGAGTCGAACCCGAAGCTGACACCGGTCGTCGTTTCCTCGGCGGGAATGACCTCGGCGAACTCGTCGATCAACAGCCCGGCGAGCCCGACCTGGGCATCGGGGGTTCCGAGGGTGTGGGCGACGATCGAGGTCACCGGTTCGCCGGCCAGCGCCCCTGGAAACGGCAGCCCGACCCACTGGCCCCGCTGCTCGGCGGGGACGGAGGGGTCGAAGGCAACCGACGGCGACTGCACTACCGCCAGCTTCGCCTCCGCTCCGGTGCCGCGCAGGCGCGCGCTCAGCAGCAGGTCGGCCAGGCGCCCGATGCCGGCACGGACCCGCCCCTGGGCCTCGATCCAGGTCGGCACGGCGCCGCTGGCGCCGCCGACCGGCGCCAGCACCTCCGCCGGGGCAGCCGCCAGCGGGTCGGCGGCAAGAGCGAGGGCAAGGGCATCGGGGGACGGCGAGGTCACCCGGGCGAGGACGTGGAAGCCCTCGCCGAACAGCGCCGCGGCATCTTCCGGCGCCGCGGCGGCGGCGTCCAGCCGTGCTTTGGCGGCTTCGCGCACCGCTTCCAGCTCCGTCGCGCCGGGCTCCTGGTCGAGCGGCCCGCCGGGCGCGATCCCGAAGCAGGCGAGCGCGTCCAGGGCGTCGGCGACGTCCGCCTCGGCGAGGGCCTGCCCGCCCGGGGAGAGCTGGGCTAGCGCCGCTTCGAGCCGTGCCCGCGCCGCGTCGAGGCGCTGCCGGCGGCTGCCGCCGTCGACGTCGGGAGCGTGCACGATCACGCTCCCTCCCCCATCCCCTTCGACCGGCGGCCCTTCGACGACCGTGGCCGTGTCCTGGGCCCTGCTGAGATCGGTCTCGGCGATCGGCCGGGCGGCGGTCAGTAGTGCCCGCAGTTGCTCGGCGACGGCGATCAGCGTCGCGCAGGCCGGCGATTCGAGGTCGACCCTGACTGCCCCGGCCAGGTTGCTGCGCCGGGCGTGGCGCAGGAGCCGGGGCTCCAGCTGCTCGTGGACCAGGTCGAGCGCGCCGAGGCCGAGCTCGGCGATGCTCGCCTCGCCCAGGCTCGCGCCCGCGGCGTCGCGGAAGGTCACGCTCGCCTCGCCGGGATCGCCGAGCAGGTGCCCGGCCCAGGCGGCGAGGCGCGGCTCGGCGATCGCCCGCACCCCATCGGTCGGCCAGTGGAGCGCCGCCGGCACCTCGTCGGCGAGAAGCACGGCGACGCGGTGGGTCAGCGCCACCCCCGAGCGCGGGGTGGCGACGACGCTCGGCTCGGCCATCGCCCCTTCGCCCCGGTTGAGGACGTCGAGCGCGGCGCCGGCACGGTGCGGATTGCCGCTGACGACCTGGTGTACGCCCTCGGCCAACAGCAGGTCGGCGGTGGCGTCGGCGGCGTCGAGCAGGGAGTCGAGGACTTCGTGCACGACCGCCTGGTCGCCGGCGTCGTCAGCGGCGGAGAAGGCTTCGTCGATGCGGCTGCGCGGCATCCGCGTCAGCGCCAGCCCGTCGCAGACGGCGGTCGGCTGGAGCGCTTCGGGCGAGCCTGGCGCCACCGCCGCCGGCGGTGGCGCCAGGCTCCGCAACACCGCGACGGCCTCGTGGGCGCCACCTTCGTGCAGCGCCCGCTCGGCCCGGTAGCCAAGCAGGGCGCCAAGCGGCTGACCGTTCCTGACTCCCTCCAGCAAGCTGAGCGCGAGCCGGACGCGGCTACTCGAGAGGTCGACCGCCATCGCCGCCGGATGGTCGCCGTGGGTCATGTAGGCGGAGCGGAGGACGGCGGCGGTCGCCGCCTGGGCGATCGACGGCGCGTGGACGTAGCCATTGCCGGCCGGGTCCGGGAAGACTTCGCCTTCGACCCCCGCCGGCGGCGCCACGGCTTCGCCGCGGGGACGGCGCTCGAGGCCCTCGACCACCCCGTAGCCGCCGAGGGTGACGCCGGTCGGCTGCGCCGCGCGCAGGTCGGAGAGGCGCCGGGTCGCGTAGCTGGTGATCCAGGCATCGAGTCGGTGGGAGGCGACGTCGAGCGCCTCACCCAGCAGCAGGGAGGCTTTCTCCGGCGGCAGCTGTGCGATCGCCTCGGCCGCGGCGACGGTGTCGCTGTAATCGCGGTGCTGCAGCCACGGTAGGTCGGGAAGTTCGACCAGGCTGCGGTCGAGGTGGTCCATGACGCTGATCGCCGCTCCGCCCGGTTCCGGGATCTCCGCGTCGAGGAAGGCGGCCGCGGCGGAGCGGACGTCGCCGATCCGCACCGCGGCGCTGGTCGAGATCAGCTGGGCTTCGCTGACCGCGGGCTCGTCGATTCGCAGCTGGGGTTCGACCAGCTTCCCGGCGACGCTGCCTGCCGTGTCCTTGAGGCCCGCCCGGATGCGCTCGAGCAGGACGGCGCGGTGGGCGAGGATCTCCAGCACGCTCGTCGCCTGGCGCGGATCCTGAGCCCGCAGGTCTTTGGTGCTGCGCCCGCGATAGGCGCGCAGCTCGGTGACCAGGTGCTGCCACCGACCGGCGGCATCGGCGGAGCCGTCGGCGCCGGGCGCGTAGGGCAGGTGGAAGAGCGGGACGGGATCGGCGGCCGCGACCAGCTGGCCGAGGTACGGGAAGCCCTCGACGCCAAGGGCCCCAAAGCCGAGCTTGGCCATCCAGCGCTGGCGGCCCGCCTCGGCGGCCGGCCCTTCGAGGCTCGAGTAAATGGTGCTGGCGATATAGCTGACGTTCGCCCCCACCATTGAGCGGACCCGGACCCGCTGGGAGACCGGCGCCTGGGAGAGCATTTCGAGCGTCGCCTGGTCGACGTCGGCGGCGGCGCGCAGGACCGGCACCCGGCCGACGCCGTCCTGCCACCAGGGGCGCGCCGCGGCGAGGTAGCGGGCGGTCTCGACCACCCCTGCGGCCTCCGACGCCGGTTTCCAGCCGCCGAAGCTGAGGACCGGCAGGACCCCGTAGGGCTGGGAGCCGATGCGCAGCGGTGGCAAGGGCCCGCGGGCGCGGACCGCCTGCAGGGCGTGGGCGCGGATCTGAGCGATCGCATCGTCGCTCGGGCCGGGCTGGACGAGCGTGTCGAGCCAGTAGCCGAACGTCGCCGGCCAGACCAGGGCGTTCATCTGGCCGGCCGCCGCCTGGGCGGCGCGGTCGCTGCCGGCCACGCCCCGCAGCACTTCCGGCGCCACCCCGAGCGCCCTCGCCAGCAAGCCGCCGTCGCTCGCCGGCACCGGGGCGGGGACTCCCCGCTCGACGGCGAAGGCGGCCGCGGCATCGTCGCGATCGCTGTGTCCGCTGCGCCCGGCGCTGGTGTTGTTGCTCGCGGTGCCGAGGTCGAGCAGCTCCATGCCACGCGTGTAGTGGTGGCCGGAGAGCAGGTCGGTGAGGCGCTGGGCGGAGGTCTCGGGATCAAGCGAGCTGCGGGTGCCGATCACGACCAGGCGGTCGATGCGATCGGTTCCCGGCGGCAACGGCAGCCGGATCAGCAGCCCCTCGGCTTCGGCCCGCTCGGGATCGACCAGCCACTGCATCCCCGGCGGCAGGGTGGGACGCAGCGAGTCGGGTGCGGGGATCGGGGGGTCGCCGTCGCCGGGCCCGAGCTGGACACTGTCGGGGACGGGGACCGGCTTGGCCGGCCCCCGCGCGATCTCCTCCCAGCCCGCCGATCCGCCTTCGCCGACGCGTTTGTAGGCGATCGCGGTGACCGCGTCGGGCAGCACCGTCGTCGTCGCGGCGCGCGCCCGCGGCGCCGGTTCCGCCGGCGGGTCCGGAAACACCGGCGGGTCGGGAATCTGCTCCCCGTCGGCAATCGGCGCCGGCGGCCTGGTGCCGCCCGTCGGCTCGGTCTGGTCGGCGACCCAGGCAGCGCGGCGAGTGCTGGCCAGGGTCGTCGCCAGCTGGACCCAGGCCGCTCGTTCGCCTTCGGTCGCCCCCGGCTCCGCGGTTCCGGCGCGCCAGACGTCGGTCCAGAAGCGCTGACCCACTTCGTACTCGCCGGTCGCCAGCAAGGGCTCGTGGTCTTCGGCATGGAGGACGTCCGGCAGGATCCGGATCCGCAGCTCGTCGCCGTCGAAGCGCGTCTCGAGCCCGAGCGGCAACAGCGCCACCGGCACCTCCGCGGGGGCGACGACGTCGTCGCGCGCGACCACCGCTTCGACGTGGGTGGCGATCGCTTCGTGGAGCGCCGCCGCGCTCGCTTTCTTGTCGGCGGCCGCGTCCTTCGCCGCTTCCTGGGCCGACTCCAGCTCGGCGCGGACGGCGGCGAGGTTGTCCGCGCCGGCACCGTGGGCTTTTTCGAAGGCGAGCTGAGCGCCCTGCGCCCGGGTCGCCGCAGCGAGGCTGGCGCTGTCGGCTGCTGCGGCCTTGAGCCGCAGGCTGGCGAGATCCGGGGCCGGGCTCACGCGGGACCCCTTTCGGTCTGCTCGGGGAGCAGGTCCTTGGCGCGGATCGCGACCCGGACCGGGTGCTGGAAGGTGAGGCGAGCCTGGATCGCAGCCGAGGCTCCCCAGGTCATCCCTTCGATCTGTTTGCCGTGCAGGACGGGTGGGTCGGCGCTGGCGAAGGCGGCGTGAGTGCCGGCGTGGCCGTCCGGGCTCATGTGGCTCCAGCTGAGGTCGTCGGCGGTGCCCGGAGCGACCACTGCCGCGCTCGGATCCCCCTCGCCTTCGCTCGGGTCGTCGAGACCGAAGCGCGGCTCGGCCGGGGGCTGGGCGATGACGAAGTAGTAGGGCTCCGGCGAGGCGCGCAGCGTCTCCGGTTCGATCGGGAAGCCGACGAAGGAAACGTCGGGCGGGAGGTCGCCGCGAAAGACCGGCAGGATCGGAGCGCCGTCGAGGACCAGTTCCTCACCTGCCTGCCTGCCGAGGCTGAGGTAGACGATCGAGCCGGGATAGCGGCGCAGCAGCTCGCTGCGCAACAGCAGCACCGCCTCCCCGCCGGGCGGCCCCTGGACATTCTTCTTCAGTTCTCCGGCAAACTGGTCGACCGGCCCGATGTCGTCCGGGTTGGCGCCGGAGCGCCCCCAGAAGCGGGTGAACGCGGTGCCGCGTTCGCCGCTCGGGAATTCGCGCCAGAGCAGCTCCCGCATCATCTCGTGGTTGAGCCCGACCATGTGGGACACCACGAACTCGGGGTTGGTCCGCACCAGCGTCGCCGTATCGGGCAGGATCTCTTCGAGGCCGGGCAGGAGCCAGTCGGCGCCCCGGTCGCGCAGCCCTTCCCACATCGGGTCCTTGAACTGCGGGCAGGCGACCAGCTGGTCGAGGGGATCACGGCGCCCGCCCGGGGAAGACAGCGTCGACGGCAGCGTCAGGCGGGCATCGACCCGCGCGACCAGCGTCTGCTCGGGGTCGATGCGGGCAAGCAGGTCGCGCTTGACCAGCCCCAGGTCAAGCGCCGGCTTGGCGGATTCGCTGCCGCCATCGTCCCCGCTCACCATCAGACCGAAGCCCGAGATCGCGGCCGTGCGCAGCGCCGCCGCGGCGGCCAGGTCGGCCTGCCCACTCGCCTTGGCGGTGACCGGCGGCCGAGTAAGCGCGAACGAGCCGGCCTCGAGTAGATCGAGGTTCACCCGCTCCTGCTCCTGGCCGACCGCCTGCACGGCCGCTTCGAGCTGGATCGCCTCGGCGGAATCCCCCGCCGCCACCTCGGCCAGCGCCGCGATCGCGACCGGGTCGCGGCGGATTGCGTCGAGACGGCTGCCGGCGTCGACGGTGGCATCAGTGGCAGCCACCACCTTCGGCACCGCCCCCGCGCTGGCGAGCTGACCCCACTGCGCGTCGCCGACGCTCCCCGCCGCCAGCGTCAGTCCCGGCGGCAGATGGGTGCTCACGCCCAGCGGCGGTCGGATCGGCGACTCGATGGCCGGGAGGACGGGCGTGCCCGGCTTCGGCCCGGGGCTCGCAGAAGCCGCCGCGATCACCGCGTGGACCGCCGACACCGGCACCGCGCCGATCGCCGAAAGAGCCTCGACGCCGCCGACCCCGGCGCTCGCCGCCGCCCGCAACAGATCGGGGCTGGGCAGCGGCACGACGTTGTCCGCGAGCGTGTGCAGCACCTGGTCGAAAGCGACGCCGGAGGCGCCGGGGTCAGCGCCCGCCAGCTGCATCGCCACCGCCGCCGCCTGGGTGCCGATCACCTCCGTCGCCGGGCGCATCGTCGTCACCCCGTCGAGCGCGGTGACGGCGGGGGCGAAGTGCTCGGCCGCGAAGCGTTCGACCACGCTGCTGGCCACCGGGGCGGCGGCGAAGCGCCGAAACGCGGGCTCGACCGCGACGTTGGGAAGGCGACTGCTGTCAATGGCCCGGGCCAGCGTCTCCGGATCCCCCGCGATCCCGGCGAGGCGCCCGTGCGCGGGCGCAGTGACGGCAAGCACCGTCGCCGCGCCGAGCGCGCCGATGCGGTCGTGGACGTCGGCCGAGAGCGTGCGCGAGAGCTGCGAGCGGCGCAGGAGGTCGTTGGCGGCGCGGATGTCGCCGAGCTGCTGCCAGGCGCGGGCAACGAGTTCCTCCTGGCGGTCCTGGATGACCTGCGTGCCGAGGCCGGCGGCGACGCGATCGGGCGCGCTCAGGTTCAGTTCGCCGATCCATGGCGGTGGCGAGCCGGCGGCAAGGCTGCTGACCAGGGCGTGTTGCCCGCCGTAGATCGGCGGCGCCACGACGGGGTCTTCGTCGCCCTCGGCAAGCAGTTCGGCCGGCCGATCGAGCAGCCCGGTGAGATCGGCTCGGAACTCCTGCTCCTGCTGGGCGGCCCGCTGCGGCAGGCTTTCCACCTCGGGCGGCATCAGGGCGCCGCCGAGCCATTCGATCGCCGCCGGGTCCTCCGCGCTCGCGGGCGGTGCGAGCGCCGGTAGCCCGGCCCCCGGCCGGGAGACATCGAGCGAGCGGACCCCCACCCCTTCGGGCAGCGGCCGGTTTTGGAGCCGGCGGGCGATCGCCTCGAAGTCGGCGTCTTCGCCGGTGCGGAACCGGAAGCTGTAGAAGACCGGAAGTTCGGCGGCGGCCCCGGGCTGCCAGGCCGGCTTCAGGCTCGACTCGTCCTCTGCGGTGATCGTCTGCCCGAGGCCGGCGAGCCGACCGACGTCGAAGGCAGGCACCACGGCGCCCAGGTACCACTTGAAGGGATCGAGGTGGCGCGGGCAGAGCAGGCGGCTGCAGCTGAGACGCGGATCGGCGCCGGGGCCGGCCGCTTCTTCGACGCTCACCCCCTCCGGCGTCATCGTCTGCACGTGGGCCCAGAGGTGGGAGGCGCTGGGGTCGGGGAGCTGGGCGGCCGCGCCGGGTGGCGCCTGCAGGATCGGCAGCGGCGAGCCCTGTTCGAAGTGGCAGGCCTTCTCTCCGTCGAGGTCGACCACGACGAGGACCAGCCACGGCCGCAAATGCTCAGCGGCCGGCGCCGCCGGGGTGAACAGCCACGGCAGGTCAGGCCGATCGAACTGGACCTGGGCGAAGTAGTTGGGCTCGACGCCGACGGCGCCGTCGATCGGGTCGGTGCGGATCACCTGCCGTTCGGTCAGCTGGATGATGTCGCCGGGACCGCGCAGTTTTGCGGCGTGGGAGATCGGGTCGTGGCCGACGATCGAGACGCCGACGGCGGCGCTCGCGTGCGCGGGCTGCCCCGGCCCGAGCGTGTCCGGCTGGTCGATCGTGGTGGCGAGGCCGCGACGGGTCCAGGAGAGGAAGTGGTAGGAGGCGTCGGCCATCAGGCGATCACCTCCTGGGCCTCGACCACGAGCACTGATTCGGCGTTCGTCGCGGCCCCGCCGAGACCACGTGGTAGGCGGTGTCGGCGAGCTTGACGCGCTGGTCCGGGCCGTCGTGCAGAGCCGCCTGATGGAGCCCCGAGCGGGCGACCGCGGAGAAGTCGAGACCGTGCAGCAGCAGCGAGGGGTCGATCGGCCCCCGGGACGGCGGCCGATCGTCGGGGATGAAGATCGTCTCGTAGCTCGCCGTGACCGGCTGCTCCGCCGAGACCGTGACTTTGCCCGAGCCGAACTCGATGCCATCCTGGAACGACTCGAAGGAGGGCCGTGACAGCGCTTCGTCGTCGCTCAGCACCTGGAACTGGCCGGCGGCGAACAACCCGCTCGTCGGCCGCGAAGGGACGGAACCGTCGGCGGGGGCCAGAGTGACGGTGGCGCTGTCGCCGACGACGTGGGCGACACCGACCCGGGTGACCGGGATTCCGAGCGGCACCTGCTGCTGGCGGGCGCTGATCCAACCGTCGGGGTGGGCCGAAGTATCGCTGGCGTCAAGAGTGCGGAAGGTCGCCACCTGGTCGCCGTCGGGTGCAACAGCGGACCAGGCTCCGGGCGCTTCGAGGGCCTGAACAACGATGCCGGAGGCGTCCACCGTCGGGATCGGCAGGCCGGCTGCGTCGTCGCCCCAGGTCGTCTCGAAGTGGGCGGTGATCGAGAAGAAGAGGATGTGCACGGTGGCGGCGCCGCGGGCCCGGGCCCTCGAGCAGGAGTTCGACCGAGATCCCGGCCAGGCAATGACCGGAGACGCGCAGTTCGAGCCCGGCCGAGATCTGCACCGAGAACCAGAACTTCGGGTCCCACTGCACCAGCGCGTCGAAGTCCGCCCAGCCGTGCAGCGAGGCCGGCCCGGCGCTGACGTCCAACTCGGCGTGGAAGCCGGTCTGGAAGGTGTTCGAGGTGACCGCGAGGTACGCCTCGCAACGGATCTTCGTCACCGGGTTGGCGGAGATGTCGAGTGCCAGGCGCCTCAGCTTGGGCACCGGCATCGGCGGGTTGAAGCGGGGGTGGAAACCGCCGAAGGAGATGAGAAATCCCTGCGGGCCGGCCCGCATCGCCATGTCGCCGGTGAGAGAGAAGGCGGCGATCCGGCTGTCGACCAGCGAGGCGTCGATGCTGACCGAGGGCTGCTCGAGGTCGATGACGCCGAGGAAGTCGACGTTGATCGAGACGATCCCCAGGTTTTCAGTCGGCGCGGCAACCGAGAGCCGCCCGAGGATCACGATCAACGGCGGTTCCGGCATCGCCAGCACCAGCGCGAAGGAGAGCTTGGCGAACTTGTTCGGGCGCCCCCAGCTGAGCTGGAGCATCGGCCCGGCGACCCAGCCCCCGGGGCGCGGCGGGAACATCGTCGACAGCGTCTCGATAATCGCCGGCGCGTTCGCGACCGGGTCTTTCGGGAAGAGCAGGTTGCCGACGGCGCCGTCGTGCAGCCCCTGCCGCAGTTTGTCGACGTCGAGCGAGACGTTGATCCCGACCAGGCCGCCGACCCCGCTCAGCGCCAGCCCGAGGAAGATCTCGATCGGCGGATCGAACTCGGCCGAGACGATCACGACCAGCGACCAGCCGCTCGGCGTCTCCCGCAGGACCCCGGCGGCCTTCAGCGAGATCCCCTTCGAGCAGAGGCCGAGGGTGGCTTCGAGCACCCCCCCGTAGGTCCCGTGGTCGGGATCGAAGAAGAGGAACCCGCCGCCTTTGACCGGGCCAGCGTTGAGGGCGACGCCGATGCCTTTCGGCGCCACGAAGTCGAGGCTGAGGTCGCCGTAGGGGCCGAGCGAGCCGCTGGCCGGCGTCGGCAGCGCGCCCGGGGCAGGCCGCGGGCTGGCGGGCAGCGTCCAGGCCAGCTCGCCGCCGATGCCGTCGACGACGAAGGTGAGGACGGTCCCGAACACCAGCGAGAAGGCGGTGGTGACCTCGAGCGAGGCAGCGGCGCCTTTATCGCCATCCTTCAGCTGCACCGCGACGGTGACACTGCGAACGTCGAGGAACGCCAGTTTCTTGTTGACCGGCACGGTGACGGCGAGGCCGGCGCCGCCGACGAAGGTCACCTTGCCGTTGCCGTCGACGAGGAGGTCGACGTCGAAGGTCAGCGTCGCCCCGTCGCTGGGCAGCCCCGATTTGAGCGGGCCCATCGACTCCTGGGGCAGCTTCAGCGCCCCGTCGCCGATCTTGAGGCGGAAACCGCCTTCGGGGCCGAGCTGGAAGCCGGTGGAGAAGGTGCCGATCTCGAGGTGGACCTTTTTCTCCGGGCCGATCACCCAGTGCTCGGCGGTCTCCTGCTTGCGCCGCAGTTCGATTTTGGCGCTGGTGCCGGCCCCGCCAGGGAGCAGCTTCGTTTCGTTGCCGAGCACCGCGGCGAACGCCGCCGGCGCATCAGCTGCCAGCAGCAGCTCCAGGTGCTCGCCGATCGGGATCGTCAGCCCGTCCCCCAGGTCCAGGGCAAAGAAGATCCCCCAGCCGCCGTCTGCCGGCGGCACCACGGCGAGCGTGGCGCCGAGCTCGACGTTCGGCTGCGCCGGCCCGCCCACCACGCGCTGGGTCCAGCGCAGGGTCGCCATCCGCCCCAGCAGCCGCTGTGCATTCGGCTGCGCCGGGCTCGTATCGGGATCCCAGCCGAAGAGCGTGTCGAGCCGCCAGGTTTTTCCGGCATCGTCCTCGGGCGGGACGAACGCACCCAGGACGGCGAGCCCCGCTGCGAGAATCAGCGACCAGCTCTCGACCGCCTCGTCGTCGCCACTCGGATCGCCGAGCAGGAACGTCCCCCACTGGTCGTGGGCCCGGATCGCGTCGGCGATCAGCAGCCGGTCCTCGACGACCAGGTGCAGCGCCGACAGCACCGCCAGCCAGGTCGGCTGGCGCGCCCGCAGACGCCCCACCGCGACGACGTCGAGCAGCGCCGCTGCCGCTTCCAGGCTGCTTTCGGTGTCGTGGATCTCGGCGACGAGCTCGACCAGGGAGACGAGCGCCATCAGCGCTTCGCCGAGGTCCTCGAGCCGCTGTAGAGCGTCGGTGCCACTGTCGCCGCCGCCGCTCGCCGCGTTGGCGCGGACGGTTTCGAGCTGCTGGATCGCCGCCGAGGTGTCGGCGGTGCCGAGGGCCGCCGAGGGCGTCAGGCCGGCGCTGAGCATCAGCGCGGTCCTCGACTCCGCGTCGCCGAGCGTGCTCGCCGCCTCGCTCGCCAGCGAGGAGAGGAAGCCGATCACCTTGTCGAGGGCGTCCTGCGGGGGCATCAGGGTTCGGGTCCGACGGCGGTTGGAATCGGGACAGGTTGCGGGTCGAGCGGCGCCTCGTGGACGATGTAGCCTGCCGCCTGCTCGTCCGGTTCGTGGCGGGCTCGCAGCGAGAACAGGGTCTGGCTCACGCGCATCCCGCCGTCGGACCCGGCGCTGAATTGGACCAGGCCGCTGTTGCAGAGGAACTGGAGGCCCCGCGCCACCGCCGCCGTGTCGAGGCCGCGCACGTGCGTCGCCGCAGCTTCCGTATAGCTGTCGAGCGCGCCGCTCGCCGGCAGGTCCGAGGCGAGCGCCGGGACCTGGGCCGCGGCGGGCCGTTCGGCGGGGGCACGCTGATCGACGATCGCGTCGGCTCGCCAGGCCCATTCGGGAGGCCGGGTGAAGGTGTGGCGGCGGCGGAACATCAGGTCGTCGAGCACCACCGGCCCCGTCTGCACTCGCCACCGCGTCGTCGCCGGCTCCAAATCCAGGCCATCGACGACCGGCGGCAGCGTCGCCGTCCACCCGACCCGCAGCGTCGGCAGGCCGAGGCGCTGCAGCCCGGCCGACATCGAGTTGAGCGCGAAGAGGTTGCGCATGATGCCGACCCAGGCGTTGCGCGCCGCGCTCGAGGTGAAGTGGACGATGCGACTCGTTCGCGGTTCGCTCGTCCCCGCGGGTGCGGTCCAATCCATCGCGTAGGCGGCGCCGTAGTGAACGTCGCCGGCCAGCACCACGACCCTGGGCTGCTTGGCCAGGCGCGCAAGGAGGCGCTCGTAGGCTTCGGCGTGATGCCCCCAGTCCTCAGCGTCGAACATCTCGTAGCCGGGCGGGCGACCGCCGGTAAAGCCGGTGACGGCTTTCCTGGCAGCGCGCTTCGTCTCGCTCGCCGCCATCGTGATCACGTCGAGCGCGGACGCTGCGACCGGCATCCCGATCTCGGTCATCACCACGGGCCCGAACACGGGAGCCGGTGAGACGACCACCAGTACGTGGCCGTCCGGCAGTGCGTCGGCAGACGGGAGCTGATGGTCGAGCGCATCGCGGGTCAGCAGGCCCGGCGGGCTGGCGGCGGTGTCGTACTGGCGGCGGCTGCGCGTGTCCAGCACCCGCACCCGGTGCATCGGCCCGTCAACCGAGTACGAGAAGTCCAGCGTCGGCTGGATCCCTGGGACAAGCCCGAGCAGGTTGCCGAATTCTTGGTCGGCGCCGCTGTCGGCAGCGCCGCCGGCGAAGCCGGCGCCGAAGAGACGCTCGATCGCGGCGAGCAGTTCGACTTTGCCTTTGACGGCAGCTTCGCCTTCGGACCAGGCAGCCGGGTCGTTCCCCCAGCCCTGGCAGACGACGTAGGCCGCGAGGGCGTTGCGGACCAGCGCTTTGCCGAACGGATCGCCGAGGCATTTGGAGCGAATGCCCCCGGTCATGAACCAGTCGTCGGTGACCTCGTGGTCGTCGCAGATCATGTAGGTCGGGGTGTTGGCGAGCAGGCGTCGCACTTTCGGGATCTCGCGGCGGAAGTCGTCGAGGGAGGCCTTCTGGGCGAGGAAGTCGCTTCCCAAGCCCTTCAGAGCCTTCACCCGGACTTCGTCGAAGGCCTTCTGCTGGTCTTCGTCACGGGGTTCGTTGTCGCCATAGAGAGGGGTCAGCGGCACGGTCGACGTCGGCCGCGCAAGGATCGCCGGGGAGTCCGGCGCCCCGCTCGTCGTCGCGGTCGATTGCGATTTGGCGGCGTCCCCTTCGAGTTCTTTGCGCATCTTTTCCGGCACTGCGGTGTCGTCGATCCGGGCCTTTGCCAGCGGCAGGCTTTCCCAGATGTCCGGGTTCCACGATGCGCAGTACATCGCCAGGTACTCACCAAACCCGAGCAGGTGCGAGGAGGCTTCTTCCGAGGTGAAGCCGGCGGCCGTCGTCAGCTTCTGGCGGAAGCCGGCCGGGAGCGTCGCCTGGTCGACGTGGGCGCTGCCCGCACCGGCCGGCAGCGGCAGCTCCTCGACGCCGCCGAGCAGTTCACGCCCCAGCTCGGTCAGCGCCGGCAGCAGAGCGGCGGCGACGTCGTCGGCATAGATCTGGTCGCCGGTCAGGAACAACATCTGCGGCCGCTCCACCGGCTGCGCGCTCGGGTCGCGGTGAAGGTCGTCGATCACCTGGTCGAGGTACTGCAGGCCGGGGTCGCCATTGCCATGCGGCTTGCGACAGGACGCGTGGGCGAGCACGAGCTCCTCAACCTGCGCCGGGCAGGTGACGAAGCTCGGCAGATGGTGCTCCTGATATCCGAGCGCAGCGATTTCCACCGGCTCGTTGGCGGGCGCCGCGTTCCCGTACCCCTTGCCGGTCGTGTCCTCGAGCAGGCGCAGCGAGGCAAGCGTGTGGCTCGCCCCCTCGATGTTGAGCTCGACGTCATACGAGTAGAGGTGACCGGGCTGCAGCGCCCCCGCATCGGCCAACTCGACGGTGACCACGATGGCGTGGAACTTGGCGCCGAACGCTCGCGTCGCCGCCGCGGCGCTGCCGAGCGCCGTCGCCGGCGGCGAGTTGGCGTCAACGTCGCCGTCGTACAGACGCACCGTCACCTGGGCCGCCGCCGAGGTGGCGACGTACACCGACACGTGCCGGGGCTCGACTCGGCGGAGGATCGGCCCAATCAGTACGATGGGTAAGGTCATGTCCGGCTGAGCATACGGGCGACAGGGAGTTTCTTAAAGTCTTTAACCTGTTACTGCCTAGAGCTATCACCCGTTCGTCCAGTGGGGCGTCGGAGGGCTTTGATTGGTTCTAGCCGCGCCCCCGCTTCGCGCGAGAAGCAGTAGCGCAGTGGACTGCAGCATCCCGCCAGTCATCCGCCTGCCTGCTTCTGCTGCGGCAACAACGTGGACGGCGCTCGGGTGAAGCGACAGGCTGTTCTTGACGCGTGGAGGTGTGCCGGCGAGGACCAGCGTGTGGGCGATTCAGGTGACTACTCGTCATACGCAGCCTCGGCGATCGCCCGAGCCCCGGGATTGATGAACGAAGACCCGGCTTGCCCTGACCCGGTCCTCGAGGAGCAGGTCCACGTACTGGTCAGGCTGCTCGGTGGGCCCTATCTGACGAAGAGCTTGAGGGCTTCCTCATCATCTATGGCAGGCTCACGGACGAGTTCGGGGGCCACCGCGCTGGCGAGTTGGCGGATGTGTTCCGCACCTCTACCCCGGAGGGTCGGGGCGCCTTGCGGCAGAGCCTGCGGTACATGAACCGCTGGGTCGGCGGCTATTCCGGATACGAGAGTCAGTACCCGGTCACGATTAAACCTGCGCGCCCGGCCTTTCCGCTCTTCAAGATCATCGGCGTCGACCTGATCGCGCCGACGCTCTACCGAGTGTTTGATTCGGGCGCCGAGGTGCATGGCACTGGCGAGACGGTTCGTGACCTGGTCACGAGAACGGGGCGGTTGCCGGCGGTGCCGAGGCAGACGCGACCCGTCCGACGATCAAAGCCGCGATTGCACTGGTGCTCTTACACCGCGTGGGAAAGCCCCGACGCCACGCGCGAGGCGCTTCAGATTCTTCCCGAGTGGAACAGCGACTGCTCGATGCGCGCGTGGATCGCCGCATCGAGAGTGGCCCGCTCCACCTTCGTTGCCTTCAACGGAGACAGCGACCCGGATCACACGGGTCTTGGACCAGCGGATGAGCAGGCCGCGGTTGCGGTTGAGCCATGAGTGGGAGCGCTCGACCACCCAACGACGTGCTCGCCAGTCGGGGTCGCGCCGCT
>WNFM01045673.1_pt2 | contig 18596 bp, 23 predicted proteins | sample 5400271 | NCBI WGS metagenome assembly WNFM01 (sample SAMN13153352, study PRJNA577476) | soil metagenome | isolation source: 60 cm saprolite on Douglas fir-dominated hillslope | place: USA:California | collected 2013-09-17 | reverse complement strand
TGGTCATCGAGGGTGGCTTCGGCTGGATCCCGTCGGCGACCTGGCGCATGGACCGGCATTTTGAAGCCTTCCGCAGCGAGGTGCCGCATCTGAAGCGGAAGCCGTCGGAATATGTGAAGGAGCATTTCTGGTTCACGACTCAACCGATCGACGAGCCCGATGAAGGCAGGCATCTGCGCTCGCTGATCGATTGGGTCGGTGCGGACAGGTTGCTGTTCTCGTCGGATTATCCGCATTGGGATTTCGACGACCCGCGCTATGCCTTCAGGACGCCGCTGACCGATGTCGAACGGGCCAAGATCTTCAGCAGCAACGCGCGTTCGATCTACAAGTTCTGAACAGGTTGATATGACCCGTCACATCGTCGCCCGCACCACGGACATCCCGCCCGGCGGCAACAAGGTCGTCGGCGTCGAAGGCCGCGACATCGTCGTGTTTCATGTCAACGGCGAGTTCTTCGCGCTGCTCAATCGCTGCCCGCATGCAGGTGCGCCGCTGGAGAAGGCGGCCTGCGTGGCGCGGCTGACCTCGCGGGAGCCGGGCGTCTACGAACGCTCGCGGGTCGGTGAGCTCTTGCGTTGCGCGTGGCACGGCTGGGAATTCGACATGCGCAACGGCCAGTCGTATTTCGATCCGAACCGCTTCAAGATCCGTTCCTATCCCGTAGCGGTCGAAAGCGGCGAGGAACTGCAAAAGGGGCCTTACGTCGCCGAGACCTTTCCGGTGCATGTCGAGGACAGCTACGTCATCATCGAGACGTGAGGCACGGCGCCCCAGATCTCGGCTACATCATTCCAGTCATCATCATCCCATCCCAAGGAGCCCTCCCATGACGCACGCCATTCGCTATCACAAGACCGGCGGTCCCGAAGTTCTGGTCTGGGAGGAGGTGCAAGTCGGCAAGCCCGGCCCGGGCGAAGCGCGCATTCGCCATACCGCCGTGGGCCTGAACTTCGTCGACATCTATAACCGCTCCGGCGTCTATCCGGTGCAACTACCGAGCGGGCTCGGCGGCGAGGCGGCCGGCGTGGTCGAGGAAGTCGGCGCAGGCGTAACCGACATCAAGCCTGGCGACCGCGTCGCCTATGGCGCAGCGCCGATCGGCGCCTATGCCGAGGCGCGGCTGATCCCGGCCGACCGGCTGCTGAAAATCCCGGAGGGCATCGACGACAAGACCGCGGCGGCGATGATGCTGAAGGGCCTGACCACGCAATATCTGATCCGCCAGACCTATCGCGTCAAATCCGGCGATACCATTCTGCTGCATGCCGCGGCCGGCGGCGTCGGCCTGATCCTGAGCCAGTGGGCCAAGCATCTCGGCGCCACCGTGATCGGCACCGTCGGCAGCGACGAGAAAGCAAAACTCGCGAAGGCCCATGGCTGCGCCCACACCATCGTTTATTCGCGCGAGGATTTTGTAAAGCGCGTCGAGGAGATTACCGGCGGAGCCAAAGTGCCGGTGGTTTATGATTCCGTCGGCAAGGACACGTTTCTGAAATCGCTGGATTGCCTGGCGCCGCTCGGTGTTGCCGCGCTGTTCGGCGCGTCTTCCGGCAACGTCGATCCGCTCAACCTCGGCCTCTTGGCGCAGAAGGGATCGCTCTACGTCACCCGCCCGACGCTCAACACCTACGCCGCCAAACGCGCCAACCTGGTCGCCATGGCCAATGAGCTGTTCGAGGTGGTGAAATCGGGTGCGGTCAAGATCGAGGTACACCAGACCTATCCGCTGAAGGACGCTGCCAAGGCCCACACCGATCTCGCCGCGCGCAAGACCACCGGCTCGACGGTGCTGACGGTGTAGCCGAGCGGCCTCGCCAAATCACTCGAACGGGATTGAGGCATCCGGTGCACAGAAGCTGATTGTGAACCACCGGATGCCGACCGCGCCGTCGTGCAGGTGCGGGCATATCGATGCGCCGGGCATCAGCCGATCGAACGTGGCGTGGGACACCGCGACTTCCTCCGCGCTTTGCTGAGGTCCCCACGGCGCCAGCTTGAGGAAATACCTGGTGGACTTGCTGCGGCTGATATGGGAATCGAGAATCTGGCTGCGAAAGTCCTGGCCGACCGAGTTGTCGAAACCAACGTCGGCGAGCACCAGCACGGAGATGCCATACGCGACGGCGACGATTGCCGCGATCACAAGACCAAAGACGCGCCGGGTCAAGCTGCGATCGGCGAACATGGCCAGCGCGAGCAAAGCAAAGCCCGCGCCGCCACCGAACTTCAGCACGGGTCCCGCATCGACGACGTAGACATCCCATTGCGTGCGCAGCGCCAGCGCGATGGTGCAGAGCAACGGGACGGCCCCCGCAACCGCATAGACCTCGGATCGCAGGCGCATGAAGCGCACCAGTCCGCCTGATGTCGCGACCATGATGATGGCGAGTAACGGAAGGATCGCGGCGGCGCCGACCGCAGCGGGATAGGGCCAGGGTGCTATGATGCACCAGAGGGCGACAAAGGCGGCGGCCACGTTGGTCCAATTCATGGTGGTTCGCGCGCGGGCGAGCCGTTCGAGCCTTTCTTCCGGCGTCGCGCCATAAAGCGGATTGCCGGCAATCTCGGATTCGGAGGCCTTGCGACCCTCGGCGATGCGATCGCGCAGGGCGGCAATCCGGGACGCGCTGGCGTCTTCGCCGGTCATCGCTTCGCTTCCTGTCTCGTCAGCCCGTCGACCATCGCCCGCACGATGGTCGCGATCTCCTTGCGCAGCGCTTCGACCGGCACCGCGATCAGTTTCTGTTCGAGCCCGAGCAGCACCATGCCGTGCACGGCCGAGAACAGGCTGCGCGCGGTGACGCCGAGTTCGTCCGTCGATCGCTTTGGAAACAGCGCGGCGAGCGGCCGGTAGATGTGGCGGAACAGATCCATCTGTTCGCTGATCGCCCATTCCGGAACAGGCTTGCCCGGCGTCATCCGGTGTTCGAACAACGCGCGCCAGAGTTCGAGATTTTCGGCGGCGAAATCGCAATAGGCGACCGCGATACGCACCAGCGTTTCGGCCGGCGAGGCGGGGCCGTTGCTTTCGGCGGCGCTCAGCGCGGCGTCGAGCCTTGAAAGTGTGCGCGATCCCACCCGCAGGATGAGTTCGTCCATGTCTTCGACGAGATTATAGACCGCGCCATTGGCGACGCCGATTTCCCGCGCCAGTTCCCTTGTCTTCAGGCCGGCCAATCCGCCGGCGGCCATGCTCCGTTCCGCCGCCAGGGTCAGATCTTCCCGTAATTTAGATCGTCTTTCCAATGCTTTAGACATTTTTTACCAAATTCTTGAGCATTGCTCAAATAATTCTTGAGCAATGCTCATGAGGCTGTTATACCTGATTCATGAGCAATGCTCATAACACAGGGAGCTGCAAATGTTCAAAACTGTTTTGACGCTCTTCCGGGGCAGCGTGGCCGCCGCGGGGGAAGAACTGGAAGACCGCTCGGCGCTGCTGATCCTCGACCAGCAGATGCGCGATGCCGCCGCCGCCGTCGAGCGTTCCAAGCGCACGCTGGCGCTGGCGATCGCGCAGGACCAGCAGGAAGGCCGCCGTCTCGATGCCACCAACGCCCGCATCGCCGATCTCGAACTCCGCGCCACCGCGGCACTCGATGGCGGCCGTGAAGACCTCGCGAGAGAAGCGGCGCAACAGATTGCCAATCTTGAAGCCGACCGCGACGCCGCGATGACCGCGCGGACGCTGTTCGCTTCAGAGATCACGCGCCTGAAGCGCCAGGTCACCGGCGCCGAAGCGCGGATCACCGACCTCGACCGTGGCCGCCGTCTGGCCCGCGCGGCGGAAGCGGTTCGCGCGCTTCGGCGCGGCGGCATCGAAGCGGCGCGGCCTTACGAAGCGACGCTGCCCGAGGCGGAGCGCACCCTGAGGCGTCTGCGCGAACGTCAGATCGAAGCCCAGGCCGCCGACGAAGCCCTGGTCGAACTCGATGCCGCCAGCGGCCCGCTGGCGACCGCCGAAAAGCTCGCGGAACAGGGTTTTGGACCGCGGCTGAAATCAACCGCCGATGACGTGCTCGCGCGGCTGAACGCCAAACGCACGCAAGCTGCCTGAACCCGAAACTGATCAACCTAACCTTCAGCAACAGGAGATTGTCATGAACCAGAATGTCCAACCCCACAGCGGTGCCTGGGTTACCTTCACCTACGTTTCGTTCTCCGCCTCCGCCTTCATGGTCGCTCTCGGCGTTTTCTATTTGCCGATCGACCTCTGGATGAAGGGTTATCTCTCGATGGGCATCGTGATGCTGATTCAGTCCTGCGTCACCCTTACCAAGACGATCCGCGACATGCATGAGAGCGGCCGGATGGTGAACCGCATCGAAGACGCCAAGGCCGAGCGTCTGCTGATGGAAGTTTCCAAGGCGGCCTAACAAGGCGGCCTAACAACAGGACCGCGTAGCCTGTGGCGCGGTGCTGGCGAAGGCGGGCGGCGGGTGCATTACGCATCCGTCGTTCGCTTGTCACGCAATCTCGCGCCTCCGTTCAATAGATCATTTACCTTTCACGCAACCTCAGGGTGCTGGCTTAAGGCTCCTTAACAGGCGTGGCGCTAAAAGGCCTGGCGCGTCGATCCTGCCGGAAGATGTGCCCGCGCGGCGGAACGCAACATGCACGCAACCGGCCTGGATCAATCGTCAACATCAAGCCTAGCCACGGGAGAGAATCATGAACCAGAATGCCCAACCGCATAGCGGCGCCTGGGTTACCTTCACCTACGCTTCATTCGCCGGCTCAGCCTTCATGGTCGGCCTCGGCGTGTTCTTCCTACCGCTCGATCTGTGGATCAAGGGCTATCTCACGATGGGCATCGTGATGCTCGTTCAGTCCTGCATCACCATGACCAAGACCATGCGCGACGTGCATGAGAGCAGCCGGCTGATGAACCGCATCGAGGACGCCAAGGCCGAACGACTGCTGATGGAAGTTTCCAAAGCTGCGTAACCTGTGACGTAGCGCTGGCGAGACGGGCGGCGGGTGCGTTTCGCATCCGCCGTTTGCTTGTTCGGCATCGGCATCCCGGCGGCGCCGTTCAAACATCTTTTACCCTTCCGCAACCCTGTTCCGTCGCACTCATGGCTCCTTAACAGGCGCCGCGCACAACGCTTGCCTGTATAAAGGCAGATGGCATGGCGTCTTTTGGGAAAGGCATTTCGGTGATGCGTCGCAGCGTGGGCCTGACACGGGTCCGCGGCGCGGTCGCGCGTCTGCGCGGCCACGCGGCGTTCTGGCTGAAAGCGTTTTCGCAGCAGACCATCGATCTTACCTTGCGCACCCACACCGGCCTGCAGACGCGGATCGTCGAAAGTCCGGGCCTGTCGTTGTCGCAGGATGATCTCGACGAACTGGTCGCAGCGTTGCGCACCGTTGCCGGCAAGACACTGCCGGCCGGCAGTCTCACGTACGGCATCTTTTCGGGTGATCGGGATCGGCTGTCGCGCGCGGTCGTCACGCTGATCCGCGAGGAGGCGACAAATCGCCCGATTGCCTTCAATGCATTGTCGGTGATGCCGGTCGAACTCGACGGCGAGCCGGAGCACGTCACGCATCTCGGCCTCGTGATGGTCGACCCTGAAGTGCAGGGGCAGGGGCTGTCCTGGGTGCTCTATGGCCTGACCACGCTGGTGCTGTTCGCACGCGACGGCTTGCGCCCAAAATGGATCTCGAACGTGACGCAGGTGCCTGCCGTGGCCGGCATGGTCTGCGACACCTTCTCGGATGTGTTTCCCTCGCCGCATGCGAGCGCGCGGCAGAGCTTTGCCCATCTGCAACTGGCGCGCGGAATCATGCGCAACCACCGTGCCGTGTTCGGCGTCGGCGATGAGGCCGGCTTCGACGAGCAACGCTTCGTCATCACCGACGCCTATACCGGCGGATCGGACGCGCTGAAGAAGACCTATGATGCAGCGCCAAAGCACCGCGACGAGCAATATAATGCGTTCTGCGTCCGCGAGCTCGATTACGGCAGGGGCGATGATTTGCTTCAGCTCGGCCGCATCGACCTGTCAGGCGCGCGCCGCTATCTGCAGCGCGAAGTGCCGGCCGGTTCGCTGCCGGCGTTGCTGGCGGCGTCCGCCGTGCTGGCGCTGCAGCGGCTGGTACTTCCTCTGATGCACTGGATGGACGACACGCGCGCGTTCGGCAGCCTGCGGCCGCGGACGGAGAGCCGCCGATGACCCCGGGCGCGATCGCGGATTCCATCGTCAATCTCTGTGGCGCACTTGGCCTCGGCGTGGCCATGTTCGCGCTCTATCGACGCGATCTCAGGAGCCCGCTGACCCAGCGCCTGCTTCTGCTGCTCGGCGTGGTGGCGGTTTTGTTTCTCACGCGCGGCGTTGCGTGGTGGAGCGGGAGCGTCTGGCTTGGTCGCCTGTCGTTGATTCCGGCCGCATGGGTGCCGCTCGGTGCACTCGTTGTCACCGAAGCCATTTTGCGACGCCATGCGCCGCGCATCATCAAGATCGTGGCTCTGGCCGGCGCCGTACTGATCGGCCTTGGCGGCGCCGTTAGCTACGACACACCCAGCGCCATCCTGCTGGCGGTGTTCCAGCTTGCGGGATTTGCGTGCTGCGCCTGGCTGCTGGCGACGCGGGATCGCAATTCGCTGCTGGCCTCGGAGAACCGCAGCATCGGTCGCCTTGCGGCCGGCGCGCTGATCGTGATCCCGTTCCTGGTCACGGACTTTCAGGCGCTGGTGCCCGATATCCCGGTCAGGCTCGGCGCACTCGGCGCGCTGCTGGTCGTGACCGCCGTGCTGATCGCCGGCAGCGGCGCCGAGACGCGACGTCAGGGCATCTTGTTGACGGCGCTGCGGCTGGTGAGTTCGGCGCTGCTGGGCGCTGCCGCCGCCTGCGTTTCGCCGGATGTCGATGCCGCGCAAATCATGCGCTTCGCGGTGATTGCGATCGCGGGCGTCCTGACGATCGGGTTGATGACCGACACGTTGCGGGCGCTGTTCGAATCCCAGGTGCCGGGCGTGCTGAATTCCGTCGCAACGTCTACAGCCCGGACCCGTGACGAATTGATCGCGGAACTCGCGCGCCACCCGATGTTCGAAAGTGCCCGGCGCTATCGCGAAGGTGATCTCGCCGCCTACGATCCCCCGCTGTTGCACGATTTCCTGTCCGCGCGGCGCGTGCTGCGGCGCCCCGACGCGCCCTGGGGGCTGGCCGCTTCCGATCCTGCGGTCGAGCGCATGGTTTCCTTAATGAAAGCCGGCAATGCCACGCATCTGATCATTTTGTCGCACGACCCGGTCGACGTGCTGGCGCTGGCAGTTCCGGTGATTTCTGCCGATCCGGCCACCGAGACCGCGCTGGCGCTGGTGCGGCGCCTGCTGGCACTGACGCCGGAAGCGGCGTGACTGATGGCCCCAATATGTGTTAGGTGCCTGTTCTGGAGCGCAGCTAACGCTCGTCATCACAGGTGCGGCCGATGGATAAGCAAGCGATGCGCGAGGAGGCCGAGCGCCTGATCCGCGAGACCATGGAAAAGAAGGCCCTCACCATCAAACAGGGCAACACCCGGATCGAGACCACCTGCCCGCCTGCAGGCGGAAAAAGGCGCCACCGGGGTCAAGTTCGCCTGCAAGCAGTGCGGCCACAAGCAAGAGACGCTGTAGCGCCGCCGTCACCGCTTGAGATCGCGTAGGGTGGGTTAGCGAAGCGTAACCCGCCGTGTTCCCTTATGCGGCGATCACGCGAGCCCTATTTAGGTGTAGCGGCGGATGGATTGAACAGCTTTTCCCCGTTCGCCTGGTACGCGCCGATGGCCTGCTGACCTTCTGGTGAAACCAGCCAATCGGCAAAGACCTTGGCTGCTTCAAGCTTCGAATTCGCGTGCTTTTGCGGATTCAACTCGATCACATCGTACCGATTGAGCAAGCGGGCATCGCCTTCGATGGCAATGACCAACGATCCCTTGTTGTTGAAACTGAGCCATGTCCCGCGGTCGGACAGCGTATATGCGTTCATTGCGCTGGCGGCATTGAGAGCTTGACCCATCCCTCCGCCAATGTCGCGATACCATTTTTCCTTGGCAAGCATATCGGGACTTTGACCGGCACTCTTCCAAAGCCGCAATTCGGCGGCATTGGTGCCACTCTTGTCGCCTCGCGACACGAATGGCGCCTGCGTAGCAGCGACAGCCTTCAGTGCGGTAACGCTGTCATTGCCGCCGCGAACGTGCGCCGGATCGGCGGACGGCCCGACAATGATGAAATCATTCCAGGCGATCTGCCGTCGAATCGAGCCGTGGCCCTCATCCATGAACTGCTGTTCGGCTTCCGGGTCGTGCACCAGCAACACATCGGCGTCGCCACGGCGCGCGGTGTCGAGCGCCTTTCCGGTGCCTTGTGCGACGACGTTGACGGTGATGCCGGTCTTGGCGGTGAATTGCGGGAGAATCTGCGCCAGCAGGCCAGACGCTTCGACCGACGTTGTGGACGCGAGGACGATGGCGTTATCCGCGCCCCAACTGGGAACGATGGCCAGAAGGGTGGCAAAGATGGCCAACGCCAATCGATTTGGAATCATACCTCATCGCTCCCCGCAGTTCTTGCAGTGCCGGCCAGCGCGAACACGGTGGCGCTGATCGAAATGCTGATGCCCACCAATACCGCGCCCAGCGCCAGGGCCAATGGTAGGTCGCCCTGGCTGGTCTGGAGCGCAATAGCCGTCGTCATCGTTCTCGTGAGCCCTCGAATATTGCCGCCAACAAGTATCACGGCTCCGACCTCGGAGACAGTGCGGCCAAATCCCGCCAGGATTGCTGTCAGCAGATCTGCCCGGATGATCGCGAGAATCTGCGGCATGGCCTGGAATCGCGACGCGCCATCGCTGGTCAGTTCGTCGCCGTAACGTGCCCAGGCCCGTTCGCTGGCGCGATGAACCAGCGCGGTGATGATCGGCGTCGCAAGGGCGGCCTGCGCGATGATCATGGCGCTGGGTGTGAACAGCAACTGAAGGAAACCGAATGGCCCGGAGTGGGAGAGGCCCAGATACAACACAAGTCCGACAACAACGGGCGGCAGACCAAAAAGCGCGTTGATCAAGACCACGACGGCCCTGCGGCCGCGAAACCGGAAAACGGCCAGTGCTACTCCGACAGGCAGGCTGATCACCGCTGCGGAAAACGTCGCCGCCAGGCTCACTCCAATGGAGAGTGCAACGATCTGAACAAATTCATTCAATTCTATTTCCCGCCGATTTCGCGTGCAGATATGTCCCGGTGCTCGACCGACGATGCTTCCAGCCGGTTCCGGTTAAAACCAATGGCGCGATTTACGCCCCCGCCGCTGCCTGCGTCAGGTTCGCAACGCGCCACAGAACGCGTCGGTGTCGGTAATGATGGCGTCGCCGGCAAACTTGAGTGATTCCAGCGAGCGCTGCGCCGCTTCTTCGTGACCGGCGCCGCAGGCGTCCGCGATGATGACGGGGATGATACCGAGATCGGCTGCATGCCGTGCGGTCGGCTCGATGCCGATTTCCGTTGCGACGCCGACAATGGCGACCGCCGTGATGCCGCAGTCGCGCAGCGCCATTTCCAGCGGCGTTCCTTCAAAGGCCGACATCGCAAGCTTGTCGAAGATCGCCTCGCTCGGGCGCGGCGCGAGCTCCGGCACGATGGCAAAGCCCGGCGAGTCCCGCAGAAACCACGGCTGGACCTTTGTGGGATCGTCGACGCGCTGCCACGCCATCGCCATCCGGTACTGGAACGCGCCCATCAATTCCCGCGGCAACGACAAGTGCCGGGTGAAGAAAGTGCGGACGCCGGCATGGCGGGCCGCCTCCAGCACCTGCGCCACCCGCGCGCTGACGGGTTCGCAGCCCTTCAATTGGCTGACGATGCCGACCTGCATGTCATAGACCAACAAGGCCAACCGCGAGGGATCGCAGACATCCTCCAGGGTTTGTGGAACCGGAATACCGAAAGCCTGCTTCATGACGTTTCCCTTGCTGGATCACTTGGACGTTGTGCGACAAATAGCACGACGGGTCTACCCTACGAGAACGCCTACTCCCCCTTCACGAACCTCGCGAACGCCTCGGCATAATCCGGATGCCAGCGCGACAGCGCGGGGCGGTTTTCGATGATGTCGCCGGCGGCCCAGGCGATGCGGCGCTCGTCGAGTTGCCGCGGCACGTCGTTGTCGGGGCAGAGAATGTAGAAATCGCCGGCGTCGATGCGCTCGATCATGAAGTCGACGGTCTGTTCCGGCGTCCAGGCGCCGTCAGGTTTTTCACTGCGGCCGCGCGCGGTAAGCCCGGTGAAGACGTGGCCGGGGATCATCAGATGCGCGTTGATGCGGCAGCCGGGCTTGTTGCGCAATTCATGCTGCAGCGCCTCGGTCAGCGCCTTCACGCCGGCCTTGGAAACGTTGTAGGCGGGATTGCCGGGCGGCGTCGTGATGCCCTGTTTGGAGCCGGTGTTGATGATCAGCCCGGCGCGGCCGCGCTCGATCATCTGAGGTGCAAACGCCTGGGTGCCGTGGATGATGCCCCAGAGGTTGACGTTGAGGATCCGCTGCCAGTTCTCCAGCGGACCAAAACTCGTACTGTCCGGACCGATGCCGGCATTGTTCATCAGGATGTCGGTGCCGCCGAATTTCTTGCCTACCGCGGCTTCCAGCTCCGCGACCTCCTCGAACTTGCTCACATCCACGGCTAACGTCATGACATCGGCCGCGCCGCCTTTGGCGACGGAGGCCAGTTTGGCGCCGGCCTCCGCGAGCCGCTCGGCGCCGATATCGGCAATGCAGACCCGCATGCCGAGGCCGGCGAAGCGCATGGCGGCCGCAAGCCCGATCCCCGAGGCGCCTCCGGTGATCACGGCAACATGATGGGGCGACATCGCGGGATGGGGCATCGGTCTTCCTCCTGACAAAGATCTGACGTGTTCTTTGAGTTGTTGTCCCGACCTTACCATGCGCGAACCCGCATGGCAGGTCTTCGTTTCCGGCTTGCGCCGAGGGGCCGGCCCGCTTTACGATTCCTGCCCAACGCTATATCTTAAAAAATATAACGATGCCGACCCCAGGGAGTGCAAACATGGCTGTTACGCAAGCGCAAGAAGATGCTGATCGACGGCAAATGGGTCGATGCCGCCTCCGGCAAGAAGTTCGAGACGCATAACCCGGCCACCGGCGAACTGCTCGCCACCGTCGCCGAGGGCGACGCCGAGGACATCAACCGTGCGGTTGCCGCCGCCCGCCGCGCCTTCGAAGGGCCGTGGAGCAAGGTCAAGCCGTTCGAGCGCCAGGGCATGCTGCTGCGGCTGGCCGATATCGTCGAAAAGAACTTTGAGGAATTGTCGCAGCTCGACACCCTCGACATGGGCGCGCCGATCAGCCGCACCCGCGGCAACAAGCTCCGCGTGCTCGGCATGCTCAGGTATTACGCCGGCCAGACCACCGCGCTGCACGGCGAGACCATCGAGAACTCGCTGCCCGGCGAAATCTTCTCCTACACCCTGAAGGAGCCGGTCGGTGTCGTCGGTGCCATCATCCCGTGGAACGGCCCGCTCGGCGCCAGCGTCTGGAAGATCGGCCCCGCGATTGCGACCGGCTGTACCGTGGTGCTGAAGCCCGCCGAAGAGGCGCCGCTGACCTCGCTGCGGTTGGCTGAACTCTGTATGGAGGCCGGCATTCCGCCCGGCGTCGTCAACGTGGTGCCGGGCTACGGCGAGACCGCCGGTGCGGCGCTAGCGTCGCATCCCGATGTCGACAAGGTCGCCTTCACCGGCTCGCATGTGACGGGACAGTCCATCATCCGCGCCTCCGCCGGCAATCTCAAGCGCGTGTCGCTCGAGCTCGGCGGCAAGTCGCCGGACATCGTGTTTGCGGACGCAGACCTCGATGCCGCGGTGCCGGGAGCGGCGATGGCGGTGTTCGCCAACTCCGGGCAGATTTGCAGCGCCGGCACCCGGCTGTTCGTCGAGCACAAGATCTACGACGAATTCGTTGGCCGCGTCGCGGAGTTTGGAAAAAAGCTACAGGTCGGCAACGGGCTCGATCCCAACACCCAGATTGGCCCGCTGGTGTCGCAGCAGCAGATGGAGCGCGTCTCCGGTTATCTGTCGATCGGCCAGAAGGAAGGCGCCACGGCGCTGGCCGGCGGTGCGCCGCTGACCGAAGGCGCGCTGTCGAAGGGCTATTTTGTGGCGCCGACGGTGTTCGCCAACGTGCAGGACAATATGCGGATCGCGCAGGAAGAAATCTTCGGGCCGGTGATTTCGGCGATCTCGTTCAAGGACAGTGATGACCTGATCAAGCGCGCCAACGCCACCACCTTCGGGCTCGGCAGCGGCGTCTGGACCACCAATGTCAGCAAGGCGCACCAGGTCGCCAAGTCGCTGCGCGCCGGTTCGGTCTGGGTCAACTGCTACCAGGCGATGGACCCGGCGGTGCCGTTCGGCGGCTACAAGATGAGCGGCTACGGCCGCGAGTCCGGCAAGCAGCACGTCGAGGAGTATCTCAACGTCAAGGCGGTCTGGATCAAGACGGGTTAGTGGTGGCTCTTCTCTTATCTCTCCCCGCCTGCGGGGAGAGGTCGGATCGCTCTTGCGATCCGGGTGAGGGGGTACAGGTCCCTCGGTAAACTTCGCTCGCGTGGATAGAGCCCCTCACCCCAACCCTCTCCCCGCAAGCGCGGGGCGAGGGAGCCGACCGGCGCCAAGTCCTCTCCTACCGTCCCGCGCGCTTCTTCGGGCGGCCGATCTCGCTGCGCAGCGCCTGCAATTCCTTGCGCACGGCGCTGGCAGCGTCCCGCTCGATCTTGCGATAGCGCGCGACCAGCGAGAGGCCGAACGGGGTCAGCACCGCGCCGCCGCCGTTCTTGCCGCCGGTCTGCCGTTCCACCGCCGCCTGCCGGCAGATGCGGTTGATTTCGTCGACCAGATCCCACGCCCGCTTGTAGGACATGTCCATGGCGCGGCCGGCGGCCGAAATCGAGCCGTGCTCGCGGATATTCTCCAGCAACGTGATCTTGCCTGGCCCGATCCGGCCCTCGGTATCGAGATCGATGCGGACGCTGAGAGAAGGCAGCGATGTCGTGCTCGTTTTCTGCATGGAAGATGTGCTCTCTCGCCTCACGCCGGTACATTGCCACCCAAGCCTTTTACGAACAAGGTGAGCCGGTTACATATCCGTACAATCACGGGAGTTCCGGGGCAGTCATGAATTTTCCATCGTTGTTTTCACCGTTGAAGGTCGGTCCCTATCAGCTCAAGCACCGTCTGGCGCTGGCGCCGTTGACGCGGATGCGGGCGACAAAACCTTCGCTGGCACCGCGGCCGCTGAACGCGGAATATTACGCCCAGCGCGCGACGCCGGGCGGGCTGTTGATCGCCGAAGCCTCGCCTGTCATGGCGACCGGGTTCGGCAGCGCCGGCGTGCCCGGCATCTATACCGACACGCAGATTGCAGGCTGGCGCGAGGTGGTCGATGCCGTCCACGCCAAGGGTGGCGTGATCTTCCTGCAGCTCTGGCATGTCGGCCGCGTCTCGCATTCCTCGTTCCAGCCGGGAAACGTGCTGCCGGTCGCACCCTCGGCGGTCGCGATTGCCGATCTCAAGACCGGAACGGCCGACGGCAAGTCGGCGCCTTACGAGACCCCGCGCGCGCTGGAGACTTCAGAAATTCCTGATGTGATCGATGCCTATCGGCAGGGTGCGAAGAACGCACTGAAGGCCGGCTTCGACGGCGTCGAGATCCATGGCGCCAACGGCTACCTGATCGAGCAGTTCCTGCAGTCGCACACCAATCTGCGCACCGATCAATATGGCGGCTCCATCGAGAACCGCACACGCTTCCTGATGGAAGTGACGCAGGCCGTGGTCGAGGTCTGGGGCGCCGATCGGGTCGGCGTGCGGCTGTCGCCCTATGGCGTTGCGAATGGCTCCGGTGAGCCCGAGCCGATGCCGCTGTACGCGCATGTGGTGCAGCAGCTCAATCCGCTCGGTCTGGCGTATCTGCATTTCATCGAGCCGCGCTCCTCCGGCGCCGGGCGAGCCGAGGTCAACCATCAGAACGTGCCGTCGGCGATGGTGCTATTCCGCCCGATCTGGAAAGGCGTGCTGATCACCGCCGGCGGCTTCATCGGCGAGACCGCCGACGCCGCGATCCGCGACGGCCATGCCGATGCGATCGCGTTCGGCCGCATCTTTATTTCCAATCCCGATCTGCCTCGCCGCCTGCAGCGCGGCTTCCCGCTGACGCCGTATAATCGCGCGACATTCTACGGCGGCGATGTGGCGGGGTACACGGATTATCCCGAGCACGGCGAATTGGAAACGGCGTAAGCGAAAGAGCTCCGTCATTCCGGGATGGTCCGAAGGACCAGACCCGGAATCTCGAGATTCCGGGTTCGCTTCGCGCCACCATGTTTCCCGAAGAAGAATCCGAACCCGCCAAAAAGAAATCCAAAGCCGTATCCCCCGGCAAGCCCGCCGCCGGGCAATGCCTGTGCGGCAAGGTCGCCTTTGAGATTGACGTGCCGGCGCGCTGGGCCTGGCATGATCATTCGCCGGCGAGCCGCCGCGCGCATGGCGCTGTTTACGCGACTTATGTCGGAAGCTGGCGCAAGCGTTTCCGCGTCACCAAGGGCCAGAACAGCCTCACGCGTTTCGAGGACAAGGCGACCAAGACCGCGCGCAGCTTTTGCGCCCAATGCGGCACGCCCGTCATCTACGAGCGTGGCCGTTCGCCGCACATGGTCAACATTCCCCGCGCGCTGTTCTCCGGCCGCACCGGCCGCCAGCCGCTCTATCATATCGCGATCGAGCAATTGCAGGAATGGGCCTGGACCGGCGAACCGCTGGTGCCGTTGAAAGGCTTTCCCGGCGTGGTCTGGCAGCGCTCGAAAAAGAAGAAGGCCGCCAAGGCCGCCGACCGCGAAGGCATGTTCTAGGGCGCGATGATATTTAGCGCGCCATCGGTACGCGCTTCGGCGCCGCCTTGGCTGACGCCCTTTTCCGTGCGGGCGGCTTCGATGGCATCGCCGCCACGAAATCGAGGCCGCGTTTCACCCACTTCTTCAGCGCTGTGTCGGTTCGATAGCCTTCGGCGGTGACACGTACGAAGTCCTTCATCGTGCGCGCGCCCATCTGCATCGGCGTGACGTGCGGCTCGCTCGATGCCAGCCGCTGCGCGTCCGGACCGACACGCACCAGCATTCCGCCCTTGCCGCTGGCGGAACAGCAGATGCGGTCCTGCACCATGAAGCAAACGCCGCCCATCATCTTCCGCTCGGACACATCCTTTACGTCCGACAGCAATGCGCGAATCCGTGCGGCCAGCTTCTCGTCATAGGGCATCGGCGCTATCCGCGATGGTCGGTGAGGATTTCCGCAACTTCCAGCCGGCGCCGACATTATGGGAGCGGGGGTGGCGAAGCAAGCTGCAGGGCAGCCATGAGCGCGGGCACAGTTGTCCGCGACGCGAGTTTGGTGATGATGCCGTGCCCCGAAAGGCCAACGAGCCAACGGGCCTGGAGGAGACATGAAGAACCGCATTACCGGACGCTCGGCATTTCTCGCATTGCTGAAGGACGAGGGCATTACCCATCTGTTCGGCAATCCCGGCACCACCGAACTGCCGATCATGCACGCGCTGAAGGACCATCCCGACCTCACCTATGTGATGGCGATGCAGGAAAGCCTGGTCGTCGCCATGGCCGATGGCTTCAGCCGCGCCTCCGGAAAGCTGGTCGCCTGCAACGTCCATGTCGCGCCCGGCTTAGGCAACGCGATGGGCTCGCTGTTCAATGCGAGTTTCACCGGCACGCCGATGATCTTGACCGCCGGTCAGCAGGAGCAGGGCCATGGCCTGACCGAGCCGGTGCTGTACGGGCCGCTGGTGCAGATGGCCGAGCCGCTGGTGAAATGGGCGGTCGAGGTGACGCGGCTGGAGGACCTGCCGCGGATCGTGCGCCGCGCCGCCAAGATCGCGATGACGCCGCCGACCGGCCCGGTATTCATCTCGCTGCCGGGCGACATTCTCAACGCCGAGGCCGGCATCGAGCTCGGCCGTTCGACCCGCATCGACACCCGCGTTCGGCCGTCGGATGAATCGCTGAAGGCGTTCGCGGCGCGTATCCTCAAAGCCGAGCGGCCGGTGATCGTCGTCGGCGACGAGGTGGTGAAGAGCGATGCGCTGAAGGAGGCCGCCGAGTTCGCGGAAACGCTGGGTTGCCCGGCCTATCAGTCGTCGACACCGTTCGGCGCGCATTTCCTGTCCGAAAGCCCGTGCTTCATGGGCGCGCTGGCGCGGATCCAGAAACTGGCCCGCGATGCGCTGACGCCCTACGACCTCATCATCGCCGTCGGCGGTGATCCCCTGCGGATGTCTGTCTATAGCGAGGTCGATCCGCTGCCCGACGGCATGTCGATCGTGCAGGTCGGCCTGGTCGATCATGATCTCGCCAAAAATTACGGCGTCGACATCGCGATCAAGGCGGATGTGAAGGAAACGCTGCGCGCGCTGGTTCCCGCCTTAAAGGCTATCGGCGGCAGTGCGCTGGAGACACGCGCCAAGCAGGGATTGGCGGCGCTGGCGTCGAAGAACTGGACCGCCAAACGCAAGATGGTGGTCGATCACATTTCGAAATCCGCCACCACCATGCCGATCGATCCGGACTGGCTGGCGCTGCAGGTCGTCGAGTCCATGCCCGACAACGCCATCCTGGTCGACGAAGGCCTGACCTCGTCGCGGCAGATCATCGCGCTGCGCCCGCATCGCGACCGCTACGGCTATCACGCGCTGGCTTCGGGCGGCATCGGCTGGGGCCTGCCGGCTTCCGTCGGCGTCAGCCTCGCCAATCCTGATCGACCCGTGGTGTGTTACTCCGGCGACGGCTCCTCGATGTATTCGATCCAGTCGCTGTGGACCGCCGCCAACCAGAACCTGCCGCTGACATTTGTGATCGTCAACAATGGCGGCTACCGCATCATCAAGCAGCGGCTGCTCGCCTTCCACGGCGACGACCATTACGTCGGCATGGACTTCAAGGACCCGCCCGTCGACTTCACCGCGCTGGCCAAATCGCTCGGCCTCGAGGCGACGCGTGTCACCGATCCCGGCCAGCTCAAGTCGGTGCTGTCGTCAGCCTTCAGCCGCCCCGGCGCGAAGTTGATCGAGGTGGTTGTCCATAACGCCGTGAATTGAGTTCTGTCGACCGTCATTGCCTGCAACGATCGCAAAGCGTTTGTGCAAGGGAGCGATAGCGACGAAGCAATCCATTCTTTCTGGATGCTGCAAGATGGATTGCTTCGCTTCGCTCGCAATGACGGTTTGAGTTGTTTGAAATTCGAATAGAGTCCGATTGGCAATTGTTCTCCGCGTCGTCCCGGCGAAGGCCGGGACCCATATACCGCGGCGGCGATTGTTTAGCGAGATGATCGACGACCTTCTTCTAGTAACCAACACTTGTGGTTATGGGTCCCGGCTCAAGGCCGGGACGACGGGGTGATGGAGCGGTGCTCAGCCTTACTCCGCCGCCTTCGCTGCCACATGCGGCCGATACCGGCTCGCCGGATGTTGCTCCGTCAGCCTCGCCCGCCCCGCGCCGAACAATTTCTCGCGCAGCGTTCCCTCAGCGTAGGCCTCCTTGTAGAGGCCGCGCCGGGTCAGTTCCGGCACCAGCATCTCGGTGATGTCCTCGAAGTCGCCGGGCGAGACCGCGAACGGCACGTTCAGCCCGTCGACGTCGGTCTGCTCGAACCAGGCCTCGATATCGTCGGCGACTTTTTCGGGGGTGCCGACCAAAACCGGTCCGGCGCCGCCGATGCCGACATGTTCGATGACTTCGCGCACGGTCCAGACCCGGTCCGGATCGCCTCGGGTGACGTTGTCCATCGCGCTGCGGCCGGCATCGTTCTGGACATGACGCACTTCCTGGTCGAGGTCGTAGCCGGAGAAGTCGACGCCGGTCCAGCCCGACATCAGCGCCAGCGCGCCCTCGGGATTGATGTGGCGCCGATAGTCCGCGTATTTCGCCTTCGCCTCGGCCTCGGTGCGGCCGAGGATGATCGTCATCATGCTGAACATCAGGATTTCAGCAGGGTTGCGGCCAGCCTTCGCAGCGAGCTCGCGGATGCCGGAAACGCGCGGCGCAATGATTTTTGCCGACGGCCCCGACATGAACACGCATTCGGCATGCTGGGCAGCGAACTGCCGGCCGCGCGGCGAGGTGCCGGCCTGATACAGCACCGGCGTACGCTGCGGCGACGGTTCGCTCAGATGAATGGCATTGAGCCGGTAATTGTTCCCTTCGTGCGCGATGCGGTGCACTTTGGCGGGATCGGCAAAAATACCGCGCGCGCGATCGCGCAGCACGGCGCCATCCTCCCAGCTTCCCTCCCAGAGCTTGTAGACCAGCTCCATATATTCGTCGGCAATATCGTAGCGGTCGTCATGCGCGGTCTGCTTGTCCTTGCCGGCGCCGCGCGCGGCGCTGTCGAGATAGCCGGTCACCACGTTCCAGCCGATCCGCCCTTCGGTCAGATGATCGAGCGTCGACATCCTCCGCGCGAACGGGTAGGGCGGTTCGAACGACAGATTGCTGGTGACGCCGAAGCCGAGATTTTGCGTCACG
>WNFM01070365.1_pt3 | contig 18598 bp, 18 predicted proteins | sample 5400271 | NCBI WGS metagenome assembly WNFM01 (sample SAMN13153352, study PRJNA577476) | soil metagenome | isolation source: 60 cm saprolite on Douglas fir-dominated hillslope | place: USA:California | collected 2013-09-17 | reverse complement strand
CATCTCCATCCTCAGCTATGGTCTGTGGTATCCCTTGATGCGCAAATACGCGGTGAATCAGGTCGTGCCCTATACCCTGCTCATCCCGGCGCTGACCGTCGGCGCCAGCTATCTCATCCTCGGCGACCGGCTGGATTGGCAATCGGCGCTCGGCGGCGCGACGACCATCGTCGGCGTCGCCGTCATCGTGCTGCGCCGCCTGCCGGCCGCTGCACGCTGAGGGCGCAATGCGGCTTCACGACCGTCCCTCGCCCAATCACGGGCCGCGTCCCTCGCCCGGCCGCGTCGATATGCTGCTCCTCCATTATACCGGCATGACGAGCGCCGCCGCCGCGCTCGAGCGCCTGTGCGACCCGGCATCCGAGGTCAGCGCCCATTATCTCGTCGAGGAGGACGGCACGGTCTGGCAGCTCGTCGACGAGAACAGGCGGGCCTGGCATGCCGGGCGCGCCTTCTGGGCCGGCGCCACCAACATCAACGACCGTTCGATCGGCATCGAGCTCGTCAATCCCGGCCATGAGAACGGCTACCGACCCTTCCTGGACGCGCAGCTCGCCGCCCTCGAGACGCTATGTCGGGCGATCCTGGCGCGCCATCCGATCGCCCCCGAGCGCATCCTCGGCCATTCCGACGTAGCGCCCGAGCGCAAGACCGATCCCGGCGAGCTCTTCCCGTGGGAGCGCCTCGCCCAAGCGGGCATCGGGCGGTGGCCGGATTTCGCCGCCGATGCCGGTGGCGCCGGCGCCGCCGACATCCGGGCGGCCCAGCGCAACCTCGCCCGCATTGGCTATGATGCGCGCGCCAGCGGCCGGCTCGACAGCGCGACCCAGGCGATCGTCGCTGCCTTCCAGCGCCATTGGCGGCCGGCGAGCTGTACCGGCGCGCTCGACGCCGAGACGGCACGGCGCATCGCCATCTGCGCCAAAAGCGCCGCGCTGCCTCCTTAGATTTGACAATTTCCCGCGCTACACCCTTATAAGATTGTGCCAGACGGCCGGATGACCGCTCTTCGCCCGAGGTTCACCCCTCGGGCGGCGGGAGGAAAGTCCGGGCTCCACGGAAACACGGTGCCGGGTAACGCCCGGCGAGGGTGACCTCAGGGAAAGTGCCACAGAAAGCAAACCGCCAAACCCGCGGGTCCACGTCCGGGCCCTTGGGCGGCAAGGGTGAAAGGGTGCGGTAAGAGCGCACCGCGGCGCCGGCAACGGCGCCGGCAAGGTAAACCCCACCGGGAGCAAGACCAAATAGGGGTGGCAGATCGGCCGGCGGGGCAACCTGCGGGTGCGATCAGGCGGGTTTCCGCGTCGCCACCCGGGTCGGTCGCGCGAGGCGCTCGGCGACGAGCGTCCCAGATGAATGGTCATCCCCTGTGCGAGCGGGGACAGAACCCGGCTTACAGGCCGTCTGGCACCATCATCGCGGGTGCGGCGCAATGAAACTGCTTGGAACGAACCAGGAACAAATCGTTTGTCCTCGCTTCACTCGAACTTCTCTGGAACTCGCCGGTCGACGACTGAATCGCTGATCGCGCGACTACAGCGCGTCGTCGAAATCGACTGTTATGATCACTGTGTTAACCCTTTTTTTACTATGAAATTCCATTGACGCCCATATAGACCCATGATATCCCATGCTCTCCCATTGAAGGGCTGTCGCTATCTCGGCGGGTGGCAGCTATCCCGGATCCGGTGTGGCGGGGGGACGGTGGGATGGCGGTGGGGAGCGGTCAGTGGCGTTGTTCCTGTCCACGTTCGTGAACAAAGTGGACCGCAAGGGGCGGGTATCCGTCCCCGCGAGCTTTCGCACCGCCGTCGCCGGACAGAGCTTCTCCGGCATCGTCGCCTTCCGCTCGTTCAAGAACTCCGCCATCGAGGGCAGCGGCATCGACCGGCTGGAGGAGATGAGCGCGCGGCTCGACGCGCTCGACGAGTTCTCCGAGGAGCGCGAGAGCCTGGCCTCGATCTTCGCCGATACCCAGCAGCTCGCCTTCGACAGCGAGGGCCGCATCGTCCTGCCGCAGCTCCTGGCCGAGCATGCCGGAATCAGCGAGGCCGCCGCCTTTGTCGGGCTCGGCCGCACCTTCCAGATCTGGGAGCCCGAGGCGCACAAGGCGCATCAGGAGGCGCTGCGCGAGCGCGCCCGGCGCCAGGGCACGACGCTGCCCGGGACGCGCGCCCTGCCGCCGGCGCCGGGAGCCGCGCGATGAGCGACCAGATGCACGCTCCCCAGGCCCACGCCCCGGTGCTGCTCGCCGAGACCATGGACGCCCTAGCGCCGCATGATGACGGCATCTATGTCGACGGCACGTTCGGCCGCGGCGGCTACAGCGAAGCCCTGCTCGACCGCGCGCGCTGCCGCGTCTTCGCCATCGATCGCGACCCCGCGGCGATCGCCAGCGGCGCCGACCTGGCGCGCCGGGCCGGCGGCCGGCTGACCCTGATCGAGGGGCGCTACAGCGAGATGGAGACGCTGCTCGGCGCCGCCGGGATCGCCGCCGTAGCCGGCATCGCCCTCGATCTCGGCCCCTCCTCGCCGCAGCTCGACGACCCCGGCCGCGGCTTCTCGTTCCGCGCCGACGGGCCGCTCGACATGCGCATGGCGCGCCACGGCACGACCGCCGCCGAGCTGGTCAACACGCTGCCCGAGGCGGCCCTCGCCGACATCATCTTCCTCTATGGCGAGGAGCGCTTCTCGCGGCGCATCGCCCGCGCCGTGCTTGCCGCCCGCGCCAGCGCGCCGATCGAGCGCACCGGCGAGCTCGCGGCGATCGTCCGCAAGGTGGTGCCCGCGCAGCCCGGCGGCATCGATCCCGCGACCCGGACCTTCCAGGCGCTGCGCATCGCCGTCAACGACGAGCTCGGCGAGCTCGAGCGCGGCCTCGGCGCCGCCGAGCGGTTGCTCGCGCCGGGCGGCCGGCTCGCCATCATCTCCTTTCACTCGCTCGAGGATCGCCGCGTCAAGGCGTTCCTGCGCCAGCGCAGCGCGGCGCCGCCGCGCGGCTCGCGCCACCTGCCGGTCGCCGGCAGCGCGCCGGCGGCGAGCTTCCATCTCTTGACCCGCAAGCCGATCCGCCCCGGCGATGCCGAGATCGCGCGCAACCCGCGCGCCCGCTCGGCCCGCCTGCGCGCCGCCGAGCGCACCGCGGCACCGCCCTTCCCGGCGGACCCGGTCGCCCGCGCTGGAAGGAGGGACGCCGCATGATCCGCCTCGGCACCGTGCTCTGGCTCGTCCTCGTCGCCTTTGTCGGCTTCGGGATGTTCAAGGTCAAATACGAGGTGATGGACCTCGAGGACGAGCTGGCGCGCGCCAACCGCGCCATCGTCGCCGATCAGGACGCCATCCATGTCCTCAAGGCCGAATGGGCCTTTCTCGGCCAGCCGAGCCGCCTCGCCGAGCTGAGCCGGCGCCATCTCGATCTCGTTCCGCTCGGCACCGCGCAGCTCGGCCAGATCGGCGCCATCGCGTTCCGCCCGAGCGCCGCGCCGCTCGCCGTCGCCGCCGGTGCCCCCGCGCCCCAGACCGCACCCCAGGCCACGCCGGCCCCGCCGGTTCCCGGCAGCAAGCCGCCGCTCGTCGCCGCCACCACGCTGGCCAATGCCAGGATAAGGATCGTGCCATGAAGGCGACGCGCCACGCCTATGACGACAACCCGTGCAAGCCGCGGCATTTCAAGCCGCCACCCTGCGCGCCGGTCGCGCTCGACGAGCCGGCGCAGCAGACGCTCGAGATCGGCCGCACCCGCCTGCTCGTCACCGCCGGGCTGTTCGCCGTCGCCTTCGCCGTCATCGCACTGCGTCTCGTCGACGTCACGCTGGTCAAGCCGACCGGCGAGACCCGCCTCGCCCGCAACCACGTCGTCGGCAAGGTCGAGACGAGCCGCGCCGACATCGTCGACCGCAACGGCGTCCTCTTGGCGACGACACTCACCAGCCCGTCGCTCTTCGCCAATCCCAAGCAGATCCTCGACGCCCGCGAGGCGACCAAGAAGCTGATCGCCGTGCTGCCCGATCTCAGCGAGGCGGAGGTTTACGCCAAGCTGACCTCCGAGCGCAGCTTTGTCTGGCTCAAGCGCCATCTGACGCCGCGCCAGCAATTCGAGATCAACCGCCTCGGCGTGCCCGGCTTCGCCTTCGAGCGCGAAGAGCGCCGCGTCTATCCCGACGGCAATCTGATCTCGCATGTCGTCGGCTATGCCGGCATCGACAACAAGGGCCTCGCCGGCATCGAGCGTGGCTTCGACGACATCCTGAAGGAACGCAAGGCGCCGCTGCAGCTGTCGATCGACCTGCGCCTGCAGCACATCATGCACGAGGAGCTGAGCCGTACGATTCAGGACTTCACCGCCATCGGCGGCGCCGGCATCGTCATGGACGTGCGCACCGGCGAGGTCCTGGCGCTCGTCTCGCTGCCCGATTTCGATCCCAACAAATCGAGCACCGCGACGCCCGAGACGACCTTCAACCGGGTGACGCTCGGCACCTACGAGATGGGCTCGATCTTCAAGACCTTCACCGCGGCGATGGCGCTCGACGCGCACACCACGACGCTGGCCGGCGGCTACGACGCGAGCCATCCGATCACCGTCGGTCGCTTCGTCATCCACGACTACCACGATCTGCATCGTTGGCTCAGCGTGCCGGAGATCTTCGAGCACTCCTCGAATATCGGCGCGGCGCGGATGGCGATGGATGCCGGCAGCGAGCGCTTCAAGGACTTCCTCGGCCGGCTCGGGCTGCTGCGTGCCCCGGCCTTCGAGATCCCCGAGATCGGCGCCCCGCTGGTGCCCTCGCCGTGGCGCGAGGTCAGCACGATGACGGTCGCCTTCGGCCACGGCATCTCGGTCAGCCCGCTGCAGGTCGCGATCGCGGCGAGCGCCGTCGTCAACGGCGGCATCCTGCGCCAGGCGACGATCGTCAAGCCGCCGGAAGGCTATGTGCCGTCCGGCCAGCAGGTAATGTCGCCGCGCACCTCGGAGGACATGCGCCGCCTGCTGCGCCTCGTCGTCGAGCAGGGCACCGGCAAGGACGCGGCGGCGCCGGGCTATCTCGTCGGCGGCAAGACCGGCACGGCCGAGAAGGTCAGCGGCCACGGCTACGCCCGCAAGGCGCTGCTGTCGTCGTTCCTCGGCGCCTTCCCGATCAACAATCCGCGCTATCTCGTTCTCGCCATCATCGACGAGCCGCATGGCAACGCCAAGAGCCACGGCTTCGCTACGGGGGGCTGGACAGCGGCGCCGGTGGTCGGCCGATCGGTCGCCCGCATGGCGCCGCTGCTCGGTGTCGATCCGATCGACGAGGGCGCCCCGGAGATCCGCCGCGCGCTCGTCATCGACTCACCCGGAGGTTCGATAAAGAAGATTGCGGCTAATTGAGCTGATGGAGTCAGAACTGCTCTCTGCGGCGGCACCTGCCGGCGGCTCAGGGGGGAGTCCGAGTCCCGACATCGCGGGCCTTACCGCCGATTCCCGCGAGGTACGCCCCGGTTACCTGTTCGCCGCGCTATCCGGCAGCAAGCTCGACGGCCGCCGCTTCATCGACGACGCGGTGGCGCGCGGCGCCGTCGCCATCCTGACCGACGATGCGCGCGGCCTCGATGACCTGCGCAGCTTCGGCCAGCCGGTCGCCATCGTCACCGATGCCAATCCGCGGCGCCGCCTCGCCCTGATGGCGGCGCGCTTCCATGCGCCGCAGCCGCGCACCATCGCCGCCATTACCGGCACCAGCGGCAAGACCTCGGTCGCCGCCTTCGCCCGCCAGCTCTGGCAGCATACCGGCGAGCCGGCGGCGAGCCTCGGCACGCTCGGCATCGTCGCGCCCGATTTCATCCGCGCCGGCGCCCTCACCACCCCCGATCCGGTGACCCTCCACCGCGAGCTCGCCGCGCTGGCGCGCGCCGGCATCGATCACGTCGCCCTCGAAGCCTCGAGCCATGGGCTCGACCAGTTCCGCCTCGACGGGCTTGTCGTCTCGATCGGCGTCTTCACCAATCTCTCGCACGACCATCTCGACTACCATCCGTCGATGGCGGCGTATTTCGCGGCGAAGACACGGCTCTTTGCCGAGATCATGCCGAGCGGCGCGACCGCCGTGCTCAACGCCGACGTGCCGGAATTCGCGCCGCTCGCCGCGCTCTGCCGGCGGCGCGGCCACACCATCCTGTCCTATGGCCGCGCCGAGGGCGCCGATCTGCGCATCCTCGCCACTGAATTCCGCCACGGCCAGCTCGCGCTGTCGTTGCGCATCTTCGCCGCCGAGGCGACGGTGGTGCTGCGCCATCTCGCCGGCGACTTCCAGGCGATGAACGCCATGGCGGCCTATGGCATCGCCCTCGCCTCCGGCGGCCGCGCCGACCAGCTGCTCGACGCGCTCGCCGCGCTCGAAAGCGTTCCCGGCCGCATGCAGCGTGTCGCCACCCATGCCAACGGCGCGCCGATCTATGTCGACTATGCCCACAAGCCCGACGCGCTGCAGACCGTACTCGGCGCGCTGCGGCCGCATGTCGAGGGCAGGCTGGTCGTCGTCTTCGGCTGCGGCGGCGACCGCGACGCCGCCAAGCGACCGCTCATGGGAGCGATCGCCCACCGCCTCGCCGATCGCGTCATCGTCACCGACGACAATCCGCGCAGCGAGCAGCCCGCGCTCATTCGCGCCGCCATTCTCGCTGCCTGCCCCGGCGCCAGCGAGATCGGCGACCGGCGGGCGGCGATCCACGTCGCCATCGCCGACCTCGCACCGAGCGACCTGCTGGTGATCGCCGGCAAGGGCCATGAGAGCGGCCAGATCGTCGGCAAGATCGTGCATCCGTTCGACGACGCCACCGTCGCCCGCGAGATCGTCGCCGAGCTGGCCGGAGCGCCGCCATGACGGCGCTGTGGACCGCCGGCGACCTCGCCGCCGCCACCGGCGGCACGCTGACCCGCGATTTCGCCGCCGCCGGCGTCTCGATCGACAGCCGCACGGTGACGGCGGGCGATCTCTTCATCGCCTTGCAGGGGCCGAATTTCGACGGCCACGCCTTCGTCGCCGATGCGCTCGCCAAGGGCGCCGCTGGGGCGCTCGTCGCCCAATCCTTCGTTGCGGGGGGGGCCGCCGGACTCGCCGCCGACGCGCCATTGCTCGTCGTCGGCGATACGCTGGCGGCGCTGACCGCGCTCGGCCGCGCGGCGCGGCAACGCAGCCACGCCCGCATCATCGCGGTGACCGGCAGCGTCGGCAAGACCGGCACCAAGGAGGCGTTGCGCCTCGCCCTCGCCGGCCAGGGGCTGACCCATGCCTCGGTCGGCAGCTTCAACAATCAATGGGGCGTGCCGCTGTCGCTGGCGCGCATGCCGCGCGAGGCGAATTTCGGCATCTTCGAGCTCGGCATGAACCATGCCGGCGAGCTCGTCGCGCTGAGCCCGCTTGCGCAGCCCCATGTCGCCCTCATCACCACCATCGAAGCCGCCCATCTCGGCTATTTCGCCTCGCTCGAGGCGATCGCCGACGCCAAGGCCGAGATCTTCGACGGCGTCGCGCCCGGCGCCGCCGCCGTGCTCAATCGCGACAATCCCTTCTTCGCCCGTCTCGCCAAGGCGGCTCGGCGGCGCGGCATCGGCCGCATCATCGAGTTCGGCGAGCACGCCCAGGCGGCGGTCCGGCTGCTCGATTGCCGGCTCGGCGCCACCGCCAGCGCGGTCACCGCCTCGGTGATGGGCGAGGTGCTCGACTACACCATCGCGTTGCCCGGCCGGCATTGGGTGATGAACAGTCTGGCGGTGCTCGGCGCGGTCAAGGCGGTGGGCGGCGATGTCGGCGCCGCTTCGGCCGCCTTCGCCCAGCTCACCGGCCTGCCCGGTCGCGGCCGCCGCCACACCATCGCGCTGCACGGCGGCAGCTTCGATCTGATCGACGAGAGCTACAATGCGAGCCCGGCGGCGGTGCACGCGGCGATCGCCGTGCTCGATAGCGCCGCCGTCGCGCCCGGCGGCCGGCGCATCGCCGTGCTCGGCGACATGCTCGAGCTCGGCGCGCAATCCGGCCGCCTGCACGCCGAGCTGGCGGCGCCGCTCGTCGCCGCTGATATCGCCCTCGTCTACACGGTCGGCGACGACATGGCGCGGCTGCACGCCGCCCTCCCCGAGCGGATGCGCGGTGCCCATTGCGCCAGCGCCGTCGAGATGGCGCCGGTCATCGCCGCCGCGCTGCGTCCGGGCGACGTCGTCACCGTCAAAGGCTCGCTCGGCATCCGCATGGCCGTCATCGTCAAGCATCTGCTCGCCGGCGAGCCGGCGCCGGTCGCCTCCAATGCGACGGCGAGGTAGCAGATGCTGTTTCATCTCCTCACCCCGCTGGCGGATCAATTCGGGCCGTTCAACCTCTTCCGCTACATCACCTTCCGCTCGGGCGGCGCGGTGGTGACGGCGCTGGTCATCGCCTTCGTCGCCGGGCCGCGCGTCATCGCCTGGCTGAAATCGAAGCAGGCGGAGGGCCAGCCGATCCGCCTCGACGGGCCGGAAAGCCATCTCATCCGCAAGAAGGGGACGCCGACGATGGGCGGCTTCCTCATCCTGCTCGCCGTCACCGTCTCGACCCTGCTCTGGGCCGATCTCACCAACGGCTATGTCTGGATCGTCCTCTTCGTCACCGTCAGCTTCGGCGGCATCGGCTTCTTCGACGACTACAAGAAGCTGACCAAGCGCTCGTCGAGCGGCCTCTCGGGGCGCGCCAAGCTGGCCGCCGAGATCGTCGTCGCGACCACCGCCGCGCTCGCCGTCATGCACCTGACGCGCGACCCGCTGGCCACCACCCTGGCCGTGCCCTTCCTCAAGAACCTGCTGATTCCCTTCGGCAGCTTCTTCATCGCGCTCAACGTCTTCGTGATGATCGGCTCGTCCAACGCGGTCAACCTGACCGACGGGCTCGACGGGCTCGCCATCGTCCCGGCGATGCTCGCCGCCGGCAGCTTCGCCGTCATCGCCTATCTCGCCGGCAATGCCATCTTCGCCAATTACCTGCAGATCAACCACGTGCCCGGCGCCGGCGAGCTCACGGTGTTCTGCGGCGCCATGGTCGGCGCCGGGCTCGGCTTCCTGTGGTTCAACGCGCCACCCGCGATGGTGTTCATGGGCGACACCGGCTCGCTGTCGATCGGCGGCGCGCTCGGCGCCATCAGCGTCATCACCAAGCACGAGCTCGTCCTCGCCATCATCGGCGGGTTGTTCGTGCTGGAGACCGTCTCGGTCATCGTCCAGGTGGCGAGCTTCAAGCTGACCGGCCGCCGCGTCTTCCGCATGGCACCGCTGCACCACCATTTCGAGAAGAAAGGCTGGCAGGAGCCGACCATCGTCATCCGCTTCTGGATCATCGCCTCGATCCTCGCGCTCGCCGGTCTGGCGACGCTGAAATTGCGGTGAGGCCGGCGATGATCCCAGCGATGATCGACGTCACCTGCTTCAGCGGCATCCCGGTCGGCGTCCTCGGCCTTGGCAAGTCCGGCCTCGCCGCCGCCCAGGCGCTGACGCGCGGCGGCGGCGCGGTGATGGCGTGGGACGACAACGAAGCCAAGCGCGCGGCGGCCGCCGCCGCCGGCATCACCATCGTCGATCTGCGCAGCGCCGATCTCGGCGACATGCCCTCGCTCGTCCTCTCGCCCGGCATCCCGCACACATATCCGGCGCCGCATCCGGTGGTCGCCCGCGCCCGCGACGCCGGCGCGGAGATCATCGGCGACATCGAGCTGCTCGCCCGCACGCAGCGCGACGCCGCCTATGTCGGCATCACCGGCACCAACGGCAAATCGACGACCACCGCGCTGATCGGCCATATCCTGGCGCTCGCCGGCCGCAAGGTGGCGGTCGGCGGCAATCTCGGCACCCCCGCCCTTACGCTCGAGCCGCTCGGCAGCGGCGCGCTCTATGTCCTCGAGATGAGCTCCTACCAGCTCGAGCTCACCTTCTCGCTCACCTTCGACGTCGCCGTGCTGCTCAACATCACGCCCGACCATCTCGACCGCCATGGCGGCATGGACGGCTACATCGCCGCCAAGAAGCTCGTCTTCCATCGCCAGACCGCGCCGCGCGCCGCGATCATCGGCATCGACGACGCGATCTCGGCCGCCATCCACCGCGACCTCGCGGCGGCCGGCGAGCAGATCGTCGTGCCGATCTCGGCGGAGCGTGTCGTCAGCGGCGGCGTCTATGCCGCCGACGGCTGGCTCGTCGACGACATGGCGGGCGACGCCGCCCCGGTCGTCGAGATGGCCGGGCTGGCGCGCCTGCCCGGCACACATAACTGGCAAAACGCTGCCGCCGCCTATGCCGCCATCCGTCACATCGGCGTTTCTCGCGAGGTCGCGGCAGCCTCGCTGCAGTCCTTCCCGGGCCTGGCCCACCGCCAGGAGCTCATCGCGACAATCGACGGGGTTCGCTACGTCAATGATTCCAAAGCCACCAATGCCGATGCGGCCGCCAAGGCGCTGGCTTGCTACGAAACTGTCTACTGGATCGCCGGCGGGCTGGCCAAAGAAGGCGGCATCGTCTCGCTTTCCGCGTACCACGACCGCATCCGCCACGCCTTCCTCATCGGTGAAGCGGCGCCCGCTTTCGCCGATACCCTCGGAAGCCAGGTTCCTCATAGCCGCAGCGGCGAGCTCGCGGCGGCAGTGATGGCGGCGCATGAGCTTGCCGGGCGGGAGCGCCGCCCCGGCGCGGTGGTGCTGCTGTCGCCGGCCGCCGCCTCGTTCGACCAATTCGCCAATTTCGAGGCGCGCGGCGAGGCGTTCCGCCGCCTCGTCGCGGCGCTGCCCGGAGAGCGGACATGAGCTTCGCCCGGATCGATCAGAGCCCGGTCGCCCGCTGGTGGTGGACGATCGACCGTTGGACGCTGCTGGCGCTCGCCGTCCTCATCGGCTTCGGCGCGGTGCTGACGATGGCGGCGAGCCCGGCGGTGGCCGAGCGCATCGGCCTCGACGGCATGCATTTCGTCCGCCGCCAGCTCGCCTTGCTGCCGGTCGCCATCCTGCTCATCTTCGTCACCTCGCTGCAGAGCCCGAAGACGATCCGCCGCATCGCGGTCGTCGGCTTCCTGCTCGCCGTCATCTTGGTCGCCTTGACCTTCGTCGCTGGCGTCGAGATCAAGGGAGCGCGGCGCTGGATCAACCTGCCGGGCCTGTCGCTGCAGCCCTCCGAGTTCGTCAAGCCGACCTTCGCCGTAGTCACCGGCTGGCTGCTCGCCGAAGGCAAGCTGCGCCCCGGCTTCCCCGGGCCGCTGATCGCCGCCTGCCTCTACGCCGTCGTCGTCGGTCTGCTCGTCAAGCAGCCCGATCTCGGCATGGCGGTCGTCATCTCGGCGGTGTGGTTCGCCCAGTTCTTCCTCGCCGGGCTGCGCCTCTATTGGGTCGCCGTCGGGCTGGCGAGCGGCATCGTCGGGCTGATCGGCGCCTATGCCCTGCTGCCGCACGTCACCAGCCGCATCGACCGCTTCCTCGATCCGGCGAGCGGCGACAGCTACCAGGTCGACCGCTCGATCGAGGCGTTCATGAATGGCGGGTTGTGGGGCAAGGGTCCGGGCGAAGGCACGGTCAAGGAGTTCCTGCCCGACGCGCATGCCGATTTCGTCTTCGCCGTCGCCGGCGAGGAGCTCGGCCTGGTCGCCTGCATCATCATCGTGCTGCTCTTCGGCTTCATCGTGCTGCGCGGCTTCTCGCGCGTCTTCCAGGAGAACAATCTCTTCGTCGTCCTGGCCGCCACCGGCCTCTTCGTCCAGTTCGGCCTGCAGGCGATCATCAACATGGCGTCGAGCCTGCATCTGATGCCGACCAAGGGCATGACCCTGCCCTTCCTCTCCTATGGCGGCTCGTCGCTGCTCGCGCTCGGCCTCGGCCTCGGCATGGCGCTGGCGCTGACGCGGCGCCGTTTCGGCGGGGTCGACGGCTGATGGGCGCGATGGAAAAAAACGGCCCTGTTCCCCGCCGAGGCGCTCGCGCGCGAGCTGGTGGCGCGCGGCCGTGCCGTCGCGCTCGTCACCGACCGCCGCGGCCAGAGCTTCGGCGACCGCGTGCCCGGCGTCGTCACCCATCGCATCCGGGCCGGCCGCTTCGATGCCGGTCTCCTCGGCAAGGTGGTCGGCGTCGCCGAGCTGGTTTTCGGCACCGCCCAGGCGGCGCTCAAGCTGCGCGCCCTGTCGCCCGCCGCGGTGATCGGCTTCGGCGGCTATCCCTCGGTGCCGACCGTGCTCGCCGCCGCGCGGCTCGGCATTCCCAGCCTGATCCACGAGCAGAACGCCCTGCTCGGCCGCGCCAATCGCTTCCTCGCGCCGCGCGTCCGCCGCATCGCCCTGAGCTTCGCCGCGACGGCCGGGCTCAGTCCCGCCGAGCGCGCGCGCGCGCGCGAGACCGGCAATCCGGTGCGTCCCGCCATCGCGGCACAGCGCGAGCGCGCCTATGACGCGCCGACGGCGGACGGGCCCATCGAGCTGGTCGTCACCGGCGGCAGCCAGGGCGCGCGGATCTTCAGCGTGATCGTGCCGGCGGCGCTCGCCCGTCTGCCGGCGCCGCTGCGCGCGCGGATCCGTCTCAGCCAGCAGGCGCGGCCGGAGGATATCGCTGCGGTGCGCACCGCCTACGCTTCTGGCGGCGTCGCCGCTGAGCTTGCCAGCTTCTTCGAGGACGTGCCGGCGCGCCTCGCCGGCGCCCAGCTGGTCATCGCGCGCGCCGGCGCCTCGACCGTCGCCGAGCTCACCGTGATCGGCCGGCCGGCCTTGCTCATCCCCTATCCGCACGCCGCCGACGACCACCAGAGCGCCAATGCTCGCGCCTTCGCCGATGCCGGCGCCGGTTGGGCGATGGCGCAGACCGATTTCACCGCCGACGGCCTCGCCCGCTTCCTCACCGAGACCCTCGCCGCGCCCGACCGCCTCGCCGAGGCGGCCGAAGCGGCGAAGGCGCTCGGCCGCCCGCTGGCGGCGCGCAGCCTCGCCGATCTCGTCCTCGCGATGGTCGGCGCCAACGGCAATCATCCGGCCATGACGGAGGATGCGGCATGAGAGCGCTGCCCCTCTCGATCGGCACCATTCATTTCGTCGGCATCGGCGGCATCGGCATGAGCGGCATCGCCGAGATCCTGCACAATCTCGGCTATCAGGTGCAGGGCAGCGACCTCACCGACAATGCCAATGTGCGGCGCCTCGCCGGGCTCGGCATCGCCGTGCATGTCGGCCACCGCGCCGAGAATCTCGGCGCCGCGCAGGTGATCGTCATCTCCTCGGCGGTGAAGCGCGACAATCCCGAGGTCATGGCGGCGCGCGCCCGCCTCATCCCGGTGGTGCGGCGGGCCGAGATGCTCGGCGAGCTGATGCGGCTGAAATGGTCGATCGCCATCGCCGGCACGCATGGCAAGACGACGACCACCTCGATGGTCGGCGCCCTGCTCGACGCCGCGCAGCTCGACCCGACGGTGATCAATGGTGGCATCATCAACGCCTACGGCACCAATGCGCGGCTCGGCGCCGGCGACTGGATGGTGGTCGAGGCCGACGAGAGCGACGGCACCTTCGTCAAGCTGCCGGCGACCATCGCCGTGGTCACCAATATCGACCCCGAGCATCTCGACTTCTACGGCAATTTCGAAGCGGTGCAGCAGGCCTTCGAGACCTTCGTCGGCAACATCCCGTTCTACGGTTTCGCCGCCATGTGCATCGACCATCCCGTCGTCCAGTCGATGATCCCGCGCGTCGCCGAGCGCCGCATCGTGACCTATGGCATGAGCCCGCAGGCCGATATCCGCGCCACCAACATCGTCGTCGACCGCGACGGCGCGCGCTACGACGTGACGATCGCCGACCGCCTCAACGAGACGAGCCGCACGATCGCCGGCATCACCCTGCCGATGTTCGGCCAGCACAACGTGCAGAATTCGCTCGCCGCCGTCGCCGTCGCCGAGGAGATGGGCCTCGGCGAGGAGGTCGTGCGCGAGGCGCTCGGCAAGTTCAAGGGCGTCAAGCGCCGCTTCACCAAGACCGGCGAGTCGAACGGCGTCACCGTGATAGACGATTACGGCCATCACCCGGTTGAGATCGCCGTCACGCTGCGCGCCGCGCGCAGCGCCACCGGCAACAACGTCATCGCCGTCGTGCAGCCGCACCGCTTCACCCGGCTGCGCGATCTGTTCGACGATTTCTGCACCTGCTTCAACGACGCCGACATCGTCATCGTCGCCGATGTCTATGCCGCCGGCGAGACGCCGATCGAGGGCGCCAGCCGCGACGCGCTGGTCGCCGGCATGCGCGCGCGCGGCCATCGCAACGTGCAGGCGCTGCCCGACCCCAGGGACCTTGCGCCGCTCGTCCACGAGCTGGCGCGGCCGGGCGATTTCGTCATCTGCCTCGGCGCCGGCTCGATCACCAACTGGGCGCAGAGCCTGCCGGCCGAGCTGGACGGCCTGGCCGGACGCGGGCCGCAAGCGGCGGGAGGGCGCGCATGATGGCGGCTGACCGCCGATGCGCCGCTGGCGCCGGTCACCTGGTTCCACGTCGGCGGCGCGGCGGAGATCCTGTTCCGCCCGGCCGACGAGGCCGACCTCGCCGAATTCCTCGCCCACCGGCCGCCCGACGTGCCCGTCACCGTGCTCGGCGTCGCCTCGAACCTCCTGGTGCGCGACGGCGGCATCCCCGGCGTCGTCGTCCGCCTCGGCCGCGGCTTCGTCGCCGTCACCAGCGAGGGCGAGACGGTGCGTGCCGGCGCCGGTGCGCTCGATCTCAACATCGCCCTCGCCTGCCGCGAGGCGGGGATCGCCGGGCTGGAGTTCCTCTCCGGCATTCCCGGCACGCTCGGCGGCGCGCTGCGCATGAATGCCGGCGCCTATGGGCGCGAGATCAAGGATGTGCTGCGCGGCGCCATCGCGCTCGACGGCAAGGGCCGCCGCCACGTCGTCGCCGCCGCCGCGCTCGGCCTCGGCTATCGCCGCTGCGCCGCGCCGACGGATTGGATCTTCATCGCCGCCGAGCTCGTCGGCAGCGTCGGCGATGCGACGGAGATTGGCCGACGCATGGACGAGATCCAGGCGGCGCGCGAGGCCAGCCAGCCGATCCGCGCCCGCACCGGCGGCTCCACCTTCGCCAACCCGCCGGGCCACAAGGCGTGGCAGCTGATCGATCGCGCCGGCTGTCGCGGCCTCGCCCGCGGCGGCGCCCAGGTCTCGGAGAAGCACGCCAATTTCCTGATCAATACCGGCAGCGCGACGGCGGCCGAGCTCGAAGGCCTCGGCGAGGAGGTGCGGCGCCGCGTCTTCGAGACCACCGGCGTCACCCTCGAATGGGAGATCAAGCGCGTCGGCCGACCGCTGCCGGGGCTCGGCGAGGCGGTGCCGTCATGAAGCGCGTCGCGGTGCTGATGGGCGGCTGGTCCGCCGAGCGCGAGGTCTCGCTGTCGAGCGGCCGGGAATGTGCGGCGGCGCTGACATCGCGCGGCTACGACGTGCGCGCGATCGAGGTGACGCGCGATCTCGGCGCCCTGATGGCGGCGCTGACGCCGCGCCCCGACGTCGTCTTCAACGCGCTGCATGGCCGCGGCGGCGAGGACGGCACGATCCAGGGCGTCCTCGAATTCCTGCGGATTCCCTACACCCATTCCGGCGTGCTCGCCTCCGCCGTCGCCATGGACAAGCCGCTGGCCAAGGCGGTGTTCGCCCGCGCCGGCCTGCCGGTCGTCGAAGGCATGGTGGTGCCGCGCGAGAGCCTCGGCGTCGCCGATCCGCTGCCTGCCCCCTTCGTCGTCAAGCCGACCAACGAGGGCTCGAGCGTCGGCGTGCGCATCGTCCGCCCCGGCGACAATTCATGGCGTGAGGAAGCGCGCGGCTGGGCTTTCAGCGAGGCGCTCGTCGAGCGCTTCATCCCGGGCCGCGAGATCACCGTCGCGGTGATGGGCGACCGTGCCCTCGGCGTCTGCGAGATCCGGCCGCACGGCACCTTTTACGACTACACGGCGAAATATGCGGCCGGCGGCTCCGACCACCTCGTCCCGGCGCCGATCCATCCCCGCGCCCATGACGAGGCGCTCGCCATCGGGCTCGGCGCGCATCGCGCCCTCGGCTGCCGCGGCGTCAGCCGCTCCGATCTGCGCTACGACGACACGGCGGGCGAGCCGGGCAAGCTCTACCTCCTCGAGATCAACACGCAGCCCGGCATGACGCCGACCTCGCTCGTCCCCGACGTCGCGCGCCACGCCGGCATCGATTTCGGCGAGCTCGTCCACTGGATGGTGGAGAACGCTGCATGCGACCCCTGATCGGCCGCAGCAAGAGCGCGACGAGCGCCGCCAAGCCGCCGGGCGTTCGCCGCCTGCGCCGCCTCGCCTGGCTGCGCGGCCGGCGCGGGCTGATGGTTCTCGCGGCGGTCGTCGTGATCGCCGCTTCCGGCGCCGGCGCCGCCTTCGAGCTGCATCGCATCGGCCGCCTCGACACGATCGTCGCCGAGGTCACGGAGCGGGCGCTCGATGCGAGCGCCAGGCTCGGCCTCGTCGTCGACGATATCGAGGTCGAGGGCCGCGTCATGACCGGCCGCGACGCCATCCTGCGCGCCATCGGCGCGACGCGCGGCACGCCGCTCCTCGCCGTCAGCCCGAGCCAGGCGAAGACGCAGCTCGAGGCGCTGCCCTGGGTGCGCTCGGCCGCCGTCGAGCGGCGCCTGCCCGACACGCTCCATATCCGCCTCGTCGAGCGCCAGCCGCTCGCCTTCTGGCAGCGCCAGGGCAAGCTCGTGCTCATCGACCGCGACGGCGTCGTCATCACCGGCGACCGGCTCGAGCGGTTCCCCGGCCTCATCGTCATCGTCGGCGACGACGCGCCGCGCCGCGCCGCCGCCCTGCTCGACATGCTGGCGAGCCAGCCCGACCTCGCCGGCCGCGTCGTCGCCGCCGTGCTGGTCGGCGGCCGGCGCTGGAACCTGCAGCTCGACAACGGCATCGGCGTCCAGCTGCCGGAGGACGGGCCCGAGGCGGCCTGGGCGCGGCTCGCCGAGCTCGAGCACAGCAGCCGGCTGCTCGCCCGCGACGTCCAGATCGTCGACATGCGCCTGCCCGACCGCTTGGTCGTGCGCGTCACTCCGGAACCCCCGAAAGAGCCTGTGAAGAAGGGCCGCCCGGCGGCGAAGAACACATGACAGTCGAGAATTACGCAGACACCGAGACGGGAGCGCCGGGCAGCCGCGCCGGCCGAAGCAACGCGCTGCGGCCGAAGAGGGGCGCGCCGCGGCCGCGCGGCGGCATCCTCGCCGCGCTCGACATCGGCACCGGCAAGGTCTGCTGCTTCATCGCCCGCGCCGGCGCCGCCGGGCCGCAGATCATCGGCATCGGCCATCAGCTGTCGCGCGGCGTGCGCAACGGCGTCATCGTCGATCTCGACGCGGCGAGCGCCTCGGTGCTGAGCGCCATTCACGCCGCCGAGCAGATGGCCGGCGAGACCATCACCGAGGTCGTCGTCAACCTATCGGGCAGCTTCCCGCCGTCGCGCATCGTCGGCGTCGAGATCTCGACGGCCGGGCACGAGATCGGCGACGCCGACATGTTCGATCCCGGTCGGCTTCTCGATCGACGGCAGCCGCGGCATCCGCGACCCGCGCGGCATGTTCGGCAAGAAGCTCGGCGTCAACATGCACATCGTCGCCGTCAAGCCGGCGGCGGTGCGCAACATCACGGCGGCGGTCGGCCGCTGCCATCTCGAGATCGCCGGGCTGGTCGTCAGCCCCTACGCGGCCGGCCTCGCCGCGCTGGTCGACGACGAGACCGAGCTCGGCGTCACCATCATCGACATGGGCGCCGGCACGACGACGATCGGCGTCTTCTTCGACGGCAATCTGGTCTTCGCCGATTGCGTGCCGGTCGGCGGCGGCCATGTCACCAACGACATCGCGCGCGGCCTGTCGACGCCGCTGATCCACGCCGAGCGCATGAAGACGCTCTATGGCAGCGCCATCTCGTCCTCCTCCGACGAGCGCGAGACGATCTCGGTGCCGCAGGTCGGCGAGGAGGATGACGGCCAGGCCAACAACGTGCCGAAATCGCTGCTCGTCGGCATCATCTCGCCGCGCCTCGAGGAGACTTTCGAGCTGGTGCGCAATCGCCTCGAGGCGAGCGGCTACGACAAGCTCGCCGGCCGCCGCGTCGTGCTCACCGGCGGCGCGTGTCAACTTCCGGGCGCGCGCGAGCTGGCCGGACTGATTCTTGACAAGCAGATCCGAATCGGTCGACCGCTACGTGTCGCCGGCCTTGCCGAGGCGACCGGGGGTCCCGCCTTTTCGACCTGCGTCGGGCTGCTCCATTTCGCGCTCTCCGAGCGTGCCGAGACGCCGCGCCAGGCGCGCGCGCTGAGCGCCCCGCGCGCCGGGCTGATCGGTCGCGTCGGCCATTGGCTGAAGGAGAATTTCTGAGATGGCTTCCGGCACCAGAAAGCATGAGCAGGCACTACCGATTTTCGTATTCACCGCCCAGCAATCCGCGGGCCGCGTAGCGTTGGAGGGTTAGCATGTCGATCAATCTGAGCGTTCCCAGAGACGAGCACGAGATGAAGCCGCGCATCAGCGTCGTCGGCGTCGGCGGGGCGGGCGGCAACGCCGTCAACAACATGATCCGC